>Ga0326727_10027927_pt1 | contig 10309 bp, 9 predicted proteins | sample MB2enrmetagenome_FD_207643 | JGI IMG/M metagenome (GOLD analysis project Ga0326727, IMG submission 207643) | Lab enriched peat soil microbial communities from McLean, Ithaca, NY, United States - MB29MY | ecosystem: Environmental > Terrestrial > Soil > Wetlands > Peat | place: USA: New York...
GCGACCACATCGGCGCATTCGCCGTGACCAGCGGAATCGGACTCCAAGAGCTCTGCGACAACTTCCGCGGCAAACACGACGACTACAACGCCATCATGGCTGAAGCTCTCGCCGATCGCCTTGCTGAAGCATTTGCCGAGTGCCTGCACAAGCGCGTGCGCCAGGAGTGGGGCTACGGCTGCTCAGAAAAGCTCACGACCGATGAGCTCATCCACGAGAAATATCGCGGCATCCGGCCTGCCGCCGGCTATCCCGCCTGCCCCGATCACACTGAGAAAGGCACGCTCTGGCGTCTGCTCGATGTTGAGGCCGCTACCGGCATAACTCTCACCGAGTCCTTCGCCATGTGGCCCGGCTCGAGCGTCAGCGGGCTCTACTTCGCTCATCCCGAGTCCCGTTACTTCTCCATCGGCAAAATCGATCGCGACCAGGTAGCCGACTACGCCGCACGCAAGCAGATGAGCATCGCTGAAGTCGAGCGCTGGCTCGGCCCCAACCTGAACTACGAGCCGGACAATTCGTAGTTCGCGGCCAGGCTTGCCGGCGAGGTTATTTCCAACCTCAATCCGAGAATCCAACCTCCCAATTCAGAAATGGGACGGCCCTCAAAAATTCTTTTTCGCGTTTGCGTGGAATTAATCCCGTTTGTGCCACATTGTTCTTAAGGCGAAGACGAACAGCATGGTGGACCTCCTCGAACGGCCGGGGCCACGCTGCGGACATTCCGCGCTGCGCTCCCGGCCGTTCGTTTTTTGCTGGTGTGATTCTCCTCACGTCTCCTCAATCAATCAAAAACCCGCTTCGACCGCTTTAATGAACGTAGCGTTACAGTGTCGTTGAAATTTGCTACGTTTTTGCGGTCGATTGACCTTGCGTTCATCGCTTTCGGCACATACTGGTAGGATGATTTCCGGAAATAATTGTGAAAGCACTTTAAATCTGGAACTGCGCCCAGCCTCGCTGAATCAAATCCCACCCTCACAGGCTTCTTCTTCACCGCTTCATATTGCGGCCGAACTGGACATCCACGGTGCGGCAGGTTCGTATTGCCTGCGGATGGCGCGCTCCCGCGAAGACCGCGAAGCCGCCTGCCGTCTGCGCTTCCGCGTCTTCAACATCGAGCTCGGCGAGGGGCTCGAAAGCTCGTACGAGACCGGACTCGACATCGATCGCTTCGATGCCGTATGCGAGCACCTCGTGGTCGAAGAAAAGGGATCGGGCCGCATCGTCGGCACTTATCGCATGCAGTCAGGCGTAACCGCCGCGCGCAATCTGGGCTACTACTCCGCGCAGGAGTTTGAGCTCGCACCCTACGAGCCGCTGCGGTCGGGCATTCTCGAGCTCGGCCGCGCCGCCATCGACCGCGCCCATCGCACCCCTGAGGTGCTCACGTTGTTATGGCGTGGCATCGCGCAGTATGCTCACGGCATGGGGCTTCGTTATCTGCTCGGTTGTTCTTCACTCAACTCGGTCGATCCTGCTGAAGGCTGGCAGATGTACCGCCAGCTGCTGAATTTCCGCGTCAGTCCCGAGTTTGAGACCGTTCCAACCGCGGCCTATTTCTGCCCCAACGAGCCGCAGGCCGCGAGCGCACAGTCCTTGGCCTGCAATGGAACTCCGGATTCGCAAGCGCAAGAACATCCATCGCCGGTTGTCTCCCAGGTGAAGGTTCCCAAGCTGCTCAGGACCTACATGGCCATCGGCGCGCGCATTGCCGCGCCGCCGGCCTTCGATCGCGAGTTCCGCACCATTGATTTTCTTACCCTGCTCGATCTTGAGATGCTGTCGCCGGCCGCGCGCAACCGCTTTCTGGCGCCGCTGGCTCCGTGACGCTGCGCCGCTGCCGGCGCGCTGTGGCGCTGGCAATCGCGCTCTTCTCCTGCATCGTTCATTACTGGCTGGTTCGCCTGCGCGGCCCGCTTACGGTTGAACGCCGCGCCCTCTGGATGCAATCCTCGTCCCGGCGCGTGCTGGCCGGCATGGGCGTGCGCATTATCGTTGAAGGCCAGCCCCCTTCGCGCGGCCTGGTGGTGGCCAATCACCTCAGCTATCTCGATATCGCCATCCTCGCGGCGACCGTGCCCTGCTGCTTCGTCTCCAAGATGGAGATCGACCGCTGGCCATACTTCGGCAAGGCAGCGCGCGCCGGCGGCACCATCTTTCTCGATCGTTCAAGCCTGGCCAGCGCGAACAACGTCGCGCGTGAGATCAGCGAACGTCTTGCGCAAAATATTCCGGTGCTCCTGTTTCCTGAGGGGACCAGCACCGACGGCAGCCAGGTACTGCGATTCCACAGCCGGCTCATCGATCCAGCCATCGAGCTGGGCGCGCCCGTTACCGCCGCCGCCGTTGGTTACGCTCCCGGCGGCAACCTTCCTGAACGCGAACTCTGCTGGTTCGATAACTCGTTGTTTCTGCCTCACCTTTTCAAACTGATCGGCTTGCCCGGTTTCTCAGCCATTGTCCGCTTCGGTCAACCCCGCATCTATGCAAACCGCCGCATCGCAGCGGATGAGACACGGGCCGAAGTCGTCGCCATGCGCGCTCAACTGTGATCGCAATGTAAATGAAGAAAGCCGGCGTACAAGCCAGGGGTCGCACTTTAAGCTTCAACCGCAAATCTTCTAAAGCCGCTCTACCCCACCAGCGCCATGGCCAGGTGATTCACGACGAACGCCGCGCCATACGCCAGGGCCAGCATGTAGAGGAACTGGATCGCCGGCCAGCGCCAGCTATTGGTCTCGCGCTTCACCACCGCCATGGTCGACGTGCACTGCATGGCGAATGCGAAGAAGATCATCAGCGCCAGCGCGCCACCCAGCGTCATATCGTGGTGCAGCGCTGTTTGCAGGTTCAGCGCCTGCGTGCTGGGATCGGCGCCGTACAACGTTCCCATCGTGCTCACCATCACCTCGCGCGCCAGCACGCTCGAGAGCAGCCCGATGCCGATCTTCCAGTTGAAGCCGAGCGGTGCAATGACGGGCTCGATAAAGTGGCCCAGCTGCCCGATGATGCTGTTGGCCAGCTCCGGCGCGGCCAGCGTGCCCGCAGAAGTGTGGATCACCGGCAGGTGCGCCATTACCCACAGCGCCATGGTCACGCCCACAATCACCGTACCCGCGTTCTTCATAAAGATGCGCCCGCGATCGATCACCCTCAGCACCAGCGATTGCACCGTGGGCATGCGGTACTGCGGCAGTTCAAGGATGAACGGCGTCTCGCTCGATTTCAGAATCGAGCTCTTCAACAGGCGCGCCGTTGTGAATGCCGCCACAAATCCGGCCACGTAAAGCCCCAGCATCACAATCGTGCGCAGACCCAGGAATCCGTGCAGATAAAAAATGTTGGGAATGAAAGCCGCAATCAGCAGCAGGTAGACCGGCAGCCGCGCCGAGCAGGTCATGAACGGCGTCACCAGGATGGTAGCCAGCCGGTCGCGCTTGTTCTCGATCGTGCGCGTAGCCATAATGGCCGGCACCGCGCAGGCGTAGGCCGAGAGCAGCGGGATGAACGCCTTCCCGTTGAGCCCGATGGTGCGCATTACGCGGTCGGCGATCAGCGCGGCGCGGGACAGGTAGCCCGAATCCTCAAGCACGCCGATAAACAAAAACAGCAGCAGAATCTGCGGCAGAAACACCAGCACCGACGAGATGCCCTTCCAAATGCCGTCCAGCACCAGCGACTGCAGCCATCCCGCCGGCAAAAGCGGCCGCACCAGGTCGCCCATTCGCGCCAATATGTCGCCGAATCCGTCAGAGAGCGGCTGGCCGATGGAGAAAACCACCTCGAAGACGCCGACAACTACCAACAGGAACAGCAGCGGTCCCCAGATGCGGTGCAGCAGCACGGCGTCGATCTTGCGCGTGCCCTCAACCGAGAGCGGCGCGCGATAACCGGTTCTGCGGCTCACCTGCGCGGCCCAGGTGTGCGCGCTGGCCGCGTTGCCAATCACCGGCAGCGTAAGCGGCGGATGCGAGCCGGTGCCGTTGCCGGGTTGATTCAAAAACAGATTGATCGCGTCGAGGCCGGCGCCATGCACCGCGCTGATTTGCGCCACCGGGGCATTCAGCTCCCGCGCCAGCTTCAGCGCGTCCACCTTGCCGCCGCGCTGCTCCATCAGGTCGCTCATGTTCAAGAGCACCAGGGTGGGCAAACCGGTGGCCAGCACCGGGGCGGCCAGCATTAACTGCCGCGTCAGGTGCTGCGAGTCAAGCACCAGCAGAACCGCATCCGGCTTGGGAGTGCCGCGCATGTTCCCGGCCAGCACTTCCACGGCCACGCGCGCGTCTTCTGAGTAGGGAGTAAGCGAATAGATTCCAGGTAGATCGATCAGCGTCAGGTCGTCGCGGCCCACGCCGGCCATCAGGCCCATGCGCTGTTCCACGGTGACGCCCGGGTAGTTGGCCACCTTCTGGCGCAAGCCCGTCAGCCGGTTGAATAGAGTGGATTTGCCCGAGTTCGGCGGGCCAATTAGAACTACCGTGCGCAACTGGCCGGGCGCGGCAGGCCCGGCGGACGGCTCAAAGGCCGGGGGCGCGCAACAACTGCTCATCTCGCAACCTCAGCGAGCTCCAGTCTTTCTTGGGTTTCGGGTTGCGTTTGCCGGTTTTGCACCGGGCGAATCCTGATTGCCTCCGCGGTCTCGTGGCGCAGAGCAATCTCAAGGCCGTCAATGGAGTAAACCGTGGGGTCGCCGGCCGGCGCACGGCGCACCGCCGTCACTTCGGCATCGGGCACAAATCCCATGTGCATCAGGTGGTTCTGAACCGAATCCGGCAAATCGAGAGCTACCAGGACCGCGCTTTCACCAACGCTCAATTTGCTTAACACGTTCACCTTCCTGGCTCCCATGTGCCGCCTGATGAGCGGGCGTCCGAAAACCCGACCTCTTTGGTCGTAGTTAAGTATACGACCAAATCCGTCCGGGTTGCAAACAGCGGATTGAAACAAGATCGCTCGCCAGAAACCCATCGTCTTAACCTCCGGGGGACTTTCGCTTACGGCCTCTCCAGCTCTCTCAACTTGTCTGCGGGCCGTTGCAGATTCATCGGCCCGATAATCTATATTTATCAGTCGAAAAGCCGCATTGAATGTGACTTGAATCACCTGACTAGCGGGTTTGAACCGCATTTTGGTAGCGGTTTGTGACGGCTGGATTGGGGTGCGATGGGCAGGCATAGGGCAATTGCTAGGGAGCTATACCCTCCGAGGCGGGCGACGATTTCGGCGGATTTATGCGCGTCGCCGCGCCAACAGTTTCCAGCCGGCCCAGGCACAGCTCCACGCCAGCAAGAGGAACCAGAACAGCCAACTGAGCATTGCAAGGGCCCCGAGGAAGGGAAAGATCAACTCGGGAAAGTCCCCGACTGGAGGTAGCAGCGTCAGCGGAAATCCACAGGCTGAAACCGAGGTAAAGATCGTGACGAGGACACTGGGTTCCAGGAACCACCGGTTCCGCCTGAAAAACGGATACGCTCCGATCAGGAACCACTCAACGGGAACTGCTGCACAGAGAATCGCAGAAACCAGGAAGTAGTCGCCGAGCGATCGATTTAGGCGACCGTGTTGAACGACTCCCGCAAAGGTCCAGGCAGGCGGGCACGGGTTCTTCCACCCGCTCAATACATACACCGGCAAGTTGCCCATCTGCACAATTTCTTCCTGGGGAGTGGTCCACCGACAGACGTAGCCGGTCTTGCAAGGGTCGAATGGGACAGCCATCTCCTCTTCCTGCCAAGCTGTCTCCACGAGGCGCCACTCATGCGCCCCGCGCTCAGCATGTTCCTCGTGCCAGACTCTGTCCGCATCCCAGCCGATCATCGTCGCGGCAATGGCAAAATGAACCCCCGCAAACAAGACCCCACGTTTCCAGTTCATTCCTCCGAGCATACTCCCGAGGGGACATTGCGGCTCCTGTTGCTCTTGCACTTTGTTCATGCGCGCAGGCGACAAATCGCACCGTCAGGTGCTTAACTTTCCGTGGAGGAAACCGATGAGCGCTGCTCCATTCACAACCGGCCGCCGCTGGTTCCTGGTCAGGGCCTCGGCTGCCGCGGCCGCCGGCCTTTCAATCGCAGGCGAGACCTTCAACGCACCCTGCGCAGCCGCACAAGCCGCACCACTCCCACCACAGGGCGGAGTCCAGTCCTTCACCGCGGCCGGCCTGCAAAATGCCATCGCCAATCTTGAGGCCAGCCCCGGCAACAACACCCTCGTCGACGGCAAAACCTTTACCGTCGCCCTGACCGTGGAAAAGAACAAGGCCGCAAAGGAGTTCGAGTGGCACGAGGGCCGCGACCACGTCTTTCAGATTCTCGAAGGATCAACCGTATTCGAACTCGGCGGAACACCAAAGAACGCGCGCAACACCAAGCCTGGCGAGTGGCTGGCGCCGGAATCGGAGAATGCCGTCAAGCTCACTCTGAACAAAGGCGACATGCTCGTCATTCCGCGCGATGTGCCGCATCGCCGCACCACCGCCGGCGCTGTGACCCTCATGCTCATCTCCCCGCAGGGAACTGTGGTGTAGGAGCGAGTCAGCAAGTGAGCAAGTCAGCAAGTCGGCCTGCGGTCCGGCAGGCTCGGCCGTCAGACCGGCGGGCAGACAACCGCCCAAAAGCAGCGGGACCTCCAGCGCATCGCGCCGGAGGTCCCGAATTCCTTCCCGGTTAGCGTAAAAGTGAGGGCGTTAATTCCTGCTCCGCACCTTTGACAGCAGCCGCAGAATCTCAATGTACAGCCACACCAGCGTCACCATGATGCCGAAGCCGCCGTACCACTCCATGAATTTGGGCGCGCCAGCGGTTACGCCCTGCTCAACAAAGTCGAAGTCCAGCACCAGGTTTAGCGCGGCAATGGCCACCACGAAAATGCTGAAGCCGATGCCCACCACTCCCGATCCCCACACCGAGCCGAAGAACGAGATGTGGAACATCCCCAGCAGCATCGACGCGAGGTAGAAGAGGCAGATGCCGCCCGTCGCCGCGATGATGCCGATGCGGAACTTGTCAGTGACCTTGATGATCCCCGACCGGTAGAGGAAGAGCATCATGAACAGCGTGCCAAAGGTGAGACCAACCGCCTGGAATGCGATGCCGGGATAGCGCACTTCCATAATGGCCGAAAGGCCGCCCAGCACCATGCCCTCAAGCAGCGCGTAGATGGGCGCGGTCACCGGCGACCACTCCTTCTTGAAGATGGTGACAAAGGCGAAGATCAGGCCGCCAAACAGACCCACCATCAGTTGCAGCGACACCGCGCCCGGGTCGCGCGTCTGCATGAAGTCTTTCCAGGTCCATGCCGCCGTGGCCATCGCGCACAGCATCAGGATGCCGGTCTTGTTCACCGTGCCGCTCAGGGTCATGCGCGAGGAGGCATCGACCAAACTCCCGTACTGGCCTCCATACTGGCCGCTCGAATACTGCTTGAATGTATCCGCGCCGAGAGCCGGATTCGAGGTCTTCATCAGTGGCATATCAACTCCTCCAGTGGTTTTCAAAGCTCGTCTTCTTGGGGATGCAGCTCAACGCTGAACCGTCACTTCAATCTTAATTGCTTCGGCACGGCGCCGCTCACAGCTCGTCAAAAGCCGTCTGGTAACGCGAGACCGTCCCCATCAACCCTTCGATCTCCGCAACCGGCTTGATGCCTCCGCGCGCTCCCACAGCCATGCAGTTCATCGCCGCCGCCGCGCACGCAAAATCCAGTTGCCGATCGAGAGACCAGTTGTTTAGCAATCCGTAAATGAACCCTGCGTGAAAGATGTCGCCTGCGCCGGTCGTGTCTACAACGGGGACGCAGTACGCCGCGCAGTGCAGGTGCTGCTTTCCATCCCACGCCAAAACGCCGTCCTGCCCCAGCGTGGCAGCGGTCAGCTTGCAACCGTATCGTGCCTGTATCCGCTTGAGCGCGCGCTCCAGGTTGGTATCGTCCATCAGACGGCAGGGAAAATCGCGGCTCGCAATCAGGTAGTCGATGTTTTCAACCAGCTCTTCAACGCCGGGATAGGTCTCATCCAGATCGGCCACCACCGGAACGCCCGCCTGCCGCGCCCATCTTGCTGCCTGCGTGGCCGCGGCCGTATCGTGCCCGTCGACGTGCAGCGCACGGGCATTCACAATCCATTCGCGCTTCAATTCCTCGGGTTTGAGGGCCAGCTTCTCATCGCGCCGGCAAAGCACGGTGCGCTCGCCGCCCGCGTCCACAATAATCAGCGACTGCGGGCTCACGCCGCCGGGCACACGAATCAGCCGCGCTTCCACTCCGGCCTTGTCAAACGCGGCTTTGTGCAGGCGCGATGCATCGTCGTCGCCCAGCTTGCCCACGTAGCGGGTGCGCAGTCCCCACGTCTGGCAGGCAACCACGGTGGTCGCCACCTGGCCGCCGGGCATGATGCTGGCTCCGGCGTACTCGGTTTTCGAGCCGCGCTCCGGAAAACACTCGAGCGGAATCAGGGTATCAGTGGCGTTCAGTCCCACGCCCACCAGGTCGACCTTTGCGCACACGGCCATCAAGTCATTGTATCGGGCCGGCGGTTTACCACCTGTGCTCCAAGTGCCTGTTTATTGGCTCCGATGCTGTACGCTCAAGTTATTCTCTTCGCTTTGGACTGGATCTGTGGCTCAGCAAGGATCTTCCCGCCCGTTTCAATACGCCAAGCCCGGCGGCCCGCTCTCGTGCGGCCCGGTCTCGCTTGAGACTCTTGCCCGCCAATATGGCACGCCCCTCTACGTCTACTCGGCCGACCAGATCGGCGAGCGGCTCGAGATGTTCCACAATGCTCTCGCCGGCCGCGACCATCTTGTCTGCTATGCGGTCAAGGCCAATTCCACGCTGGCGATTCTCAGGTTGCTGGCCGAGCGCGGCGCCGGCTTCGACATCGTCTCAGGCGGGGAATTGGAACGAGTTTTGGCTGCCGCGCAGAATGTGGCGGGACGCGTGGTTTTTTCAGGAGTCGGCAAAGCCCAGTCCGAGATCGATCTCGCGCTCAAGGCCGGCATTCTTCAGTTCAATGTAGAGAGCGAAGGCGAACTGGCGCTGCTCGCCGCGCGCGCCCGCAAGCTCAAAATCCGTGCGCGCTTTGCGCTTCGCGTCAATCCCGACGTCTTTGCCGACACCCATCCCTATATCTCCACCGGCTTGCGCGAGCACAAGTTCGGCATCGATATCCGCCGCGCTCCGGGCCTCTACAAACAGGCCGCCAACGAGCGTTGGCTTGTGCCGTTTGGCGTCAGCGTCCACATCGGTTCGCAGATACGCTCCGCCGTGCCCTTCGGCGCAGCCATTGAGCGCGTCAGCAAGCTGGTCCGCCAGCTGGAACGCGCCGGCATCGTGCTGGCTTGCGTCGACGCCGGCGGCGGCCTCGGCATCGACTATCACGGTCCCATTGACGCCGGGGTCCCCGCAGCCAGGTCTTCTGCTGCGCGGTGGGACGCTGCCTCCAAGGTGGCCGAGTACGCTGCGGCGCTCGACGATGGCCTCAAGGGCTTCAGCGGCCGCCTGCTCATTGAGCCAGGCCGCTTTCTTGTCGCCCAGGCCGGCGCGCTTGTGGCCCGAGTGCTCTACGTCAAGCGCAACGGCAAAAAGACCTTCGTCATCACCGATGCCGCCATGAACGACCTCATCCGTCCGGCGCTTTACCAGGCCCATCATGAGATCGTTCCCGTGCGGCGCAGGCCGGGCAAACCGCGCATCGTCGATGTCGTGGGTCCGGTGTGCGAGTCGGGCGACTTCTTCGCCCACGACCGCAAGCTCGCCCCGGTCCAACCCGGGGACCTGGTAGCGCTGCTCGACGCCGGAGCCTACGGCATGTCGCAAAGCTCCAACTACAACACGCGTCCTCGCGCCGCCGAGGTGCTGGTGAAGGGCGACAGCGCCCGGCTTATCCGCCGCCGCGAGAACATCAACGAGATGCTTGCGCCGGAGATGGCATAGACAGCTCCCAGCGCGACTGCGCCCCGCCCTGTTATCGTGTTGCGCGGGAGAATATTCGAATGCGCCTGAAATTCCTGTTTGTTTGTATCGCTGTGCTGTCCTGCTTCCTGCTCGGGCTTTCTCAATTTGCCTCTGCCGATCCGCTCAATGTAAAAACCGCCCAGGGCAAGGTCCATGGCAAAACCATCAACGATGGCAAGGTGCGGGCATTTCTCGGCCTGCCTTATGCCGCGCCGCCAGTTGGCGATTTGCGCTGGAAGGCCCCGCAAGCGCCGGCAAAGTGGAAGGGCGCGCGCGACGCCACGAAATTCGGCGCGCACTGCGTGCAGGGTCATGTTTTCGACGACATGGTTTTCCAGGACGCCGGCGAAAACGA
>Ga0326727_10027929_pt1 | contig 10309 bp, 19 predicted proteins | sample MB2enrmetagenome_FD_207643 | JGI IMG/M metagenome (GOLD analysis project Ga0326727, IMG submission 207643) | Lab enriched peat soil microbial communities from McLean, Ithaca, NY, United States - MB29MY | ecosystem: Environmental > Terrestrial > Soil > Wetlands > Peat | place: USA: New York...
CTTCGCCTTGATCGTAGGCGAAAAGCAATTTACGGCGCAAATCATCCCCAAGGGCCTTACCCATGTCTGTGTTCGTCGCGAAGTGCCGCCAAAACCAGTTTACACTATTTGCTAAAATGCTCTAAAGATGTGGAAAACTCATAGACCCCGCATTTAGAGAGGGTAAAACGCTATTTTCTATCGCCTAAAATCCCCCTAAAATCGCCCCAAACCCCTTTCAACACAAATCTATGATAAATCATAGGAGGTCACCCGCTCAAAGTGATTTTTGGGGGTAAAAAAAGCTCAAAAAATCGGCTGAATGTTCGTCGATTTTCCTCACCGGAAGAGTCGATCCGGCATGTAACTTCGTCGGGTTCATCGCGCCCGTGAAAACTGAAGGGGAAGTTATAGGAGTGCAATCTTCGATCGGCCGATTATTGATAAATATATTTTCCATGCTGGTTGCACAAAAAGAGCATCTCAATTGTAATGGGGATTCATTAGAAATAGACATCGCGCGAGAGCAACAGGGACATAAACCGAGCCGAACGTCAAACATAGGCTTCCTACCTTTCAAACCGCGTTTCCAGGCCGTTTTTCTGACTGATCGAGGCTGAGTAAGCTACCAGGGATTCGTAATTGATGCGCCAAGGGCTGGTGAGTCCGTTGCGCACGCGGTAGGCCTGCAGCGTACCGTCCTCTATCATACGCAGGACAGTGCCCACCGACACGCCTAAAATCGTCGCACAATGCGAGGTCGAGATAGTACGAGTAAAATCAAAGGGCAGCAAGAGCTGCTCAGGCACACGGAAACGCATCAGGCTGACCTCCCATCCGGCACAGGATTTCTGTGCCGCAGAGGGCCGCGATCTTCCCACAAGCCCGCGTGCTTGAGCATCCCTTTGAGCGCCCAACGGACGCGATTGGCGTCAGCCACGGTCACTATCTTCGGCGCGGACTTATGCTTAAGCGGTGAGCGCGGCGAGCGCAGCCAGCCGTCAAACATGGCACGGTCCCATCCGAGGCGCGCATAGTAACTTTCAATCGTCTCCAGATCGGCCGCCATGGCTATTTCCGGCGTTCTGGCGAACTCCTCGCCATCGCGGCGGCCATCGATGCCAAAGCGACGAGCCTGATCGCGGTCGAGGCGTTTGCGGGGCTTGGCGGGGGCCTTCACGCCGAGCGCGCCTTGTATCTCATCGATCAAAAATCCCGCGTCGGAAGAGGTGAGTGCGCTAAAGCTTGAAACTTGTTTGTGCAGCCGTGCCGATGCCCAGGCCAGACGCTCTTCGCGGCCCGTGCCGATGCCAATAGTGTGGCGGGCGAACTGACCATAGAGCGTTTGCAGCCGGCCGAGTTGATTCTTTGAGAGTGGCATGACTTACCTCTTTTTCCCGAGAGCCTTGCGGCACTCCGAACAAAGGACCGGCGGCCGTAACCTACGCATCTCGCGGCCATCGGCCTGACGGCAAATATCGTCGCAAAATCTGGCGGTGCGCCGCTTTGGATCGATCAGATTTTTACATCCCATCCGCTGGCACTGACGCTGATAACCTTGCTCTGGCAAATCTTTTCTCCTTGATGGTTACTTTTTAGATCCTATGTTTTGATTCGGGCTTCTCGCAATAACTCGCGAGATCGAAATAATGCCAGCCGCGAAAACTATCCATAAAGACGCGTTCACGAAGCCGGTGACATCCCGTCTTGCAAACAGCGACCCATGCGTCCTTACGTATCTGCCACGCGCTCTCCTCGTTGCTAATACTGCGCAAGGATGGAAGCGAACCATCGTTGCAGACGATCTTCTCAACCTCGAAATAGCCCAAGATGCGCCCGTGCCAGGTGAACCAAATACGTTCGATGGAGAGATGCGGCTGCCCAGGCCCAAGAGAGAAATAATACTTAGCAAAGCAGCCATTTTGAGAGAATATCTGCGCGACTTTTCGGGCTCCCACGGTGGCCGGCCAAGTTTTAATAATGTCAGCCATTACGCCATCCTCCAATCCTGCCGCGCGGCGCGGGGCAGCACTTCATCAGTCACGGTTTTGCGCGGCGTGGTCTGGTAGTGGACTTTAGCCAGGCGACGGAGATCGGCCGCCTGGTAGCCAGCGGCGCGCAGGACACGCCGCACAGTGTTCCGATGGAGGCCGGTACTCCGTGCCGCTGCGCACATGCTGCCGTGGCCCGCGATCACGGCGCGCAGTAGTAGCACGACTTGGCAGCGGCGCATCTCCTGAGCATAGGCAGTCATGCGACCCTCGCATCTTCTGCCGACAGAATCACTGGGGCGGTAATTGGCGGCTTTTGCTGTGGATACGGCCCACGCTTGCGGCAGCAGAGAATCTTCACGCGCTCCAGTAGATCAGCCGAAGTGGGGCGCCGCTGAAAGATCGCATCGGCGCAGAGGCCTCTTGTTATGTCGCCGGCGTTGGCGCACATCGCCAGCGAGCGCATAAAAGGATCGATGGCGTGGGCCGCGTCGAGCAGCTCATCGATGCCGGGCGTTGGCAGATCGAGGAGCAGCAACTCAAACTGCTGCTGGCGGAGCAGCTCCAAAGCCTCGGGCGCCGTGGCCACGCCAGTTACCGCGTAGCCGCTGGTGGCGAGCAGGAAGCGCAGGGTCGAAAGGCGCTCTTCAAAGGGCGCCAGCAATAATATCTTCTTTTTGGGCCTCATAACTTACCTTTCCTGAAGCTTTGTTCGTATGATCTGGCGCTTGGCTTCGAGCGCGGTTACATCTTCGCCGTGCAGTTTGCCCACGGCAATCAGGGCATCAAGACGCGCGACCGTATAGGGATACACGTTTGTCTTGCCGCCGAGCCACGCGCCCAGGGCGAGCGCCACTTCCCGGCGCAGCTCGCGCGGACATTCATACCAGTGCGTCTCGCACATCAGATAGCCGTGCGGGATAGCCTTGGCGCAGCCAGGCGCCTGACAGATCATGGGCACCAGACTTCCCTCCAGAGCCGTATTCTCCGAAGGCTTATTCACTGTTTTGGCTGAGCGGATATACATGCAGCCTTCTTTCTGTGAGAAGTTGGGTAGTTAAGTCACTATCGCGACGGTGCCTGACGATCAGGCCTTCCACGTTCGACCGCACTTGCTGCAGCCACAATCGCCAACGAGCACCCACACAAACAGACTGGCATAACCGCCGGAGTTGCTATAGTGGCTGCTTCGATGGAACAAACGACAAACCCATACAAGCGTCTTCATTTCGACCTCTCACTTGGCACAGGAGTGCCAACGGTTGGTTCATCGTGATCTCGCGACGGTGCCTAGTCCACATGCCTGGCAATGAACTCGGAATAGGCGGGTGGAATCGCCTGGCTAAGCGTCTTCATACTCATCCAGTCAATCCCCATCGCTTCCCGTGCTTGCTGGACGGTGAACACTTCGCGCACTACATTTCGCTCGGTGTTTGCCTGGGGTGTCGAACCCGTGACCGAAATTGAACGTGGGCGACGGTTGTAATTCGACCCGACGGGACTGCCTTCGCCGGTCACATTGATTGTTTGAATACTTCGGTTCGCGTTGTCCACTGGCGTGTGTCCGCAAATCGTTAAAACCTTCGGAGCGGTAAAGTGCCCCCCCTTGCCGACGACTGACAACGCGGGAACAAAGCCATGCTGGCAAGCGGGGCGCAGCGCGATCGAGAAACTGGTTTCGAAGAGCCGATGCCGGCGAAGTTCAGCGCGGCCGTCTTTCGTGCGAAGGCCGAACATCGTTCCGCAAAGCATGATGAGGTTGCCGGAATCACCCATTGGAGCACCTTCTACGTTCTCCATCGCCCAGGGAATTCCGCTGGCTACCAGGCGCTTGCGCACCGGCTCAATCAACTCGGGATATTCGCGCTCGGGATGGAGCGCACGAAGCCGGGTCCAGGCTTGGCAGGGCGGCGATGCCCAGATGAAGTCGTACCCGTCGAGAGGGAACTCCGTTGCGTCGGCCTGGACAAACGCATCACCGCAATAGTGACGCTGGGGCTTGATGTCAACGCCAGTGACATGGAAGCCAGCCAACTGGAGTCCGCGAGTTGCGCCGCCACCGCCGCAGAACAAATCAAGGGCCTTTTTCATCATTCCTCCCGGCACCCTAGTGCCAGTATTGACGTTCAGCTCTTTGAGTTATTCGTCTTCCGGCCAGGGACGGCGCAGCAGATCGAAGCAAAACATAGCTTCAACCATCAGCACGATGAGAAACAAAGCAATCAGGATCAGCTCGCCAAGTGTGCGGAAGATGGCTTCGAAGACAGCCAGGATACGATCAAACATGCGATGCCTCCACTTCAAGCTGGAGCTGGCCCAGCAGTTCCAGCGCGGCGTGCCGGCCGCTGGTGGCCTTTAACACCTCCAGCTCAGCGCGGACCTGGTCTAGAATCTGGTTGGAAAGGATGGCATGATCCTCCGGCGAGACCATGATGAAGTAGCCGCCCATTCCGCCCTTGTTGCTGCCGATGGGCACGCCGTGGTTGAGGCGCAGTGTGCGGACGATCTGCTTGATCTCTCTCTCACTGAGAACACGCACACCTGGGCCCACCTCCATAGCTTCCTGTATTTGCTTGATGGTGATGGCATTTGTAGAGCCGCGCCGGTACCGGATAAAGCGCAGCACTCGTTTTTCGTCGTGTTCAAGAACGGACGTGCGCGCATTCTCGCAGAGCAGCCGCAGGATGTGCTGATCGATGGCGCTGATACGTTCCTCGATGGTGGGAGCGAGATCCGGAAAAAGAGATTGATCTGTCATACGTTCTCCGTCGTGGTCAGCGAGTCTTCCAACAGATGCCCGCATTCCACGCAATAAACGCGGTGGATATGATCATGCGTGGGATGGTTGCCCCAAGAGTGCACGGTCACCTCAGTCCAGGCGGCCATGCGATCGCCGGGTAAAATGGGCGCGCCGCACTCGTGGCAGGAATGCGGCACCTGCACCGTCTTCCAGTGAATGCCCGTGATGGCGGTCGCGGCTATCATTGCGCAAACCTGATAACGCCCGCGGTCAGCGCGGCGGCAAAGACCTCACCCTTGTTCTCGGCTGTGAGGTTTTTCCACCAGGAGTCAATGTGCGACTCTACTAGGTAGATCGGGATCAGCTCGACGGGAGAGTTTTTGCCTGGCAGCGCTTTGCTCTCCGCGGATTTGATGGCTTTGGGGTTTTTTGCTTTGGCTTCTTGTTTGGCTTCCCGGAGGAACTTCGTGCGGTAATATTGCACAACGCTGCTGTTAATGCCGAGCCTTTTGCCTACAAGGCGGCAGCTCTCGACCGGATCCGAATCGCGGATAGACTGCTTGATTTCTTTCGTGGCTATCATGGAACCTTTTCCTTTCCTGGTGACAGTGGTTGCGGTTGGGTCGAGTGCTTCGAGCGATGCGGCGGAGAAAACTGCGCAGCGCCCGTTTGTCAGCCCAATCTTGGACTTCAGCTCACGGTGCCTTCGAGCGGTATCGCCACTTGAGCGGCGCGCAGATCGCGCAGCTCAAGCAGCGCTTCCATTGTTTCCTTCGCAATCTGGCGCTGGTAATTCGAGGTTCACGCCCGGAACTTTCTCAGTGCTTGCAGGCGTATCAGCTCTTCCAGCCGTTTTTCCTTGATCGTTGGCATGAGCGTTCCTTTCTTGCGTTGCGTGCTGCTCAGGCAGCGGGGGGTGAGTGCCATCGTCGCAAGCGCCGCAGAGCGCTTCGCCGTCAAAGACAATCTCGGCTGGGCAGCAGAGGCAACGCTGGCATTTCTTGCCGCGCGGTGCTGCGATGGTGGCGGGGGTAATCATTGATGGCGGCCTTTCCGATCGGCGTTACAGGTATCGCAGAGATCCCGCCCATCGCGAGTGCGGCCCCATCCTGCCTTTTTGGCTTCTTGGCGCAATTCATGGGCGGTGAGAATTGCCCCATCCATCGGGCCGTCTTCGGGAAAGTGAATCTCTATCCCATGCTCGCCATCGCAATAAAGCTGAATTCTTGTCACGATCACTTGGCAGCCTCTTTCTTTGCAGTCTGCAAACCGTCGCAGTACACCGGGCGGCGCGCGGTGGAGACCAAGGCCGCCAGGCCAGGGGGAACGTTAGGGCAGGTATTCCAGATGTCGAGATACTGCCCGCAGGCCGCGCAGGTGGGGCGCCGGTGCTGCGGAATCGGCTCGGCCTGGATGGTGGCGCATTTCACTTTGCGGCCGCCTTCTTCGCCGCCTTCCTGGCGGCCTTCTCTTCGCGGGCGCGGACGGTGGCAATGGCCTCGACCTTGAGCGACGGCGTCTTCGTCTTCTGGGTGAAGCACTGCGCGTAGAGAGAGAGAATCCGGTCACGCAGCTTGGCCGGCAGGCTGGCCTGTGGCAGCACGCGCTCAGCATCTTTCTGTAGCGAGTACTCCACGCGGCGCGAGAAGAGCAGCGGGAAGATCTTGGGTAGTTTGGCCTCGCTGAGCAGCAGCTCAAGCTCGGTTACGTTGCCGTCGATAATCTCGATGGTCTTGGGCGTCGTGACGGTGGCGATCCAGTCCGCGCCCTCAAAGCGGCGGCTGGCTTCGGCGTTGGTGGGGACGTGGCCATATTTCTGGACGGCATTCATTACCAGGGCTTTGGCCGCGTCCGCAATGCGTTTGGCGTCGTCGGCCGCCAACTGCTTGGCGGCGTAATCCACGCACAGGTTGTCAAAATCGGAGATAGTCATAGATCCTCGGTTTCTTGAGTTGTAAAAAGAGCGTTGAGTTCGTCCAGATAACGCGAAAGGCGCTTGTGCGCGCAGCCCTGGCCGCAGAGATCCTCGTAGATAAACTCGGGGTTGCGCGGGGAGCTGGCGGCCTCGGCGGCCTGGATAAGGATGCCTTCAAAGCCGGGCTTGGCAATGGCCACCAGCCAGTGGTTGACCTCATGCTTGTAACGTCCGCATATCTTGCACATGGCGGTGGGCAGCCCAGACATCACTTTGCCGTCCCTTCTATGGCGCTTGTTGTGCGGACGGCCATGTCGATGGCGGTATACGTTAGATCGGCGTTGCGCAGGATGGCCTTGGCCACCGGTATTGGCACGCCGCCAAAGATGCGCAGGCAGTCAAGCGCTAGCTGTATGTCGTCCGAGAGTGTCTGGAGGCAATCCTTGAAATCCTCCGGGATCGCGGCCAGGGCTTTGGAACTCAAACAACGGAGATGATCGCTGCGATCGAAGTAGAGAGCGTGCGCCACTCCATCGTCAGAGAGGCGCTCAGGAATGACGTAGATGATCTTTGTTAGCTCTTGATTCATCGGCCGCCTCCCAGCACCCGCTCGACTGCGCCGCCGGGCAGGAAGGCGCTCCCGATCTCGATCGCCAGAAAGAGGATGCATGCGATCAGGGCCACGCGCAACCAGAGATCGGCGATCGAGGCGGTGCGCAGCAGCCACGCATCCAGCCGGCGCATCTGGCGCTCCGTGGGCATCCACGCCATCGCCAGCGCCCACCAGGTGCGCAGGCGCACGGTGATGTGAACGTGGCTGCCTTCGACGCGCGTGGTCACGGTGCCCTCGTCCTGGCGTATGCGCTCGATGGTCTGCTGCCAGCCGGCGCGCTCCTCATCCACCAGGCGGCGCAGAGAGGCGTATTCCATAGGTTCGGAGTTTGAGTTCATGCAATAGCCTCGACTTTCTCGGTGCTCTCTCCAGCAGGCTCGGCTTCCGCCTCCGGAGCGGCAGCGGCCTTGATCTGATCGAGCGCATTGGTAAGCGTGCGGACGTTGATATACGAGCGATTGCCTTCGAAGGCATCTGCTACCGTAGCGCTGGCGATCAGCTTGTCCGCCAGCAGCTCCGCATCATGCGGCGTGCGGTTGCGCAGCAGCGAGCCGATTTCGCGCTGGATGATGCCGCGCGCCTCAAGCTTTTCCAGGCCGGGCAGCCGAACCTTGGCGATGATGCGGCTATTCCACTGCTCCAACGTGGCCGAGAACTCGTCGAACTTGCGCTTGAGGTCATGGCTGCCGACAAAGAGCAGCGAGACATAAGGAGGCTGGTCAAGCAGTTCGCGTAGGGTCTCGAAGCACTCAATAGAAAGGTGCTGTGCCTCATCAATCACCAGCAACACGCGATGGTTGCGGAATTCAAAGCGCAGGCTGGCAAGCATCGCATCAATGCCCGTATTGCAACGGCAGCCGCAAGCTATGGCCACGCGCCGCATGATGTCGCGCGGGCGGATGTTCTGGCGTGCGTAGATGTAGAAAGCCCGGCTGCCATCGCCGTCCGCCATCTGCGCCAGGTTGAGCTTGGCAACCTCATGTTCCAAGACGAAGGACTTCTGGCTTCCCGGCGGCGCATAGATCATGTACGCCACGGGCCGGGGCAGCAGCAGATTGAAGGTGTCGCGGATGATGCGCACGTTGGTTGTGTCGTAAAGCTCGCCGCGCACGCGAGTGTTCGGGCCAATCGGATGCGTCTGCATGTAGGCGTCGGCCGCGCTGATGAGGTTGTGCGCGGAGGCTGCAATATACTGGTACCGGTTGCACAGAAAAGCGCGCACCGTATCGTAGCTGTAGCCGATGCGCCGTGCGAAGTCTTCGCGTTCAAGGCCGGTGCGGCTGATGTACTCTTCCATGCGCTGGCGCGCCGCCGAGTCGATCTCGCGTTCGCCTTCAAGCGCCATCTTCTTTAGTGCTGTCGCCTTTACTTTCACTTTCACGAAATTTCCTCCAAGAAGCTGCTGGCTATCTCCGAAGCGCTTTTGGGCGCCGCGGCGTGCTTGTCTGGCCCCAGGCGGAATTTATGCGGCCGCTGGGTAACCACATCTGAAAGATCTGTCGAGGCGGGGAGCTGGAGGCGCTTGGCCATGGCTTCCAGCGGTGAGAGCGCACCATTCTGCCGCGCCACCAGGCTGATGGCCTGAATCGTCTCTCGCGTATGTTTTTCCAGGCGGCGGCGCTGCGACATGCTGTCGGCGATCTGCGCCTGGGTGCGGGCGTCGTACGGCGCAAAGCGAATCATCTCTTTGCACCGCAGCCACGCCAGGAAGTTCCCGTCGAGATCGAGCGCAGCGACATTCTCCCAATCGGCGGTGTCGTAGGCTGCCAGGATCTTGCCCTCGTTGGCAAAGTGCAGGGCATCCCATCCGGCTTGATCAACAGGAATATAGCGCCGGTTGTTGAGCCGGATCTGCGTCTCGCGGACTTCGCATTGCTTGTGCTCTGCCAGCAGCAGAGCCAGCGTGGCCGGCTCCGGCGAGGGCTTCTGGTGGGGATTGCGGTTGGCCTCAAAGACCTGGCGCGGCGTGCCGCCGTCCATGCCTTCACCGCGCAGTGGCGTATCCGCATACTCTTCCATCCACGCCAGGCAGGCGGCGATAAAGATGCTGGCCTTGGGATGCCTGGACTCCGCCACGCGGCCATGGCGCGCCAGCTTGCGGTGCTCCATCATGGCTAGCGAGGTCGAGTCCGGCCGCGTGTAGGGCGTGCCGCTGGTGTAGGTGGGCCAAACCTTGTCAAACTGGTGAACTGTTCCCCAAGCTCTCTCAATGCCCTTGGCCTGGCCATGGTAGGGCAAGCAATGCGTAACGGCGATGCCCACCCGCGCCAGAAAGCCGGTGGCGGCGATAGAATCCAGTTCCTGTTTCCACCAATCCTTGGGCGCCAGCGGCGACTCCAGCATGTAGCCGGGCAGCGCGCCTTTGGCCACTTTGCGGTAATCCTTGCCGTTATCTACGTAGATCTGCTCGGGTGGGCCGTACTTGGCAATGCCGCGGCGCATCACCGCGGCGATGGCGCGGCTGCTGCCTTCCCAGCACCAGCTCGCGCCCACGAACATCCTGCTGCGGTAATCGATCATGCCGCTGAGGCGTATCCGCACCGGCGCGCCCCACTCCGCATCGGCAAAGCAGTCGTTGGCGCACTCCACATCGTGGATCATGTGATCACCCACCCAAACCTGGTTGGCGAAGACATCGGTGTAGCCGCGCGTAAGGTAAGGGCTCATGCGCTCCTGGTAGGCTTTGCGGCCTTCCCGCGCGTAGACGGTGAGCGCGGGCGGCATGGAGCCAAGCCAGCGGCGCACCGTATCGTAGCTGGGCAGATCCTCGGGCGGCACTTCCACGGCCGCGGGATCGCGCACAATGGCCTCGTAGGCTGCCTGCACGCTCTGCCTGCATTCGAGATAAAGGTAGGCGGCCAGCCATTTTGCCTTCGGATACTGCTCAAAAAATCGGCTGGTGTCCTTGTCGCGGCGCTGGCGGTCGGCCAGGGCGGGAAGGCCGCCCATAAGCGCTAATATAAGAAATCAATCTGCGGCCTCCTCTTCCGGTTTGGTTCTGAGAGCGATGCGGCAATCTGGTTCCATTGTTCCATTACAGCTTGCAACGGAAGAGTTGGCGTAATTGCGCC
>Ga0326727_10027932_pt1 | contig 10309 bp, 10 predicted proteins | sample MB2enrmetagenome_FD_207643 | JGI IMG/M metagenome (GOLD analysis project Ga0326727, IMG submission 207643) | Lab enriched peat soil microbial communities from McLean, Ithaca, NY, United States - MB29MY | ecosystem: Environmental > Terrestrial > Soil > Wetlands > Peat | place: USA: New York...
AGCCCGCGCCCGATCGCGGCCACGACACCATCGACAGCGGCTATGGCCAGGTCGTCGGCGAGGTCACGCCCGGCCTGACCCTGACCGGCGGCGTGCGCTACGACGACCAGTCGACCGTCGGCGGCCATTTCACCGGCCAGGCCTCGGCCGCCTGGAAGCTGAACGGCGGAAACACCATCCTGCGGGCCAGCTTCGGCCAGGGCTTCAAGGCGCCCTCGCTCTATCAGCTCTACAGCGAATACGGGAACCAGGGCCTCAAACCAGAGCAGGCGAGCGGCTGGGACGCGGGGGTGGAACAGCATTTCTGGGGCGGCCGCTTCGTCGTGCAGGCGACCTATTTCGGCCGGGCGACGACCAATCTGATCGATTTCGTCTCCTGCTATGGCCTGCCGTCCAACTACGGCCTGTGCGCCACCCATCCGTCCGGCGGCTATTACGACAACGTCGACCGCGCCGCGGCCGAGGGGGGCGAGCTGCAGGCGAACTGGCGGGTCACCGACGCCCTCAGCCTTTCGGCCAACTACACCTTGGACGACGTGGAAGACCGCTCGCCCGGCTCGCCCACGCTGGGCAAACAGCTCGCCCGGCGGCCGAAGACCGCCGCCAATCTCGACGCCGGCTACGTCTGGCCGATCAAGCTGCGCACCGACGTCGCCGTCCGCTACGCCGGCCAGAGCTTCGACAACGACGCCCACACGATTTTGCTGAAGGCCTATACGCTGATCGACCTTCGCGCGTCCTATCCGCTGCGCGACCACGTCGAGCTCTATGGCCGCATCGAGAACCTGACCGGCCAGCACTACGAGACCGCCTACCAGTACGGTACGCCTGGCCGAGCCGCCTACGCCGGCGTCAGGTTGACGTTCTAGATCGGGTTGAGGAGACCGGCCATGACCGAGGACGAGGATGTCAACGCCCGCCACGCCGAGGCGATGCATGCGCTCAAGGCCGAGCGCGAGGCGATGATGGCGGAAAAGCGGGAGGGGCAGGGGCTCTTGATGGTCCACACCGGCGACGGCAAGGGCAAGTCCACCGCCGCCTTCGGCATGGTCGCCCGCGCCCTCGGCTGGGGCCAGCGGGTCGGGATCGTCCAGTACATCAAGGGCAAGTGGATCACCGGCGAGCGCCAGTTCTTCCGCCGCTTCCCCGACCAGGTCCGCTACGAGGTGATGGGCGAAGGCTTCACCTGGGACGTCGCCGATCGCGAACGCGACGTCGCCGCCGCCAGAGCCGCCTGGGCCAAGAGCCTGGAGATGCTGGCCGACCCGATCCTCGATCTGGTGGTGCTGGATGAGCTGAACATCGCCCTGCGCTACGACTATCTGGACGTCGGCGAAGTGGTCGAGGGCCTGCTGGCCCGGCCGGTCGACAAGCATGTCTGCGTCACCGGCCGCAACGCCAAGCCGGAATTGCTGGCCGTCGCCGACCTAGTCACCGAGTTCAATCCGGTGCGCCATCCCTTCGACCAGGGCTTCAAGGCGCAGCGGGGGATCGACTTCTGATGCGCCGCGGCGCGGTCATGCTCGTGGCGATGGCCGTGGCGTTGGCTGGCGTCGCCGCCGCCGCGCCGCCGCCGCGCCGCGTGGTCTCGCTGAACCCGTGCCTGGACGCCATCCTGCTGCAGGTGGCCGACCCGGCCCAGATCGCCGCCCTTAGCCACTATGCCCGCGACCCGCGTCAGTCGGCGATCGCCGCGCAGGCGGCCCGCTATCCCTACACCTGGGGTTCGGCCGAGGAGGTGGTCGCGCTGAGGCCGGACCTGGTGCTGACCAGCGGCATGGGGGCGATGGCCCTGACCGGGGTCCTGCCGCGCCTGAACGTGCGCCAGGCGAGCTTCACCGTGCCGACCTCGATCGACGAGAGCCTGGCCCAGGTCGACCGCGTCGCCAGCCTGGTCGGCCATCCCGAGCGCGGCGCGGCGCTTGCCGCCCGCATCCGCGCCGCCGTCGCCGCCGCCGCGCCCCGCCCCGGAGAGCCTCGCCTTGGCGCGCTGATCTATGAATACCACGGCCTCGCGTCCGGGCCGGACACCCTGGTCGACGAGCTGCTGCGCCGCACCGGCTTCGACAATCTGGCGACCCGCTATGGCCTGAAGCACACCGGCGAGGTTCCTCTGGACGCCCTGATCGCCGATCCGCCCCAGGTGCTGCTGGCCGGTCGGATGGCTCCGGACGAGCCGATCTGGGCCGACCGGGTGCTCAGCCATCCGGCCCTGAAGGCGCTGGGCGGCCGGGTGCGCGTCGAGACCTTTCCCGAGCAGCTGATGTTCTGCGCCGGCCCGGTCCTGATCCCGGCGGTCCAGGCCCTGGCGCGGGCGCGGGAAGACGCGCTCGCCGGAGTGTCGCGATGAAGCCGATGCGGCTCGGTCTGGCTCTCGACCTCGGTCTCGTCCTCCTGCTGGCCGGGCTTTGCGCCCTGTCGGTGATCGTCGGCCGGGTCTGGATCCCGCTCGGCCACCTGGGCCCGCCGGGCGATCCGCGCTGGCTGATCGTCACCGAGCTGCGCATCCCCCGCACCCTGCTCGGCCTCCTGGTCGGCGCGGCGCTGGGCCTGAGCGGCGCGACCCTGCAGGGCTATACCCGCAATCCCTTGGCCGACCCCGGCGTGATCGGCGTCTCCTCTATGGCCGCCCTGGGCGCGGTCCTGACCCTCTATCTGAATCTCGCGCTCGCCTCGCCCTGGGTCCTGCCGCTGTTCGCCATGGCCGGCGCCGGGTCGGGGATCGTCATCCTGGCCCTGGTCGCCGGGCCGGCGGGCGAGGCGGTGAGTTTCCTCCTGGCCGGCGTCATCTTGAACACCATCGCCTCGGCCGGCGTGGCCCTGGCCTTGACCCTCGCCCCCAATCCCTGGGCCTCGTCGGAGATCACCAGCTGGCTGATGGGCTCGCTCGCTGACCGCGGCATGGTCGAGGTCAAGACCGCCGCGCCCTTCGTGCTGGCCGGCGGCGCCATCCTCTTGACCACCGGCCGCGCCCTCGACGCCCTGACCCTGGGCGAGACCGGGGCGAGGGCGCTCGGCGTCTCGTTGCGGCGCACCCAGCTCTTGATCGCGCTCGGCGTAGGCCTGGCCTGCGGCGCGGCGGTGGCGGTGACCGGGGTGATCGGATTCGTCGGCCTGATCGTGCCCCATCTGATCCGCCGACTGGTCGGCGGCCAGCCGAGCCGGCTGCTGGTGCCCAGCGCCCTGGCCGGCGCCGCCCTGCTGCTCGCCGCCGATGTCCTGGTGCGGGCGATCCGCAGCGCCAACGAGATCCCTGTCGGCGTCGCCATGGCCGCCCTCGGCGCGCCCTTCTTCCTCGTGCTCCTGATCTCGCTGCGCCGGAGGCTGGCGTGAGCGGGGCCGCGGGTCTGGCCGCGGAGGGCCTGAGCGTTCGCCTGGGCGGCCGCGCGGTGGTCGACGGCGTGAGCCTGGCCCTGAACCTCGGCGAGGTCGCGGCCATCGTCGGCCCCAACGGCGCCGGCAAGTCGACCCTGATCGGATGCCTCGCCGGGCTGCGCCGACCGGACCTGGGCCAGGTCCGCCTCGACGGCCGGGCGCTGGCCGCGCTCGGCGATCGCGAGCGGGCGCGGCGGATCGGCTATCTGCCGCAGACCCCCGAGATCGCCTGGCCGCTCGACGTCCACACCTTCGTGCGCCTCGGCCGCACCGCCCACCGCGGCGTCTTCGGCGAGAGCCGCGCCGACGCCGAGGCCGTCGATCGGGCCCTGGCCGAGACCGACCTGACCGGTTTCGCCGAGCGCGACGTGACCACCCTGTCCGGCGGCGAGCGGGCGCGGGCGCTGATCGCCCGGGCGCTGGCCGGCGAACCGGCCTGGCTGCTCGCCGACGAGCCCCTGACCGGCCTCGACCTCGGCCACCAGCTCGACGCCGCCCGGCTGCTCCGTGGCGTCGCGGCACGCGGGGTCGGCGTCCTCGTCAGCCTGCACGACCTGGCCTTCGCCGCCCGCGCCGCCGACCGGGTGGTGGTGATGGCCGCGGGCCGCATCCTGGCCGATGGCGCGCCGACGGCGGCGCTGACCCCGGACATCCTGGCCGAGGCCTATGCGGTCGACGCCCGCTGGAGCGAGGGCGCCGGCGGGCCGCTGCTCGACATCCTGGGCCGGCGATGAGCGGGGCGCTGATGATCCAGGGCTGCGGTTCGGACGTGGGCAAGTCCACCCTGGTCGCCGGCCTGTGCCGCCTGTTCGCCGACCGCGGCCTGCGGGTTCGCCCGTTCAAGCCGCAGAACATGAGTAACAACGCCGCGGTCACGGGCGACGGCGGCGAGATCGGCCGCGCCCAGGCGGTCCAGGCCCAGGCCTGCCGCACAGCTCCGACCGTCGACATGAACCCGGTGCTGCTGAAGCCCCAGAGCGACGTCGGCGCCCAGCTGATCGTCCGTGGACGGATGGCTGGAACCTGGACCGCGCGCGCCTACCTGGATCGCAAGGCGAGCCTCTTGGACGTGGCGCTGGAGAGCTTCCGCCGGCTCGAGGCCGAGGCCGACCTGGTGCTGGTCGAGGGCGCCGGCAGCCCGGCCGAGATCAATCTGCGCGAGGGCGACATCGCCAACATGGGCTTCGCCCGCGCCGCCCAGGTCCCCGTGGCCCTGGTCGGCGACATCGACCGCGGCCACGTCATCGCCGCCCTGGTCGGGGCCCATGCGGTGCTTGACCCGGAGGACCGGGCGATGATCCGCGGCTTTTTGATCAACAAGTTCCGCGGCGATCCCGGCTTGTTCGTCGAGGGCCGGGCCGAGATCGTCCGGCGCACCGGCTGGCCGGACCTCGGCATGGCGCCCTGGCTCGCCGCCGCGCGGCGCCTGCCGGCCGAGGACGCCGTGGTGCTGGAGCGCGCCCACGCCGGCGCGGGCGGGGCCAGGCGCATCGTCGCGCCGCTGCTGCGCGGCGTCTCCAACTTCGATGACTTCGATCCCCTGCGCGCCGAGCCCGCCGTCGACTTCGCCTTCGTCCCGCCCGGGCAGGCCTTGCCGGGGGACGCCGACCTGGTCGTGCTGCCCGGGTCGAAATCGACCCTGTCGGACCTGGCCATGCTGCGCGCCGAGGGCTGGGACGTCGACCTCGTCGCGCATGTGCGCCGCGGCGGGCGGGTGCTGGGCCTGTGCGGCGGCTATCAGATGCTCGGCCGGCGCATCGCAGACCCCGAGGGCGTCGAGGGAGCGCCGGGCGAGGCGGAGGGCCTGGGATTTCTCGACGTCGAGACCGTCTTGACCGGGGAGAAGGCGCTGCGGCCGGCCTTTGGCCGTCTGGCGCGAGGCGGCGCTGCATTTTCCGGCTACGAGATCCATGTCGGCGTCACCACCGGACCCGGCTGTGCGCGCCCGCTCCTGACCCTCGGCGACGGCCGCCCCGACGGCGCCGTCTCGCCCGACGGTCGGATCGCCGGAACCTATGTCCACGGCCTGTTCGACCACGGCGAAGCCCGCGCGGCCCTGCTGGCCGAACTCGGCGCGGCATCGCTTGCCGGCGATCACGCGATCCGCGTCGACGCGGCCCTGGACGAGATCGCCGAGGTTCTCGCCCAATCCCTAGACATCGACGCCATCGCCAGGATCGCAGGCCTATGACCCAGACTTTCGCCCCGCCGCCGATCTCGGCGCCCGACCCCGAACTTGCCGCGACTCTAAGGGCCAAGGTCGACGGACTGGCCAAGCCGCCGGGCTCGCTCGGCCGGCTGGAGGATTTGGCCGTGCGCATCGGCGCGGTCCAGGGCCGGGCCGATCCCCGGATCGAGCGCGTGCGCGCCTATGTCTTCGCCGGCGACCACGGGTTGAACGCCGAAGGCGTCTCGGCCTATCCCTCGGCGGTGACCGCGGCCATGGTCGCGACCTTCCTGGCCGGCCGCGCCAGCGTCAACGCCCTTGCGCGCGCCTGCGATGTCGAGGTCACGGTCGTCGACGCCGGCGTCGACGCCGACTTGCCCGCCCATCCGGACCTGATCGACGCCAAGGTCCGCCGCGGCTCGCGCAACGCCGCGGTCGAGCCGGCCTTGACGCCGCAGGAAGTCGCGCAGGCGCTGTCGTGCGGCGTCGCCATCGCCGGGACGGCGGCCGACGAGGGGATCGACGCCCTGATCCCGGGCGAAATGGGCATCGGCAACACCGCCAGCGCCGCCCTGATCTTGCACCGCCTGGCCCCGGCGCCCCTGGCCGACTGCGTCGGGCTCGGCGCGGGCCACGACGCGGCGGGTCTGGCGCGCAAGACCAGGGCGCTGGAGCGGGCGGCCGCGCGGACGGAGGCGACCGCGCCGCTCGAGGTGCTGGCCGAGTTCGGCGGGTTGGAGATCGCGATGATGGCCGGACTGGTGCTGGGCGCGGCAGCGCGGCGGCGGCTGGTCATCGCCGACGGCTTCATCTCCGGCGTCGCGGCCCTGGCCGCCGTCCGGCTGGCGCCCGCCGCCCGCGACTACTGCGTCTTCGCCCACGCCTCGGCGGAGCGTGGCCACGCCGTCCTGATGGAGACCCTCGGCGCGCGGCCGCTGCTCGACCTCGGCATGCGCCTGGGCGAGGGCTCGGGCGCGGTGCTGGCCGCGCCGATCGCCCGGGCCGCCGCCGCCCTCCTGCGCGAGGTGGCCAGCCTCGAAGACGTGCTGTCGGGCCGGCCGTGAACCCCATCGTCCGGCAGTTCCAGTTCCTGGCCTGCGCGGTCCAGTTCCTGACCCGCCTGCCGACCCCGCGCCTTGTCGGCTTCGAGCCCGATTGGATCGCCCGTTCGGCCCGCTATTTTCCGCTGGCGGGGCAGGTCGTCGGCGTGCTGGTCGCGGCCGTCTGGCTGGCGGCCAGCCGCGTCTGGCCGGGCCTGCCGGCCGCGGTGCTGGCGGTGGGCGCAGGCGTCCTGATCACCGGCGGCTTCCATGAGGACGGCCTGGCCGACACCGCCGACGGCCTCGGCGGCGGCCAGGACCGCGCCCGACGCCTGGCGATCATGAAGGACAGCCGCATCGGCGCATACGGAACCCTGGCCCTCGCCCTGACCCTGGCGGCCAGGGTCGCCCTGCTGGCGGGGATGAAGCCGCAGGCCGGCGCCTTGGCTCTCCTCGTCGCCCATGGCGGGGCGAGGGCGGCCGCGGTCGCGGTCATGGCCGTGCTGCCCTACGCGGGCGATCCGGAGGCCGCCAAGGTCCGGCCCGCGAGCCAGGGCGTGCGCTGGCCAGAGGCGGTCCTGGCGCTCGCGCTCGGCGGCTGGCCGCTGATGCTGCTGGACTGGCCGCGGGTCGCGCTGGGTCTGGCGCTGGCGGCGGCGGCCTCGACCGCCGTGGGGCTCGCCGCCCGGCGCCTGATCGGCGGCGTCACCGGCGATGTCCTGGGCGCGGTCGAGCAGCTCGCCGAGATCGCCCTGCTGATGGCCGCGGCGGCCGCCGGATGAAGCTCGTCGTCTGCGCCCTTTCCGACCTCGAGCAAGAGCTCGCCCGCCACGCGCCCGCCGGGGTGGTCAGCCTGGCCTCGCCCGACCAGCCGATCCCGTCCATCGGCGGCGATCGGACACGCCTGGTGCTGCGCTTCAACGACATCGCCGCGCCGCGGGACGGTCTGGTCGCGGCCGACGCCGAGACGGTGCGCCGACTGCTCGCCTTCGCCGACCGCTTCGACCAGGACGCGGTGCTGCTGCTGCATTGCTGGATGGGGATCAGCCGCTCGCCGGCGGCGGCCTTCGCCATCGCCTGCGCGCGATCGCCCTCGACGCCCGAGGCGCGGATCGCCGGCGCGCTCCGCCAGGCCTCGCCGTCAGCGACGCCCAATCCGCGCCTGGTCCGCCTCGCCGACGACCTGCTTGGGCGCGGCGGGCGCATGGTCGAGGCGATCGCCGGCATCGGCCGGGGTCGCGAGGCGGCCATGGGCGCGCCTTTCGTCCTGGAGCTTCCCGCGCCCGCCCGCTCGCCTTGACAAGACCCAGGCGATGCCGACGTCATGCCGGGCTTTGGCCGCCGACGGATGGCCGCGAGCAGCCGGTCTAGCGGAAGGCGAAATGGTCAAACCTATGGCCTCGGGAACCACGGCGCGGGACGCGCCGGCGCCACGGGCCGGCGGGCTCTATGACGACTTCCTGCCCTATCTGATCGCGCGCCTCGCCCATCAGCTGAACGTCGAACTGGTCGAGATGCTGCGCCGCAAGGGGATCAATCTCGCCCGCTGGCGCATCTTGGCCGTGCTGGCGATGGGCGAGGGGATCACCATCAACGAGATCGCCGACCGGGCGATGATGCAACAATCGGCCTTGAGCCGTGTGCTGATGAAAATGGAGACCGAGGACTACGTGGTCCGCATCCCGCGCCGGCAGGACTCCCGTTACGTCGAGGTGTTCCTGACCGACAAGGGGCGGGCGCTGTTCAAGTCCCTGGATCCGCTCGTCCGCCGCCGTCAGAAGCAGCTGCTCGAAGGCCTTTCGCCAGCCGAGGTCGAGTCGGCGTTCAAACTGGTCCGCCGCCTGATCGGCAATGTCGAGACCTGACTTTTCGGACGCTTTGACGCCCGAATTCTAGGCGCCCAGACGCGGCGGCGCCCATCAGGTCGCGTTCTATCGTCTGTGCTCTGGCGCGCGGGCCGTTTAGTTGACCTATCATATGATATCTCATACGATTATCCCAACGACACACAAGCAGGGGGTCCAAGTAGATGGTTCGTCACCAGAGCGGGCTGTGGCCAAGCAGCCGTTCCGCGCGCTCCAGGCGCAAGGTCTTGGCGTCCGGCGCGGGCGTCGCCGCGCTGCTGCTGGCCGCGCCGGCCCTCGCCGACCAGGCCGCGCCGACCGCCGCGAGCGGCGCGGCAGCCGCGCCGAGCGCCGTCACCGAGATCGTGGTCACCGCCAACAAGCAGGGCGCCCAGAAGGTTCTGGAGGCGCCCGTCTCGATCCAGGCGCTGTCCGGCGTGGCGCTGCAGACCGCCGGGACCATCGGCTTCCTGGACATCGCCAATCAGATTCCTGGCCTGTCGGTCCAGGACCTGGGCCCGGGCGACCGCAAGTACGTCATCCGCGGCATCAACTCGACCGGCGATTCGACGGTCGGGGTCTATTACGACGAGGCGGTGATCAGCGGTTCGAACGCCAACGACGGCGGCGGCTTCGAATCCGACATTCGGCTCTACGACCTGGCCGACATCGAGGTGCTGCGCGGGCCCCAAGGCACCCAGTATGGCGCGGGCTCGATGAGCGGCACGATCCGGTTTGTGACCAACAAGCCCGACCTGAACAGCTTCGGCGGCTACCTCAGCGGCGAAGTGTCCGACACCAGCCACGGCAGCGGCAACTATGACGGCGACGGCGAGATCAACATCCCGATCGTCGCCGACAAGCTCGCCGTCCGCGCCGTCGGCTGGTACCTGGACGACAGCGGCTACATCAACCAGATCCGCCTTGGCTCAATCGGCTTAGCCAAGGGCGTCAACAACGACAACGTCAGCGGCGGACGGATCAGCCTGCGCTTCCAGCCGATCGACAATCTGACCATAGACGCCTCGTACACCAGCCAGACCGAAACCTCGAACGGCTCCTCGCGCTACACGCCGGCCGGGGTCACCTCCTGGGGCGCGCCCGGCGTGCCGGGCTTGGCGCCGGTGGAAGGCTGCGATCTGTGCAACACGGACGTCACCCGCAGTCCCTGGGGCGACCACCTGGACGTCTACAGCCTGACGGTCGCCTACAAGATGCAGTACGGCACGATCACGGCCACGACCAACCAGTACAACCGCAACCTCGACTTCAACTTCGACTCGACGCCCATCCTGGTGTCGTTCGGCGTGCCGGTGCCGGCCGAGACCCTGGAGCCGCAGCGGCGAGATCTGAACTCCAGCGAAATCCGCTACGCCTCGAGCTTCGACTTCCCGGTCAATTTCGTGGTCGGCGCCTACCGCCAGTACGAGACCAACGACCTGGCGGTGAACGTGATCACCACCAACGCCGAAGGCCTGCCCAGCGGTCCGTTCAGTTCCTCCAATTCGCAGGACGCGCTGAACTATCCGGGCGTGGGCGGATCGACGATCGCACGACGACCGAATACGCGGGCTTCGGCGAAGCGACTTGGAAGGTGACCGACAAGTTCACGATCACCGGCGGGGTGCGCTACTTCACCGAGACCCTGAACGGCCTGCAGATCCAGACCCACCCGTTCGGCGGCTTCCCGGGCGCGCCGAACCTGACGCCGGTGATCGACACGCCGCAGAGCTTCAGCAAGGCGACGTTCAAGGCCAACGCCAGCTACAAGTTCAACGAGCAGTTGCTGGTCTACGCCACGGCCTCGGAAGGCTTCCGCGGCGGCGGCCTGAATGCGCTCAGCGAGCCCTTCGAGCCGATCCCCGGTTCGTTCGAACCTGACG
>Ga0326727_10027933_pt1 | contig 10309 bp, 8 predicted proteins | sample MB2enrmetagenome_FD_207643 | JGI IMG/M metagenome (GOLD analysis project Ga0326727, IMG submission 207643) | Lab enriched peat soil microbial communities from McLean, Ithaca, NY, United States - MB29MY | ecosystem: Environmental > Terrestrial > Soil > Wetlands > Peat | place: USA: New York...
CAGGCGCCGAAGCCGAAGGCAGCGAACAAGCGGTCCGAGCGCCGGAAGATTCGGCCGGCTAACGGCGTTCCCCTGGCAGGCCAACGGAGTCACTCTTCGAGAAGCGCATCCCGCTGCCCGCGGCGGCGCCGCCGAGCCCTCCGGTTGGTGGTGCGAAGGGGATTTCGCAACAGGTATGTGCAGTGTGGGAGCGCCGCGCCCTGCGCGTTACGATATGATGCGCTCCATGCAGTCAATGTTGCCACTGATCGCGCGAACGGCCTTCATAGTTTCCCTGTTGGGAACCATCGCGCCCGCCGCGACTGTCATCAACGGACGGCCCACCATAGTGGTCGAAAGTCCCGCTGCCACTCTGCTCATCGATCTCGGGGGTGGCTCAATCGTCGATTTCCATCTCTCCGGCGGTGGCTTGAACCCACTCCGCTGGCTCGCGCCTGAGGACGAGAATGCTGCGGTGCGGCCTATGGCTCACTTTCTGTGCCTGGACCGCTGGGGTCCGCCCTCGAAAGCCGAACAGCAGAACGGAATGCCCTATCATGGCGAGGCTTCCCGTGTCGAATGGAAAGAAATAGCCGCCTCTGAAGGGCGTGGCGCCGGAAATCTCGCCGCCATGTCGGCCTATCTTCCGATAGCAGGTCTGGAAATACACCGCTCGGTCAGGCTTTCCGAGTCTGCGGCAATCGCCACTGTCTCCGAAACTGTCACCAACCGGAACCGGCTCGGGCGCATATACAACATGGTCCAGCACGCCACCATCGGACCACCTTTCCTGGACGAAACCACGGTCGTCGATTCGAATGCCCAGCGGGGACTGATGCAGTCAAGTCCGCTGCCCAATCCGGAGCAACTGGAGATACGCTGGCCGCAAGCGATCCAGCACGGAAATCCGGTCGATCTGCGGCGCCTGACCAGCGACCCTGACCCCAACGTCGTTTCGTTTGTCATCGATGGCGAAATCGGATGGGTAACTGCCACGAACGCCTCCAGGGAGTTGTTGCTGGGCTATTTCTTTAGCACTGCCGATTACCCATGGCTCAACCTCTGGCGTCACGTGCAGGCCGGAAAGCCGCTCGCGCGCGCCTTCGAGTTCGGAACAACCGGGCTTCATCAGCCATTCACAATCCTGACTGCCAAACCTCTCATTTTTGGCAAGCCGACGTTCGCATACCTGGATGCCGGGGAAAGCGTAACGAGGCGGTATACGGCATTCTTGACGAAGGTCCCAATCGATTTCACCGGCGTAGGCAATGTGATATACCGCGATGGACGGATCATCATCCAGGAGCGCGGCGGGCGTGGACGCGAGATAGCTATCGGCGGCGGCCGTCTTCCATGAGACCAGCGTACTGCCAAAGCCGTCAGGCGCTACCTACTTCTCCGGCATGATGCGCGGAAAGCGAGACGCCCGGCTTGCTCTACCGGTACCCGATCACGCCCGCATCGTGGTAGATGCCGCGAACACGTTCCAGCGAAGCCTCGGCTTCGGGTACTCCGATGGATTTCGCCATTTCCGAAACCGGCAGCTTCGAATCGTTCGACCAGAAGATGCCGCAGTCCTCGTCCTCGTAATAGCGAAACCCTACCTTATCGCCGTATCTGGCACGCAGCGCTTCACCGTTCTTCAGGTTCGGGTGCCACGGCAGGATCGCATAACTGAGATCCATCTCATGAACGAGGGTGCGCCCCGGCGGCAGCACCTGTGCCGCGATTTTGCCGGTTGGCTCAAAAACAGAGGCATTGGATCGCCAGGTACTCGAGACGATATAACAGCGGCCATGCATCGCCCGGCATGCCGGATGGCTGGTCTGCGGGGATTGCGTGGGAAACGCGATCAGTTCCGCGCCTTTGCGCGCCAACTCGCTCCAGCCATAATCGAATTCGATGTCATAACAGATCTGGATGCCCAGTTTCCCAAAATCGCACTCGAACACCGGAACGTTGCCTCCCGGCACGCAGCCGTTTTCGAAATCGCGCCCCGCAGGTGACACCACCAAGTGGACCTTGCGGTAAATGCCTGTGACCCCACCCCTCCGCCCGAACAGAACCGCGGCGTTGGACACCGCATTGTCGGCCTCCTGAAGGTAAGTAGGGGCTACGATGTAACAGCCATGCTCACGCGCTTTGGCGGCAAACGTCTCGCCGAACTCACCTTTCAGGGGGACCGCGCGTAACCGGCTCTTCAGTCCGGCCTCACCCGTCACTGCACATTCCGGCAAGATAGCGATGTCGAGGCCGCGGCCATATTTCCGCCGCGACTCCGACTGCATCTCATCGATCATCGCTCCTAATTCTGCAAGTCGCTTCCTCAGCCCCGGATGATCGACCCAGAACGGTTGCACAACCGTGCCGGCGACGACTTTGCGCGGCGGCCGCGCCGCTGAGCTCGGGACCTGTACCGCCGCCAGCGCAGGAACGGCGCCGAGAGTGGTCAGGAATGATCTTCGTTTCATAGCATCCGACCTGCGTAGAAGCACTGATCATATCCTGCCCGGCGGAGTGCGGGCAACGGCTGGTGTCGGAACTCGGCGAGCTTGACCACTTGACCAAAAACAGCCTGAGTCGGATCGTGCTCTGCCTCTGCCGATTCGCACCAGGCAGGTTTCGGCCCACAGGCAGTGTCGCCCCCCAAAGACAGCGCGCTGTTTTTGATATACTCATCCGGCAATGGATGACCGAACCGAGCGCGAGCGCATTTCGGGACAGGCCGCTTGGGACCCAGGCCCCGGCCCCGATTCCAGTCAGGGCACGGCGCCGCCGACGGGCGTTGGTTCGTTGCTGAAGGGGCGCTACCTGACCGTCCGCGAACTGAGCCACGGCGGATTCGGACGAGTCTTCCTGGCCCATGACCGCCAGCTTCACAATCGTCCGGTGGTGGTCAAGGTTCAGTTGGATCAGGCGGCGGACGACCCGTGGTTCGAGCGGAAGTTCGGCGAGGAACTCCGCGCCATGGCTCTCATCGATCACCCCGGAGTGGTGGGCGTTCTGGACAGTGGCCGGACGGACGACGGAAAGCTCTTCCTGGTGATCCAGTACATAGAAGGATCGACCTTGCGGGCCATCCTCAAGCCGGAAGGTTTGCCTCTGGACCGCGCCGCCGGCCTGGTCCGCCAGATCGGGCGGGCGTTGGGCGCGGCCCACGAGAAAAAGGTCTGGCACCGCGATCTGAAGCCGGAAAACATCATGCTGCAGACGCTTTCCGGCGGGGATGAGCATGTGCGGCTGATCGATTTCGGCATCGCCAGCATTGCGGACTTCACGGTGCAACAAACCCGGGTGGCGGGAAGCCTGGCTTACATGGCGCCCGAACAGGTGACCGGGCAGCCGACCGCGGGAACCGATATCTACGCTTTCGGAGTGATTGCCTATGAGATGCTGACCGGGCGAAAGCCGTTCGCGCCCGAGCATGCGGCGCAGCTTGCGGAGTTGCAGCGCACCGGAGTTCGTTTGAAACCATCAGACCTCCGCCCCGCGATCCCGCCGGAAGCCGAGAGGCTGATCCTGCAATCGCTCAGTTACAATCCCCACGAGCGACCCGCGAGCGCGCGCGAATTTGGGGACCTGCTGAGCCAGGCGCTCTCAGCTCCTCCGCCGGTAAAGAACAAGCCGGCGACCCGCCGCCGGACCGGGATGTGGGCGGCGATTGCGGCCGCCGTGATTCTGACCTCGCTGGGTGCGTATTTTTACTCGCGCCGGGGCGCAGCGTCCCAGCCGATATCCGTTTCCGCTCCGGCGCGAAAACCCAAGGCCGCCCACAAGGGCGACGCCGGCGCGGCCGGCGACCAGGCGGAGATCGAGTTCTGGAAGTCCATCAGCGGCTCCGACGACCCGCGGTTCTTTCGCCAATACCTGGCCCAGTATCCGCACGGAGAATTTGCCTCGTTGGCCAGACTGAAACTGCAACCCCCGGCTTCCCCGGCCGCGCCAAAGCCCGCGCCGGCCGCGCCGGCCGCGCCGGCCGGACCTCATCCGGGCGAAGCTCGCCTGAACCCCCGCGACGGACTGCGATATGTTTGGATACCTCCCGGCAGCTTCCAGATGGGATGTTCGCCCGGCGACAGCGAATGTGCGCCCAACGAGAGGCCCGCGCACCGGGTGAGGCTCACTAAGGGGTTTTGGCTGGGGCAGACCGAAGTGACCGTGGAAGCCTGGTCCCGTTTCGCGAAGGCGACCGTCCGCGAGATGCCGCCTGAGCCGAACGAGGGCAGCCTGCACCTGAATCCGGGCTGGGCCGAGCGGCGCTTCCCGATGTCGAAGATTTCCTGGATCGATTCCAAGGACTACTGCACATGGGCAGGCGGTCGATTGCCCACCGAGGCGGAGTGGGAGTATGCCGCCCGCGCCGGCTCGAACGAGGCACGCTACGGACCGCTCGACGAGATTGCGTGGTATGCGGACAACAGCGGTAAGCAGCATGTCGACTTCTCCGCTCTGTTATCCGACAGCCAGTCCTATCTGCAGCGCATCATAAAGAACGAGGATCGGATGCACATTGTCGCGACCAGGCGGCCCAATGCATGGGGCTTGTATGACATGCTCGGCAATGTGAATGAGTGGGTGGCGGACTGGGCCGGCGGCTCGTACTATAAGGAATCTCCGGAGGTCGATCCGCCAGGACCCCAGGCCGGCACCAGTCGCGACGTTCGAGGCGGGGCATACGCCCGCGAAGCCCGGGCCAACCGGGTTTCGACCAGGCTTGTGGGAGGGATGGACCACACCAACCCGCGGATCGGATGCCGCTGCGCGCTGGACCAGCTTCCGGCCGGAGAGAAGCCGTAGCCCTACTGTACGGGCGTCCCGTAGGGGATCAGCGTCTTGACCCTCTCCGCTCCGTCGACGCGCGTGATCTTCCAGGCGCCGTTCACCTTCTCCAGGTGCATGGTCTGAGCTTCGTTGCGCTCCTGGTAGACGTATTCCACGCGCACGCCGACCTCGTTTTCAGCCACCGGTTGGGGGTCGTTGACGGCGACGCCTTTAATGACGGCGTTGGAATCCCGCAGGTACCGGGCGAATCCCGCTTCGGTGGATTCGCGGGCGGATTGCTGCAGTGACGCCTGTAGGGCGCCCGAGTAGCAGGCCAGGTAGGCCGCCACATTTCCGGCGCGGGCGGCGTCCAGCATGGCGTAAATGGTGTCCTGGGGGGCCGGCGGCTCCTTGGGTGCGCCCTGCCACCAGCGCCAGCCTTCCTTCTGGCCCAAGGCGATCCCCAACGCCAGAATCAGTGCGGCGACGGTCAGGAGATGGATCTTTCGCTCTTTAGTCATGTCCCTTGAGTCATGTCCCTTTTTTCGGCCGCCGGGCAACCAAGGCGTCGGAAGCCGCCAGGAAAACGTGCGTAACGCCGGCATAGGACCGGATCGCCACCCGCAGCAGGGTAGCCATGGCTGCGTCCGCAGTGTCCCCGTCCAGCGTCTGCATATCGATGTCGTCACCCAACACCCAGATGCGCATCCCTCGTGAGCGCATCAGGTCCTGATAGAAACTCCCGGCCGCCGGCGCCCTCGCCGGAGCGGTGAAGCTGGCGGCAAACCGGTAGGGGTAGCCGCTTCCGGAATCGTCCGCCTTCTCCAGGGTGAAGCAAACCAGGCTGGTCGAACCGGGATAGATCTCGGCGGGAGTGAATGCCCGCTCTCCCTGGCAGGAGCTGGTTCGGACCTGGACGTCCTCCAGGATAGATCGGTCGAGCACTGCGGTTCCCGCCGCGGAGTCGCGGACGCGAACCTCGATCAGGTTGGTGCCGCGATAACTGCGGATGAACTCCAGGTTCGGGTTGCGATCCCAGAATTCTTTCTGCTGGTCGGAATCCAGGTCGACCAGGCCGATGAGGAGTTGTTTGAGGTCGGTCTCGCCGGTCTGCTCATGCGCGACGTAAAGAGCCCCGCCGATAAAGACCGCCAGCAGGCCCAGGCACCATGCGAGGTTCCACGGATTGAAAACCCGCGACCAATTCGATTTCCGCTTCAACTTGCGATCTCCTGCACGTCTTCCGCCTGCGGCAGCCAGGTCTTCCATTGATGCGCCACATCGAGCAGGGCCCGTACCGGCGCCGGTACGTGCGCAGTCCGCCGATACAACAGGCCCGTGACGTTGACCAGTGGCCGGTTCTCCAGCCGCGCAATTGCCAGCGAACCGTTGCACACGTCGCCCGAAACGCTCCACCAGGGCAGCAGCGAGATGCCCAGTCCCAGCTTCACCAGTTCCTTGATCGAGTCCGCCTGGTCGTTTTGCATCACCACTCTTGGCTGGAACTCCACCGCCTCTATGGCCCCACCCGGCTGATACAGAATGAAGGGCCGCGACGAAAGCTCGGCGGCGCTGACCGCCCGCCCGGCCGCCGGATCGCCTGGTGGAACCACGAACACCATTTCGTACCGCCATAACGGATCCTGCACCAGGCCGGTTCCGTCCACCGGCAGGTTCATCAGAAGAACATCCACTTTGCCGCCCTCGAGGTCCTGGCACAACATCCGGTCGCTTCCCGTGACCAGCCGGACTTCCACGTGGGGATGCTGGGAGATGAAAGCGCGCAGCAGGTGGGGCATGATCGAGACGCTGATATGGGGACCGCACCCCAGGCACAAAGATCCGCCCTGTGCACCGCTCAGTTCCTTGACGGCGCCGATGGCTTCGTCATGCACCAGGATGAGCCGCCGCGAATACTCGGTCATCAGCCGGCCGGCGGGCGTCAGGACCAGCTTTCGCCCCGCGCGCTCGTACAACTTCTCACCCAACTCCGCTTCCAGTTGATGGATCTGCGCGAAGATGGCCGGCGGCGACAGGCGCAGGCGCTCGCCCGCTTTGTTGAAGCTTCCCAGCTCGCCGATGGCGATGAGGGCGCGCGCGTGTGCCAGCTCCAGACGTTCACCTCCGCTCGCTATCATAATATTTGCGTAAGATCCGGCCCAAGTCGCCGCCGCCGGCGCCGCGCCGCAGACATGCGGACCTGTGGATCTGCGCGGCGCTGTTTGTCGCTACCTTCGCCGTGTATGCCCGCGTCGGGCGGTTCGACTTCATCAATTTCGATGACCCCGACTACGTCACCAACAACTACCACGTTCGCCAGGGCATCACTCCGGAGGGCGTCCGCTGGGCCTTTACCTCCGTGGAATCCGCGAACTGGTTTCCCCTGACCCGGCTCTCGCACATGCTGGATTGCGAGCTGTTCGGACTGGAGAGCGGATGGCATCACCTCACCAACGTGCTGATTCATGCGCTGGCCGTGCTGATGCTGTTTGCCTTTCTCCACCGCGCCACGGGCGCGCGCTGGCCGAGTGCCTTCGTGGCGTTCCTGTTTGCCCTTCATCCGCTGCATGTGGAGTCGGTTGCCTGGGTGGCCGAACGCAAGGACGTACTCGGCGCATTCTTCTGGTTTCTGGCCCTCTGGGCTTATGTTCGGGGCCGTCATCTGCTCGTGCTGGCCGCGTTTTGCCTGGGCCTGATGGCCAAGCCGATGATTATCACCCTGCCGTTCGTGCTGCTGCTGGTCGACATGTGGCCGCTCGGGCGTCCGCGAACCTGGGCGCTCGTGCGCGCGAAGCTTCCGCTCTTCGCGCTTTCGGCGGGAGCCGCCATCGCCACTTACCTGGTGCAACGGGGCAGCGGAGCCGTTGGCGCGCTGGATGCGTTCCCCCTCGGACTGCGGGTCGAAAACGCCCTAGTCACCTACGTGGTCTACATGGCCAGAACGATCTGGCCGGCCCGGCTGGCCGTTTTCTATCCGTATCCCGCGGATGTGCCGCTGTGGCAGGCGCTGCTCGCCGGCCTTCTGCTTGCCGGCATCTCGCTGGCGGTGCTGCGCTCGTGGCGCGGCCGGCCGTACCTGGCGGTGGGATGGTTGTGGTATCTCGGCACCCTGGTTCCGGTGATCGGCCTGGTGCAGGCCGGCGCCCAGGCGCGCGCCGACCGCTATATGTACGTCCCCATGGTGGGGCTCGCCATCATGCTGGCTTGGGGCGCCGCGGAGTGGCGCTGGAAGCCCGTGTTGGCCGGGGCGGCAGCGGTAGCGTGCGTGGCCGCGACCTGGGTGCAGATCGGGTACTGGCGATCGAGCGAAACGCTCTTCCGGCATGCGCTCGATGTGACCACCGGAAATTACCTGGCGCACCACAACCTGGGAGTCGCGCTGGCCGAAGAGCCAGCGCGCCTGCCCGAGGCCATCGCGGAGTACCAAGCGGCCCTCAGCATCAAGCCCGATTCCGCGCGGGCGCGCACCGACCTGGGAAATGCGCTGTCGAAAACGCCCGGCCGGCTTCAGGAGGCGGTCGCCCAGTACCAGGCGGCCATCCAGATCGAGCCCGAAGCCGCTATCCCCCGCAACAACCTGGCGAACACGCTGGCGCAGATATCGGGCCGCTTGCCGGAAGCCATCTCCGAGTACCAGGCCGCTTTGCGAATCGAACCCAATTACGCCGAGGCGCACAACAACCTGGGCAGCGCCTACGCGCAGATGCCGGGACGCATGCCGGATGCCATCTCGGAGTTTGAAACCGCCCTGCGCATCAACCCCGATTACGCCCAGGCGCGGACCAACCTGGATATCGCCAGGGCCGCTCCGCCAAGCCCGTCCGATTCCGCGCAATTGGAATACAATCAGGCAGTTGCCCTCTTGAAAACCGGCCGCGAAGCGGAGGCCATCCCGCACCTCGAAGCCGCCCTGCGATTCGAGCCCGATTTCGCCGACGCGCACTACAACCTGGGCGTGGCGCTCTCGGGAATCCCCGGCCGGATGCCCGAGGCGATCCGCCATTTGGAAGCCGCCCTCCGCATCAAGCCCGATCCGGAGCTGCGAGCCCTGGTGGACCGCCTGCGGGCCGGCAAGCAATAGCCCTGCAATGTCGGCTCGCAAAAATTTCGAGGAATTTTTCGATATTCGGACCGAATAGCCTTATAATCGAGTTGCTCGGCCTGTGCCTGTCTGGTCCAGGTCAATCGTAAGGAGTCGAAAGGTTAGTCTGTGGTACGCTTCAGAACCTTGTACGTTCTGTCCCTGGTGGCGGTTCTGCCCGCCGGTTTAGCGTACTCCCAAACCCTCAACGCCACTTTGCTGGGCACGGTAACCGATATCAGCGGCGCGGTTGTCCCCAGCGCCAAGGTTGCCATTACCGAGGTCAACACCAACGTCAGCCGAACCGGCCAAACCGACGATCGCGGAAATTACTCATTTCCGGATTTGTCGCCAGGCAATTATTCGGTGACCGTCGAGGCCGCGGGATTCAAAAAAGAAACCCGCACCGACCTCACGGTGCTCGTGGATACCGTTACCCGTAGCGACATACAACTGGGCCCGGGCGCCGTCATGGAAACCATCGAGGTCACCGGCGCGCCGCCGCTGCTCCAGACCGGCACGGCCGGCACTGGCCAGAAGATCGAAACCGAAGTGCTTCGCGATCAGCCGCTGATCAGCTCCAACCGCAATTTCCGGGGCCTTTTGAACCTCGTGCCGGGAGTTGCCCCGGTTCAGGAGCAGCACTCCCAGTTCTTCAATGCATCCACTTCGCTGCAGACCGAGGTCAACGGCCAGATGCGGCAGGGAAATAACTTCATGATCGATGGCACGGACGACAACGAGCGCACCGGCGTCTTGCAAATCTACATTCCGCCCATCGAAGCCATTCAGACGGTGGACTTCTCGCTCTCCAATCGCGATCCGGAAATGGGGCGCGCGCCCGGCGCGGTAGTGAACGCCGTGCTGAAGTCCGGCACCAACCGGCTCATATACGTTTGGGGTCCGCGTGGATCTCAGGGTTAACAGGTTAGTCTGAATTGTCGAGAAATCCAGCTTCAAAGGAGAGGTCATGAAAAAAGGATTTTCGCGGTCAAGCGCTTTCGGATTGTCCGTCGTGGTCGTAGCAGTACTTTCTCTTCTCTTTTCCGTTTCTATGTTCGGCCAAGCCGTCAACTCGACGGCGCTTGGAACCGTTACCGATTCAAGTGGCGCGGTCGTGGTACGCGCCAAGGTGACGCTTACCGAGGCCAATACCAACGTCAGCCGCATAGGTCAGACCAACGAGAGCGGCAATTTTGTTTTCCCCGACCTGCCCCCGGGCAATTACTTTGTCACGGTGGAGATGGCCGGGTTTAAGAAAGAGGAGCGCCGGGATATTGCGCTGCTGGTGAACACCACCCAGCGCGTGGACATTCAGCTTCAGCCCGGCAACCTCTCCGAAACCATCGAGGTCACAGGCGTAGCAACGGAGTTGCAGACGGACCGCGCCGATACCGGCCGCAACATCGACACGATGGTGGTGTCGGAACTGCCGGTTCTGGTCAGCAACCGCAATTATCAAGCCCTGCTGGCCCTCGTGCCCGGCAC
>Ga0326727_10027934_pt1 | contig 10308 bp, 6 predicted proteins | sample MB2enrmetagenome_FD_207643 | JGI IMG/M metagenome (GOLD analysis project Ga0326727, IMG submission 207643) | Lab enriched peat soil microbial communities from McLean, Ithaca, NY, United States - MB29MY | ecosystem: Environmental > Terrestrial > Soil > Wetlands > Peat | place: USA: New York...
ACGAGGTTCATCAGGCCATCCGTCGTGGTGGTCATGAAGGGGAGGTCGGCCAATTCGCGCGTCTGCAGCGTGCCCCCGATGGTGGGAGAATCCGTCTGCACAAGTTGCACGCGCCCGGCCACCTCCACCGTCTGTATGACCGCCCCCACTTGCAGCACCACGTCCGCCCGGGCGGTCTGGGACGAGAGGAGTTGAATTCCGGTAGCTTGGAAGGTTTTGAACCCCTCCTTGACGGCGATGACCGTGTACATTCCCGCCAGCAGGTCGGGAACGGTATAGGTTCCGGAACTACCGGTTGTGGTTCTGGACTCGATTCCGGTGCCTTCATTCTTCACCGTGATTTGGGTCTGGGGAACCGCCGCACCGCTTGGATCGGTGACATTGCCCACAATGGATCCCCTGATTTCCTGCCCGTAGAGCGCGAGGGCCGCGCCCAAATAAAAAAGCGCCAAAGATGAAAACCAAATGCACTTGAGTCGCATGACCCAACCTCCTTATGAAGTTTTAATGTTCTCCCCAGACTCGACGCTCAATTGCCAGTCCCCTTGTGGCGCAGCCGTGTCAGCGCAGTGAAAGGGGATAAAGGTTAAACCGGGATTTCCATTTTGGGTTCCCAGGTAGCTGCTCGGTAGACTCACACGCCTTTCATATTCTAGTCCTGAGCAACGATTAAAGCCTTCTCGCGGAGTCGCGTCTGTATAAAATTGCACACTTTGCAAATAAGTCCTCCCGCGTTCATTGAACAAATCCCGGCCGCTTCACGGGAATTTCAGCGTGCAACTCGCGCACGATCCGTTCGCGAATAATCCCTAAATAAGAATTAGGCTCATAACGTCGATTGAGATCAATGGTCGCGATGGCGGCGGCGCCTTGCTCCGTTGCGGCGGCGACTTGTTCCCCTTTGGGATCAAGAATCACGGAAGGATCGCCGTAAGCCGAAGTGACGATAAACACTTGATTTTCCATGGCCCGAACCATTTCCACCGGTGCGCTCCCATCCCATATGGGCATGAGAATGATTTCTGCGCCCTGGAGAGCCAGGGCGCGCGCGGGTTCGGGGAACTCAGAGTCCCAACAAATCATCATGCCGACTTTTCCGAAATCCGTTTGAAAGACCGGATACTCTCTGCCCGGCGTGATGCCATCTTCGAATTCGTCGTAGGGGAGATTCACCTTGCGATATTTGCCTACCAACCGGCCCTCGCGATCGATCAGCACCGCGGTGTTATAGAACGCCGTTCCTTCGCGTTCGACCAAGCTGGTGGCGATATAGGTTTTGCGGGCGCGCGCCACCTCGGCTAGCCGCGCCGTCGACGGGCCGGGTATCGGCTCTGCGACCTCGCTATACGGACCCCTGGTTCCAGCCCAAGTGATGGTTTCACCCATCAGGATCACGTCGGTTTGGCCGGTAACAGTTTTGTCGACGACCTCGAGGCAGCGGCGTACCGCCTCAGCGGCGGAGCCTGCCCCCTTGGGTTCGAACTTGATGGTTGCGATCCTGACGGGCCGCGCAGGTGGCGCAGGAATCTCATCCAACAAAATATCGTCCCACCAAATGGTGGCTTGGGGCGCGTTGGCCAGAACGAGCTGTAGCTTCATCGCTACAGCTTTCTCGCGGGCGCGTGCGTCCAGTGTCAAACGCGTCCAACCGCCCTGGGGGTTCACTGAGATGGGGAAGTCAGGGGAGCCCTCCCGCTTACCATCCGCGCCGATCCAGTTGAGTTTGGCGAATGCCTGGACGGGCTCGTAGGTGAGGCCTTCCGCCTTATACCATGCCTCGAAGTGATACCAGGCGCCGGGGCGGACACCCTCGATTAAATACTCCCAGCCACCCAACTCCGCTGGATTGCTGTTGCCACTTACTGCCAGAGAGCCGGGCCCGGTCCGGAAGTGGACCGTATCGATGAAGGTCCGCGGCATGACTTCGGCTCGCGGCGCCCAGGTCTTCCACCCTGGGGGCAATCCACCTTCCGTCGGTTTGAAGCCTGACAGCCGCACATTCAGCGGACCGGCCACGGCCTGCGCCGCAAGGCACAGTCCGATGATGAGTAGGGCGACACGGGGACGCACCAGTACCCATCTCTGCATTCCCCAAACGCCTGCGCTCGACAACAAGTCGCTTCTATTCATGGAAAGTGTGCTCCGGTCGGCACCGGGTACCTAAATCTCGCTGCGGCGCTATCGTTTTGTCCTGCATTGCCTCGGTCTGATGTGTTCACACGCTGGGCAACATCCGAGAGTATCAGCGCCCCATATATGCTTGGCTGACTGGCCTGTCAAGCCAGAAAGCAGGATTTTGTTGGATATGTCCAATAGGCTGGAAAAAATCTAATGTCAGGCTACAAAATGTCGTTTCTCATTATTTTTATAAACATAATGATTCATCATTCGTGACCGATGTCATCGCATCAAAGGTGAGCAACCCTTTGGTCATGCCGTGCACCAGTGGCGGTAGTGGTGTCATTTGCTGTGCCACGGCCATCTTGGCCGTGACCGTTCACGGGCGGGACGCCCGTGCCGCTTCCAAATGACACCACCACCCACCGCAGCCATTCAATTGACAATTTGTCATACCCTTCTTTGGCCTGGTAATTTCAAAGCGGGGGCAATGGTACGCCGATGTAGCCGGAGGCACACCTGCTTTTGGGTCTACCTTCTAATTTCCGATGTTGATCTTCGGATCGAGCGACTTGGCCCGGGCCAGTGCCGCTTCAGCTCTCACCGGGTCATTAACTCGCCGGTAGAGGCGACCCAGCAGGTCGAAGGCTGGGGCAGAGCGCGGGTTCAGTTGCGTAGCGGTTTCGACTTCCTTGATGCCCTCGGCCACGTGGTTTTGTTGTGCCAGCACTTCGCCCAAACCGCAATGCGCCTGCCAGTCGCGAGAATTGAGGCGGACTGCTGTTTCATACTCTTTCTTAGCCTCATCGAACTTGCCCGCCTGGAAAAGAGCCCTCGCCAGGTTGCGGTGCATTTCTGAAGAATCCGGGCTGAGCTCCACCGCCTGTCGAAAATAACCGATCCCGCCGTCCAGGTCGCCCCGCTCCACGAGCCGGATGCCCGTATCGGTGTAAAGTTGGGCCGTCCTGAGAGTGTCACGGTCTTTTCGCAACTCCCCAAATTTTTGCATCGCTTGCCGGGACTCTTCTGTTTTCCCCTGTAGTGCGAGGATCTGGGCGAGATTGAGCAGGGAAGGCCCGTCCGTGGGGCTCAGGCTTATGGCCTTCCGAAATTCCCCTGCCGCGCTCTCCAACTCTCCTCTTTGACGCAAGAGGAGCCCCAATTCGTAGTGGGTTTCGGGGTTCTGCGGCGCCCGTTGGACAGATTTCCTGAATTCATCGAGGGCCTTCTGAGGATCACCCGTACTTTTGAAATAAAGACCCCACACAAAGTGAATGGCCGGATCGTCCGGTTTGAGTCGAGCGGCGGTTTGAAGGGCGGACATCGCCTCCGTGAAGCTGCGTTGTTGCACCAAGACACGCGCCAGGTGAATATGAGCTACAGCCAAGTCGGACTGCAGGCGAATCGCTTCCCGAAATTCGGACATGCCGTTGTCCTCCTCACCCGTAAGCTCGCGAACGACTCCTATGCCATAGTGGGCAGGCGCGTAACGCGGATCGATCTGCAAAGCCCCCTGGAACTCCGCCAGGGCCTCGTCAAAATGTTGAAGGTCCACCAAGGTCCAGGCGAGTTCATTACGGGCTTGGAGGTTCTGCGGCTGGAGGGCCAATGCGGATTGCAACTCGGTCATGGCGCCCCAACGGTCCCCTGTCTCCCGCAGCAAGAGGCCCAATTGGAGGTGGGCGCTGGGATCTCGCGGCTGAAGGCTGAGCAGATTTCGAAAGTCCCTGGTCGCGGCCCGGCGGTCCCCGGCCTTCCACTCCGCCATCGCCAGGTTGTAAAGCGCGTCCGGATAGCCGGGCTGGAGCTGAAGAACCTCCCGGAGTGCCACGACCGCGTCTTGGAAGTCGCCGCGGATGATGAAGGTTTGCCCCAGCAGGTAACGCGGCTCCCATGCTTTCGGCTCCAGCTTCGATGCCAATTGGAATTCTCGAATCGCCTCGCTGAGATTCCCGCTCTCGCGAAGGGCGAAGCCCAGCCCGGAGTGGGCGGCCGCCGAGTTGGGGTCGAGTTTTAGCGCTAATTGGAACTCCCGTGCCGCGACGGCGTAGCTTTTTTGCTCGAGGGCGAGCCTGCCGTCCCTTTCGTATTCGCGCGCTTTATTGTCCGGGGCTTGGGCTCGCGCTGCGGGGACGGGCAAGGCGAGGAGGTACGAGGAAAGCAGGAGGAGGGTAACAGCGGCTGCACCGCCACGCAACTGGTCGTGGGGACACTTCACGTTCTGACTTCCTTGAGCAGGGCAAGCTGTAGGGATAACCTGCAATAGGCTCAGATCATCGAGAGTCCCCGGGCCCCACGTCTCGGACAGCGGATTCTTTCCCGTTGCTTCTTAACCGTGAAGAAATCTGCGCCGCCGTTCGCTTCACCATGCTTGCCATTGCTGGAATACGCTCGTAGGTGACCTGACTTACAGTTCCCGACACGCTGATGGCCGCGATACTCTGGGAGTTACCATCAAAAACGGGTGCCCCAATGCAACGCAGCCCGATCTCGTCTTCCTCATCATCCAAGGAATAACCCAGGGTTCTCACTTGCGCAAGTTCCCGTTTCAAGGCGTGGAGGGCAGTAATCGTATCGTCATTGTGCCTCGGAAAGCCTTTGAGGCGTGCGATCTCGTCGAGTTCTTCCTCGCTAACGAAAGCGAGCAGCGCCTTGCCGACCGCCGTGCAGTTTACGTCCAGCCTCCGACCAACCCACGTGGCCATCCGGATCATACCCGGCGCTTCAACCTTCTCAATAATAACAGCCTCGGTGCGCTCCAGTACGGCCATATGGACAGTGATTTGGGTCTCTTGCATGAGCGAACGCAAGAAGGGTTTAGCCTCTTCCCGCAGGTCCAGGTTTTCGAATGCGTTGCGGCTGAGACTGAACAGCTTCAAACCAAAACAGTATCTGCCGGTTTGACTGTTTTTTTGCAGGAACCCCTGTCGTTCAAGGGTTTCTACGATCAGGTAGGTCGAGCTTTTGGGAAGTTGGAGTCTACGGCTTATTTCGGAAGTCGAAAACCCAGATTTCGACTGAGCGAGAAACTCCAGCACCGCGAGCGCGCGCTCTATGGCCGGAACGGAACAGCCCTTCGCGTCCGACATTGGGTTTTCCCTTTATTTCAGAGCCGATCAGCCCTTTGGGCTTGCAGCCCCATATTAGCACAAATCCTTCCGTAGGCGGGCAGGCTAGAAAGACCCCTTCCGGGTCTTCCCAGGGCATGGTGTGAGCCCGACGAAAGAATCTTCCAACCTGTTGGACGACAGACGCCCAAATGGACGCAATTCAGTTGACAGAAGGGACGCCCACGGTAAACTGCTCCCCACCCTGGTTAGTGGGCAGGTTCGTGATGTGGAGGGACCGCTCCCTTCGCAAGAGGTCATTCACCATGCGAAAAATCTTTTTAATCGGCTTATTAATCGCCTCTGCTCGAGGCCTCGCCGGGCACAATGCGCTGCTGCCTCAGCCCCAAGAGGTTCGATATGGGGCGGCGAAATTGGTTGTGCGTGGACTGGCCGTTTATTTGGCGAGTTCGCCCAGCACGGAAGATCGGTTTGCTGCCGATGAACTCGCGAAAGACCTGTCAGAGATTGCCGGGAGCCCCGTCATGGTTCAGGCGGGCGCCCCACGCCAGCACGGCGTTGTACTGCGCCGCACGGGCTCGCTCGATCCTCTTCCGGCGCCGGGCGAGAGTTCCGGGCCGCAATCCCGTGAAGCGTACACATTGAAGGTGACGGCGGAGGGCGCGGAGATTCGTGCCGTCTCCTCGGCGGGGCTATTTTACGGTGTTCAAACCCTGGTCCAACTGGTGGAGAGTCGAGGCGCGGAGGCGAGTCTTCCCGAAGTCGAAATCCGCGATTGGCCTTCCCTGCCTTATCGCGGAATTATGGTGGACATGAGCCACGGGCCGTTGCCGACCGAAAATGAACTCAAGAAACAGATGGATTTTCTGGCTCGCTGGAAAGCCAATCAGTATTACTTCTACTCCGAAGCGAGCATCGAGCTGAAGGGTTATCCGGTCCTCAACGCCGATGCCCGGTTTTCGCGGGAACAAATCGAGCGCATCATCGCTTATGCCCAGCAACGTCACATCGACGTGGTGCCCTGCGTAGAGCTTTACGGCCACCTGCATGATTTGTTCCGGATTGAGCGTTACGCCGACCTCAGCGCGATCCCCCATGGCAGCGAGCTTGACCCCCGCAATCCTCAAGTCGCCAAATTGCTGGCCGATTGGATTGGGCAATTGACGGAACTTTTCCCCAGCCGCTTTTTTCACATTGGGTTTGATGAGACTTGGGAAACCGCAAAGTCCGTCAGGGCCAAACAAGCTTCGCCCGCCGAGTTGTATCTCGAGCACTTCCAAACGGTGTCGGAGTTGGTACGCCAGCACGGCAAAACCGTGCTGCTTTGGAGCGACATGTTTTCGAAATACCCAGAAATGATCCCCAAGATTCCGCCGGGAACGATCCTCGTCCCCTGGGGCTACGACGCCACCGTCTATGAACCCTATTGGGCGCCCTTCGCTTCACTTCCCATACCCAAAATAATCGCCTCGGGGATCAGCATTTGGAACAGCCTGGCTCCCGATTTTGATGTTTCATTCTCGAACATTGACACCTTCCTCGCCGCCGGCCGTCCTCATGGAATTCTCGGTCTGATCAACACGCTTTGGACGGACGACATCATGGTGCTGATGCGCCCAGCCTTTCCAGGGATCGCTTACGGTGCGGGAGCCGCGTGGCAGCGGGATCCGATGAACCGTGGCCAGTTCTTTGCAGATTACGCGCGGATCCTCTACCCCGCTCCCGCCGCGGCGGAAGTAGCGCCCGGCCTGGAAGCGATAACGCAAGCTCAGACCCATTTGTCCGTTGCGATCGGGGATATGGAAACTTTGCGCCGTTTGTGGGATGACCCGCTTGCTCCTGCCCGCTTGGCAAGGCTCCGCGCGCACCGGGAAGATCTCCGGCAAGCCCGCTTGGCGGCAGAAGATGCCCAGGAGCATCTTTCGGAGGCCTTGCAACGGGGCGGGGACCGCTTCACCCTCGCGGATCTGCTTCTCGAAGCTCGCATGTTGGACTACGCAGGAATGAAGGGTCTCTACGCCGTCGACCTGGCTGATTTCTGGCAGCAACTAGGCTCTCATCCCAGCCATGAGGACGTCGAGTTCTATCTGAGCGGTGAAATGTCGAGCCACGATCACAGCCGTCTTGCCGACCTCATGGATGCCGTTGCAGATCTGCGGGAGGGTTATCGAGAGGCTTGGAAAGAAGCCTATACGCCGTATCGCCAGGGGACTGTGCTGGCAAAGTTTGATAGCGAGTTTCAGCACTGGTGGGACTTGCAGCGCCGATTGCGCCATTTCTGCGACGGATTCCACGACGGTGATCCGTTGCCCCCCATCGAGTCGTTCAGCGCCGAGCGCTAAGGCGCAACCACAGGGGCTTCACCTTTGCGGCCCAGGACCCTGGACCACAGACGTTCGCGGGTCTATTCCGGCGGTTCAGCCGTCTGCGGGAGCGCGATGTTGTCTATGGCCCCCTGGCGAATGGCCCGTCTGTCATCTTCTTTTCGCTTCTGAATATCGCGGAAGATCGCCATTTGCTTCTCCGCTTCTACTCCACGCCCCAGGCGAAGGTAAGCAAACGACAACTGGTAATGTGCCACAGCCTCGCCGGGAGCGATATTCGCAGCCTTCTCAAGCGGCTCGAGGGCCTCGGCAGGCCGGCCCGCGGAAAGGAGGGATTTCCCCAGGCCGATGAGCGCTTGGTAAAATCGCGGGTCGATTTTGGCGGCGCGCACGAAATGCTCGATGGCCTCGTCCCAATGTCGAGCCTCGCGCGCCATTTCTCCGAGCTCGTACTCAGCTCCCTCATCAGCCGCATTGAGTTGCAACTCCTCCTCAAACTCCCTTCGCGCCGCGTCCTCCGTTGCGGGATCACGCTTACCTGCCAGGAGTAAGCGGCCGATTTGGTAGTGAATCCCGGGAACCTGGGGTTCCTTCGCGAGGATTTCGCGATACTCGGCGATCGCCTCAGAAGTTCTTCCCTGCATTTCCAGGATTTCCGCCCGCATTTGTCGGGCCTGATAGGAGTCGGGCATGCCGAGCAGCAACTCTTGCGAGGCGCGCGTGGAGAGCTCCGAGAAAATGTGCATGCGCAGGTAGAGGACCTCAGGGTCCTTCGCAAAATCATGTTGGAGCCATTGCAGAAAGTCGACTGCTTTGTCGGGCTCACCGGCTGACATGGCGCAACGCGCACCATCGAGCCCTACGACGCGACGTAGGGAGGGATCTTCGAGGCGCGGGTAATCTTTTTCGAGGAGGGGAAGCGCCCCGGCGCAATCACCCGCCTCAGATAGGCTGAGGGCCAGGAAATAGTGGGCGAAAGCGAGTGAAGGTTTCAACTTTAAGGCTTTACGACACGGGGCGATGGCATCCTGTGGACGTCGAGTGGAGTAATAAGCCATTCCCAGGTCAGCCTGGAACTCGGCAACATTAGGAGCCATCGCGGTTAGCTTTTCCAGTCGCGGGATGGCGGCCGCGTAATCGCCCTTGTGCAGGGCCTCGGTGGCGGACCTGATGAGCTCGTTGAGCTCCTGAGATTGACCCGGTTCCTCTCGCGTGATTGCCTGGGGGGACGGTACCAGCGGGGTCAAGAACGCCGCGATGAGAATCAATCCCAGACGTGGCCCAGCCATGAATTAACTCCACTTGCCGGAATCGTGCAACAATTTGCTCGCCGACAGAGCCCCGTTACGACGAAACCCGGATTGGCGTTGGTGGGGCGGCAAACTGCTCGCGACTACTGGGAGCCGCCGACGTGCACCCAAAGATGCGTGATGCCCTTCTGGCCCAAGTGGTTCGAGCGCTCCACGCGCACGATGTAATCACCCGGCTTGGAATACGTGTGCGTGGTGACGGCGAAACCATTTGGTGCATGCTCGTCGAGGTCGCCATCGGACTTGGTCTCGGCCGTGGCGCCGTCACCGAAGGACCAGGTCTCTTGTCCGTCCGTCGTGCCAAAGGCGCGAACCTTAAAAGTGACGGGCTTCCCCGGCGCGTTGCCGGTCGTGGGCCAGTACGCTGCCTGGAGAGCCGGGGGCACCTGGTCAGGATGCTTGGGGTCATCCACGTCGACCGTTTCAAAATCGTAAGCAATGCGGCCGTTGTCATCGGTGATCATCAGGATTTCGCTGTAGGTGCCGGATTTCGAGTAAGACCTTTCGACCTTCGAGCCCGAGGCTTTCTCACCGTCTGTGAAAGTCCAATCGTAGCGGGCAATGTGCGACTTACTCCACGATCGCGACCCATCCAGCGTTGCCTTTTCTCCTACGAGGATGGCCTGGTGAGGCCGCGCGACGGCGATCAACGAGGGCTTGTATTGCCTCTGGTAAGCTTCCCACAGGAACGCATACCCTTCCTGAGTCCCCCATTTGCCCGAGGGCTGGCGGCTGAAGATCTCGTAATGGAGGTGTGACCAGCCGCCGCTCGCGCCCTCTTTTCCGAGCGTGCCGATCTTCTGGCCCATGACGACTCGTCCACCCAGCTTCACCGATGGGTCATACGAATACAGGTGCGTGTAGCGATGGTACCAGCCCCGTTCATCCTGCACCCAGATGGTATCGTTGAAACTCCTGTCGATGGTTTGATTGTCTTTTTCTTTGTCAATCACCGCGGTTCCGAGGCCCACCACGAGGCCGTTGGTCGCGGCGATGACATCCACCAAGCCCTCGGCCCCGCCGATATCGAGGCCGGAGTGATAATAGATCTTGGCGGAAGTGATTCTTTCGCCCCCGTCGACGTAGGTCGGTTCGTTGGCCATTTGCGTTCGCGTCGCGAACCAGCGCTGCCGAACGGGATAGACCATCGATCCCGGCGGCATGAAGGGCGAATCCGTCGGCCAGAGGCGCAGGCGGGCGTCTTTTACAAGCGCCCAGTGATCGTCATCGGAATTCTGATAGTAGGCCTTGGTCACCGCGCAATCTGCCTGCACTCCCCCTAAATTTACTGGCAGCCGGTAGTTCCCACAGGAGAGGGTGGCGTGTTCCCCGTTGATTTCGACTTCCGCACGTGCGTCCCAAATCGCGGAGCGAACCTTGTTGCGGCTTTCGCCGAGGGCGAGCAACTTTACCGTCGCGGCCTTGCCGTTGGCTAACTGGATTCGCTGTGTTTCGCCTATCTTGATATCCACGACGCGGAAGAGCGGC
>Ga0326727_10027935_pt1 | contig 10308 bp, 16 predicted proteins | sample MB2enrmetagenome_FD_207643 | JGI IMG/M metagenome (GOLD analysis project Ga0326727, IMG submission 207643) | Lab enriched peat soil microbial communities from McLean, Ithaca, NY, United States - MB29MY | ecosystem: Environmental > Terrestrial > Soil > Wetlands > Peat | place: USA: New York...
CCTTTGGCGAGTACGGCCTGCAATGCCTGGAGCGCTGCTGGCTGGATACCCGGCAGATTGAAGCGGCGCGCGTGGCGGTGACCCGTTTTATGAAACGGCGCGGGAAAGTGTGGATACGGATTTTCCCGCACAAATCGTTCACCAAAAAGCCGCTGGAAACGCGCATGGGCAAGGGCAAGGGGCCGCTGGAGTCGTGGGTGGCCGTCATACGTCCGGCCAATGTGTTGTTTGAGGTGGATGGGGTGCCGGAAGACGTGGCCCGCGAGTCGATGCGGCTGGCCGCGACCAAGCTGCCCATCCGGACGAAATTCATTTCCCGCCACCGCATGGCCTGAAAGCACCATGAAAATGAGCGAACTAAAAGATTTGACGATGCCGGAATTGACGGCCAAGGGCCGGGACCTGCGGCAGGAACTATTCAACCTGCGATTGCAGCAGGCCAGCAGCCAATTGGAAAAGCCCGCCCGCTTGAAGACCCTGCGCCGCGACGTGGCCCGGCTGGAAACCCGAATTACTCAACTCCGCAATAAAGCGGGTTGAATTGAGAAGTTATGCCAGAAGCAACCCAACTGAATCGCGGCCATCGCAAGGAACGGCAGGGGGAGGTCATTTCCAATAAAATGGCCAAGACCATCGTCGTGCGAGTGCAGCGCCGTTTTCCCCATCCGCAGTACAAGAAAGTCATCACCGCATATTCGAAATTTTACGCCCACGACGAAAAGGGCGAAGCCAGGGTGGGCGACGTGGTCCTGATCGAGGAAACCCGCCCGCTGTCAAAATTGAAACGCTGGCGGCTGACCCAGGTAGTGGAACGCGGGGCGGAAGCGCCGGTGCCCGTTTAAGGACAATTTATGTTACAGGTTCGATCCATCTTAGACGTGGCCGACAACACCGGCGCCAAACGCGCGGCCGCCATCGGGGTCATTGGCCGGAACCAGCGTTACGCGGGCATCGGCGACATCATCAAGGCCCACATCAAGGAGGCCGCGCCGGATGGAACCGTGAAGAAGGGCGAGGTGGTGGACGCGGTGGTGGTGCGCACCCGCCAGCAGATCCGCCGCTCCGACGGCTCGTATTTGCGCTTTGACAGCAACGCCATTGTCATCATCGACAAGGAAAACAATCCGCGCGGCACGCGGATATTCGGGCCGGTGGCGCGGGAATTGCGCGACAAGAAATTCATGAAGATCATATCGCTGGCCCCGGAGGTCATTTAGCCATGGCAAAAGCACACATAAAAAAAGGGGACGAGGTGGTGGTCATCGCCGGATCGGAACTGGGCGGCCGGGGAAAGGTCCTGCTCGTCAACAAGAAGAAAAAGCGCGTCCTTGTGGAGGGCCTCAAGATGATCAAGCGCCACACCCGCAAGAGCGACAAGCGTCCGCAGGGGGGCATCGTCGAGCGGGAGGGCACGATCCACATGTCCAATGTGATGCTGGCCTCGAAATTCGACGGCGGCGCCGCCGTTGCGCCGGCGGAGGAAACCGCCCAAAGTTAGGGACTGGAACATGAAACCGAGACTTTACGAAAAATACGTGAACGAAGTGCGGCCCGCCTTGAAGGAAAAGCGGAAGTACCAGAACGTGCATCAAATTCCGAGGCTGGAAAAGATCGTGGTCAACATGGGGGTCAGCGCCTCGCTGGAAAAGGGGGCGGTGGAGGATGCGACGCGGGACATGGCGCTGATCACCGGGCGCAAAGCGGTCATCAGCAAGGCGCGGCACAGCATCGCCAATTTCAAACTGCGCGAGGGCCAGAACATCGGCTGCCGGGTGACGCTGCGGCGGGAAGTGATGTATGAGTTTTTCGACCGGCTGGTCGCCACGGCCCTGCCGCGCATCCGCGATTTTCGGGGGCTTTCGCCCCGCTCCTTTGACGGCCGGGGCAATTACACGCTGGGGGTGTCGGACCAGACCATTTTTCCCGAGATCGACCTGGACAAAATCAAACGGACGCAAGGCATGGACATCACGATAGTGACCAACGCGCCGACCAACGACGAGGCGCTGGACCTGTTGAAGATGATGGGCATGCCGTTTGCGGAGAAATAAATTAATACTATGGCAAAAACAGCCTGGATAGAACGCAACAAGAAGAAAGCGGCCACGGTCAAGAAATACGCCGCGCTGCGGGCGGAACTAAAAGCCCGCCACGATTATGCCGCACTGAGCAAACTGCCGCGCAACGCCAGCCCCTCCCGGCTGGTCAACCGCTGCTCGATGTCCGGGCGGCGTCACGGCTATTTGCGCAAGTTCGGCTGCTCGCGCCTGACCTTCCGCGAAGCGGCCCTCAACGGCTTGATTCCGGGAATGACGAAGGCCAGTTGGTAAATCCCATGAGCGACCCCATTTCAAACATGCTGACCAGCATCCGGAACGCCGGCCGGGCGTCTTTGCCGGAGGTGGTCATTCCCCACTCCAAAGTGAAGGAACATATCGCCCAGGTCTTGAAACGCGAAGGCTACGTGGCCGAGGTTGCCGTGGAAGGCAAGCCCTGGAAAAAAATCAAGATCAAACTCAAATACACCGGCCAAAAACCCGTCATCGAAGGCATTCGCCGCGTCAGCACGCCGGGCTTGCGGCGTTATGCGGGGGCGCTGGAAGTGCCGCGGGTGCGCGGCGGTTTGGGCGTTTCGATCCTGTCCACCTCCGCAGGGATCATGACGGGCCTGCAGGCGCGCCAGAAGAACGTGGGGGGCGAGTTGCTCTGCGAAGTGTGGTGAATTTATGTCTCGAATAGGAAAATTGCCCGTGGCCGTTCCGCCCAAAGTGAAGGTGGAAATCCAGGGCCAAAAAGTGCTGGTCGAAGGCCCCAAAGGCAGGCTCGACTTTGAACTGCCGCGCCGCACCTCGGCCAAGGTGGATGGCGGCAACGTGGTGGTGAGCCGGGACGGGGAGGACGCCGAAGCGAAGGCGCTGCACGGCTTGAGCCGCGCGCTTATCAATAATATGGTCAAGGGGGTCAGCGGCGGCTTTGTCAAGAAACTGGAAATCCAGGGCGTGGGATTCAAGGCGGCGGTCCAGGGCAGAAATGTCAACCTGGTCCTGGGGTATTCGCATCCGGTCAATTATCCCATTCCGGACCAGATCACGGTGACGGTGGTGGACAACACCAAAGTGACCATCGAAGGGCCGAGCAAACAGTTGGTCGGCCAGGTCGCGGCGGAACTGCGCAGTTATTATCCGCCGGAGCCTTACAAGGGCAAAGGGGTGCGTTACTCGGATGAAAAGGTGACGCGCAAGGAGGGCAAGACGGTGCAATAATCCGTGGCGCATTGAGATGAGAAGCGATAAAAAAGTCAAAGCGGCGAAGTTGCGGCACTGGCGCATTCGCAAAAAAATTTCAGGCACACGGCAACGGCCGCGCATGAGCGTCAGGTTTACCAACGAAAACATCTACGTGCAGTTCATTGACGACGCGGCGGGGGTGACGATGGCGTCGGCCTCCACCCTGCACAAATCGGTGCCGGATCGCGCCCAACTGGCGGCCAACGCGGCCGGGGCCAAAAGAATCGGCGCGCTGGCGGCGGAAGCGGCCAAAGCCAGGGGAATCGTCAAAGTCGTGTTTGATCGCAGCGGCGCCCGTTATCATGGCAAAGTCAAGGCGTTGGCGGATGCCGCGCGCGAAGGCGGCCTGCAATTTTAAACTGGAAGGATATTGTGCCCGAACCCACCAAGTCCAATGCCAATAATCGAGGCGCCAGCCGCGGTCCCGGCCGCAGCCCGCGCCGCGTCCGGCCCGCCTCCACCGACGGTCCGGAAGGCTCGCTGGAAAAATCCGGCGGCTCCGAGTTGAGCGAGAAGGTCGTTTTTATCAATCGTTCCGCCAAAGTCGTCAAGGGCGGACGGCGCTTCAGCTTTAGCGCGCTCGTCGTGGCGGGGGACAAACAGGGTCATGTCGGCGTTGGCCTGGGCAAGGCGGTGGAAGTTTCCGAGGCGATCCGCAAGGGGGGCGAAATGGCCAAGCAGCACATGGTCAGCGTCTCTTTGCGGGATGCCACCATTCCACACGAAATATTTTGTCATTATGGCGGCGCGAAAGTCCTGCTGCGGCCGGCCTCGCCCGGCACCGGCATCATCGCCGGCCCGAAGGTGCGCGCCGTGCTCGAATCGGCGGGCATCAAAGATGTTCTCACCAAATCGCTCGGGTCCAACAACCCGTCCAACGTGGTCAAAGCGACCCTGGCCGGCTTGCGGCAACTCCGTTTGCGCGAAGATGTTTACCGCTGTCGCGGCCTTGAAATAAAGGTTCGTCCAGCTCCCGCGCCGGCCCCCGCCGCAGTTCCTGCGCCTGCTCCTACGCCTGCTCCTGATCTTAATCCTAATCCTAATCCCGCGGTTGCCGACAACACTCCCAGCCCGGCTCCTGAGGCGGGTTCGGCCCCGGCCACTGCCTGATTTTTATGCGTTTACACGATCTCAAACCCAGTCCGGGTTCCCGGCACCGCCGCAAACGGCTGGGCCAGGGTGAATCCAGCGGCCACGGCAAAACCAGCGGTCGCGGTGGCAAGGGGCAAACAGCCCGTTCCGGCAGTTCGATTCGCATCGGATTCGAAGGCGGCCAAATGCCGTTGATCCGCCGCCTCCCCAAGCGCGGATTTAACAACAAGCGTTTCGCCGTCCGTTACATTCCGGTGAATCTGGAAGCGCTCAACCGATTTGACGACGGCGCCACCGTAGATGAGAGCGCGTTGCGCGGCTTGGGTCTGGCCAGGGGGACGGGCAGGTGGATCAAGATCCTGGGCACGGGCGAATTGACCCGGAAACTGACGGTGACGGCGCATGCTTTCAGCGTCTCGGCGCGAACCAAGATTGAGAAGATGGGCGGAGCCTGCCAGTTGATGAAATCGCCAGCGAGCGAAAGGGCGGCGCAAGCGGCGGCAGCCGCAGCCGTGCAGGCAGCCAGGAAACCACCTGGTCCTGAGAAAGCCGCCAAGGCTGAGAAAGCCGCCAAGCCTGAGAAAGCAGACAAGGCTCAGAAAGCAGACAAGGCTGAGAAACCAGCCCAACCCGGGAAGCCGGCCAAGCCTGATTAAACGATGCTCTCCTCGATCCTCAACACGTTGAGCAACTGCTTCAAAATACCGGAGCTGAAATCCCGGATTATTTTTACCATGGTCGTGCTGGGGATTTGCCGGCTGGCTTCGCTGGTGCCCGCGCCGGGTTTGGACAGCACGGCGTTGAAGGACTATTTCCATTCGGCGGCGGGCGCGCAAAGCTCCAATGGTTTGATGGGGATGTACAGCATGTTCACTGGCGGCGGCTTCGAGAAATGCGCGGTGGGCGCCCTGGGCATCATGCCTTACATCAGCTCGACCATCGTCCTCCAACTGTTGCAGGCGGTCGTTCCCTTCCTGAGCAAGCTGGCGCGCGAGGAAGGCGGGAGAAGCAAGCTCATCCAATACGGACGCGTCATGACGTTGTTTCTTTGCCTGGCACAGGGCGCGGTGATGGCTGTCGGATGGGAACACGCCAGCGCAATTTTCAAGGGTTTTCAAGGCAATCTCGTGCTGATTCACAACCTCTGGTGGTACCGGATTCAAACGACCGTCATTCTGGCCACCGGGACGATGCTGCTCATGTGGCTGGGCGAACAGATCACCGATCGCGGCATAGGCAACGGCATTTCGTTGATTATTACCGTGGGCATTCTGGCTCGTTTGCCCCAGGCCGGACAGGGTTTGCATGATATGTTCCTGACTCCAGAGTCGCGCTTCAACTTTTTCCATTTCATCGCCTTGATCCTGCTCCTGTGCGCGGTCGTCGCCGGCGTGGTCGCCGTCACCCAGGCCGAGCGCAAGATTCCCGTGCAATACGCCCAGCGCGTCATTGGACGCAAGACCTATTCGGGCGGCAGCTCGTTCATGCCGTTGCGCGTCAATTATTCGGGCGTCATGCCGGTCATTTTCGCTTCGGCGATCCTGATGTTTCCGGCCATGATTTTCAACTTCCTGGGCCGGAGGTTCGACGTGCATTTCTTCGATGAACTGGCCAGCATGTTGTCGCGCGGCTCCTTCATTTACCTGGTGCTCTACGGATTGATGATCCTGTTCTTCTCCTATTTTTGGGTGGCGACCCAATTCAACGAACTGCAGATTTCCGACGACATGAAGAAATCCGGCGGATACGTCCCCGGCGTGCGCCCCGGGCAGGCGACCAGCAGTTTTCTGCATCGCACGATGAGCCGCATCACCCTGGCAGGGGCGATTTTTTTGACCATCATCGCTGTGATTCCGATTGTCCTGCAGGAGGCGATGGGAATACAATATACGGTGGCGCAATTTTTTGGCGGCACCAGTTTGCTCATTACCGTGGGGGTCATGCTCGATACGATGCGGCAGATGGAAGCGCACTTGTTGATGCGTCATTATGACGGATTCCTGAAGAAAGGCCGGCTGAAGGGCCGTTTCTAACGGCCTTCAAGCCCGCAGAAGGACAAGGCCGTGGCGGCGATCATCTTAAAGAGCGAACACGACTTGGTAAGGATGCGTGCCGCGTGCGTGGTGGGCAGCACGGTTTTGGAAGAAGTCGGGGCCTTTATTCGGCCGGGGGTCACCACCAAGGAAGTGGATGATTTTGCCGCCGAACGGATAAAAAGTTACGGGGCGAAGAGCGCGTTTTTGGGTTATCGCAGGTATCCGTGCTGCATTTGCATTTCGGTCAATGAACAAGTGGTGCATGGGCTGGCCGGCCCGCGCCGCCTGGAATTTGGCGATATTGTCAGTTTGGACATTGGCGTCGTTTATCATGGGTATGTCGGGGACACGGCAAAAACGGTCGCTGTGGGGGGGTGCGACGTGCGGGCCCAACGGTTGATGGATGTGACGGAACAGGCTCTGGCAGAAGGCATTGCGCAGGCGCTGTCCGGCAATCGCGTGGTGGATATTTCGCGGGCGGTGCAGAGTTATGTGGAAAGCAACGGATTCAGCATCGTTCGGGAATTTGTCGGGCACGGGGTGGGGCGGTCGGTGCATGAAGAGCCCCAGGTGCCTAATTTTGTCGAACCGGGCAAACAGACGCCCAAATTGCGGCCGGGCATGACCATCGCCATTGAGCCGATGGTCAATGCCGGGTCGCCGCAGGTCATGGTGTTAAGCGATGGCTGGACAGTGGTCACAAAAGATGGTCAACTATCGGCGCATTTTGAGCATACGGTTTTGATAACCGAAGCCGAACCGGAAATATTGACGTGGCCCGCGAAAGCACCATCGAAGTTGAAGGCAGGATAGTGGAAATCCTGGCTGACATGTTGTTTCGCGTCGAATTGAGCAATGGCCATCGGTTGGTGGCGCATCTGTCCGGCAAACGCCGGCTGGTTTTTGAACGGTTGGTTTTGGGCGACTGCGTAACGGTGAGGCTGTCACCGTACGATTTGTCCAGGGGCCGCATTACAGCCGGAGATGAATAGTTTATGAAAGTTCGAGCGTCAGTGAAAAAGCTTTGCGAAAACTGCAAAATTATCAAACGGAAGGGCGTCATACGCGTGCTCTGCACCAACGCCCGCCACAAACAAAGACAAGGTTAGGAATCCGAAATTATGGCACGAATCGTTGGAGTTGAAATACCGGGCGAGAAGCGAATCGACGTCGCTTTGCGCTACATTTACGGCATTGGCCCGAGCAATGCCAAAGTCATCCTCACCCAGGCCAACATCAACCCGGGCTTGCGCGCCAAAGACCTTGACGAAGGGCAATTGTCCCAGATCGTTCACGCCATCCAGGACGGCAAATACGTGATCGAAGGCGATTTGCGCCGCGAACTGGGCATGAACCTCAAGCGCCTGCAAGGCATCAAGTGCTATCGCGGCGTGCGCCATCTGCGCGGCCTGCCCGTCCGCGGCCAGCGCACCTCGACCAATGCCCGCACGCGCAAGGGGCCGCGCAAAACCGTCGGCGTGCAGCGCAATCCCAATGCCAAAACCGGCATCCACTAAATCCTTTTGCCATGGCTGAAGAACCCAAACCGAAAAAAACCGCGCCCAAAAAAGAAGGCAAACCCGAAGAGGCGTCCGCGCCCGCGCCGCGCGATGCCGCCAAGCCGGCCAAAAAAGCGGCTCCCGCCGCGGAAGCGGGGGGCGAAGCGGCCAAAAAACCGGCTGGAGAAACGCCGGCGGCGCCAGCCGCGCCAGCCTCCCCGGTCGCGCCAGCCTCCCCGGTCGCGCCAGCCGCACCTGGAGCGCCCGTGCCCGCGGCGGCCGCGCCAACGGCGGCGGAACTGCTGGCCGACGACGCCAGCGCCAAAAAGATTATCAAGGCCAAAGGGGCCAAAAACATTTCGGCCGGCATCGCCAATATTCTGGCCACGTTCAACAACACCAATGTGACGATCACCGACATGCACGGCAACGTGCTGGGATGGTCCAGCGCAGGCCGGGTTGGGTTTAAAGGCTCGCGCAAGAGCACGGCCTTTGCCGCGCAGCAAGTGGCGCAGGACGCCGCCCGCCAGGCCATGTCGCACGGCATGAGGGAAATCGAAGTGCGCGTCAACGGTCCTGGCTCCGGCCGCGAATCCGCCATTCGCGCCCTTCAGGCCATCGGGCTGGAAATCACCACGATCAAGGACGTGACTCCGGTGCCGCACAACGGATGTCGTCCGCGCAAGAAACGGCGCGTCTAACGGGCATGAACCTTTACCATTGGCAAACCGCAATCCGCAATTGATATGGCTCGATATACTGGTCCCCGCACCCGCCTCAGCCGCCGCTTCGGCATCCCGCTGTTCGGCCCTGACAAATACCTGGAACGCCGCAACTACGCCCCCGGCGTCCACGGCCCGAAATCGCGCCACAAACACACCGATTACGGCCTGGGCCTGATCGAGAAGCAGAAGCTGCGCTATTTCTACGGGTTGATGGAGCGGCAATTTCGCGGGGTCTATGAGAGGGCCTTGAAGCGGCGCGGCGTCACCGGCGAGCAAATGCTGCAAATCCTGGAAACGCGCCTCGACAACGTCGTCTATCATCTGGGCTTTGCCATTACCCGCGCCGCCGCCCGCCAAATGGTCAGCCACGGCCATCTCAAGGTCAACGGCCGCAAGGTCAATGTCCCTTCCTTCGCCTTGAAGGTCAATGATGCCATTGAAGTGCGCGAGTCCAGTGTCTCGCGGCAATTGGCCACAAAAAATTTGGAATTATCGACCAGCAAAGTGGTGCCCGATTGGCTCTCCCTCAACAAGGAGGCCTTTAAGGGATCGGTGGTGCGGATACCGACCCGGCAGGACATCCAGCCGATTGCCAACGAACAGGCCGTCGTCGAGTTTTATTCCCGCTAAACAGTAAACCGTCCCGCGCAAGCGGGACAAAAACAATTACACGGGCTTCTCCGGCGCGGGAAGAAGCGGAGAAGCCAGATTAAAATTGTTGAAAGGAACATTATGCCAGTGCGTCTCGGACGTTTTGAAATGCCCAAGCGGTTGATCAAGGAGGATTCAACCGCCACTGATACCTACGCCAAGTTCTTCGCCGAACCGTTTGAAACCGGCTACGGCCACACCCTTGGCAACTCCTTGCGCCGCGTCCTCCTCTCCTCCCTGGAAGGCGCCGCCATCTCTTCCATCAAGATTGATGGCGCCCAGCACGAATTCGCCACCGTCGAAGGCGTCGTCGAAGATGTGACCGACATCGTCTTGAACCTGAAAAAGGTGCTCTTTCGCGCCCATTCGCGCGAGCCGCAAACCGTGCTCCTCTCCGTCAACAAGGAAGGCGAGGTGACGGCGGCAGACATCGAACTGAACCAAAACCTTGAGCTGGTCAATCCCAAGCAACACATCTGCACCCTCGATAAAAAGAAGAAGTTCGAGATGGAACTGGAAATCAAAGTCGGCCGCGGCTTCTGTCCCGGCGACGAAAACAAAAAGCCCGACCAGCCCATCGGCGTCATCGCCATTGACTCGCTTTTTTCACCGGTGACGCGGGTGCGTTACGCGGTCGAAAACGCCCGGGTCGGCCAGCGCACCGATTACGACCGGCTGATCCTCGAAATCTGGACCGACGGGCGCATTTCGCCGGACGACGCGCTGACCCAATCTTCCGCCATTTTGCAGCATCATTTGGACGTATTTGTCGGCTATGACAAGAACGCGGTGGAATTTGAGGAGACGGAGACCAAGCAGGACGACGAGAAGTCCAAGCTCAAGAAGCTGCTCAACATGAGCGTGAACGAAATTGAGTTGAGCGTGCGCGCCGCCAATTGCCTGAACAACGCCAACATCACCACCGTGGGCCAATTGTCCATGAAGACCGAGGCCGAAATGCTCAAATACCGGAACTTCGGCAAGAAATCCCTCAACGAAATCAAAGAGAAACTGGCCA
>Ga0326727_10027936_pt1 | contig 10308 bp, 7 predicted proteins | sample MB2enrmetagenome_FD_207643 | JGI IMG/M metagenome (GOLD analysis project Ga0326727, IMG submission 207643) | Lab enriched peat soil microbial communities from McLean, Ithaca, NY, United States - MB29MY | ecosystem: Environmental > Terrestrial > Soil > Wetlands > Peat | place: USA: New York...
GCGCTCTGGAGGACTACTCGCTGTTGCCCCAAGCCCAATATGAGGATTCCGTCGTAGCGCCCGAGGATGGCTATATCGTAGGATTGGATGCGCGAGTGATGGGTGTAGCGTCAATGATTCTGGGCGCAGGACGTGATCGTGCGGACGCTACCATCGATCCTGGGGTGGGCCTGGTTTTCGAGAAGAAGGTGGGCGACGCGGTCCGCGGCGGCGAGCGGGTTTGCATTCTCTATTCCAATGACCGCTCGCGTGTCCCCGGGGCGCTCGCCATGATCCGCAAGGCGATTGCCATTTCCCCACATCGGGTTCCTCCCCCACCGGCGGTTTTGGAGCGGATACTGGGATACTAAAGGGCTGCACCAATATATTGTGAAGAGAGGTTAAAGGATGACACGGTTGATTCCGTTACTCGGCATGCTGGTTATATTGGCGGTAGCCGCCCTGCTTTCCAAAAACCGCAAAGCCATTCCTTGGCGCACAGTGGGCATTGGCTTAGCGTTACAAATCCTCGTAGCGTTGTTCGTGCTGCGCACGGGCTTGGGCTATGTGCTCATGTCCAAGGTCTCGACGGCGTTCGTGAGGGTCCTGAATTGTTCCTTTGCCGGCTCGGAGTTCGTATTCGGCGAGATGGGGAAAAATCATGGAAGCTTTGGGTTTGTCTTTGGGTTTCAAGCCTTGCCTATGATTATTTTCGTGGCTTCCCTGTTTTCCATCCTTTACTACGTGCGCATTATCCCCTTTCTCGTTCTGGTCACCGGCAAGGCGATGATGAAATTGCTGGGAACGAGCGGGGCCGAATCCCTGGAGGTCGCCGCCAGCATTCTGATGGGGCAGACGGAAGCGCCGTTGGTGATCAGGCCCTATATCCAGGACCTGACGGAATCGGAGTTAATGACCATCATGACCGCGGGCATGGCGCATATCGCCGGTTCGGTCTTCGGCGCGTATGTGCTGTTCGGAGCGGAGGCGCGCCACCTGTTGACCGCGGTGGTGATGACCGCGCCCGGAACCATCGTTCTGGCCAAGATGCTGGTTCCGGAAACCGGCCATCCCAAAACCTCAGGCGATGTCAAACTCACGGAGGAAAATAAGCCTATTAACCTTTTGGATGCCGCCTCACGCGGAGTTTCCGACGGCCTCCACCTGGCGCTGAATGTCGCGGCCATGCTGATCGCATTTGTCGCGCTCATTTACCTGATCAATTTGGGCTTGGGGGTTTTTCACACCAGCTTTCAAACCCTGCTCGGCTATCCCCTGGCGCCGGTGGCATGGCTGCTAGGTGTCCCTTGGAAGGATGCCGCGACCATTGGGAACTTGATGGGAACCAAAGTGGTGGTGAATGAGTTCGTGGCCTTTTCCCTGCTTGGTCCGCTCAAGGGCCACATCGCTGAGCGCTCGTTCACGATTGCCACTTTCGCTCTGTGCGGGTTTGCCAACTTTTCTTCCATTGGGATTCAAATCGGCGGCATCGGCGCCTTGGCTCCTACGCGGAAGCAAGATTTGGCCCGGCTGGGATTCAGGGCGCTCCTTGCGGGCACTTTAGCTAATTATCTGGCAGCGGCTATTGCCGGGCTGCTGCTGGCGTGATAAGGAATGGTGAATAGTAAATAGTGAATGGTGAAATAAGACGGACTCCCGCGATCCCTCCACAAGATTGGGGGACCACAATTTACTATTCACCATTCACTATTTACCGTTTTAGGTGAAACCCATGGCTCGTCGCACATTATTTACCACTCAACGCTCGCCGCACGGTTACGAGGAGGCGCAGCAAGCGGCCGAATACATTCGCTCTCGCGGATTTGCGCCGCGAGTTGCCATCACGCTCGGTTCGGGGTTGGATGAGGTTGTGGGCAGGCTGAACACGCAAATACAAATTCCCTACAAACTCATCCCGCATTTCCCCGGGACGACCGTGCAGGGGCACGGGGGCACCCTCCACCTGGGAACCTGGGCGGGTGTTCCCGTGGCCATCCTGGAGGGCCGCGTGCACTGTTACGAAGGTCATGCGCCGTCCGCCGTGGTATTTCCCGTGCGCGTGTTGGCATTGGCCGGGGTCGAGACCTTCATCCTGACCTGCGCCGCGGGTGGCATCGCCTCAAAATCAAAACCCGGTGGCTTCATGGTTTTCTCCGACCACCTGCACCTGCAAGGAGTGAATCCCCTCGTGGGGGTTCACGACCCGCGCTGGGGTGCGCAATTCGTGGATTTGACCGAGGCCTACGATCCCCATCTGCGCCGCATTACGCGCAAAGCGGCCGGCAAACTGCGCGTGTCGTGCTTCGAAGGCGTGTACGCTTCATTGCTCGGACCCACCTATGAAACGCCGGCGGAAATTCGCGCCTTGAGGGGCATGGGCGCGGATGCGGTGGGAATGTCCACCGTGCCGGAGGCGATGGCTGCGCGGCAGTTGAAACGCCGCGTGCTGGCCATCGCCACGATTTCCAATCACGCCGCGGGGTTGGCGGGAAAGCCCTTGTCGCACGAAGAAGTGCTCGCCGCGGGGCGCGCGGCTTCGCGCCACCTCGCAGACCTTCTCGATGCGGTTCTGCCGCAATTGGGTGCGGGGGGTGAGAGGCCATGAATCCCGAAGAACTCATTGCGCGCGCGGTGGAAGTGCGGGAGAACGCCTGCGCCGACTACTCCCACTACAAGGTGGGGGCGGCATTGCTGGCCTCGAGCGGCAAGGTCTACACGGGGTGCAACGTCGAGAACGCCACTTACGGCCTGACGGTCTGCGCCGAACGCGTCGCACTCTGGAAAGCCCTCTCGGAGGGCGAAAGGGCGTTCACCCAAATCGCGGTGGTGACTTCCAGCGAACCTCCTGCTTCCCCGTGCGGCGCGTGCCGGCAACTCCTCTGGGAGTACTGTGGCGACATCGAAGTCATTCTCGCCAACCTGCAAGGCTTCCGGCAGACCATGCGACTCGCAGAAATTTTTCCACGTCCCTTCGATCAGCATTTTCTCTGAGAATGTATGGCAACCATGACTCTTTTGCCCGGCACAAAGCTGGGACCATACGAGGTTGAGTCAAAGATTGGCGCGGGAGGTATGGGTGAAGTGTACCGAGCCCGCGACACGCGCCTGGGGCGTGTGGTTGCCATTAAGGTCCTGCATTCCAACCTTTCAGCCGACCCCGTCCTGAAAGAACGATTCGCGCGCGAGGCGAAGGCTATATCCAGTTTGAGCCATCCCCACATCTGCACGCTCTATGACGTTGGGCACGTGGACGGTACCGAATTCCTTGTGATGGAGTATCTGGAAGGTGAGACGCTTGAATTACGCCTGCGGCGCGGGCCTCTTCCGATCACGGAGGTTTTGAATGTCGGGATTGAAATCGCGGATGCCTTGGACAAAGCGCACCGCGGAGGCGTGATTCACCGCGACCTGAAACCCGCCAATGTCATGCTCACCGAATCCGGTGTGAAATTATTGGATTTCGGGATCGCCAAGATGTTCGATCAGAAGGAACAGGATGTCGCCTCAGAAACACTCCCTACGGGCGCTCTGGTGCTTCTGACGATGCCTGGTCAGATGACGGGGACAGTGAGCTACATGTCACCGGAACAGGTCCGCGGACTGGAGATTGATGCCAGCACTGACCTCTGGAGTCTCGGCGTTGTCCTCTATCAGATGATCTGCAAGCAATTGCCCTTTGAGGCACAAACCACCACGGATGTCATTTCCCTGATCCTTCTTAAAGACCCCAACCCCGGCCCCTTGGCCAATTCCGAGGTTCCGACGGGGTTGAGGGAGATCCTTCGACGGGCACTCGAAAAAGATCGCGAACGCCGGTATAAAGCGGCGCGCGAGATCCTCTCGGATCTCAAGCGGTGCCGGCAAAAGATGGAAATCGAAGCTGAAATGGAACGGCTGCACCATCTCAAGCAACTCCCGGAGAGTGACCACGCGAGTGACCGCGCTGGGGAGGCCGTGGTGCATCCACCCCTCCCCACGACGAGACCGGCGACTTCTGCGGGCATACCTTCGGTATCTGCTTCCTGGAGTCTTGAAACGATTAAGGCCCATAAGCTTCCCCTGCTGATCGGGCTAAGTGTGATCGTGGCTGCCGCAGCCGCGTTCCATTCGTGGCTTTACTTCGCTGCCATCCTCGTTGCCGCAACAGCCGCAATTGTCTCTTATTTCCTTCTGTCCAGGGTTGAGTCGCTCGCGGTCATGCCTTTTGAATGGGTCGGCTCGGATCCAAGTCTCCAGACCAGTTCGGAAAGTGGCTACATCGCGGACGGGATTACGGAAAGCATCATCAACCACGTGTCGCAATTGCCCAACGTGAAAGTCATCTCTCGGACCTCCGTCTTCCGTTTTAAGGGCAGGGTGATTGACCCCCAGGAAGTTGCGCGGGAGTTGGATGTCCGGAAAGTCTTGACCGGGAGAATCGTGCGCAGGGGTTCAGCCTTCGTCATCAGCGTGGAATTGGTGGACGCGCTTGGGGACCAGCACATTTGGGGGGCACAATTCGAGCGAGGATCTTCGGGACTTGCAAGCCTGCCCCGGGAGATTGCTACGCAAGTTTCGCAACACTTGCGTGCCCGCTGGGCCAGTAAATCCGCCATTTCTCAGGAGTACTCGCCCGGACCGGAAAGCTATCAGGCTTATCTTAGAGGAAGGTTCCACTGGAATAAAAGAACCGGGGAGGATATCCAGAAGGCCATCAAGTGTTTTGGCGAGGCGGTGGCTTTGGACCCTCAATATGCGCTTGCCTATGTGGGTTTGGCCGAGTGCTATCTCGTGGTTGGCGTATACACCACCATGCCACTACGCGAGGCGTACTCCCAGGCAAAGATCTGCGCCCTTAAAGCTCTGGAGATTGATGACTCTCTGGCGGAGGCCCACGCTGCCTTGGCCTCGATCAAGCCTGCTGAAGATTGGGACCTGCCCGGCGCGCTGCGTGAGTATGCGCGTGCCATCGAGATTAATCCCAATTACGCGACGGCGCACCAATGGTACGCGGAATACCTCATCTGCGCGGGAAACAAAGCCACCGCCATCGCCGAAGTGCGGCGAGCCCAGGAACTTGACCCACTCTCGCTGGTCATCAGCACCTCCGTGGGGCAGGTACTCTACCTGGCGCGCGAATACGACCAGGCGATCAAACAACTCCGCACGACAGTGGAGATGGATAAGCATTTCTACATCGCCCACAGGATTTTGAGAGACGTGTTCGTGGAGAAGGCGCTTTGGGAAGAGGCCATAAGCGAGCACCAATTGGCCCTGAGGTTGGCAGGGGAAGACTCTGGGAAGACTGAAGCGTTGGGTAAATCACTGCGGCAGGCGTTTTCCGATGCAGGTCCGATGGGCTATTGGCAGAAACGGCTCGAACTTGCAACCCAGGACATGGGAAGCGCCCCACGGTTGCCCTATGATGTGACGGATGTTTCCCCGTATCACGTCGCTAACATCTACGCCCGGCTTGGGCACCATGATCTGGCCATCAAGTGGCTGGAGAAAGCGCTGGAAGAGCAAGATTTCGGAATCTACTACCTGAAAACGAATCCCGCTTTTGATGGCCTGCAAACCAGCCCGAAAGTTGTGGCCATTATGCGCAGGATCGGTTTGACGGCCTGAGCCCCCGGACGCGCGAGCAAATTTATCCTTTGAAGAAAACTAATGCTCGGGTGATACAGTCATTCGGTGAAAACCATTTTGTGAAAACCCTGTTGTGAAAACCCTAGACTTTTCGGAAAGCATCTGTTATAGGACATGCGCGATCACGGGCAATTTGCAAAAAAACTTCCAGCTTGCGAGGACATATGGCTATAGGTGCCGAAGAGAGGGAAAAACCCCAGAAGCCTCCGAAAAAAACTGCTCCCAAGAAGGCGAAGAAGGCTTCTAAAGGGGCCGCAAAGAAAAAGGGTGGAAGCAAGAAGAAGTAGATTTGCCGCAACCTACAAGCGACGCGCATCTTCTCGAAGGGTCGGTTTCGAACGAACCGGACCCCAGGAAGGAACGCGTGTCGGCGCTGGGCGTTTGCGAGCCCTCTAACTCTGCCCTCAGGGAGCCAGCCGTTGGGCAGTCAGCAGAGTGTCACATAGCCATTTCAAGCTCCGGGTGGTGAGGCTCGGCTTCATGAGACCCAGGTGTCGAACTGCCTGCGCGAGATGTTTATCGGCAACCCGCCGGCAGGCATCGAGCGCACCGCACTCCCGAATGACTTCTGCTGCCCGTTTTATTTCCGCGCTGGATAGTCTCTTCTTCCGGAACGCATTGTGGATATTCCGCAAAGCCCCGCTATTCCCCGAAGCAAGTGAAACGATTACCGGCAAGCGCATTCTTCGGTTCTTGAGATCTGTGGCATAGGTCTTACCTGTAACTTTTTCAGAATCAACAACATCCACGATGTCGTCGGTGACAAAAAGCGCCATCCCGTAATGATAACCAAACCGCGCGAGGTTCCTGACCTCCGCGTCCGGCCTGCCCGCCAGCAGCGCCCCGCATTGCGCCAAGTGCTCGAAAAAGTTGCCCACCCCCAGCGCGATGACGCGGTAATAGTCCAGCCTTGTCATGCGTAAATTCCTGGTGTTGTAAACGTCCAGGTATTGCCCCACGTAAAGTTCGCGCACCATCTGGTTGAGAATTTTGAGCACCAGGACTTTATTGGAGAAGCGCCCGCGCTCCAGTTCCGCGCTGAACGTCTCCAGGGCCACGCTCTGGAGAATTTCCGTGGCGATGATGGCGTAACTGACGCCGTATTTTGTGTGCACGGCCGGCTGGCCATAGCGCATGGAGGTCCCATCGAAAATATCGTCGGTCAAGAACGCCGAAGACTGCAGCAGGTGCGCGGCCGCCGCCAGCTTGGTGATTCGCCGGAAATCCTTCTCGGTCCGGCAAAACGCGTACTTGAAAACGTAGGGATACTCTGACGCCGTCTGATGGGCGAGAACGAAGCTCATCATTTCTCTCAGGTGGGAATCTTTCCGGCTGAGGGAGCCCAGCACGAGGCCCCGGCACGTCCGGTGGACCTCGCGAAACGTCTTGCGAAACATGTCAAAATACGCGCTCACCGTGGACCTCCCATCCTGAAAGCGCCGTCCGGATTCCTCATCGCATCGCTAAGCCATGGCGGCGGAAGGCAGATTCTCCGGGTAACGGATTCTGGCGTAGCCGGGTTTGATAACGGTATAGATGATGCGGATGCGCTCCGCGTAAGGCAGGAAAGAACTTTTCATGGCATTAATGGTAAGCTTTTCGAAGTCATCCATACCCAGGCCAAACGTGTCCATAGCCACCTGAAATTCGTTGCTCATGCTGGTGCGGCTCATCAGCCGATTGTCGGTATTGAGGGTAACGCGGAACTGTTGGGGATAAAGTACCTTGAAGGGATGATCGGCGAGAGTGGGAATGGCGCCGGTGTGCACGTTGCTGGACAGGCAGATTTCCAGGGGGATGCGTTTGTCGAGGACGAATTGCGCCAACCCGCCGAGCTTCACGCCTGCCCCGTCGGCCACCACGATGTCGTCAATCAGCCGCGTCCCGTGGCCGATGCGATGCGCCCCGCAATACTGGATGGCCTGCCAGATGGATTCCTTTCCGTAGCCCTCGCCGGCGTGCACGGTAATGTTGAAATTCTGGCGCTGGATGTAATGGAACGCCTCGACGTGTTTCTTGGGAGGATACCCGCCCTCCTCACCCGCCAGATCGAATCCCACCACCCCGCGGTCGCGGAAATCCACGGCGAGTTCCGCCATCTCCAGCGAGATTTTCATATTGCGCATGGCGCAGATGATCAAGCCGGACGGGATCTTGAAGTCCCTTCGTCCGCGTTCCAACCCTTTGAGGACGGCGGCGACCACGCCCATGTTGGCCAGCCCTTTCTTGGTGTGGAAAACGGGAGCAAACCGCGTCTCAAAGTAGACCACGCCATCATTCTTCAGGTCCTCCGCCGCTTCGTAGGCGACCCTCTCCAGCGCCTCCGCCGTCTGGGTTACCGCGATGGTGTGGGCAAAGCCCTCCAGGTAGCCGGCCAGGTCTCCCCGATAGGCTCCCCGATAGAACCAGTCCGCTAGCGCCGCGGGATCGCTCGTCGGCAGCTTGGTGTATTTGGCGTCCTTGGCCAATTCAATGATCGTCTGCGGACGCAGGGAGCCGTCCAGATGTTCATGCAATAAAACTTTGGGAAGAGCCTTTATGGTGGCCTTGTCCAGAGACATGAAGCGTTACCTCCACTGCCCAGTGGGGCAAGAACCATTATATGTAATTGCGCCCCACCTGGAGCAGAATTAACCCGGATTTCTCACCCCGGGTTGGAAGAAGGGGGATTGCCGCAACCTGGAAACAAGGCACTGGCATCTAAATATCAATTTTCGACCTGCATGATCAAATTAACATTCTTTTCGACTGAAAACATTGGTTTTCGACCTAAAATACTGAGGCTGGAACGTCTTCGACAAACGATACTGGCCCGGCGAGTCCTTCGGCGACCAGATGGGATTCGCGCTGCGCCTTGAGGACCTCGACCTGCTCGTCCTGAAACGGCTCTTCCCAGCCGTCCCACGGGATACCGTCACCGCATTCGTGCGCAGCGCCCCGACCGGCGCCCCCAACCGGCGCGCCTGGTTCCTCTATGAATTCCTCACCGGCCGGACGCTCGACATTCCCGATGCGGCGCAGGCGAGCTTCACCGATCTGCTGGACGACCGCCTTTATTTCACAGCAGCGCCGCGGTTGTCCCGTCGTCACAAGGTGCGCGATAACCTGCTCGGCACGCCGGCCTTTTGCCCGGTCATTCGCAGGACGCCGGCGCTCACCGACTTCGGCGCGCGCGAGCTCGGAAGCAAGGCGAACGAGGTGATTGGACGCACCGGCGCGAGCCTGGTGGCGCGCGCGGCCAGTTTCCTTTTGCTCGCGGACAGCCGCGCCAGCTTCGAGATCGCAGGCGAGAAGCCGCCGCGCGGCCGGCTGGAGAGGTGGGGCCGCGCCGTGCTGCAGGCCGGAAAAAACCCGCTGACGCTGGACGAGATCCTGCGCCTGCACAGCGTGCTGATTGAGGACACGCGCTTCACGCGGGCCGGCCTGCGGCCGGACAGCGTTTTCCTGGGAGAGCGCGACCCCGAGGGCGATCCGCTGCCGGAATTCATCGGCGCGCGCCCCCAGGATTTGCAGCCTCTGATGCAGGGGATGATTGCCGCGAACGCGCGCATGCGTGAAGCAGAGTTCGACGCCGTCCTCCAGGCGGCGGCAACCGCCTTCGGTTTCGTCTACATCCATCCTTTCCAGGACGGCAACGGGCGTCTGCACCGCTGCCTGATCCATCACGTTCTGGCGGAGCGAAAATTCACGCCGCCCGGCCTGGTGTTTCCCGTCTCTCCGGTCATGCTTGACCGTATCGACACCTACCGCGACACGCTGCGGGCCCATTCGAGTCCTCTGATGAACTTCATCGAATGGCGGCCGACACCCGGGAGAAACGTTGAGGTTCTGAAGGATACCGCCGACCTGTATCGTTATTTCGACTGCACGGAGGCGGCGGAGTTCCTCTACGCCTGCGTGGCGCGCGCCATCGATAAAGACCTGCCGCGGGAAATCGACTTCCTGCGCCGCAATGACGAGGCGCTGCGCCGCATCATGAACACCGTCGAGATGCCGGATCGGATGGCGGAAAATCTCGTCCGGTTCATCCGCCTCAGCGAAGGCAAGCTGGGCCGCCGGCGGCGGGAAGGCGATTTTGAAAAATTGACGGACGAGGAAGTGACTGCCATCGAGGCCATCGTGCGCGAAGCCTTCGAGGGCTTCGAAGACTAGGAGAACGGTGTCCGGGGGAGAACGGTCAGAGTGTCAGGTACGCCTTTTCCGACCGGGAGCAGAATTAACCCGGATTTCTCACCACGGGTTTGGAAGAATGGGGATTGCCTCAACATTTCTGACCAGGATTCTCCCTTCCAGACTCCCCGAGACGACAGCCTAGACCAGACGATCGGTATGGCCGTTCGGCCAAGTGGAGATGAGCGCATATCCAGACATCCCAGAACCCCGTTTGGGGACAACGATGCGCCCAGTGAACCGCTTGAGGTTTACTTCCCGGGTGGGGGACGATCCTTCCGGAACCCGCACAGAGCTACCCATTGACATCCTACCCATAGATTGTCTATGATATGCGACGTGACCAAGAAACCCGACCTGCTGCCTGGAACGCTCGACATGCTGATTCTGAAAACGCTTAGCCGCATGCCCTTGCACGGCTATGGGATTGCGCTCTCGATCAAGCGGCTTTCCGACGATGTCCTCACGGTCGAAGAAGGCTCGTTGTATCCCGCTTTGCAGCGGCTGTTGCTGCAGGGATGGGTGAGGGCC
>Ga0326727_10027937_pt1 | contig 10307 bp, 7 predicted proteins | sample MB2enrmetagenome_FD_207643 | JGI IMG/M metagenome (GOLD analysis project Ga0326727, IMG submission 207643) | Lab enriched peat soil microbial communities from McLean, Ithaca, NY, United States - MB29MY | ecosystem: Environmental > Terrestrial > Soil > Wetlands > Peat | place: USA: New York...
TACGCTTATCTCAACAGAATTATGGACGCAAGCGGGTTTGTAAAATTTGACATGCTATATCAAGGTGCTAAGTCTCTTGACCAGTATGGTTATAACGTTTATAACCTAAAAGGCGAAACTAGCTATGAGAACCTTTTCAAGTTTATCTGGTATCTTGAGCACGCGAAATTGCTGTATAAGGTAGAAGATCTCACTCTGACAGGACACGAGGTGCGTGATCAGACTCAAGAAAAGCCTCAGTTAATCGTTCCTTTTACATTGGAGCTCGATGCTTATTATTCTTCCGCTGCCGGAGTCTCGTCCGAAGCAACCGGGGGAGATCCCACTCTATACAAGACCGTCGGTGTTGGATTAAATTTTCTTAACCCGTTGATATCAAGCGAGCCGCCTCCCAATCTGCGTGGCCTCGTTGATGTGGAAAGGTCCGATCTTCGGGCCGTAATGTCCGACAAGGTTTTCATAGTCGATCAAAATGGAGCAGGTCACATTCTTAGGGTGGGTGACGAGGTATATCTTGGTTATCTGACAAAAATAGATGCGAGCAAGAACGAAGCGGAGTTTACATTGAACAAGGGAGGAATCATCGACCGGCAGGTTTTGCAAGTCAGATTCGGAAAATAGAAGAGGAACCGTAACGTCCATAACGAGAAAAAGATGGTAGAATAATTAGAGGGACGAGATGAAAAAATTGTTATTGATTATCATCGGGATTTCAATTTGGTGGTCAAAATCTGAGGCGCAGATTAATACTGCACCGAGAGAGCTTCGGCATGATTATGTTTCTCCCGAGCAAATCGTTACGATCGCTTCGACGACACCATTTGATCAAGCGCTGGCGATCTTAGACAGCTACAGCCGCAAGTTTCTGAACAAGATCATCGTTGATCCAGACAACCACAAGAACCCGATTGGCGTTGATATCGACCGGATGCAATGGCTTGATGCACTTGAAACCATATTAAGGGCAAACAATCTTTGGTATAAGGAATATGAAAGTTATATCCAAATTATTCCAGGTCAGCAGACGCAGCAGATTGTTGTAAAGAATGAAGTGAACCAGGCGCCTGCTTTGCCGCCGGGTGCGCCGAATTTGGGAAGCCGGGAGGTAAATATTCAGGCTATTTTCTTTGAAGCCGACGTCACAAAACTGAATTCGCATGGAATAAATATCAATTACATCGTTAAGGGTACATTAAATAACTTGAGTCCGCTCAGCAACGGTGCACAAGCGGAGCCAAACGTTATAATAAGCCCCGGAGCTACCCTCCAACAGGGGGCATTGCCGAGTGTCCAAGGACAGCTTAATTTAAGCGGGGAATATAATATCAACAATTTTGGTACCCTGTCGGCCCTGTTTGGCATCCTTGAATCCGAGGATTACGGAAAGATTTTGGCGAGTCCCAATATTACAGTCAGATCCGGTCAACAGGGGCTGGTTCAAGTCGGTCAAAATTTTTTCGTTACCACTAAAGATTTTGCAGGCAACACGATCCAGCAGATGCAGAATGCCGGAATAATGATTGGTGTAACGCCTACGGTTTATACTCAAGACAGCATCGATTTCGTAAGTTTAGATCTGCAATTGACTAACAGCGCTTTGTCGGGTTTAGGTACCACCAGTGAAGTTGTGAACACTGAGACGGCGCAAACGAAGGTTCTTTTGTTAAATGGCGAAGAAACTACTATAGGGGGCTTGTACAATAATGTTAGTTCAACCCATCGTGAAGGAGTTCCCATTTTAAAAGATCTACCATGGTGGGTGTTTGGAATAAGATATTTAGCCGGTTCGGATAATATCACGAATGAGAGCAGAGAACTCATCATCCTCCTGAAAGCAAGCATTCTTCCAACTTTGATAGAACGTCATGAACAACTTACGAAAGCCAGTCCTACTCCACCCAAAACGTTCCAGCAGCAAATTCAGGAGATTGAACATGATATCCAGCAACTCGATCAGCAGAGCGGAAAGTGAGAATGTCTTAATGTCGAAGCCAAAAATTCTTATTGTTGATGACGAAGAGGCATTGAGATTTCTGCTTGCCAGTGAATTGGAAGCCGAGGCTTTCGAAGTAATGAGCGCTGGCGACGGTGATGAGGCGCTTGAGATGATTCGCAAGAAGGTGGAACATGGTGAGAAATACGATGTCATTTTGCTTGACATAAAGATGCCGAAGGTAGATGGGTTCGAAGTCCTGAAATTTGTCAAAAGCAATGTCCCTGAGACTAAAGTAATTATGCTTACGGCTTATGCAGATGTGAAGAATGCAATAGAGTCGTTGAGGCAAGGGGCATCTGACTTTGTGAGCAAGCCTTATGACCTCGATGATATTCTCACGTCGATAAATCGAGCACTAGGCAAATAAAAATTTCGAGTTTTGAATTTTGAATTAAGAATTTAGAATTGAGAATTCAAAATTCTCTTAAGTTCGGAGGTTGAAATGAGAGTTCGATACGGTAAACTGCTTCTGATTTGTGTTTCCATGATAATATCTCAATGGAGCTGCAAGAATAATATTGTTAGTTCGACCGTTCCCACAACAGCCACGATATCGGGAACGGTAGTCAGTTCAAATTCGGGGACTGCAATCTCCGGGGCTTGGGTGGCGCTAACCAACGGCAGCAGCAAAGACTCCGTGCAAACGGGAAGCGACGGCACATTTAAATTTATTATAGAAGTGTCGGATACATCGAAAGGGGTAAACATTACCATATCAGTGCGCGCGACAGGATACCTCGGGTGGCAAAACTCGTACAATGTGAAAAGTGATTTGAGCTTTGGCAGCGTCATTCTTTATATTGATCCTAATTTCTACGCGATTGTTACAGGAATCGTCCGCGACAGTACAACCACATATCCCCTCAGGGACGCTACGGTACTTGTCTCGCTGCCCGGCGCCGTCGATTCGACCACGACACTTCAGGATGGGTCTTTTAGTGCAAGCGTCTATCTTGCCGGACTGAATTCGCTTTCCACCACGATGACCATAACAAAACCCGGATTCAAGACTTATCGTGCTAACATAGCTCTTAAGAAGGGGCCAGACACCGTCGGCACTGTCTATCTTCCCATCGATGTAGGTGCCGCAATTGCGCATATCACCGGTATTGTGACTGACAATCGAACTGGACAACCGATTCCGAGCGTGACAGTCGTTCTTTCATCCTCATTGGAAACAGACAGCACGAAGACATTGGGCGACGGCACCTACAGATTTGATCCAAATCTTCAAGGGCAGCCTTCGGCGCCGGTAACACTGACGTATAGACAGAATGGATACAATGAGACGACAGTCAATGTCACCGTAAATTCTGGAGAGTCATTAACCGAGAACGTTGTCCTTACATCAAATTGGAACTATGCTACTATCACCGGTACAGTCCGCGACAGCGCGACATCCTTGCCTCTTTCAGGCGCCAAAGTAATTGTCTCTTTGACCGGAATCGCCAGTTCAACATCGAAGTTCATGGCTTCAGTCAAGTCCCATCCGCGTTCAATTTCATCTATCATTCTTGATTCGACCACGACTTTTATCGATGGCTCTTTCAGCCTGGCTGTCAATCTTGTCGATTTGGATTCGCTCTCGGCGACCATGACGGTGTCCGAGGCCGGATACAAAGTTCTTCAATTCGTTCGAACTTTTGATATAGGACAGAATAATCTTGGCAATTTATATATCAATATCGATAACAGCTTGACGACTGCACATATAACGGGTTACGTCACTGACAGCCAGAGCCTTTTGCCGGTCACAGGTGTATCTGTATATCTCACGACCCCAATAAAAGTGGACAGCACAAGGACTTCCAACAGCGGCAGCTATTCATTTGACATAAATCTCCAGGGGCTGTCCTCTGTTTCGGGTACTCTGCTGTTTACATTGAATAGCTACACTGATCAATTAATTCCTTTCTCTGTTAATGCCGGACAGACATTGACTGAAAATGTTGTTCTAGTTGCAAAGCAAACTGTTGTCGGCGGAGATAGCAGCACTGCAAGAGGCATCGCTCGGTCAATCTCACTTGTCAGCGTTTCGCATCAGGAGATTTCCATCCACGGGGTAGGAAGGAATGAAACGAGTGTGATCGTATGGCAGGTCCTTGATAGTCTTGGATTTCCAATAGACATCAATCATCAAGATACTGTTGTTTTTGTCCCGACCGGGATACCGGTTTCATCCGGTGAACCGGCATATGTTACGCCGACTTTTGGTCTTACAGACGGAGCGGGTGAAGTTTCCACAACAATAAATAGTGGAACGACAGCAGGCACGATTCAACTCGTTGCTCAGCTGCGTCTTAAAAGTGGAGCGATTGTCCAGGCATCCCCTGTGCTTATTACCGTGGATGGTGGCCTGCCCGATCAGGCACATTTTTCGATTAATTCGAACCAGCCTCACACTCTGAATTTTGCGGGATACGACTGGTCGGAAGTGACGCAAGGCTTTACGGTGCAAGCGGGAGACAAATACGGCAATCCAGTTGCTCCCAACACCGCGGTTTACTTTAATTCAACTGCAGGTGTCGTGACCGCCGCAGGGCAAACTGACGTCACAGGTCATGCCAATGCAACGCTATACAGCGGAAATCCGCTCCCTTCCGAGCCGGTTTCAGTACTCACAGCTTATACTGGCCTTCCCGTCGGAGCATTCGGGAATGACGGATCTGGTAATGCGCCGGGGTATGCGTTTGTTAAAGGTTACACCCAAGGTGAGAACAACGTTATCGTCGCTGATAGCGACCTCATATGTATCTCGGGTAGACTTGACGGATCGAAATTCACAATGGAAATCGATTCGACTCGTTCACCCCAACCGAGTTGGGGAGACACGGTTCACAGTGGCAGTTATATAGTCTATCATGTGCATATTTCAGACGAATTCGGAAATCCACTTGAGTCCGGGACAACAGTATCGGCATCAGTTATTCAGCCGCCCGCACCTCCAGGCGGTGGTGGGGTGGTTTGGAGCATCCTTCCCTCTGGTTTGGGTTTGCTGTCGGCGGGTACCACCACCATATCTCTCACGTTAACCGATAATCTCGTCCGAGATTTCAACGGGAGCTCGGGCAGCACGGATTTTTACGTCACAGTTTCGGCAACTCTGACGCAAGGTGCTCCTCCGGAGATCACCGGCTTCACTCTGGCCATAGATGTACGAGGAAGGAACACCAACAACAATATTATTGAGCAGACTATTTCTGGTACGGCAGTGGCGCCATGAGGAAGATTTGTTTGGCTTACGAAATTTTTTGGGAAATTGCCACCGTTTCAGATGCTGGAGTCAAATCTTTTCTGTTACGGCGCTCGCAAAACAGATCGGCTATCTCGGCAAGCATAGTATCGCCATAAAATAAAAAGGGGTACGACTTCCGAGATCGTACCCCTTTCAGGCCAGAGGCTGATCACCCTCTGGCTGAGTTGAGCGTTGGCTTGAACGGAAGGGACCCCTTCTCATGAAGCGATGCCTTCAACGGGGGAGGGAAAATTACTTGTGATGAGCAATCTTTTTTGCTGCGCTCCAAACCCGGACAAATGATCCGCGAAGAGAAAACTTCTGCCCGCATATCTTCCAGAGCGCTCCACGTCGTCACATTGCGAGTCGATTTAACTCTGGAGGCCAATGGGATCACTCTCATCTTCGTTGACGATGCTGTAAGCGATTTCTTTTACTCCGGCGGTCCGGGACGATACATATGCTCCCGCCACTTGAAACTCTTGTCTGCTTTCAACCGGGATGCTGGCGACTGTGCCGGCGCCGACGGGTAGCCCTTTTCCCTCTAAGTCAAGGATTGCAATCTTCAGAAGATTATCACGAAAATTTATGCAGCTATTCAGGGTTTGAATGCGGGGGATTAGTGTGATCGGTCTGTAGATAAACTTACTATTGAATTCTATCTCGAACCTCAATGCAGAAACCGGGTCCTGATTAATCAATTTCACATCGATGCTGTTCCGGGATACAACAAAACTGAGCTTAGCTTCAGAATTCCTGGCTGGCACAAAATCGCTTTGTGATTTCAGCTGAGGCGGTTGAACACTGGCAACCTCGGCTTCCTCGAAAACATCTTTCATTGTAGCTTCCATTGGGACACGCGCCTTTCACGTTGTTGCTTCAATACCTCAACATATGTGCCGGGTTGGCAATTCAACAAGGCCCAAGATTTGCGACCTAAATAGTTCTATTTTCGGTCGATGAATTGAATTTAGGCGGCAATATGGAATTTGATTCTGAAGACGATTTGAAGTTATTACAACCCGCAGGAAAAACTTACTTGGGCCCAAGAGGCTTAATGGGTCGCCCTTCAAAATTGAAAAGGGGTACGATTTCCGACATCGTACCCCTTTCAGTCAGAGGCTGATCAGCCTCCGGCTGAGTTGAGCGTTGGCTTGTCCCGAAGGAAATCCTTCTCGCGAAGTGATTTCTTCGGCAGGGGGAAGGAAACTCATTTAAGATAGACCATCTTCTTCGTTACGCTGTAAATCCCGGCATACAGCTTATAAAGATAAATTCCTGATTCAATAAGATTCCCATTGTCATCTCTTCCATCCCAATCTACGTGATGCTTGCCTGATTCAAGTTTTGAATCCAGTATCGTTCTTATCAGGGTCCCGCCGACATCATATACGATTACTTTTACGTCGGAATCATCCGCAATTTGAAATTCTATCCTTGTCCAAGTAGAGAATGGATTGGGATCGTTTTGGTCAAGGAGAATGTAATCATTTGCATTTTGGGTCGCGACCGTATAATCGATTTCTTTTATTCCGGTCGTGCGTGTAGAAGCGTAAGCTGCCGTCACTTGGAATTCTTGGTCGCCTTCTATCGGGATGCTGAGGATAGATCCATCACCGGAGGGTATCCCATTGCCTTCATCGTCCAGAATGACAACCGTTAGCGAAGTCTCTTGGAAGTTCACATAGCTATTGAGGTTTTGAATTCGACGACTGAATGCGATTGGTCTGTAGACAAATTTGCCTTTGAACTCGATTTCAAATCTTAAAGCCGAAACCGCAGTTTCATTGGTTAATCTCACGTCGATATAGTCTCGCGAAGTAACAAAACTAAGCTTGGAATTAAAACTGCCACATTGAGCAAAGTTTCTCTGAAACTTTATCTTGTACGACGGAATCGTAGCGACTTCCTTTTGCAGAGGCAAATCTTTTTCTATTGTTTCCATTTGAACACTCAACATTACATTGGCTTTTTAATAGGTGCAACGCATGTGCCGATTCAGAATTTGGCCGAAAGCTTGAGTCCTCATGGCTGAAAAATTCGTTTTCTCGTTCAAAATGAGATATGATGTTTGGGAAATGACTTCCGGTTGGAGCCAAAGATCGAAATTATTACTTGTCACAGGAAATTCTTACAAATAGCAAGGAAGACTTCCGACAATCCTCCGAAGTAAGTAGCGTTTATGAGCGCATCAATCTGCGGTTGATGGACAAGAGTAGTTTATAGAATTTCTTATGCAGTCACGAGACTGCAACTTGGCGTGGCATAATTCGATGGGACATCTCATTCTGCGTCTCTTTTTCAGCTCTCTTTCCAACAACGCCTCCTCTATCCAACTCCGTGGACCCCCTAATCTCAGCATCATTACTTATTTCGGCGACTTGCCACAACCTCATGAACCGAGAATTGTTACGCCTAATAGCATTTCGGCTTGACTTTCTGCAATTCACTATTTAATATCTCGTATCGTTAGCCATTCAAGCTGGCTAACACGAGCGTCCAGGAGATTCTTTCGGCAAATGATTGAACAATGAGGCGAAGGACACTGGAGAAATGAAACTCAGGCAAACCGCACGCTGCTCGCATGGTACCTTTCCAGTCGTGGCACGATTCAAGTCCTTGGCAAGTCGACCATAACCCAATTTTAGGAAAGGCATCTGCAGATGACATATTACGAGCTACTGGGCGTCTCACCTTCATCAACAAACGAAGAGATCAGGCGGGCCTATGAAAATAGAATTGCTGAGTTGGAATCTGGGGAGCAAGATAGTGCAACTAAAGAAGAGAGTATTTCCAGATTGCGTGAGGCGTACGATACTCTCTCAAATGAAACTTCCCGCGAGATATACTATCACATTCTCACCAAGGAAAAGAGCCGGCTGGAAGCCGCCGGGCATCCAAGAGCCTCAAGAAAATTCGGTCTCCATTGGTTGACGACAACTGCATTTGGGTATGTTTTTCTGGGAGTAGCTTCTCTGTTGTTGTGCTTTGCGGTCATTGATCTCAAGGTAGGTCAGGCTTATTGGTTTTGTTCTGATTATCCCTACATAGCACTTGTTTTAAAAGAGGGTGACCCGACCGATTTCTGGCTCTCAGTTTCGACCTTATCATTTTTCGGTCTCATCTTTGCGCGTATTTCCCTAAGAATGTTATTCCGCGTGTTTCATCGACTAAGCGATGACTTCTAATCCCTGACCTTCTCAATTCTGTTTTTGTTGTTGCATCATGTCCATTATCGAAGTTACTAATACAGTGCACAACGTCGATCCAATTTGGTTGATATCCCGATTACTATTTCCGTCAAGATTCGAGAACACTCTCTTAACCGCAAAGCCTGCTAAGAAGGGAGAAACGCCAAAAGCACAAAGAGGCAATAATTGTCTCGTCGCGACCTTTGCGGCTGCATTGTCCCAACGGTGTCGCCTCGCGAAGGTCCCAGAGTGAAATTAATGAGCAGGAACGATCAACCAATTCAAAAACACCGTGCGAAGGATAACGAAGCCGATGGCACCTATGATCTCTGCGAGCGCGATCTTAATGGTAAGGCTCTTGCCGGACATTCTTTCCGTAGACAGCATGGTATGCTTCTTTCAAGGTCTGCCGGCGAGTCGAAGAAAGGGTGATGATCTATTTGGCAAAACAGAAGATATATTGCCGCGAATTTCACGAATTATAAAATCAACTAGTTGAAATTTTCACAAAATGAAAAATTAGTGCAATTCTGAGCATAAGGCTCATGCGCCTTTGGTGCAGTGGCGACATTATTTTCTGAAAGCGATAATCGAGGAAGAAAGGTATTGCACTTTCGCATGAGTTGCGGTAACTTTTCCCAGTTCCTATCGAATTAGATCAATAAACATACAAGCTTGAAAGAAAGAGTTGCCTAAACACGATCTCGGTCTTTGATGGATAGTGCATGAAGTTCATCCTGTTTGCAGCGGCAATCTGTCTTCTTTTTTTGTCTGAAACAGCTGCCGGACAAAGTGATCGGATTGCTCAGCATTCGTTCTCGTTGGTTGCTTGGAATAGCACCGGTTTTTCCAGGCCTGACGAGGTTACAGAGATAGACCTGGCAAGGATCAAGATGAAGTTTCCATCCTTCAATGAGAAGGCGTTCTTCATAATTTATCTCGGCGGGAACCACCGAAAGGGCTCCTTTGAACGCTCGAATAAGCGCGAGGAGATCCCGAGTCAGTTATCAGAAGAACCTCTCGGGTGTGTCGGGAAGGAAGTCGACACAGCGAAGAAAATAATTTTCATATGTTCTTTCGCTCCACATGAGAAGAAGAAATTCGAGGTCGTCTGGAAATCAGATACAGTTGAAAAACGTCTGTATCCGAAAATGACTCAGGCAGCGCTCGGAGTGAAGGTGGACTATAGAAAGGTCAATGGTTATTACACGGACGGCAAATTTGTCGATGTCGATTCGGCAACCGTACCAGCCGACCACTTCGCTCATGATGCTCTTTATAGGATTGAAGGCCCTGGCTGGGAATCCGACAAGATTGTCTATAGGGTTTACATGGATTCTCGCAACAGGAACGATATCTTCGGAAAGAGAACTCATGATCTTGTGCTCCATGAAATCGGTCAGAACGATCTCGTATCCAACAGCAAGGAATCTTATGCCAATATGCTTGATTGGGGAATGGACATTTTCAAAGTCGGGGAATCGCTGGGCATCGGCTCGATTGCGATGTGGCACGACTCAAAAGTGGTGACGGTCAGCGATGTCGAACAAATCAAGTGCAGCGTTTTCAACGGGGCGATCAGATCAGGTGTGTCTGCAAAATATTTTGGCTGGAAGGTCGGCGGAGGGAAGTATGATCTGTTTTCGAATTTGTCGATATCAGCAAGAAGCCGGCTGACGAAAGTCTCGGCTTGCATGAATAATGACAGTGTGCAGCTCTGTACCGGTCTTGCAAAGCATAAAAACTGTGATCTGATAAAATCTCGGAGTGCGGCGAATGTGGAATGGGCATACATGGCGCTATATGGCAGACAGAGCCTTTCGGGAGACAATTTAGGGATTGCAGTCCTATACAGGGGTGCGGATGAGGTGGAGTTGACGGAAGA
>Ga0326727_10027938_pt1 | contig 10307 bp, 11 predicted proteins | sample MB2enrmetagenome_FD_207643 | JGI IMG/M metagenome (GOLD analysis project Ga0326727, IMG submission 207643) | Lab enriched peat soil microbial communities from McLean, Ithaca, NY, United States - MB29MY | ecosystem: Environmental > Terrestrial > Soil > Wetlands > Peat | place: USA: New York...
GTAACACAGACTTCAGTCTGTGCCTTAGTTTTCATCCGGTATGAACAGGCTAAAGCCTGTGTTACAAGCCCTTCTTGAACAAAAATTCGATCAGGTCGACCACGCGGCAGGAATAGCCCCACTCGTTGTCATACCAGGCCAACACCTTGGCCAGATCGCCGCCGAGGACTTTCGTCATCTGCGAATCGACGATCGAACTGTTGGCGTTGTGCAACATATCGCAGGAAACGACCGGATCTTCGGTGTAAGCGAGAATGCCCTTCATCGGCCCTTCCGCGGCGGCCTTGAGGGCCTTGTTAACTTCCTCGGTGGTGGCGGGCTTTTCGAGAACCGCAACCAGATCCACGGCGCTCACATCCGGCGTGGGAACACGCATGGAGTAACCGTCAAGTTTGCCCTTCAACGCCGGCATCACCAGGCCGATCGCCTTGGCTGCACCGGTGGTGGTCGGGATCATATTGAGCGCGGCGGCACGGGCGCGGCGCAGGTCCTTGTGCGGGAAGTCCAGAACGTTCTGGTCGTTAGTATAGCTGTGGATGGTCGTCATGGAGCCCTTCAGGATGCCGAAGCTCTCATGAATGACTTTGACCACGGGGGCCAGACAGTTGGTGGTGCAAGAGGCGTTGGAGATGACGTTATGCTTGGCCGGGTCGTACTTGTCCTCGTTGACGCCGAGCACGATGGTGATGTCCTCTTCCTTGCCGGGAGCGGAGATGACGACCTTCTTGACCGTGCCGCGAAGATGCTTCGAAGCATTCGTCTTGTCCGTGAATTTACCGGTGGATTCGATGACGATCTGCGCGCCGACTGAATTCCAGTCCAGTTCAGCGGGGTCTTTGATCGCGAAGACCTTAATCTTCCGCGAGCCAACGACAATCGAGTCTCCCTCTACATGAACGTCTTCATGCAAAGTTCCGAGAACGGAATCGTACTTGGTGAGGTGAGCTAATGTCTTGGTATCGGTGAGATCGTTGACTGCGACGAACTCGATCTCCGGATTGTGTAAGGCGGCGCGAACCACATTCCGGCCGATACGGCCAAAGCCGTTAATACCTACTTTTATGGACATTTTCGGTTGTTTTCTCCTGCTTGGTTAGATTACATTCCAGGATAGCAAAGGCTCTTCCCGGCCCTTGCAGAAATGTCCGCCGTGGCGGCGGCAGAAGTACACCTATAGCTCTGGAGCGGGGAATCTAAACATGACGTCATTACTGTTTGCGGGGGGAACTGCTCCCTGGCGGTCGCGGCTAGGCAACTGGCTCTAAACTGAGCCGCGACCGTCAGGGAGCGGATGCGCAATCACTTATGACGCCTTGTTTAAATGGTCCATGCGCAACGGCGCCTGGCAATTACTCGGACTTAGCTTGCGCTTTCCGATGTTCCGCCCAGCGGCGCCTCTGCGCCGCCGCGATCCGCTTGCGGGCCTCGGCGCTCAATACGCGTTTCTTACGAGAGCTGGGCTGACTTTTCGCGGCGGCAGAACTCGAGGAAGCGAGCGTCGCCGACGATGACTTTCCACCAAGCTGCTTTTTGATCTTGGCAATCAACCCGTCGATTTCGCTTCGTTTCAGCTCCAAGCCCACTAACGCGGCTTCAAGAGTAGTTGTATCTGGTGATGCTGAGCGGCCTCTTGGCATGTTTTCTCCCTCGTCAATATATCATGGTTTGAAATTATATTGTCAAACGAATAAAGTTATATCCTTAGTGGTCAGTCGTCAGTCATCAGCTATCAGTCGAGAGTCGCCCGCGCCCGGGTGGAAACTGACAACTGACAACTGACAACTGACAACTGATAACTGACAACTCCTCAATGCGCATAGTCATACAAAGGGTAAGCCGGGCTTCCGTTCACATAGAAGGTGCTTCGGAGCAATCTATCGGACGCGGACTCGCCGTATTCGTCGCCGTTGGCCGCCATGATAGCGAGAAAGACGCTGACTTCCTGATCGGGAAACTAAGCGGCCTGCGGATCTTTCCCGACGAACAAGGCAAGATGAATCTCAGTTTGCTCGAAACCGGCGGAGAACTGTTGATTGTGTCGAACTTCACCCTGTACGGTGATTGCCGCAAAGGCCGACGTCCATCTTTCGATCAAGCCGCGCCGCCGGAGCGCGCGCGGGATCTCTATAACTACTTTGTGGAATGCGCCCGCAAAGTGTGCCCGGTGGTCAAGACCGGAGTGTTCCAGGCGCACATGTCCGTCGCAATCGACAACTACGGCCCAGTTACTCTCATCTGCGACTCGATATACTAGTGAGTTCTTAGAATGGCAACTCGCAAAAGCATATCTTATAAAGCCGCGGGCGTGGATATCGACGAAGCCAGCCGCGCCGTCAACGCCATCAGACCGCTGGCGAAAAGCACGTTCACGCGCAATGTGCTTACCGGGATCGGATCTTTCGGCGCCTGTTTCGCGCTTCCCCGGATGCGCCAGCCCGTGCTGATCAGTTCAGTAGATGGAGTGGGAACCAAGATCAAAATTGCCTTCGCCACCGGCAGGCACGACACTATCGGCGAAGACCTGGTCAACCATTGCGTCAACGACATCGCCGTGCAGGGCGCCACGCCACTCTTCTTTCTCGACTATCTGGCCGTCGGCAAACTCCAGGCCAGCGTCGCCGCGGCCATCATCTCCGGCATCGCACGCGGCTGCCGCGCGAACGGATGTGCGCTGATCGGCGGAGAAACCGCCGAAATGCCGGGCCTCTATGGTGAAGGAGAATACGATCTCGCCGGAGCGATCGTGGGCGCGGCGGAGAAATCGCAGTTGATCACCGGGGCAAAAGTTCGCGCCGGCGACCAACTCATCGGGTTAGCCTCCAGCGGATTGCATACCAATGGATACTCGCTGGCGCGCAAACTGCTATTTGACGTCGCCCGGCTGCGGCCGGAAAGTCCGCTGCAGGACCTCGGCGTAACCGTAGCCGAAGAACTCCTAAAGATACACCGCAGTTACTTGAAGCCTATACACGCGCTGCGCAAGGCGGGCCTGCTTCATGCCGCCGCTCATATTACCGGAGGAGGGATCACCGATAATACGCCGCGCGTCCTGCCCAAGGGATTGGCTGCCATGGTCGACTTACAATCCTGGCAAGTGCCGCCCATCTTTGAACTGTTGCGCAAGCTGGGCAATCTCGATCCGGCCGATTACCGCCGCACCTATAACCTGGGAATCGGTATGATCCTGATGATTCCTCAGGCGGGATTATCCAAAGCCGAGAAGCTGCTGAAGAAACTCGGTGAACCTTACTACCGCGTAGGTCATGTTGCACCTCAACGCCGCGGACGCGGACAGGTAGAGTATTTGTGAGACGCCTGGGGATACTTCTCTCCGGACGCGGTTCTAACTTCCAAGCCATCGCGGCGTCCATTGCGGCCGGTAAGTTAGACGCGGAGATTGTGGTGGTGATCGCCAACCGCCGGTCCGCGCGCGGACTCGAAATCGCCCAGACGCTCGGGCTTCCCAACGTGGCAATTCCCTCGCAAGGGCTGGATCGCGAGACTTACGACGGCATGCTCATTGAGGAACTGCGCAAGTATAACGTCGAACTGGTGTGTCTCGCCGGCTTCATGCGTCTGTTAAGCGCGCGCTTTGTGCAGGCCTTTCCGCAGCGCATTCTGAACATCCATCCTTCCCTGCTCCCGGCATTTCCCGGACTCGACGCGCAGCATCAAGCCCTGCAACATGGAGTCAAAATCGCCGGCTGCACCGTGCACCTGGTGGATGAGTTTCTGGATTCCGGCCCGATCATCCTGCAAGCTGCCGTTCCGGTGCTGGATGACGATACCGTGGAGAGCCTGTCGGCGCGGATTCTGGTTGAAGAGCACCGCTGTTACAGCGAAGCCATCGGCATGGTGCTGAGCGGGGACTACCAGATAGCCGGCCGCAGATTTGTGCTGGTTACTCCGCCGGCGGAGCCGTAGGGGCGGCCACGGCGCCCGGCTCGATCTTAACCGGGATGCTCTGCTGCAGCTTATCCATCCATTGCCGCATCTTGACCTGCTTCAGCAGATTGAAGATGTCGTCGCGGACCTCGGAGTAGGGCTGCTCCACCTTTGAATCGGCCTTGAAGATATAGAATCCGCCGGAGCGGCGCATGGGATCGGTGATGTCGCCGATTTTCAGGGCCAGCACGGCGGCCTTGAAATCGTCGGGAAGATTGTCGCTGGTGCTGACCGTACCCCAATCTCCATCCGCCTTCTTCGATGTCTCATCGTCCGAGTACTGTTTCACCAGGGCGGCGAAATCGGCTCCGGCGTGCAGCTTGGCCACCAGGCTGTCGGCGAGTTGTTTGGCTTCCGCCTCCGATCGATAGCTCTTGCCTGGAACGGGTTTGGCCGCGGCATTCGCCGCGAAGGCAATGTAGATGGTCTTGACCTTCAGCTTGGAATACTTGTCGGCTTTGTGCTCGTTGTAGTAATTCTCCTGCTCGCTGGGCAACACGATGGTCTGGTTGTACTGTTCGGAGACCTCGGCCTGGGCCAGCACCTGCATACGCCCGGCGCGCAGGATCTCGACGTAGGGCTGCTTTTGATCGAGCTTCTGCTCTTCGCCCATTTGCGAGAGGCGCGTGAGCATGGCGTACTGCCGGATGGTCTGCTCGAGATTCATCATGGCGCTGTGGGCCTGCGCCTGGGAGAGCGTCGAGATATAGGAATGCAGTTCGCCGTAAGTCAGTTTCTTGCCGTCGACAGTGGCGATCACCGTATCGGGTGCAGGTTCGGGCGCGGGCGTGGCGGGAACCTGGGCATGCAGGACGAAAGCAAATAATACGGATGAAAACAGCTTCTTCATGTCAGGGGAATCTCCGGAGGAGCGGAAATTCCAGCGTAACATGAAGGCTAATGCTTCACCTGCGCACGCGGAGCCGTGCCGGCAAGGTTACGCGCGGCCTTTTGCCGGGCGGCGTCACTAATCTGGATGTTATTCACCACCGCGGCCGCGCCGGCGGTTTTGGCCATGCGGGTGGCCGCGCCTTTGTGCTGGATGACGTCGGTCTTGCCTTCCCAGTAGGCGACGCCGTTCTGCACCTTGATGGTGAACTTATCGGCGCCGATCTTGGACTTGGCCAGTTTGGTCCGGATGTTTCGCTCGATTACGGCGTCGGGCAGTGTCCGATGTGGAGCAGCAGTGCTGGAGGACGTAGGTGGTTTGCCAACCGTGGCAGCCTGGCTCAATCCCGCAAGAGCGGCGATCAGGGCGCAGGCAAGGAATGGGAACCTCATTTAGCGCGACTTCAAGGTAGCAGAACCTTAGGGGATTTAAAATTGCCCCAAAGAGGTATTCCGTTTTTCGCGCCTTAGAAGCTAGTAGTACATTGATTCAGAAGCGAGTTCCTTACGTATTGATCAGCCGGTAGGAAACCGCGTGCACGGGCACGGTCGCCCGGTGCCGCGCATGATGAATTTCGCCCGCCAGGAACTGCCCCACCCAAAACAACGCCACTCCCAAAAGCAATGGAAGCCAAAGCGGAAAGCCGAGTTTCGAGTCGAGTCGTCGCATCTGTAAACTTGATCCTAACCGGAATACGCCAGGAAGAGAACAGCTTCCAGCGAGACTTTACCTGCTTAACACAAATTTGAGGTCGTTTAACTTTTTAAGGAGAAAAGCGATAACCTTTGCCCCGAATGGTGTGGATGTGCTTCGGGTTCTGCGGATTGTCTTCCAGCTTCTGGCGCAGCCACGCGACATGCACATCGATGGTCCTCGAAGATACGTCGCTCGAATACTCCCACACATTCTGCAGCAACTCCTCGCGCGGCACCACCCGCCCGCGATTGTCCACCAGGTAACGCAGTAACTGCAGTTCCTTGCTGGCCAGCGTCACCGGTTGTCCCGCTTTCATTAACAGTGCGCGCTCGAAATCGATTTCGATGTCGCCGAACTGAAATGACTGCACCGGAATGCGGTTCTCTTTCTGCACCCGCCGCAATAGCGCTTCGACGCGCGCCAGCAGTTCCGCGGGATCGAACGGCTTGGTCAGATAATCGTCCGCGCCCAGCTTCAAGCCCACCACCCGGTCGACCACCTGGGTCTTTGCCGTCAGCATCAGAATGGCCACATCGATGCCTTTCTGGCGCAGCTCGCGGCAGACATCGAAGCCCGTCTTGCGCGGCAGCATGATATCCAGAATCACCAGGTCGAACTTACCCGCGATGGCCTTGCTGAGGCCGCTTTCGCCATCGCCGGCGCTCTCCACCTCATAACCTTCGGTGCTCAACAGATCCGAGACCGTCAACACCAGCCCGGGTTCATCTTCAATTAGTAGAACGCGCGAATTCATCCTGTAACTCCGGAGGCGCGGCGGGGATCCGCACGGTGAACTCGGCTCCCTTCATCGGCTCGCTCTTCACCGTGATGCTTCCACCATGCGCTTCCACGATCTTTTTGACCAGATTCAATCCCAGCCCGGTGCCGTGTATCTGGTCCTGCACCGCTCGGCGCCCGCGGAAAAACGGATCGAATATATGCGGCTGTTCTTCGAGCGGAATACCCGGACCGCGATCAGCCACCCGAAACTCGACCGCCTGCCCGTGCTCATCTTCTACTGTACACGCAAAGATTCCGATCCAGTTGTTGCCCTCCGTGCCGTACTTCACCGCGTTGTCGATCAGGTTGCGCAGCGCATGCTTCAACGCCTGTTCGTCGGCCAATACCATGGGAAGCCCCGGCGCGAGGTGTTTCTCGAGCACCAGGTCCGGGCCGACGCGGCTCGAGCGAACGCTTTCCTCAATCAACAGCTCCATCGACACCGGCTCGCGCTCGCGAATAATCCGGCCCGAGCGTGAGCTTCCGTAGCGCAGGATCTGCTCCACCAGCACCGCCAGTTTCTCGATCTCGTCTTGAATGAGCGCACCGTACCGCTCCACCTGGTCCGGGCGCGAGGAGATCTTGCCGCGCAAATTGAACGCCGCCGTGCGAATCACCGTCAAAGGCGTGCGCAATTCGTGGGAGACGCCGGCCACGAAATTCATCTGCAGCTCGGCAAGCCTCTGCGCTTGTCTGGAGATGCGGAAAAGCCACGTCACCGTCGCCAGGATGAGCAGCAGGATCGCGCCCGAGACCGCGATATTCCGCAAGCGCGCCCGCGCCACGATGTCCTCGACGGATCCCGCGTGGTGCCGCACCAGCAGCTTCCATCGCGCTGGAGCCGGCGGTGTGGCGGGAGGCGGCGCCGGCGGGGGCACGGCCTGCGCACCCGCGACTCGCGGCATTTTTCGCGTCACGCCGGCGTAGCTAGAGTCCAGCAATCCCACTGACGCATCCGCGTTCTGCTCGGAAAGACGCCGGTTGTCCGCCATCGAGTGATAAATCACCGACGAAGGATCACTCGCCAGCACCACCTCCGCATCATAATCCCGGCCCAGATAGCGGTACAGCAGGTCCGGCAGCACCGTCCCGCGAATATAGTCCATATTCAGTTCGAGCACCAGCCAATCCTGCTCACGAAATCCCGGACCGCCAAATCGATCAGCGCCGAATCACGCTGCGGCACCGGACGTGCGGACTCGCCCATGGCGCGAGCCGCCAGCGAACTCCGCAAATCGGACCACTCTGCCGGCCACGCGGCCGTCGTGAATTGTCCGCTATCGAGGTCCAGCGCATAAAACTCCAGATCGCTGCCCGCCGGCACCACCAGCGCGATCCGCCGGAAGAGCGGCTCGTGGGTTTCCTTCCAGCGCCGGTACTGATTGGCATAAACCGTTTCCGGACGCGACTGCTCGAACTGAGGGGCATCCGGCAACAGTCCGCTGCAAGCCGCAGCCACGCGATCGTCGAAATCCGCACCCAGCCGGACCAAACCCGATTGCAGCTGCTCCCTCAGACGATCCCGCTCGGCTACGCTGACTTCCGTAATCAGGCCGCTCTGCATAACGGCCAGGACTGCACAGAGCACGGCCAGCAATCCGGCGGAAGCCCATGCGCGCCATGCCCTTTGCTGGATGTTCTCCATGTCCATAGCCTAATCCCTTTGTTTAACCCTACTCCTGTATTCCGGTTGTTTTCTACGCGTGCTTAACCGTTCTGAGGAAAACAGCAATTCCGAGCGCTGCTTTCGTGGGGCAGACCATCGTTTTTCGTGGTCTGCCGGCCGCGCCCCCGAATAAAATGCCTGCTGCGCAGCCTGGCAGACCACAAACAACGATGGTCTACCTCACGGGGGACTTGTGCAAACTTAGCGTAAAAAAGGTTAATTTATAGCTTGCGGAGAAACCGCGATTCGCCTGATCGTATCTGCGAAGATGTGCGGGCTGCGGCCCACCGAAACGCCGGAAGTCCAGTTCACGTCAAGGCTACAGACTGCAAAAGCCTGTCATGAGTCGTTAGGGGAGATAATCTGATTGATGCGCCATAGGGTTTTCGATTCTCGGATCTGGTTGTTAACTGGACTGCTCAGCGTTCCTTTCGCCAGCGTTCAAGCCGCGCTTCCGGATCGCGTTACGGCCGCTCTAGACAACCAGCAGCGCGTGTACCTGAACGGACACCTTCATCCCGGCGTCGCGCCACAGAACGACCAGGGCCGCGTCGATCCTTCGCTCCAATTAACTCACTTGACGCTGCATTTCCGTCTGTCGGCGGCGCAGCAGGCCGACCTCGATCAACTCCTCACGGCCCAACAGAATCCCGCGTCGCCCAGCTATCACCAATGGCTCACCCCCGAACAGTACGGGGCCCGTTTCGGCGTCAGCGATGCCGATCTTGCGGCCGTCACCTCCTGGCTCAAGAGCGAAGGCTTGACCGTGACCGGTACCGCTCGGGCGCGTAATTTTGTCACCTTCGACGGCACCGCCGCAGCCGTCCAGCAGGCTTTCCGTATCGAGCTCCACAACTACCTGGTGAACGGCGAAGCCCATTTCGCCAATTCCAGCGATCCCTCCGTCCCCGCCGCGCTTTCACCGGTGGTGCGCAATATTCACGGACTCACCGATTTCCGCCTGAAGCCGCACGTGAAGTTCAAAGCTCTCGCGCCCGACTATGTTTCTTCCCGGACCGGCAACGTTCTCGCCCCCGACGATTTCGCCACCATCTACGACATCATGCCGCTGTACGCCTCCGGCATCAACGGCAGCGGGCAGAAAGTGGTGGTGGTCGGGCAGACTGGCATCATCCTCTCGGATCTGGAGAGTTTCCGCACCATGTTCAACCTTCCGGGCCAGGACCCCACGCAGATCCTGGTGCCCAACAGCCGCAGTGTGGGGATCAGCGAGGGCGATTTAGGAGAAGCTGACCTCGATCTCGAATGGACCAGCGCGGTCGCCCGCAATGCCACGATTCTCTACGTCTACGCGACGGACGTGACGCAGTCCTGGACTTATGCCGTGGATGAGAGCCTCGCGCCCGTTATGAATTCCAGTTACGGCTCCTGCGAGCAGGCCAACAGCGCCTCCGAAGGTGCCGCGATGCAGGCACTGGCGCAGCAGGCCAATGCCGAGGGCATTACCTGGTTTGCCGCCACGGGCGATTCGGGCGCGGCCGATTGCGATGGCCAACCCGCGACTGCCAATGGCCTGTCGGTTGACATGCCGGCCTCCATCCCCGAGGTAACGGGCGTGGGGGGGACCGAATTCAACGAAGGCTCCGGCAATTACTGGAGCCTCACCAACAACGCCAACGGGCAGTCGGTCATTTCCTACATCCCGGAAACCTCCTGGAACGATAGTGCTAACGATGGATCTCCAGCTGCCAGCGGAGGAGGCGCCAGCATCTACTTCCCCAAGCCCACCTGGCAAACCGGCATTGGCGTTCCCAGCGATGGCGCCCGCGATGTCCCTGACGTAGCGCTGGCGGCATCCGCCGACCACGACGGCTATTACACCCTTTCCAACGGCCGGGTTGGAATCGTGGGAGGGACCTCCGCCGCCGCGCAGGTGATGGGCGGCATCGGCTCGCTGCTGAACCAGTATCTGGGACAAAACGGTCTGGGCAATATCAATCCCAAGCTCTACAGCCTGGCGCAAATCACCACCAGCACCTTTCACGACATCACCACGGGGAACAACATGGTAACGGTATCGTGCGGCCGGACCTGTACCGCTGCGCCCGTCGGCTACAATGCCGGGGTTGGCTACGATCAGGTCACCGGGTTGGGGTCGGTGGATGTTTTCAATCTGTTTAACGCCTGGAACGGCGCCGCGGCCGGCCGCCTGGTTCCGCAAATCGCCGTGTCGGCGAGTTCCACCTTCATTACGACCAGTGGCAGCACTGTTCTGACTGCGGCCGTGACCAGTTCCAGCGGAACCACTCCCACCGGAACCGTCACCTTCCTGATCGGCTCGAACACCTTGGGAAGCGCGACTTTGACTGG
>Ga0326727_10027939_pt1 | contig 10306 bp, 7 predicted proteins | sample MB2enrmetagenome_FD_207643 | JGI IMG/M metagenome (GOLD analysis project Ga0326727, IMG submission 207643) | Lab enriched peat soil microbial communities from McLean, Ithaca, NY, United States - MB29MY | ecosystem: Environmental > Terrestrial > Soil > Wetlands > Peat | place: USA: New York...
ATGCCGGGCTGGCGTTGGTTGTGTGCATCACCGAAGGCATACCGGTCAATGACATGGTGAAGGTGAAACAAGCCATGCAAGGCGGGAAAACCCGGTTGATCGGCCCCAATTGTCCGGGCGTTGTCACGCCCGGCGGCGGCCCGGATTCCAAAGGCGGCTGCCGCATCGGCATCGCTCCGGGCTACATCCATAAAAAGGGCCACATCGGCGTCGTGTCCCGCAGCGGCACGCTGACCTACGAAGCCGTCTGGCAATTGACCTGCCGCGGCGCGGGGCAATCAACCTGCGTCGGCATTGGCGGCGATCCTGTCAACGGCACCTCGCACCTGGACATCCTGAAAATGTTCAACGACGATCCGGAGACGCACGGCATCATCATGATCGGCGAGATAGGCGGGTCGGCCGAGGAGGAAGCGGCGGAATGGGTCAAGAAGAATTGCCGCAAGCCCGTGGCCGGTTTCATTGCCGGCGCGACCGCCCCGCCGGGCCGGCGCATGGGGCACGCCGGCGCGATAGTCAGCGGCGGCAAGGGCACCGCCGCGGCCAAGATCGAGGCCTTCAAACAAGCCGGCATCGGCGTGGCCGCGACCCCGTCCGACATGGCCGACACCCTTTTGAAGATGATGTGAGGCTTAATTCCTGGCCTTGTCGGAGGCCTTTTGGTCGGCGTTGATGGCCTTTTCCAATGCGCCGCGCAGGGAGGGCACGGCTTTCAAGACGCGCTGGTAAACCTTGATCGCCTTGTCCCATTGCTGTTGCTGTTCGTAGATTCGGGCGGCGGCTTTGCCGGCTTGTTCCACCCAGAATGGATCGAAATGGTCCGGGTCCAATTCGTAGAGCACTTTGCAGTAATGGGCCAGCGCCTGGCGGGGCTCATCTTGCTGCTCGGCCACCCGGCCCAGCGCCACTTCGGCCTGGCTGCGCGTGGCCACATCCACGTCCGCGGACGGGAAACTCAGGACGGTCTGATACATCTGCGCGGCTTCCGCATAGACCTTCGGGTCATGTGTGGTTTCCCATTGTTTGTCGGCCCATTGCATATAACAGTCGCCGAGCCGGCCACAGGCCAGGGCGGCCATGGCGTTGGTGGGAGCGCCGTTGGTCAGATGGCTGAAGGCGGTGATGGCGTCGCTCAAAAAAGTGGCGTTGGTCGGGTTGTCCTGAAATTGTTGCAAAGTGGTGTCGCCCAGGGCGAACCAACCCTGGTTGGTCAGGCCGGGGGGCGCGTTGGTGCTGGCCACCAGATCAGAGAAATACACGCGGGCGTCGGCCGCGCGCTGGCCGGCGAGGGCGGCGCGGCCCGCCATCAAGCGCGCTTGATAAGGCAGTTCGCCGGCGTTGGGAAATTTCTGGTAGAGCAATTGGTAATTGCCCTCCGCCAATTGATAGTCGCCCTGGTTGAAATAATAATCGGCCACCCAGTTTTGCGCCCAAGGGGCCAGGCTGTTGGAGGGAAAGCGCGCCACGAAATTGGTGAACAGGGCCAGCGCGTTGGTTTCCATTCCGGCTTTTCCACAAGCCAGGGCGCGCGAATACTCGACCCGCGGGAGAAGCCACGGCGCGTTGGCGGCGTGCCGGCCCACCCAGCGGTCGTACTGGCGCAGGGCTTCCGGCCAGTTTCCCTCCTGCTCCCAGGTGCGGGCGATGGCGAATTGGACCTCGGGCAGGAGCGGCGTTTTGGGGGATCTTTGCAGCAGCTCGTTGAAAACCCGCCGGGCCATGGCGTAATCATATCTTCTGCTCTCGCCGATCAGCAACTGGCCGCGGTCGCCAAACAAACTGTTGGGATACCAGTCCAGGATTTTCCGCAAGGCGGCCTCCGCGCGGGGCTGATCGCCCAGGGCCAGGCTGGCTTGGACGATTTGATAAAGGGCCTGGTCAAACAACCCGTTGGTCACGCTCTCCACGGCGGCGTACTGTTGCAGCAGCAAATTGTAATTGGTCAGGGCCGCGCCGTAATTGTGTTCGTAAAATTCCGCGTCGGCCAGTTTGAATCGCGCCACCGCCTGCTCCGGCGAAGGGGGCAAAAGATCGGCGGCTTTCTGAAAATCGGCCTTAGCCCCGGCCATGTTGGTCTGCGCCCAGTAACACCAGCCGCGGTCCAGGCGCGCCTGCGCGACCAGCGGGCTGGCCGGGAAATTGCGGATGACACACTCGAAATTGGCCAGCGCCTCTTGCAGAAAATTCGCGCCTGCCGCGGCGGAGCCGTTGGTGGTCTGCTCCGGAGCGGGATTGTAGTATGTTTTCAGGTATAATTCGCCCAAGCTCAAGCGGGCCAAATCCAGCGCGGCCCCGTTGGCGGGCTGCGCGACGTAACTTTCCAGCAGTTGCACGGCGCGCTGGATTTGATGGCGCGCCAGAATCAGCGCCACGGCTTTGGAGAGCGCCTGGCGCTGGTCTTCGGGCGGCAGATCGGCGGTCAGATTATTGGTGTAGCATTGCAGCGCCTCGGCGGCGCGGCCGAGATGCTCCAGAATCTCGCCGCGCAAAAACCGGCTGGCCGCCTGATGGCGCGGGCCGGAGGCGGTATCGAGCAGGCTGGCGCTGTTTTGCAACGCCTCACCGGCCCGGCCGCCGGCCAATTCCAGGCGGCAGAGCAGGTATTGCCGCCGCCACTGCCATTCAGGCCCCAAACCGGCCGGATCAATGCCGCCGACCACTTTTTCGCCATCGGCCCACTGCCCCCGGACCAGGAGCGCCTGGCCCAAAAGAAGCCAGCCGCTGGTGACAATACTATTTTTTGGATCGCCGCCGGCCAGCTTGCGAAAGGCGCCGTCGGGCTTCTGCAACAACTCGACGACCCGGGGCCAGTTCTCCATTTTGGAACAGGCCTCCGCTTGATCGAAGGCCGCTTCCAGCCGCAGTTGGGCGCGGGCCTTTGGGAAGTTTTTCAGGAGATTGGCAAACCCCTCCGCCGCCTGCGCGTATTGGCCTTTGCCCAGGCGGGCGCTGGCTACCCAAAAAATGTATTCCCCCGCCAGACCGCCCGATTGCGACACCGAATTGGTCAGCAACTGGATGGCGCCGTCATAATTGGATTGCTCCAAACGCGAGCGGGCCAGGTAAAGAATCGCATAAGGGCGGCGCGGCGAATTGGTGTAAGCGGCCAGGAAATTGCCCAAAGAGGTCTCCGCCAGATTGTATTGATGGTCGTCAAACAACGCGCAGGCGGAGGAAAGGGCCTTGTCTTCCGCGGATTTCGCCGCGCGCAACGCGCCCGGCAGCAGCAGGCCTCCGCATAACAACAGCAGGAGCCAGCGCCGCAACGAAGCGCGGAGCGAATATTTACTCCGGCAATTCCTCATTTGGACTTCGTAATTCGTCATTCATTTGCGGGTCCGGCGCGGCGATCTGGGGCCTGCCCCGCGCCAATTCTGCCACACGGCGGTCGCCTTCGGCAATCTGCGCCGCGGACATCTGCTCCTTCAATTCGTCGCGCACGGCGGTGGCCGCAGGCACGGATCGTTGCGCCGCCAAACTGACCCATGTGTAAGCCTGGACCAAATCGGCCGCCGTGCCGTGCCCGTGATAAAAACAGAGGCCCAATTCAAATTCAGCCTGTGGCAGGCCCTTGTCCGCGGCGCGGCGAAAGCATTGGAATGCCTCGTTGGCATCCACCGCGACACCCAATCCGTCCTGGTGGCATTTTCCCAGATTGAACTCCGCCTCAACCTGTCCTTGCGCGGCGGCTTTGCGCAACCAGCCGGCTGCTTCCACTTCATTTTTGGCAATGCCCCTGCCCCTCTGAAGGGCCGCGGCCAGACTGACCTGCCCGGCCGGATCGCCGCTTTCGGCGGCGCGCCGAAACCATTGCACGGCCTCCTTTTGATTTGAAGGGGCGCCCAACCCCTTTTGCAGGCAAAGGCCGAGGCTGACTTGCGCGCCCGGATGGCCCTGCTGCGCCGAGCGCCGGAACCATTCCACGGCGGTCTCGTAATCCTGCGCCGTCCCCTGGCCGTTGGCGTGACAAACGCCGAAACTGAATTGCGCGGCGGCATCGCCGCGGCGCGCCGCCTGGCCAAACCAATGGGCCGCTTCCCCGTAATCCTGCGTTACGCCGTCCCCGTCCGCGTAAGCGGCCGCCAGCCGGAGTTGCGCCTCGACGTCGCCGCGGCGCGCGGCGGCCAGCATCTGCGCTTCCCTGGCGTTGAGGGCCACCTTCGGATTGCGGCGCCGGCCATGGTCGGGGGTGCCGGCAAATAATTTCCGCATCCCGAAGCCCACGCCCCCGATCGCCATCCAAATAATTTTCCAAAATTTTACCAAGCGCGACCTTCTCCCATCGCCCGGGGCTGTCCCGGCCGGTCAAATCCCCATGTTGGCCAGCATGCCGGCGATGCGGTTGACAATGCCGACCAATTGTGGGTGGGTTTTTTCGAATTCCCCCACGGAGGATTCCAATCCGCCGATGGAATGCCGGAGCGTTTCGGGATTTTTTGTCTCGCGCGTGGCTTCCTGCGCGGACACTTCGGCAAACGACGCGATGCTTTGAGCCTGTTCCTGGTGCGTTTTGGAAAGCGCCGCAATTTCGCCGCGCAACTGGCCCAGCAACTTCAGCAGCTCGGCGCGCTGGGTGTCGTCCACGGCCCCGGCATTCCGGATGCGGCCCTCAATTTTTGAAATCGTGTCTTTTAACATACAAACCTGGCCCGAAAGATACCGGAAACGCCCCCGGCGCGCAAACCCTCATATGAATTTCCTGCTTTTCCTAATCTTAATCCTACTCTTAATCTTAATCTTAATCCTTGGAGATTAAGATTACGATTAAGATTAAGATTAGGAGCGGCATTCCAAGCGCAATATCGGCGCAAGCCGGTTCCGCGCCGCCGGGAAAGGATTTCAGTTCACAGTTTTTCATTCCCTTCGCCAGCCAGCGGCGGCCCGCTTTGGGTCATGCGCCATTTATGGCCGGCCCGGGCCAGAAGATCGTCCGCGGCGGCGGGTCCCCAGGTTCCGGCGGGATAAAAGTCCGCCGCCCCCAGCGGCTGGCCGGCCCAAGCCTGGCGGATGGGATCGACGATGCTCCAGGCCGTCTCCACTTCGTCGCTCCGGATGAACAGGGTCGAATCGCCCGCCATGACCTCCAGCAGGAGGCGTTGGTAGGCTTCCGGTGTGTAAGCGCCAAATTCCGCCTCGTAATCGAATTGCATCCGCACCGGCCTGATTTCAATGTTCACGCCGGGCGCCTTGCCGTTGAAATGCAGGATAATCCCCTCGTTGGGCTGCAAAAGCAAGGTGATGGAATTGGCATCAAGCCTTGGACCGCATTGGGCGGCGAACAGGACGTTTGGCGTGGGCCGGAATTGCACGCGCACCTGGCTGCTGTTCAGCGGCAGGCGCTTGCCCGTGCGCAAATAAAACGGCACGCCCGACCACCGCCAATTGTCCACCAGCAGGCGCGCGGCGACAAACGTCTCGGTGTTCGACTCCGGCCCAACCCGGGCCTCCTGCCGGTACCCGGGGACCTTCTGGCCGTCGATTTCGCCCGCGGCATACTGGCCGCGCACGGCGAAACTGGAGACTTGGGCCGGACCGAAATCGCGAATCGATCTGAGCAGTTTGACTTTTTCATCGCGGATGCACTCGGCTTCCAACGTCACCGGCGGTTCCATCGCGATCAACGCCAGCACTTGCAGCAGATGATTTTGCACCATGTCGCGCAACGCCCCCGCCTCTTCGTAATAGCCGCCGCGCCCGCCCACCCCCAGCTTCTCGCTGACAGTGATCTGGACGTGATCAACGGATTGCCGCGTCCAGAGCTGTTCAAAAACGGAATTGGAAAAGCGGAACATCAAAATATTTTGGACGGTTTCCTTGCCCAGGTAATGATCGATGCGGTAAATCTGTTTTTCATGGGCCACACGGGTCAACTCATGGTTGAGCTGCCGGGCCGAAAGAAGATCGCGGCCAAAGGGCTTTTCCACGACGAGCTTCTGCTCAAAGCCCGGTCCTTCGCTTTTGAGCAACAACCCGGAGTCATGCAATTGCGCGGCCACGGGCGCGAACTGGCTGGGCGAAGTGGCCAGGTAACACACCAGATTGCGCCGCAAAGCCTCATCGCCAAAGCCCGCCAACTGGTTCCGCAACTTCCCATACGCCCCCGGGTCGGTGAATTCGCCTTCACAATAAAAAATATTCGCGGCAAAGGCGTTCCACTCCGCGGCGCTCAGGTCCCCGGCGCGCGAGTACTGTTGCCAGCCCTGCAACAATTCCTCGCGCCAGGCGGCATCCGTCTTGGGGCGGCGGGCAAAGCCGACGATGCGGAAGGGGTCGGGCAACTGTTTTTCAAGATACAGATGATAGAGAGCCGGAACAAGCTTGCGCGCCGTGAGATCGCCGCTGGCGCCAAAAATCACGATGGTGCATGGCTGCGCCGCTTTCCGGCCGGCATCCAGGCGGCAACTGAGCAATTCATCCAACTGATCCAAGGCTTCCATGGCGCGGGCCAATATACGGGAACCGCGCCGGGAATGACGAGCGCAAACAACCTCAGTTCAGGAAGAAAAAGACCGAGCACAGCGCAATGGCCGACCCGGCAAAGGCGATGACGCGCCGCTGTTTTTGCAGGCAGATGCCGGCGGCTATTCCCAAACCGTGCAACAGCAGGGTGGCCAGGACAAATCCGGAACTGAAGGCAATGGCGCTGACCGCGGCCGGCATTTCATGGCCGTGGGCGTATCCGTGGAAGAGCGCGAAAAATCCGACGACCAACATGCCCAAGCCCGGCCTGAAACGGGTCATGGTGGCAATCAGCGCCCCCAACGCCAGCAGGGAAGCGGCTATGCCCAACTCCGCCCCGGGCACATACGCGCCGCACACTCCCATGATCCCTCCCAACACCATGACGCTGACAAAAGTGAGCGGGATCATCCAAACCGCGCGGCCGCGATATTGCGCCGCCCACAAGCCGACCGCGAACATGGCCAGCAGATGGTCCATCCCGGTAAACGGATGCATAAACCCATCGTGCATCCCGTGCGGAGTTCCCAATAGAATATGGGCCGATGCCACGCCCGGCAAAACAAGCAGCAGCCCCAGGGCCAGCAGCGATTTCGAAAGATTTTTCTTCATAAAAAAGTCCAATGCCACCAAAATATTTTCACTGTCGCAAATCCTATCAAACTTGCCGGCCGCAGTCAATGAGCGACAAGGAAGATTTTTGCGGGGCACGCAAGCAATCGAAACCTTGCAAATTGAAAACCATGCGCTGCGCAACTTTTGCGCGGCTGCCGTGTAACTGTTGCGCACTCCAGAGAGTCTAACGACATCGGAACAGGCGAATTCGCGGATAAAAGGGCCTTTTGCGGGGTTGGCATGATAGTTGCCTGTGATTAGGATTGACGTCAATGAATCGGGGGCGCAAAGGTGCGGCTCCCGATCAGGTTAACCTTTAAACTCGAAACATAATATTATGAACGCATTGAAAAAAAGCATCGTGCTCGGCGGCTGCGTGGCCGCTTTGACTCTGGGCGCCGGCAATCACCTCATGGCTCAAGGCCGCAATTTTGACCCCGCGCAGATGAGACAGGATCGCCTCGACCGTCTGCATGAACAATTGGAATTCACCAATGCCCAGGAATGGAAAGCCATTGAACCCATAATCGGCAAAGTAATGGACGCCGAGCGGGATGTCTTCAGCATGAGAATGGGCGGCATGTTCGGCGGCCGCGGGGGGCGGCGCGGAGGCGGGGAGGCCAACAGCACCAACGGCGCTTCCGATCAGCAGCGCCCGCGCCGGCCCAATTTCTTCGGCGAGCCGAGCGCGACCGTCACCGCGTTGCGAGACGCCATCGAAGCCAAGGCGCCGGCCGCGGAACTGAAAGCCAAACTCGCCGCCGTGCGCGCCGAAACAAAGGCCAGGGAAGCCAGGTTGGAGGCGGCCCAGGAGGAATTGCGCGGTTTCCTGACCACGCGCCAGGAAGCGATCGCAGTGGCCAATGGGCTTTTGAAATAGGCCAGTCGGACGAGCCGGACAAGCGCAGCCATGAGCGAGACAAAAACAGCGGAGGTTGCAACAACCCAGTTGCTGGACCGGATGGTCGGAACCAGGCAGCTTTCTTCCGCCGACGCCGCGATTCTGACCCGGCAGAATCACGCCGGAACGGGCGCGCCCCTTCAAACTGAGGAGGAGGTTCTCCGCTGGCTGGCCGGGGAATATGGCCTCGGGTTCACCACGCTGGACAACATTGAGCCGGACCGCGAACTGCTCTCCCTCTTCCCGGCGCGCATTTTGCTCAAGGCGGAATTGCTTCCGTTGCAGCGGGTCAACGGCACGGTCGAAGTGGCCACCAGCCGGCTCTTCGCCACGCAGGGCCTGGACACGCTCAAAACGCTGACCGGCCTGAAACTCAAACCCGTCCTGGCCCCCGGCGAAGCCATCCGCCGCGAGATGAAAAAGCATCTGGGCGTGGGCGCGGACACGATTGACACGCTGGACGAGGACGCCCCGCTCCAGGTGGTCGATGAGACGGGGGAGGAGGACACCAACCTGGACAGCGCCGCCGAGGACGCCTCCATCATCAAATTCGTCAATCAAGTGTTGACAGACGCCATCGAGCTGCGCGCCTCGGACATTCATCTGGAGCCGTTCGAGGACGAGTTGCGCATTCGCTACCGCATTGACGGGGTCTTGCAGGAGATACCGGTGCCGGCGCAAATCAAGCGGTTCCAGCCGGCCATCGTCTCGCGCGTCAAGATTCTGAGCCATTTGAACATCGCCGAGAAACGGCTGCCGCAGGACGGCCGCATCAAAATCCGCCTGGCCGACAACGAGGTGGACATCCGGGTGTCGATCATTCCGATGCTGCATGGCGAGGCGGTGGTGATGCGGTTGCTGCGCCAGAAGGCGACGCTGCTGGGCATGGAACAACTGGGCCTGGGCGGGCGCGAGTTCAAGTCGTTTCAGCGCGTCCTGGCCCTGCCGCACGGGATCATACTTGTCACCGGGCCGACCGGCAGCGGCAAGACCTCCACCCTCTACACGGCGCTGAGCACGATCAACGATTCCATCCGCAAGATCATCACCATTGAGGACCCCATCGAATACCAGTTGCGCGGCGTCAACCAGATTCAAGTATCGGAGAAATCGGGACTGACCTTCGCCCGCGGGCTGCGTTCCATTTTGCGGCATGATCCCGACGTGATACTGGTGGGGGAAATCCGCGACCAGGAGACGGCGCAGATCGCCGTGCAGGCATCGCTGACCGGGCATCTGGTCTTTTCCACATTGCACACCAACGACGCGCCGGGCGCATTGACGCGGCTGGTGGACATGAATGTGGAGCCTTACCTGGTGGCGTCGTCATTGGAGGCGGTGCTGGCCCAGCGTTTGGTGCGGGTGCTTTGCCCGGCTTGCAAGGCGGAGGACACCTCCGTCACCACCGCCGCCCTCAAGGAGCAGGTGGGTTTTCCGCACAACGTCAAAGTGTTTCGCGCCGTGGGCTGCCAGGAATGCCGCGGCACCGGTTACCATGGCCGGCATGCCATTTTCGAATGGATGGACATGAACAATGAGATTCGCCAGTTGGTTTTGAAGAACGCGTCCAGCGGTGAAATCCGCGAGGCGGCCGTTCGCGACGGCCTGCGCAGTCTGAGCGACGACGGCTGGCGCCTGATCGGCAACGGGATCACCACGGTGGAAGAAGTCATGCGCGTGACCAAGGACCAGACCATTGGCGACGGCAAAAACGGCCACACCGCGCCCGCGGCGGCCATCGTTGAGAAAGAAACCTGAGACCCGTGCCGCAATTTCAATACAAAGCATTTCAACCGGATGGCACGACCGCCGAGGGCCTGCTGGAGGCGGGCGGGCGGCAGGAAGCCTTCCGGCAAATGGAGCAACGCGGCCTCAGGCCGATCGCCCTGGCGGAAAAAGCCAACGGCGCTCCGCAAAAAAGCGCCGCCGCGCCGCCGTCCCCGGGCTGGGGCTTGCGCTTTCAATCCAAGCGCGTGACCCCGCGCCTGCTGGAAAATTTCACGCGGCTCCTTTCCAGCCTGCTGGCCGCGGGCGTGCCGCTCAGCCGCGCCCTGGTGATTCTGTGCAAGGAAGCCAGCAGCCCGGTCGCGGCCGCCAAATGGAAACAGATTTACGATTCGGTGGTGGATGGCGTGTCGCTGGCCGATTCGATGGCGAAAATACCGGACACGTTTCCGCGCGTCTATGTGGCCATGGTGCAGGCGGGGGAGACGGGCGGGTTTCTGGACCTGGTGCTGGCCCAGATCGCCGACTTCCAAACGCGCGAGAAAGACCTGCGCTCCAAGGTGATGGCCGCCCTGCTCTATCCGGCGATTTTGCTGTTCCTGGCCA
>Ga0326727_10027940_pt1 | contig 10306 bp, 8 predicted proteins | sample MB2enrmetagenome_FD_207643 | JGI IMG/M metagenome (GOLD analysis project Ga0326727, IMG submission 207643) | Lab enriched peat soil microbial communities from McLean, Ithaca, NY, United States - MB29MY | ecosystem: Environmental > Terrestrial > Soil > Wetlands > Peat | place: USA: New York...
CCTCGTTGCGCTGGGCATCGTCATGCTGGTCCTCGGCATCGTCTACCACGTTCAGTTCATGCTTGGGCTGCGCCAGTTGCGAGAATCGATGCGGGCAGAAGGGCTCGTCCACGGCGAGACTGTCTTTCCACTGTCGCTAACACTGATTACGGCGCTCCTTCTTCTGGTCATCGGCGTCGCGGCGATTGTCAGCATGGCGTTTCGGGTCGGACCGTTTGGATAGGGAGGCGCTTGGCTGAAGATCGAATCGTTGTTCCGCGCTCCCGGCATCAGCGCGCCGGGATCACATCGTCCATTTTAGATCCGATTCAAGGGTAGGAGAGGAAAATGCCTAAAACCGACAAGCCGAACATCCTCGTCATCTGGGGCGACGACATCGGCATTGCGAACCTGAGCTGCTATTCGCATGGCCTCATGGGTTACAAGACGCCCAACATCGACCGCATCGCCAAGGAAGGCATGCTGTTCACCGACTCCTACGGCGAACAGTCCTGCACCGCGGGCCGCTCGTCCTTCATCACCGGGCAGAGCGTCTATCGCACCGGCCTCTCCAAGGTCGGCATCCCGGGCGCGCCGGTCGGCATGAACTAAAAGATCGTCACTATCGCCGCCTGTCTCAAGAACCAGGGCTACGCGACCGGCCAGTTCGGCAAGAACCACCTCGGCGATCTCAACTCGATGCTGCCGACCAACCACGGCTTCGACGAGTTTTACGGCAACCTTTACCACCTCAACGCCGAGGAAGAACCCGAACTACCCGACTACCCCAATGAGAAGGATTTCCCGAACTTTAAGAAGATGTTCGGACCGCGCGGGGTTATGCACTCGTGGGCGACGGATACGGACGATCCGACTGAGGAGCCGCGCTGGGGCAGGGTTGGCAAGCAGAAAATCGAGGATACTGGCCCGCTCACCAAGAAGCGAATGGAGACCTGCGACGACGATTTCGTCGTGCGAGCCAAGGAGTTTATGAAGAAGGCCAACGACGCGGGCCAGCCGTTCTTCGTTTGGCTCAACACCACCCATATGCATCTCAAGACACACACTAAGCCCGAGAGCATAGGACAAGCTGGGCGCTGGCAGTCGCGCTATCATGACTCGATGATCGATCATGACAAGAACGTCGGCCAGGCGCTCGATTATCTCGATGAGCTCGGCATCGCCGACGACACGTTCGTGATGTACTCGACCGACAACGGCCCGCACATGAATTCGTGGCCCGACGGCGCGATGACGCCATTCCGCAGCGAGAAGAACACCAATTGGGAAGGCGCCTTCCGCGTCCCGATGATCGTGCGCTGGCCGGGTAAGATCGCCCCGGGCCAGGTCTCCAACGAGATCGTCCAGCACCACGACTGGTTCCCGACGTTCCTCGCCATGGCCGGCGAGCCTGACATCATTGAGAAGCTGAAGGCCGGTTATCAGGCGATCGGGCGCACCTATAAGAACCATCTCGACGCCTACAATCTCCTGCCCTATCTCACCGGCGAAGCAAAGAAGAGTCCGCGCAATTTCTTCATGTATCTGAGCGACGACGGCGACGTGTTGGGCATGCGCTACGACAATTGGAAGATCGTGTTCATGGAGCAGCGCTGCCATGGCACGTTGCAGCTCTGGCTGGACCCGTTCACGCGGCTCCGGGCGCCGAAGATCTTCAATCTGCGCACCGACCCATTCGAGCGGGCGGATCAGACCTCGAATTCGTACTGGGAGTGGTATATCGACCACATTCCCATGATCTACGGCGCGCAGGCGGCTGGGGCGCAGTGGGCCGCGACGTTCAAGGACTTCCCGCCCATCCAGAAGCCCAACACCTTCACTCTCGATGAGGCGCTGAAGATGATGCACGAGACCGCCTCCGGGATGCACTGAGGCGCCATTTGCGCGCCGGGGCGGCGAGCTTCGGCTTGCCGCCCCGGCCGGCCACTAGGCTCGAACGTTTCGCACGTCTCGCAGCAATCGCAGTCACGACGAATGCAGGGTCGCGGAGAGAACCTCGCCGCGACTTCCAAGGAGCGCTGAAGTGAGCCGGACGGAGGAGATCCGCGACTTCTACGAAAGGATGCCCTATCCGGCGCCGCTGACCAGCCTCGACGAGCACCGCGACCTCTACAAGAATCGGGACCGCCGCCGAGTCGAGTTCCACCTGATTTGGCCCGCCGACCAAGTACGCGGGAACCTGGAGATCCTGATCGCCGGCTGCGGGACGTCGCAGGCGGCGAGATACGCGCTGCGCGAGCCCGACGCTCGAGTGACGGCGATCGACATCAGTGAAACCAGCCTGCGCCACACGCGCGCGCTTCAGCGCAAGTACAATCTCGAGAACCTCGAGCTCCATCAGCTGCCGATCGAGAGCGTCAAGGAGCTCGGGCGCTCCTTCGACTTGGTGGTTTGCACGGGAGTGCTCCATCACCTGCCCGACCCGGACCGCGGCCTTCGCGCCCTTCGCGATGTCCTCAGTCCTCGCGGCGCCATGCGCCTGATGGTCTACGCACGCTACGGCCGGACCGGGATCTACATGATGCAGGAATACTGTCGCCTTCTGAGCATCGGGACCTCGGAGACTGACCTGCGAGATCTCGCGGCCGCGCTCGACGCGCTGCCGGCGGACCACCCGATCATGAGCGTGCTGCGCAAGGCGAAGGACTTTCGCCGACCGCAAGCCATGGCGGACGCACTCCTTCATCCCCAGGATCGCGCCTACGCCGTGCCGGAACTGTATGCCTGGCTCGATCGGTGCGGCGTGTCCTTCGGTCGGTGGATCGAGCAGGCTCCCTACCTCGCCCAATGCGGGCTGGTGGCGTGCAGCCCGCACGCTGCGCGTCTGGCCTCGCTGCCCTCTCGGTTGCAGCACGCCGCCGTCGAGCTCTTCCGCGGAACAATGGTCGCGCACAGTTTGATCGCCTATCGCGACGATCGCTCCGATGCGAGCCAGCCGATCGCCTTTGCCGGCGATGGCTGGCGCGACTACGTTCCCATCGCACTGCCGTGGACCGTGTGCGTTCGGGAGCGTCTGCCGCCTGGCAGCGTCGCAGTGCTGATCAACCGGTCGCACGCGTTCACCGATCTCGTTCTTCCCATCGACTCTTTCGAGGACCGGCTGCTCGGCGCGATTGACGGAAAGCGAACGCTGGCCGAAATTTTGCGATTAGCGGCGCGCGAGAACAAGGACGAGAGTCGAGCCTTGAGTTTCTTCGAGCGCCTCTGGAACTACGACCAAGTCGTCTTTGACGCGTCGCGCGCCGCGTAAATGACGGGGCCGTGTGAATGGCTGATCGGCGCCGGCTCACAAGTTGCGGACGCAGGCGACGCTGATATTCTGATGGCTAAAGAGGGGTCCAAATGCTTGCTTTCGTCCCGACGCGCCGCGCGGCGCTCATGAGTCTCGCCGCTTGCGCCGCGGCGGGCTTGAGCGCTTGCAACACCGCGCAGACCGCGGCCGTGACGCCGGCGGCGGCGCAGCCGACTGCGCCGGGGACTCGCATCGGCGCCATTCAGGTCGACACCGCGCCGCTCGTGGCGCAGGTCGGCAATCCGACCGCGACCTGGGCGCAGCAGACGCTGCCCGACCAGCTCGCGCACGTCCTGGCGTCGCGCATGGCCCCCGGCGACCCCGGCGCGGCGACGCTCGACGTGCGCATCGACTCGATCTATCTGGGCCATCATGAAAGGCGTCGCGGCGCTGAACGGGCGTCAGACAAGGTTGCGGGCGACTTCGACATACTTTCCGAGCCCGACCGACCAGGCGTTGCCGGAGCAGGCGCTGCAAACCCGGGTGACGGCGCTCTCGCAAGCCTTCGCCTACGAGCTGCGGCGGAAGATGCGTCTCTGACACGGCTTGATCCGGCCGGCGCGGCATATCCCCCTCTGTCCTTGCCGACGCCAAGGGGAGAGGAGCCGCGCCTTCCCGCCGGCAAGCTACTCCCGTTTGCGGCGCTTCTGCTTCTGAAAGCGCGCGTGGCTTTGCATGAGCAAAGCGTTCGCGTCGAGCTCCAGGGGGGTGAGGGGTTCGGAGACGAGCTCTGCCGCGCGGCTCTGGTCGAGCCCGAGCGAACGGGCGAGCGCCGACATCATCGCGCCAAGGTAGGCATCGTCGGCGCGGCCGGCGGAGATCCGCGCAACCGCGATGAGGCCCGCGCCGACGATCATGTCGAGAGCGACGCGAACAGGCGTGTCGACGAATTCGTCCGCCTCGATCCCCTCCGCGATGTGGATGGGGATGTATTTGTAGACCAGATTGTCGGGTCCGATCGCCTGCGGACCGGCTCGAGTTATGAACTTCGCGAACAACGGGAAGCGGCGCGCCGTGTCCATGTAGAGCCGTAGCCCGGTGATGAGCCGCGCCGCGGGCGAGGGCATCGCTTTCACCCGCGACTCGATCACGTCGACGACTTCGTTGCCGAGCTCGTCGATCGCCGCGGCGAGCAACTCGGCGTTGGTGCGGAAGTAGTTGTAGAACGTGCCGCGCGACACGCCCGCGGCCGCGATCACGTCCTCGATCACCGAGGCGTCGACCCCCTTTTCAGCGAAGACGAGCAGCGCGCTCTCGACGAGCTTGCGGCGCATGCGCGCGCGGCGCTCGGCGGCGACCCGCGGTCGATGATCGTTGGGAACGGGGGCGTGCAGCATTCTCGGCTCCTTTTGGGCAGGCCATAGCACGTCCGAAAAAATTTTTTAAACTGACACTTGCGTCATAATGACAGATGTGTCATATCTTTCCTCGGGAGACGGCGATTGGCCCATCTCCACAAGCGAGGAACGCCTCATGGATGCGATTGCGTCAGTTGAATCCCAGCAAGGCCGAACCGTTCGGGCGGCGGGGCGCGATATCTTTGTCGTCGAGATCGGCGAGGGTCCGCCGCTGCTCATGCTGCACGGCGGCGGCCCCGGAGCGTCCGGCCTGCCGAATTTCGTCCGCAATGTTTCGGCGCTCGCAGAGCGCTTCCGCCTGATCGTGCCCGACATGCCGGGCTTCGGCTGGTCGACGAAGGGCGTCGACCGCAAGGACCCGTTCGGCGATCTCGCCACGGCGATGCTCGCGCTCCTCGACGCGCTCGGCGTCGGAAGGACGCATGCGCTCGGAAACTCGCTCGGCGGCTCTTGCGCCTTGCGCATGGCGCTCGAGGCGCCCGCGCGCGTCGACCGCCTGGTCCTGCTTGGCCCGGGCGGGATCGACACGAGCCGCAGGCCGCCGACCGAGGGGCTTCTCCACCTCCTCGATTATTATGCGGGCGAAGGCCCTAGCCGGGAGAAGTGCGAGACGTTCCTTCGCAAGGATCTCGTCTTCGACGGAGCCTCTCTGCCCGACGCGCTGATCGACGCGCGCTACGCGGCGAGCCTCGATCCGGAAGTCGTCGCGAACCCGCCGCTCGCGCGGCCGAAGGAATTGTCAGCCGACCTGGACCTCACGCTCGACTCTCGGCTCAGCGCCCTCAACAATCCGACGCTGGTGCTCTGGGGCGTCGAGGACCGGGTCAATCCGGCGAGCGGCGGCCGCTCTTTGCAGGAGCGGATGCCGAACTGCGACCTCTATCTGTTCAGCCGCACCGGCCATTGGGTCCAGTGGGAGCGCGCCGCCGAATTCAACGCGGCGACGATCGCCCATCTCTCGCAATCGACGACGGCTCGTTCCTGAGCCGCGTCCCATCAAGTCTCAAAGGGGACCGTCATGAACGCAATCGATGTGCAACGGACGACGTCGTCCGTTTACGGCGCCGTCCGGCTCGGATACGTGCTGGTCGAATCGCCCCGCCTCGCCGAATGGAAGCGCTTCGCCGGCGACGGGATCGGCATGGCGCTCGCCGAGGATGGGCCGTCCGACCTCGCCTTCCGGACCGACGCGCACGCCCGGCGCCTGATCGTGCGCAAGAGCGCCCTGGAAGATCTTTCGCTCGGCTGGCAGGTCGATAGTCCGGCCGCGCTCGACACGATTCTGGCCAGGCTCGCCGCGCACAAGGTCGCGGTCGAGGAGGTCGGCGGCGAGGAGGCGGCGCTTCGCGGCGTCGAGCGGCTCTGGCGCTTCGTCGGCCCGAAGAAGCAGGCGCTCGAACTCTTCGTCGAGCCGAAGCTCGCCGCCGGCCCAGCCGCAGTTCGAGGCGAAGGCTTCGTCACAGGCGAGCGCGGTCTCGGTCACGTCGCAATCACGACGCGCAAGCCCGAGGCGATGATCGCCTTCTGGCGGCAGATCTTCGACGCCAAGGTCTCGGACTTCATCGAGGACCGCATCGGCGGCGTCGATCTCAAGTTCACGTTCCTGAGAGTGAACTCGCGCCATCATTCGATCGCCGTCGCCGCGACCAAGGGCTTGGCGATGGACCCTTTCACGACCAAGATCCAGCACCTCGAAATGCAGGCGGCGACGCTCAACGACATCGGCGAAGCCTACCGCCGCTGCCGCGAACTCGGCTTCAAGATCGCCATGGCGGTCGGCCAGCACACCAACGACCGCGACGTCTCCTTCTATGCCGTGAGCCCGTCCGGCTTCTACTTCGAACTCGGCTGGAGCTCAGAGAGCGACAGCGAAGCCGAGGCTTGGCCGGTCGTGACCCACAAGGGCATCAGCGTCTGGGGCCACAAGCCGCTCGATCAGACGTTCGGCGACAAGCTCGCGCAGATGCGCTACGGCGTCGCCTCGCTATTCCGCACCGAATACTCTCCTTTTTAAGGGCGGGTCATGCACGCATCTCCCTTGATCGCCGAGGCCGCGAAGGCGCTCCGCGCCGCGCGCGCTTCGGCGCAACCCATCGCGCCTGTTGCGGCCGCCTATGGTTTGGCGACGATCGACGACGCCTATGCCGTCGCCGCGCTCAACACCGCCGTCCGGATCGCCGGCGGCGGTCGAATCACCGGCAGGAAAATCGGGTTGACCTCGCGCGCCGTGCAAAAACAGCTCGGCGTCGATCAACCGGATTTCGGGGTGCTCTTCGCCGACATGGAATATTTGAACGGCGCGACGATCCCGATCGATCGCCTGTTGCAGCCGAAGATCGAGGCCGAAATCGCGTTCATCGTCGCCAGCGATCTCGACGCGGCGCGGACGCCCTCTTGGGGCGAGTTTCTCGCCTGTCTCGGACCGGCGCTTCCTGCAATGGAGATCGTCGACAGCGCCATCGCCGATTGGAAAATCTCCTTGTTCGACACAGTCGCTGACAACGCCTCTAGCGGTCTCTACGTCGTCGGGGATCAGCCCATCGCAATCGGCGGCGCGCAGCTCGCCGAGGTCGAAATGCGCATGAGCGTCAATGGCGAGATCGTCTCACGCGGCAAGGGGGAGGCGTGTCTCGACCACCCGTTGCGCGCCGCATTCTGGCTCGCACGGACAGTGGCGGCACGCGGCGAAGCGTTGCGGGCCGGCGAAATCATCCTTTCGGGCGCCCTGGGGCCGATGGCGTCCGTGAAGTCCGGCGATGAGGTGGCCGCGGACTTCGGCGCTTTTGGCCGAGTGACCTGCCGTTTCGAATAAGTCGATAGCCACAATGGGGAGGATGAGATGAGCGAACAATCGCGTGAGGAAATCTACGACGTGATCGTCGTCGGTCTTGGACCGACCGGTCTCACGCTCGCCCATCTGCTCGGGCGACGCGGCCTCAGCATTTTGGCGCTCGAGCGCGAGCCGAAGTTCTACGGCAACGCCCGCGCCGTCTACACCGACGACGAATGCATGCGCGTCTTCCAGGCCGCGGGCGTCGCAGCCGCCCTGGAAGCCGACATGCTGCTGGACACGCCGGTGCAATGGGTACTCGAGGACGGATCGGTGCTGGCCCAGCTCAGGCGCACCGATCGCCCCTTCGGCTGGGCGATCAGCAACTTCTTCTATCAGCCGTATCTCGAGACCAAGATGGAGCGATTGCTCGCACGCCATCCCAACGTGACGGTCCTCAGGGGGCGCGAACTCGTGAATTTCGCCCAGGACGGCGAAGGGGTCGTCGTCGATCATGCGGCGAGCGCCGGCTCGCAATACGGCCAGGCGCCTGCCGCCTCGCCGAAGCTGTCCGACAGCGTGCGCGCCCGCGCGCAATGGCTCGTCGCCTGCGACGGCGGACGCAGCGGCGTGCGCAACAGTCTTGGAATCAAGATGGCCGGGAAAAGCTTCCCCGAGCCGTGGCTCGTGGTCGACATCAGGGCGAAGGAGGGCGAGGACTGCTTCCGTCACATGCCCTATTTCAACTTCCATTGCGACCCCAAGGCGCCGACCGTCTCCTGCCCGCAGCCGAACGGCCATCACCGGTTCGAGTTCCTGCTGATGCCCGGGCAGACCAAAGAGCAGATGGAAGATCCCGCGACCGTCCGCGCGCTTATCGCGCGCCATATCGACGTCGACAAGGTCGAGGTGCTGCGGCGGCTCGTCTACACATTCAACGCGCTCGTCGCCGAGCGATGGCGGGACGGGCGCGTGCTGCTCGCGGGCGACGCGGCGCACATGACGCCGCAATTCATGGGCCAGGGTATGAGCTCGGGCGTGCGCGACGCGCACAATCTCGCCTGGAAGCTCGACGCCGTGCTGCGCGGCGGGGCAGACCCGAAGCTGATCGACACTTATGAGAGCGAGCGCAAGCCGCACGCCAAGGAGATGATCGACATTTCGGTCGGCATGAAGAATTTCGTTTCGCTCGCCAACCCGGTCCAGGCGAAGCTCCGCAACGTCGTCCTCAAGACGCTGTTGAGAATGCCCAAGGTCGGCGACTATCTGCGCGAGGCGCGCTTCAAGCCGCCGCCGACCTATCCGCAGGGCGCCTATTTCGGCCTTCCTCGACGCCGCCGCAACGGGGCGGAGGGGCGCCCCATTCCGCAGCCTCAGGTCCGCACCTACGACGGACGCCGCGCGCTGCTCGACGACGTTCTCGGAGAGGAATTCGCGCTCGTCGGCTGCGCCGCCGATCCCCGCTCCGGTCTCGACGCGAAAACCCTCGCCAGACTCGAAGCGCTCGGCGCGCGGTTCGTCGCACTCTATCCCTACGGCGGCCGCCCGCAGGGCAACGAAGTCCCGAAGGATTCCTCGGCGAGCGCGCTTGTCGAAGTCGAAGACCTCGCCGGCGATGGGATCGCCTGGTTCCGCAGCGCCGGGGCGAAGAAAGGCGCGGTCGCCGTCGTCCGCCCCGACAAGTTCGTCTACGCGCTGACGCCGGCCGCGAATGCAGCCGCCGTCGTGGCGCAGGCGCTCGCCGCGCTCGGCGAGCGCTGCGGCGCGGCGCCGGCGGAGCGAAGCGTCGCGCCGGCGTTCGCCTGAGGGAGCCGCCCGCTTGCATCAGTCGTGTCGCCGGCCGCGGCCGGATGTGCGCTGTCATCGCGAGCGGAGCAACAGCTTGCTGGGGAAGGTGGCCGAAGGCCGGATGAGGTGTGGAAAGCAGGGACGGCTCGAGGTTCGCGGTGGCGGTTGTGCAACCCGCCTCCATCTCTGCTGCGGGCCACACCCCATCCTGCGCTCCGCGCCACCTTCGCCGACTGGGGAAGCGAAGCGCAGACCTTTGTACATTAATACATTGTTATAGAGGCCGCAGACCGCAGCTTCCGGGCCAACGCTAAACGGGGTCGCAAGCCTTTGAAATTGAAGAGGCCCGACGCTAAACCGGCGCTAAACGGCGTTATGGCGCCGCCGCCTCGCCTCACGGCGCCCAGGCGAGCTCCGGTCCGAGGGGCACGATGCCGGTCGGGTTGAGGCTCTTGATCGAATAATAGCCGCGCCTGATGTGGTCGAGATTGAAGGTGTCGCGAAAGGCGGGCAGCGCCATCAGCCGCTCGAGATAGGCGCTGAGCTTCGGATAGTCGGCGATGCGCCTGAGGTTCAACTTGAACTGGCCGAAATAGGCGGCGTCGAAGCGGGCGAGCGTGACGAACAGGCGGATGTCGGCCTCCGTCAAAATCTCGCCGAAGAGGAAGCGGCCGAAGGCCAACCGCTCCTCCAGCTTGTCGAGCATGGCAAAGACGCCGGCGAAGGCCTCCTCGTAGGCGGCCTGGGTCGTGGCGAAGCCGGCGCGATAGACGCCGTTGTTGAGCGAGGGGTAGATCTCGTCGTTGAGCGCGTCGATCGCGTCCCGCACGACAGGCGAATAGAGGTCGAGCGCGTCGTCGGCGAGCGCGCCGAAGCCCGAGTTGAACATCCGCAGTAGCTCGGACGATTCGTTGTTGACGATCGCGCCGCGCTCCCTGTCCCACAGCGCCGGCACGGTCGCGCGGCCGGTGTAATGCGGGTCGGCCCGCGTATAGATCTCGTGCAGATAGGTCGCGCCGTTGACCGCATCGCGGGTCGCGCCGGGATAGTCGCCAAAGCGCCAGCCTTGGTCCGTCATCGCCGGCTCGACGATCGAGA
>Ga0326727_10027941_pt1 | contig 10305 bp, 10 predicted proteins | sample MB2enrmetagenome_FD_207643 | JGI IMG/M metagenome (GOLD analysis project Ga0326727, IMG submission 207643) | Lab enriched peat soil microbial communities from McLean, Ithaca, NY, United States - MB29MY | ecosystem: Environmental > Terrestrial > Soil > Wetlands > Peat | place: USA: New York...
CTTTGGATCGCTCAAGGGCTTCTTCGCCATGGTCAAGGGCAGCTTCTCGCTCTACCCTGACAAGCACGCGCTCGACCTGCTCAACGAGCCCATGCCCACCGGCCCATCGTCCCTGGTGCAGATCACGGAACCAGAGCGCGAACTGGCCAAGTTGTAACTTTAAGATCGGGTTTCCCATGTCCCTCGCTCTTGGGGAAATGGGAAACCACGAAAATCGCGGTGGCAGGAACTAGCTCCGCTAACGCCGCTAACTCCGCTAGCTCCGCTGAGGAAACCATGACCGCCGAAGTCCAGAAATACACTCGCGAACAGATTGAGTCTCTCGAACTCGCTCCCGGCTTCGAGCACGAAGCGCTCGAGGGCTGGGTGCCCGCGCTCGCCAGCGACGAAGACCTCAAGGCCGCTCTCGAAAAGGCCTTCGATTATCGCGGCGACGTCACGCTCACGCTCAAATCCGGCGAGAAGATTGAAGCCTACATCTTCAATCGCTCCACCGGCGCCACGCTGGAGGAGTCATTCGTGCATTATTTCACTCCCAAGGCAGAAGAAAAGCGCAAGGTCTCCTACGCCGAAATCGCCCGCATCGAATTCACCGGCAAAGATCGCGCCGCGGGCAAGCACTGGGAAGACTGGGTGAAGGCCTGGAACGAAAAGAAGGCCGCCGGCGAAAAGAACATCGCCCTCCACCCCGAAGCGCTGGAGTAAACTGCTGCCAGCCTCACTCGATCGATGAAAGTCTTCGTCACAGGCGCCACCGGTTTCATCGGCCATCACGTAGCCAAGGCATTAGCCGCCGAGGGCGCCAGCCTGCGCCTCCTCACGCGCAAATCCAGCAACCTCGCCAATCTTGAAGGCATCCCCGGCGAAACGGTCGTCGGCGATCTCTCTGACCCCGCCTCGCTCAAGTCCTCCTTGGCCGGCTGCGATGCTGTCGTCCACGTCGCCGCAGACTACCGCCTCTGGATTCCCGATTCCGCCGCCATGTATCGCGCCAACGTCGACGGCACGCGCGAGCTGCTGCGCATGGCCCGCGAGACCGGCGTCAAGCGCTTCGTCTATACGTCGAGCGTTGCCACCATGCACTTCTTTACCAACGGCATCGTCTCCAACGAAGACACGCCGGTCTCGCTCAACGACATGGTCGGCCACTACAAGCGCTCCAAATTCCTGGCGGAGCAGGAAGCATTGCATGCAGCAGCCCAAGGGCAGGAGGTGCTGATTTTAAATCCCACCACCCCCATCGGACCCAACGACCGCAAGCCCACGCCTACCGGCCGCATCTTCGTCGATTTCTTGAACCGGAAGTTTCCCGCGTATGTCGACACAGGACTGAATCTCGTCGACGTCACCGAAGTCGCCCGCGCGCACGTTCTCGCTCTCACCAAAGGCACGCCCGGCCGCCGCTACATCCTCGGTGGCGAGAACCTCACCCTCAAGCAGATCCTCGACAAGATGTCGGCCATCACCGGCATTCCTTCGCCCACGGTCAAGATTCCCTTCGCCATCGCCGCCACCTACGCGTTCTTTGAGGAGTGGATCACCGGCCGCATCCGCGGCAAAGAGCCGCGCGCCACGCTCGAAGAGGTCCGCATGGGCCGCAAGAAGATGTTCGCCTCCAGCGCCCGCGCGCAAGCCGAACTCGGCTTCCGCATTCTTCCTGTTTACCCGGCCATGCGCGCCGCCATCGACTGGTTCCGCGCCAACGGCTACGCACCGTAGTCATTCGGAGGGAGCAGGGGCCTTTAGGCCCCTGAATCAAGCAACGTCAGCATCGGGCCTTCAGGCCCGGATGAATCCGAGGCCAACCATGCCGCAGAAGTTGAAGCTCACCACCTTCCAGATCGGCACACCCGCTCAGCCCGGTCAGGGCCTGCGCATCGGCGCAACCCGCCGTCCGCCGCGCGGCGTGCCCAAAGACCGCTGGGTTGCCGACGGCTACTTCGATGTCTGGCTTCCGGCGCTGGCGCCCAGCGCCAAGCTTCTCGCGCAACTCAAGCACATCGATCTCCAAGACCTTGCCGACCGCAGGTCCTTCTTCGATCGCTACGAGCGTGAGCTTTTATCCAGCGCGGAATCGCGTCAGACCGTCGAGTTTGTCGCCCAGGTCGCGGCGCGCACGCCCATCAGCATTGGCTGCTTCTGTGCGGACGAATCGCGCTGCCACCGCTCGCGGCTGTTCAAGATCCTTCAGGAACACGCGCCGCGTTGAGACCGATGCAGGCGCATCATCGCTTCGCAGACTTCCCTCAGGCTCACTTCAGGTTGAGCGGCGTCGCAGCGGTGAAGGTCACCGCTTGCTGCCCGGCCTCGTAGTAGGTCGCTTCAATGGTGATCGGTTTGCCCGCCCTGGCCGCGGCGAAAAGTGGGCCTGCCGGTTCAACGAAGGCCTCTTTCGAGGAGTAATCCGCAGGCTCTTCCAGCGAGAACCGTTTTGCCGGGCCATCGCCAAAGCGAACGATGGCGCCGTGGCCCTCCCCGCTCAGCATTTGCCCGTCCCCATTCAGGATGAAGAGAGCCGCGCCGTCGGTTCTGAGGCAAAGACGCGCAAATGTGTCCTCGTAGGGCGAATTCAGATGCACCATTTGATCCGACTCGATGCATCCGATCTTCACGGGCCGGCTTCCCGCATCCATGGTGGCCGTGTCGTAGTCCCAATCATGTTTCTCGGGCGCAGGCGCGGCCGCTGGAACGTCCGGAGAAGGCTCGGCGGACGACGCCGGCGGTGCGGCAGTCGTGAGAGACGATGGACTGTCGCTGGTAGCCGTCTTACCGGTCCCTGACTGGAGCACGATCACGATAACGAAAACCAGGAAAACGCCTATAGAGATAATCAGCAAGACGTTGAACCGGGAGCGCCCGTGTTGGGTCTGCAGGCACACAGGGCATAGACTACTCGTTGAGCCGATGGCGAGATCCGCGCCACACTTCGAGCATTTCATGGGGGATGGCCCGTTTCGATTGATGATGATTTCTTGGCCACAAGCATAGCACACAATATGACGCGCACTGCCATCATTGCTGCCATGCCCGGCGAGCTCAAGCCGCTCGTCGTCGGCTGGCCCCACTCGACCCGCAACGGCATCCACTTCTGGGCGCAACGCAACGAGGACGAAGAATGGATTGCCGCGTGCGCCGGAGCCGGTCAATCCGCCGCAACCCGCGCCTTCGCCGCGATCGAAGACGGTGGCCCCATCGATCTGGTATTTTCCATCGGCTGGGCGGGAGCGTTGCGCCCCGAAATTGCCTCGGGCTCGGCGCACAATGTGGCCGGCGTCATCGACGTGCGCACCGGCGAGCGCTTCCACTGCGATGCGGGCGCCGGCGATCTCTGGCTCGCCACCAGTCCCAATGTAGCCGGCCGCGCCGAAAAACAACGCCTCGCCGCAACCTACGCCGCCGCACTCGTCGACATGGAGGCGGCGGCCATCGCGCGCCTCGCCGCCATGCGCGAGATTCCGTTTTATTGCATCAAGGGCGTGAGCGACGGCCTCAACGACCGCCTGCCCGACTTCAACCCGTTTCTCACCTCCGACGGCCGCTTCCGGCTGATTTCATTTGCCCTTTTGAGCCTTCTCCGGCCCTGGTACTGGCCCGCACTCCACCGGATGGGCGAAAATAGTAGACGGGCTTCCCAAAGCATCGCGGATTCGCTGGTCGATTTTCTCGATGGGCAAGCTCGCGATGCATGAGGTCACATCGAAAGAAAGAATGGCTACCCAAATCTCTAACCCTGAATTGCGCCCAAGATTGCAGATTGACGAAAAAATCCCCTCCACGATGCGCGCCGTGGTCTATCGCGGCATCAACGACATGCGCCTGGAAACCGTGCCCGTCCCGCGCATTGGGCCCGGCGAACTGCTCATCAAGATCGCCACCTGCGGCATCTGCGGCACGGATCTCAAGAAGATTCACATGGGATCGCACTCGGCGCCGCGCATCTTCGGTCACGAGATGGCCGGCGTGGTTGCGGAGGTGGGCGCCGGCGTCACCAACTTTGCCGTGGGCGACCGCGTCATGTCCTTTCATCACGTTCCCTGCGGCACATGCTACTACTGCCGCAAGAACACACCCGCACAGTGCCCGCTCTATAAGAAAACCGGCGCCACTGCAGGGTTTGAGCCCTCCGGCGGCGGCTTCGCCGAGTACATCCGCGTGATGGACTTCGTCGTAGCCAACCGCGGCGTGGTGCACATTCCCGACGGTGTGCCCTTTGAGCAGGCGGCGTTTGTTGAGCCGCTCAATACGGTGCTGAAGGGCACGAAGCTGCTCAATCTCGTCGCCGACGACACGGTGCTGGTCATCGGCCAGGGCCCCATTGGCCTGATGCACGCCGCGCTCGCTGCGCGCACCGGCGCTCGCGTGCTTACTTCCGACCTTTTTGCCGAGCGTCACGCCATTGCCGCGCGCTTCGGCCTCTCCAACCCCATCCATGCGGGCACTGAGAATGTAGTGGAACGCGTAATGACCGAGACGGAAGGCCGCGGCGCCGATGCCGTGATCCTGGCCGTGGGCGGCAACGCCCTCATCCGCACCGCCATGGATGCGGTGCGCCCCGGCGGCAAGGTGATGCTGTTTGCCCAGACCCAGCACGGCGAGGCCACGTTTGACCCCGCCTCGGTTTGTGTAGACGAAAAGACCCTTCTCGGCTCATACTCTTCGTCGTTCCCGATTCTGGACGAAGTAACGGGCCTGGTGTTCGATGGCTACCGCAACGGCTTCGACCTGACGCAGCTGATTTCGCACCGTTTCCCGCTTGAAGAGGCGGTAGAGGCCATCGAAATTGCATCCAATCCCCGGCCGGGTTCCATGAAGATTATGATGGAGCCTGTGCCCGGGGCCGGCGCAGAGTAGGGGGGTTCGATGGCGAGCACGGTGAAAGATGCGATCCGCCGTGGCCGCAAGACGGTCGAGGACGTCGTCGAGGGTGGCCTGGATACCGTGGAGACCGTCGTCGAGGCAGGCCTGAACACTGTCGACGCGGTGGTCGGCAAGGGTCGCCAGACGGTCGAATCCGCTGTCAGCCTGGGCCGCAGGACCGTCGAGCACGCGATTCTCGGGCGAACCACGATGCAAGCCGCCGTCCTCCACGGCCGCGAAGACGTCCGCATCGAGCAGGTTCCAATTCCCAAAGCCGAAACCGGCGAGTTGGTCGTGCGCGTGGGCGCAGCGCTTACCTGCGGAACGGACCTCAAGGTTTTCCGCCGCGGCTATCACGCGCGCATGATCGTGCCCCCCGCGCTCTTCGGGCACGAGATGGCAGGGACTGTTGTCGAAGCCGGCGATGGCGTGACAGATTACGCGCCCGGCGACCGTGTGGTAGCGCTCAACTCCGCGCCCTGCGGCAAATGTTATTTCTGCTTGCACGATCAGGAGAATCTTTGCGACGACCTGCTCTTCAACAATGGAGCGTATGCCGAGTTCATCCGCATTCCCGAGCGAATCGTAAGCAAGAACACGTTCGTCGTGCCGGAGAATGTGCCGCTGGAGCACGCGGCGCTCACAGAGCCGCTGGCCTGCGCGGTGCATGGTTTCGAAGATTCGCGTCCCCGCAAGGGCGACATCATCGCCGTGATTGGCGGCGGGCCGCTCGGCCTCATGATGTTGCATGTGGCTGCGTTGGCGGGATACGAGACCATCGCCGTGGTCAAGCACGACGGCCAGGTGGAGGCTGCGCGGCAGTTGGGCGCGACCCACGTGGTGCAAAGCTCGTCCATCCGCAAAGCCATCCAGGAGACGCGCGCTCTTACGCCCAGGGACCGCGGCGTCGACATCGCCATTGAAGCTGTTGGTGTGCCCGAGGCATGGCAGGAGGCGGTGGAGTTGGTGCGCAAGGGCGGTACCGTAAACTTCTTCGGCGGCTGCGCCAAGAACACCCACGTCACGCTCGACACCAACCGCATCCACTATAGCGACATCACGCTCCGCGCCACCTTCCATCACACCCCGGCCATCTGCCGCAAAGCCCTCGCGCTCATCGCCAGCGGACGCTTCCAGGCCAGCGCCTTCATCACCGGCCATGCTCACCTCTATGAGCTCAACCGCGTCTTTGAGAAGCTGATGAACCGCTCAACCGAGAGCGAAATCAAAACCGCGATCGTGCCGTGATGAGCCCCAGCAAGTTTCCTGTCTCTGAAGCTCGCTTGAGCACTGCTCTGTCATCCTGAGCAATAAAAATCGGATGTCATCCTGAGCGAGTCCGCCGGAGGCGGACGAGTCGAAGGACCTGCGGTTACTTTTCGCAAACTCACCATGACAAATGGGTGCCCCCGGTCCCTCGCATTTGGGGACCGGGGATACCAGGAACCTAACCCCACTGGTCCTGTATCAGGGCGCGAGTTCACTCGCGCCGCAACAGCCCCAAAAATCAACTCGGGGCTTCAGCCCCAGAACCGCACCTCCCACCCGAATAGCGCAAAATAGATGTAGGCTTCGCTCATGACCACCACCACCCAGCCGACGACCGACGAACTCCTCGCCCGCGGATGGGCCGCCCTGCCGCCCGGCTATCGCATTCCCGAGGTGGCGCCCACGCTCGACGAGGCCCGAGCCTGGTGCCGGCAATTGGCCGAGTCGCATTATGAAAACTTCCACGTGGCTACGTGGTTTCTGCCCAGGGCGCTGCGGCCGCACTTTCATTCCATCTACGCCTACTGCCGCATCTCCGACGATCTGGGCGACGAGGTCGGTGACCCCGCCGTAGCCCTCGCGCTTCTCGACTTCTGGGGACGCGAGCTCGATGCCTGCTACGAGGGCCGCGCGCGCCATCCGGTGTTTGTGGCGCTGGCTGAAACCATCCGCGCCTGCAACATTCCCAAAGAACCGTTCGCCGATCTGCTCGTCGCCTTCCGCCAGGATCAGACGGTCACGCGCTACGCCACCATGGACGAGGTTCTGGGCTACTGCCGCTACTCCGCCAATCCCGTGGGCCGGCTTGTGCTCTATGCCTGCGGCGAGGTGAGCCCCGAAACGAAAGAAGAAAACTTCCGGCTCTCCGACGCAACCTGCTCGGCCTTGCAGCTCGCCAATTTCTGGCAGGATGTGCGCGTGGACTTCGCCAAGGACCGCGTGTACTTACCGCAAGAAGACATGCGCCGCTTTGGCGTCGACGACGAGACCATCGCGCGCGGCGTAGCCACGCCGGAGTTCCGCGCCCTTCTGCGTCACGAAGTGAACTACGCGCGCGCTCTCTTCGAACGCGGCCTGCCGCTCATCGAGCGCGTGAACCGCGACCTCGCGCTCGACCTCGATCTCTTCAGCCGCGGAGGCCTGGAGATTTTGCGCGCTATTGAACGCCGCGACTATGACGTGCTGAGCGCGCGGCCGTCTATCTCCAGGCGCACCAAGCTTGCGCTGGCCCTGCGCGCACTGGGCGGCAAAGTGCTGCCATTTTTGCGCCTGGGTTCGAGATCTAGTCCGAAATCTACAGGAAAGACCCCTTGACGCCGACAGTTCCATCCAACGAAATGGCCCGCGCCTACGCGACGTGCCGCGGGATCGCAAAGCGCGAAGCCAGGAATTTTTACTACGCTTTCGTCGCGCTGCCCCTTGAGCGCCGCAACGCCATCTGCGCCATCTACGCCTTCATGCGCCAGGCCGACGATCTGGCCGACGATGAGAGCCTGCCGCGCGAAGAGCGCCGGAGCAAGCTCAATGCCTGGCTCGCCGCATGGCGCCAGGCTGCAGCCGGCAGCGCGACTGCCGATCCCGTGTTCCTGGCCGTGCGCGATGCCACTGCGCGCTTCGCCATTCCGCTCCAGTTGCTCGACGAGTTGGTCGATGGCGTGGCCATGGATCTCGATCGCACGTCCACCGGCGCGCCCGACACCTACGCAACCTTCGCCGATCTCTATCGCTACTGCTATCTGGTCGCGTCGGTGGTGGGACTGGTCTGCATTCGCATCTTCGGCTACAGCGGCGAGCGCGCCGAAAAATTGGCCGAGGAAACCGGCATCGCCTTCCAGCTCACCAACATTTTGCGCGACGTGAGCGAGGACGCGGCGCGCAACCGCGTCTATCTGCCGCTCACCGACCTCGCGGCGCACGGAGTTTCACTCGATTCGCTGCTGCATCGCGCGCCGTCCGCGCCTCCCACGCCGGCGCAACGCGCTTTGCTGGCTTCCGTGGCCCGCCGCGCCGAGGACTACTACCGCTCCGCCGATGAGCTGCTGCCGCTCATTGAGCGCGAGAGCCGTCCTGCGCTTTGGGTGCTGGTTTCCATCTACCACGCGCTGCTCAAGCGTATCGAGCGCGCAAAGTACGACGTCTTCACCCACCGCGCCAGCGTGCCCACCGTGCAGAAAATCGCCATTCTTCTCATCGGGCTGGCACGCATGACCTGGGCGCGCATCGCCTCATAGATTCCGGAACAGCTAGTTTCGTTAACGATCAATGACCCCAACCATAGCACTGTCATTCTGAGCGACCGTAGTCCGCCATAGCGGACGAAGGGAGTCGAAGAATCTGCGGTTGCTTTTCGGCCTATGTACCTCCGCACGAACCCGGGTGCCCCGCATCTCGATTTTGAGATGTGGGAAAGCATGAACCCCAACCTTCCATGCGTTAACCTGTTCCATGGGGGCCTTCGATGCAATTTTCCCGCCTGCGCCGCTCGAGTTTGTGCGCACTCCTTATCGTCTGCGCTCTCGCTATCGCGCCGTGCGCAGCTCAGGGGCAGGGAACCGGCTTCAATTCGGCGCTGCCGCTCACGCATGTCGACAATGGCCCGAACTCTGCCTGGGCGCAGAGCCAGCATTATCTCGTGCTGGTTTCTCTCGACGGCTTTCGCTGGGACTACGCAACCCGCGACAACGCCACGCATCTGCTGGCGCTGGGCAAGGCCGGCGTGTGGGCGCCGCAGGGCATGTTGCCCAGCTATCCTTCGCTCACCTTTCCCAACCACTACACCCTCGCCACCGGTCTTTATCCCGAGCACCACGGCATTGTGGCCAACAGCTTTCTCGATCCCGCGCGCGGCGCGCGCTACTCCATGTACGACACGCAAACCACGCACGACGGTTCCTGGTACGGCGGCGTCCCCTTGTGGAGCCTGGCCGAGAGCCAGGGCATGCGCACGGCGTGCCTTTTGTGGGTTGGGTGCGAGGCCAAAATTGCCGGCTTCCGGCCATCGTATTACGCAAACTTCGATGGCAAAACCCAGGCCACGCCCAAGGCCGAGCAGGCGCGCATCGATAATACCCTCGCGCTGCTCCATCTGCCCGCCGCCGACCGTCCGCACTTCATCGCCATCTACTTCTCCGAGCCCGATCACGAAGGCCACGAGTTCGGGCCCGACGCGCGCGAGACCCGCGCCGCCGCGCTCCGCATGGACGCTCTCGTGGGCAAACTCCGCGCTGCGCTTGCCACCACCCGCCTGCCCATCGATCTCGTCGTGGTCAGCGATCACGGCATGATCAAATCGGAGGGCGACTGGATCAACCTCGACCAATTCGCCGATCTCTCCGGCTTCGACACCGTGGGCGATCTGCTCTACGCCCAATCCGAAGAAGCCCGCGACCGCGTCTACAACCAACTGAAGCGCGTTTCCTCGCAATTTGTGGTCTATCGCCGCAAGGATGTGCCAGCCGATCTGAATTACAATCAGAATCCGCGTGAAGGCGACCCGATTGTTATCGCCGCGGGACCGTTTGCCATTCGCGCCCACGCCCCGGCTGCCGGAGAGACGAATCACCCGCCCACCCTCGGCATGCACGGCTTCGATCCGCACCTTCTGCCCGAGATGAAGGCCAGTTTCTTCGCCGCGGGACCGGATCTGCGCGTGGGAAGAACGGTTGCTCCGTTTGATAACGTAAATCTGTATCCATGGATGGCGCATCTGCTGGGCCTCGCTCCGCCGAAAACCGATGGCAGCCTCAACATTCTGTCGGGAACGTTGCGCGATGACGGCGCCGCGCCGCAAAACTAGGGAGTGTTTCAAAAACCAGTCTTGTAACAAGGGCACGAGTTGAGCTGTTCTGAATGAGATCGAAGGCTGCTGCAAGCTGCGATCAGAATGGCTTTGTAACAAGGGCACGGCTTTAGCCGGGCCGAAAAGAATGCAGGATAATTCGGGGCTTTAGCCCCTGCAGACCTTGGAAAGGCAAGTGGACCATGAGCGTAGTTCTGGGAATTGACGGCGGCGGCACCAATACACGGGCTGCAATTGTCGCCGATGGCAAGATGGTGGGCAGCGGGCAAAGCGGATCCATCAAGAGATTGCGCGTCGGCGCTGAAGTGGCGGAAGAGAATCTGCGCACCGTGCTGAAAGAAGCTTTCGCGGAGGCAGGCGTGAAAGGCGTGGACGCAGCG
>Ga0326727_10027945_pt1 | contig 10304 bp, 9 predicted proteins | sample MB2enrmetagenome_FD_207643 | JGI IMG/M metagenome (GOLD analysis project Ga0326727, IMG submission 207643) | Lab enriched peat soil microbial communities from McLean, Ithaca, NY, United States - MB29MY | ecosystem: Environmental > Terrestrial > Soil > Wetlands > Peat | place: USA: New York...
CTTCCGCATCAAGGCCTTTCGACGCGCCTTGGCGGAGTTGCAAAAGGCCGATCCCCAACGCGCCAAACGCGTCTTGCTCAGTTTAAGCGATCCGACCGGGGAGCCAATCCCGCGCGCCACGACCAAGTCTGCCGCCGGCGCATGGCCGGACGCCCCCTAGTCCGCCGTCATCCATAATCCTTATGCGCTACATCGAACCTCATGCCCACATGGTGAGCCGCACGACCGACGATTATCTGGCCATGGTCACGGCGGGCTGCCAGGCGGTTTGCGAACCGGCGTTTTGGGCGGGTTTCGACCGCCATTCCGTCGATGGCTTTTACGATTATTTTTGCCAGTTGACGGAGCACGAACCGAATCGCGCCGCGAAATTCGGCCTGCCGCATTTCGCCTGGCTTTGCATTAATCCAAAGGAGGCTGAAGACCTGAAGCTGGCCGGGGAAGTCATCGACATTATTCCCCGGTTCCTCGACCGGCCCAATGTCCTGGGCATCGGGGAAATCGGGCTGAACAAAAACAGCCGCAACGAGCTGGCCGTATTCGAAAAGCACGTTGATTTGGCGGCGCGCCACGGGCAGTTGATCCTGATTCACACGCCGCATTTGGAGGACAAGCGGAAGGGGACAAAACTTATTGTTGATAGTCTGAAAAGCGACGGGAGGATCAAACCGGGGCGCGTCATTATTGATCATGTGGAAGAGCACACCATTGAGCTGGTGCTGGACGCGGGCTTTTGGGCGGGGATGACCCTTTACCCGGAATCCAAATGCACGGCCGCGCGGGCGGTGGACATGATCGAGCTTTACGGGCGCGAGCGGTTATGGATGAACAGCGCCTGCGACTGGGGCGTGAGCGTTCCACTGGCCGTTCCGCGCGCCGCGCTGGAAATGCGGCAGCGCGGGCACGCCGCCGAAACGGTGGACGAAATGATTTATCAGAATCCCATCCGGTTCCTCGGCCAATCGGGGAAATTCAAGCTGCCAGGCTCTCAATGAACTTGAGGCTAGGATGCAGACACTGAGTTTATTTGAACACCTCGTTGTGGATGCCCCGAAGACGGAAGGCATCAAATACGCGGGTTCCAAACTCAAGCTGCTGCCTTGCATTATTCAACTTATATGCAGAGCGAAACCGAAGACAGTGCTGGATGGCTTCGCAGGAACAACCAGGGTTTCCCAAGCCTTGGCGCAAGCCGGACATCGCGTGATTGCCAATGACCTTTCGGCATGGTCCAAAGTTTTTGGAACCTGCTACCTCCTTAATCCTCATCCCCCCGAACATTATCAGCCGCTGATTGACCATCTCAACGCGCTGCCAGGAAAGGATGGATGGTTCACCGAACATTACGGGGGCGAACCAAACGGCGGATGTTCTGCCGGCAAAGACAGCCTCAAAAAGCCGTGGCAAAAACATAACACCCGGCGATTGGACGCAATCCGTGGGGAAATTGACCGTCTTTCGCTTTCAGAAGTTGAAAAGGCGGTTTTATTGACGAGCCTAATTCTGGCAATGGATGAAGTTGATAGCACACTGGGGCATTTTGCTTCCTACCTCAACGACTGGTCGCCCCGCTCCTATAAGAAAATTCATCTGCGAGTCCCGAGTCTGATTCCGAAGTCCGAAGCTCACGCCGTCCATCAAGGCGACATTTTCGATTTGATGCCAAAAGCCGAAGTTGACCTCGCGTATTTTGATCCGCCTTACGGCTCGAACAACGAGAAGATGCCGCCTTCGCGAGTGCGCTACGCGGCATATTATCACCTCTGGACGACAATTTGCCTCAATGACAAACCAGAGCTTTTCGGGAAAGCAAATCGCAGGGTGGATACATCGGACACCTTGGCGAATTCAGTCTTTGAAGATTTTCGGAGAAACGCAGCAGGACGATTCATTGTAGTTGATGCCATTGAGCGTTTGCTGCGGGCAACGCGCGCAAGACACATCCTCTTGTCGTACAGTTCCGGTGGGCGAGCGACGGCGGAGGAACTGAACAGCGTTATTTCCAGTGTCGGACAGCTTGTTGAAGCGCTGGAAGTTGACTATCGAAAGAATGTCATGGCGGGAATGCGTTGGACAAACGAGTGGATCAATGACGCGGAAACGCCACACAAAGAGTTCCTGTTCTTAATCGAAAAAAATAATCACTGTCTCCCAGGCTCAACTGAACTCTAACGGGCGCGCCAGCTTTCCCCACGCAATGAAACTCAACCATGATCTGCATCTGGCCTATTGCACGAACATCCATCGCGCTGAATCGTGGCCTGAAACCCTGGCGGCGTTGCAAGAATTCACCCTTGCCGTGCGCGACCGCGTTTGCCCCGGAAAGCCATATGCCATCGGGCTGCGTCTCAGCGGCCTGGCCTCGCGGGAATTGAGCCAGCCTCCCGCCTTGCTGGATTTTCGCCGCTGGCTGGATCGAAATAATTGTTACATTTTTACGATCAATGGGTTTCCCCACGGCCAATTTCACGGGCAGCGCGTCAAGGAGCAGGTCTATCGCCCGGATTGGACTTCCGACGACCGCGTCAATTATACGAATCGGCTGTTCGATCTGCTGGGGCAACTTGTGCCGCCGGGAATCGAAGGAAGCGTGAGCACCGTGCCCGGTTCGTTCAAGGAATTCATCACGACAGCCGACCAGCTTCGCCTGATTCGCGCGAATATTTTCCGCTGCGTCGAGCATATCGGGCGGGTCAGCGGGCAAACCGGACACCGGCTGCATCTTGGCCTCGAGCCGGAACCGCTTGGCCTTTTGGAAACCACCGATGAAACGCTGCGTTTCTTCGACCGTCTCCGCGCCGAGCATCCCAACGACAGCCGGCTGGCGGAGTTTCTTGGCGTCACTTATGACACATGCCATTTGGCGGTGGAATTTGAAAATCCCGCCGAGTCACTGGCGCGGTTGCGGCGGCACGGCGTCAAAATCAGCAAACTGCACCTCAGTTCGGCCTTGAAGCTGCGCCCCGCGCCGGAGAGCATGGCCGCGCTGGCTGCATTCGCCGACGATACTTATTTGCACCAAGTCGTGTCCCGCGCCGCCGATGGCAAATTGACCCGGCACAAGGACTTGGATGCAGCGCTGGCCGCGCCGAAATCACCGGCGGAGGAATGGCGCATCCATTTCCACATTCCCTTGCACAGCCCGCCGGCGGCCTGGTTTGACAATACTACGGACCACCTGCTCGGGGTTTTGGATGTTCTCCAGGCCGATCCGCATCTGTGTTCCCAGTTGGAGATGGAGACCTACACCTGGGAGGTCCTGCCGCCGGAATTGAAGAGCCAAAGCGTGGTCGGGCAACTGAGCGCGGAATATGACTGGTGCCTCAACGCACTAAGGGGCAGGGGACTGGCTTGAACTTGACGCGGCCATCCAAACTTCGCACGTTCCTGATTCTGGGGCGGGTCTCGAATCTTCCCACGGTGTGGTCCAACTGCCTGGCGGGTTGGTGGCTGGCGGGCGGCGGCCCCTGGACGGGCCTGCTTTGTGTTTCGATCTCGGTCTCCTTTCTTTATCTCGGCGGGATGTTTTTGAACGACGCCCTTGACGCAGGCTTCGACCGGAACCACCGCCGCGCGCGGCCGATTCCGTCGGGCGCCATCACTGAAAAAGAGGTTTGGTGGTGGGGCTTTGCCTGGCTGGTCCTGGGTCTGGCTGGCATGGCTTGGCTGGGCGCGGTTACGGCCGTGTTGGCGTTGGTTCTCGCCGGCTGCATTTTGCTTTACAACGCCATCCACAAAATCATGGTCGTCGCGCCCGTGTTGATGGGCGGCTGCCGTTTTTTGGTTTATCTGGCGGCGGCTTCGGTTGGGTTGAATGGAGTGATGGGAGAATCCATTTGGAAAGGGCTGGCCCTGGCCGGCTACATTGCGGGATTAAGCAGCCTGGCCCGGAAGGAAAGCGCGCCGGTTCGCATCCAATACTGGCCCTGCATTTTTCTGGCCGCGCCCCTCCTCGTTGCCGGGCTGGCCGATGATGGGCCTGATCAGCGGGCGGCCGCTTTATGTTCCGTCGTTCTGATCCTCTGGGTTGTCTGGACGTTGCTCCAAACCCTGGGGCGGGAGCATCCGAACATTGGCCGCGCCATTTCACGTTTGCTGGCGGGCATTGCGCTGGTGGATTTGCTGGCGGTGGCGGATTTGTCGCAGACTCCCGCGGCGATTTTCCTGGTTTGGTTTTTGCTCGCGTTGTTGCTGCAGGGGTTTATTCCGGCCACCTGAGGGGCAATGATCGCTTGACACACCCTGTTTTTTGACATTTTGCAAAGTATTTGACTCTGGCGCTCGCGTTTTCAACCGTTGTGGAGTATGGTAAGTTATGATTTGTGAGGAAGCCACAACATGAAGACTAAAATGAAAACTTGGAGCAGGAAAAAAATTAGTGACAAGTTTACCGGATTGTTGAAGCAGGACGGCACGCCGATGTCCCGCCAGCAAATCCACATGGCGCGAAAAAAAGCGCGCGGCATTTGTTTGACCTGCCGGGCGCCGGCCATAGGCGTGTACTGCTTGAAGCACACCATTGCGGCGCGTGAACGCATGCGCCAAAAATTGAAATATCGCCGCCGCCTGCGCAATTCTTCGAGTTACGCTTTGGAGAAGGAAGTCCGCTCCAAACGGCATCATGCAGGAGGCCGCGGCGCGGCGGCGCGCCGCACCCGGTCGCGAAGCAGGGTGTTGGCCGTGCGTTAGCCCGCCGCTTTGGCGGGGGTTTGGGATCGCAAGGTCAAAAGCCACGCCACACACAAAATGCAGAAGGCCGCCGCCGCGCCAAGAGGCATGATCTGGAGCAACACAACGGGTGTGTGCCCGGCAAACAATAAAGTCAGCCAATAGAGCAGGCCCAGCACACCATAGAGCGTGGCCAGTTTTAGCCATCGGCTGGCCAGGCTCCAAATGCCGATGGCTTGGTTCAGGCCGCAGAACACCAAGGTAATGGCTAGAGGCAGGATCATGCCTGCCGCTTGGGAGTTTTGATGTCCAAAGATGAATTTCACGAATAAATCTCTGAAGACAACAAGTCCAATGCCGCCGCAAGCCAGCCCAATGGCGAACAGCCCAAGAAGAATGCGCTGATCGGACACGGCCTGACCCTCTTTGCTCCCAGAGCGCGAGGTAAACATGACGAGCAGCAAAGGGCAAACGGTGGCAGGGATGGCGCGCGCCAGGGTCCCGGCGGCTTGGTAGGCCTTGTTATCGTCACCCGCAAAATAACGTTTCGCCACCAGTGCATCGCCCTGGAGAAAGAAGAAATTCCCCGCAACATAGGCTGCCGTGACGAGCAGGAAATTGACAAACTCCTGATTCCACGGAGAGATGCGCGCCGCGCCGTGCCGAAAAATATCCTTCCACCAATAGAGCAACGCCAGGTTGGTCAGGAGCGAAAAGGTTGTCGCAGAAACGGCTGTTTCCGCCTTTGGAATGTACCTCGTCATGACCCACCCGAAAAGAATCCTCATACCCACGGCGATCAGGCCAATGACCGCCAGGCGCTTAAACCAGGCCATCCCCTGGCACAGTGCCACGGCAAAACCCGACCATAAACCGACGAGGACGCAGAGGAGGGCGGTCAGCATCAGGCTCGTTCGGAAATGAAAAAAGCGGCCCAGTGGATCAGCCAATACAACCACCAGGAACGAGCCTGCAATGGTGGCCTTTAAAAGAAAGTTTTGACAGCCAGCCAGCAAACCCTGCAAACGCGCCTCATCATTTTGGGCGCGGAAGTGGGCAATATAATGGACCAGCGACATGGACACCATGGTGAGAGGAAGACTCAATAAAATGATGAAATTGAGCGTGCCGAGGGTGTCCCCGTATTCGCCGGGTATCTGCCGGCCAATAATGGCATTGAAAGCATAATTGCCCAGCCCGCCAACAAAGCCGAGCACCGACCAAAAGATGCCGCTGCGCCACAATTTCACCGCGCAGGTTATGCGGGGGCGTTCTTGTTGTGTCAACGGCAAAGCATCATGGAATTGAAGGCACAGAATTGAAAGCACACTTGAAACCATGAGTGTCAAACGTTAGACTTCCCGGCGGCATGAGCAGTTCTTACATTCAAAATCTTTTCGCGGAACGCATCGGAGGGGGAAATTACGGAAAATCAACGGCGATTTATAAGTTTGAAAAAATCAAACGGGCCAAACGCGCCGCGCTCAATGCCCAACCCGGCGCCGAAATCCTCGATCTGGGCGTCGGCGAACCGGACGAAATGGCTTTTCCGGAAGTGGTGGCAAAATTGGCCGAAGAGGCGCGCCAGCCCGAAAATCGCGGCTACGCGGACAATGGCGATTCAGTATTGAAGGAAGCCGCCGCCCGCTACCTGGAAAAGGTTTGCGGCGCGCGGGGCATCGATCCGGGGACCGAAGTCCTTCACTCCATCGGCAGCAAGGCCGCGCTCTCCATCTTGCCGGCGGCGTTGGTGAATGCGGGTGATTACGTTCTCATGACCACGCCCGGCTACCCGGTGTTTGGAACGCACTCCAAATACTACGGAGGGCTGGTGCATCAATTGCCCTTGCTGGAAACCAATGGTTTCCTGCCGGACTTGGAATCGGTCCCATCCGAGGTGCTGCGCAAGGCCAAGGTGTTGGTGTTGAATTACCCGAACAATCCGACGGGAGCCTGCGCCACGCCGGAGTTTTTTGCCGGCGTGGTCGCGTTCGCCAGGGAGAACCGCTTGGTTGTCATTCATGATGCGGCTTATGCCGCGCTCGTTTTTGAGGGCAAGCCGCTCAGCTTTTTGGCGACGCCCGGCGCCAAAGAGGTCGGCCTGGAGCTTCATTCCACGAGCAAGAGTTTTAACATGACCGGCTGGCGTTGCGGCTTTGTCGCCGGCAATGAATTATTGGTCCGGGCTTACGGCGATGTAAAAGACAACACCGACTCGGGCCAATTCCTCGCCATCCAGCACGCGGCGGCGTATTGCTTCGAGCACCCGGAAATCACCGAAAGGATTGCCGCCAAATACTCCCGCCGCATGACAGGGCTGGTCGGAGTGTTGCAGCAATGCGGTTTCAAAGCCGCCAAACCCAAAGGCTCCTTTTACCTCTATGTCAACGCTCCCAAAGCGGCGGCGTTGGGCAATGGAAAAAGCCTCGAATTCAAAAACGCCGAAGAGGTTTCGCAGTGGCTCATCACCGAAAAACTGATCTCGACCGTCCCTTGGGACGATGCCGGGGCTTATTTGCGCTTCAGCGTCACTTTCGCGGCCAGGGACACCGCGGATGAGGAGCGGGTCTTGCGCGAAATCGCCGGACGGTTGGGCGAGGTGCGCTTTGAGTTTTAAAGCCGCTGCGAAAATGCCCTGAAAAACAGGGCATTTCGACCGCGCTATTGCAAGTCAAAATCATCCGTCCGGAAAGGCGAGGCGGGCAGGCCCGCCTTGTTCCACAGGTTGACCACTGGATAGCTGGCCCAACCATACCGCACCGCGATGGGATGCGGCACCTCCGTACTGTGAACGAGCACCTTGTCCAACCCTTTAATCTCGGCATTGGCCCACACAAATTTTTTGTCCGGACCGCATAGGGCGAAGCCTGTCAACTCGCCGCCGCGCGCTTCCAAGCCGCCGCCCACGTGGTCGAAGGTCAGGACGATTTGGTTCTGTTCGATTTTCGCCCGCTTATAGACGGGGCCGGAATACTCAATCGCCTGGTGATAGGCAATGCCGCGCGCCGCCAGGGCCAGCCGCGCGCCGACGGGCTGCTTTTGGGTGGGATGAATGTTGTGTTGGTCTCCAACATCAGTGATGACAGCCATTCCCACATTGGGCAGGAGTTCGGTCGCTTTTAGTTGCGCTTCACGCACAGAAGCCCAACTGCTCTCGGACGGCGTCTGTTGGATATCGCGAAAAGGCGCCAATTGAACCAGCAGGAATGGAAATGCGCCTTCGCCCCAGACTGTCCGCCAGTTGCGGATCAAATCGGGAAAAAGCGTGTGATACTCCGCGGCCTCCTCAGCGCTGCCGGCGTTGCTCTCCCCTTGATACCATAAAGCTCCTTTGATCGCATAGCCCGCCAAAGGCGCAATCATCCCGTTATACAATTCGCCCGGTTTCCAGGGACGGCGCGGCGCGGCATTTGTGAATTCCACGCCCTTTTCCTTCGCCTCGCTTTTCTCTTTGTTGTAGGTGGCGAGGCTCCGTTCATACTTGTCCTCGGCGACAATCCATCCGCCAAAGATTTCGGCGCGGTATCGGGGATTGGCTTGCAGAAATTCGCGCTGCATCCAGACTTCAGCGGGCGTCCCGCCCCAATCGGATTCAATGACGCCAATGGGCACGTGCAGCGCCTTTTGCAGATCGCGCGCGAAGTAGTACTCCACCGCTGAAAAGTTCTGCGCTGTGGCTGGATTGCATTCGGTCCAACTCGCGCCGATATTGTTCGTCGGCGAGTCCAGCCGGGCTTTGGGCACATGTAATAAATGAATCATCGGATTGGCGCTGCTGGAGATGTCGGCCGCGGCCCCGCGCGACTGTTTGAGGGGAAATTCCATGTTCGATTGCCCGCTGGCCAGCCACACCTCGCCCACCAGCACATTCTTCAGTTCAATGGAGTTGCCGCTGGTAATGGTTAACGTCTCCGGCCCGCCCGGCTTCAAGCTTCCCAATCTGACCAGCCATTTTCCGTCTTTAATGCGGGTTGAAACCGTCTGCTTTTGAAATCGGACGGTCACGGTGGCACCGTCCCGACCCCAACCCCAAATGGGCACGGACACCCCTTGCTGCAATACCATGTTGTCCGAAAACAGCCGCGGCAGGCTCACCGATCCGCTGATGGCGGACGGCATCGGCGCGGTTTCTCCTCTGGCGGCATGGCCTCCGCAAAGGACTGCCACTGCCGCGAGCAAAACGATTTTCCGAGATGTCAAATGCATGATCCATTCTGTGCCCAAACAACCGGCCAGAGTCAAGAGCGCTTTGACTTTTCTCAAGAGCAACTTGCGTTGAACCATTTTGGCTTTGGAAAAAACAGTGAAAATTTCGGCATTTTGAATATAAGTAATTATCAGCAAGCAGCTTCCACAATTGACACCGATAATGGTCAATGGTCAGGTTTGACGCGAAGAATGGGAAGATATGGGTGATAGTCCGGAAAACCCGTAACATCCGCTACATCGTTGATAGTCAACGACTTAGGCCGTAACAAAAAGAGCAACAGACCCGTAACATGCCCGTTACGTTAACGATAAAGCCGGATTCCGAAGTGAATTAAGAAATCTGAAAACCGGGTAAACTGCGAAATCATTTTGCCACAAAGAGCACATCCGCCGCCGCCGAGGCCATGGCGCGACAAGAAGAGCACAAAAACTGACAGATCAGGGGAAACCGGGGAATATGAAAAGGCTAAATGCTGAAGGCTGAAGTCTGAAATTGGCCTGAAAAGATCGGGGGAAACGGAGTCAATCGCGAAATACCGGTGGGACGGATCTGACCGGCCCGCAGAAGTCGCAGACAAACGCAGAGGTCGGACGGGGGGCGCTTACGCAATGGACAATGGATAATGGTCAATGGTCAGGTTTGCCGCGAAGAATGGCAAGAAACGCAGGATTAATAGATAGGAAAATCGGCAACCCCGCAACACATAACTTGGGACTGATGGGACGAATGCGACTAATGGACTGCCAGCCTCCAGACTACAATTCCGCTCGCGCTGACCTTTACGCTCCGGGCCTTTCCGCACGACGAAAAGGAAAATGAGGCAAAACCGACTTGCCGGGCATCCTTGAATCTGCCATCGTTTGGATTCGGAACATCGAAGTTCAACAATTTTGAACGGTTTTGCACTCTTAAGCGCCCTGGCACACTGGCTGAGGGATTGCCAGAGTGCCGGGATCAGACACGCAAAATGAGCCAAGGCCCAGTGAATCGCGGGGAGAGGAAACAGCCTACGATGCTGGCCGCGCGGTTGCACGGCCCGGCGGACTTGCGCATCGAAAGGGTGCCGCGCCCCGGCCCGCCGGGAAAAACCCAGGCGCTTTTGCGCGTCAAGATCACTGGTATATGCGGCAGCGATCTTCATACCTGCCAGGATGCCCGGATTGGCGATACGCCGGTGACTTCACCCCTCATTCTGGGGCATGAATTCTCCGGCGTGGTCAACGCCGTCGGCCCGGATGCGCTGGATGGCAACGGTCAGCGGCTGGAGCCGGGAACGCGCGTGGCGGTGGACCCCGCCCAGCCCTGCTTCCATTGTGATCTTTGCCAGCAAGGCCATCCCAACCTCTGCCGGAATCTTCGCTTTTGCAGCAATCACCCCTACGACGGCAGTTTGAGCGAATGGATGCTCATACCGGCGCGCTGCTGT
>Ga0326727_10027947_pt1 | contig 10303 bp, 9 predicted proteins | sample MB2enrmetagenome_FD_207643 | JGI IMG/M metagenome (GOLD analysis project Ga0326727, IMG submission 207643) | Lab enriched peat soil microbial communities from McLean, Ithaca, NY, United States - MB29MY | ecosystem: Environmental > Terrestrial > Soil > Wetlands > Peat | place: USA: New York...
CCCGTTTCCGCGAGTCACATTTCCATCGAAACCAGCACCGGTAAGTACACCTGCCATTGCGTCAATAGCTAACGCTAAGGCGTAACCTTTGTAACCGCCTAGAGGAAGCAAAGCCCCTGAAAGATGTGTGCCTTCAGGGGGGAGTGGCGGAGCGTATAGATCCGCCGGATTAGTTGAAGTTTCTCCGTTCGGTCCTATTATCCACCCTTCCGGTATTCTGTCGCCTTTCAAAAAGGCAGTCCTTACTTTGCCTTCCGGGACGACGCTTGTAGACAAGTCGATAACTATCGGTTCAGCTGAAGTTGGTATGGCTATCGAAAGCGGATTTGTGCCTAATACCGCTATTCGTCCGCCCCATGGAGCGACAAAAGGATCAGCGTTTGCGAAAACAAGCCCGATCATATGTTTCTCAGTGGCCAAGCTTGAGTAGTATGCTAAGCGACCGACATGATTACAATTGAAGACGCCGACTGAACCAATTCCTGAACTACTCGCCTTTTCGATTGCAAGCCGCATAGAGTATAAAGCAGTTGTTTGCCCGAATCCCCATCGTCCATCAACCAAAGCAACAGACTTGCCGTTTTTCACGATACGAGGACTAACATGAGTTTTGATCTCACCTTTTTCGACACTTCTTAGGTAGTCAAAGAGCCTTAGAATCCCATGAGAATCAACTCCTTGCAGATTGGCTTCCAACAGGTGTCTTGCTACGGTTTTAGATTCATCAGTCGAGGCTCCAGCCGCCAAGAGCAATTTTACGGACAGCCGATAGAGTTTTTCTGGTTTGACTACGGTCGTATCCATCTTAATCTTTGTACTATCGGTGCTGACCACTAATTATCGTTATTTGATTATCAATCGTCACAAAACTGAAGGATCATACTTAACTGGTTACGAAAATGTTCGGGTAAAGCTGGCTAGTGACATGCGCATAGTGGAGTGATTCTAGCAAACCCTTGTGGCGCAAAGCGAGATGCCGTAATTCGCAATACGAAAACGAGAGGTAACTCTTAAGTTAGCAACTACAAGCTCAAACCATAATCTAGTAAGATGATTTTAGGCGAGCGATGAAATGAAAGCGGGGAGGTTGTTCGAATACAACGCACCAGTTAGAGTCGTTGACGTACCGGAACCCGAAATCGCAGGGCCCTTTGACGTCATCGTGAGAGTTGGAGGAGCAGGAGTTTGCGGGACTGATCTGAATATCCAAAAAGGACTTGCGAAGGATTCTCCAAAACTCCCCTACACTCTCGGCCACGAGAACGCAGGATGGGTTGAAGAAGTTGGCCCAGTTGCTGCAGCGGGTGAACTGAGGAAAGGTGATCCTGTAATTCTGCATCCTTTCACTAGCTGCGGATTATGCAGAGCGTGCCGTGGAGGAAATGATATGCACTGCGTGAACGGACACTTCCCTGGGCTCGATAGAGATGGCGGGTATGCTCAATTCATGAAGACCTCTGTCCGGAGTGTAATCAAGTTGGCAGACGGAACAGACCCTGTTCCTTTAGCGCCTTATGCCGACGCAGGCATCACATCGTATCATGCTGTAAAGAAAGTAGCTAATTTGCTGTATCCGGGTAGCACCGCGGTTGTAATTGGCATAGGCGGATTAGGGCACTTCGCGATCCAACTGCTCAAAGTCTTGACGTCGGCTCGTGTGGTCGGAGTCGCCAGGTCGAACGCGAAGCTTGAATTTGCAAAGAAGCTCGGTGCGGACGCCGCGTTCCCAGCGGTCAACGACGGTGGACTAAAAGATGTACGTGATTTCACCAACGGTGTCGGGGCAGACGTAGTCTTGGACTTCGTTGCAGACAAAGAAACTCCGAATTCAGGTGTAAAGATGATCAAGAAGGGTGGAACTTATTCTATCATCGGCGAAGGAGGAACAGTAACCGACACGACGATAGACATGATAAGTAGAGAAATCAACCTAATTGGGAACCTGGTAGGAACATACAATGAACTAAACGAGTTGATGGAGCTCAATCGGATGGGGAGGATAAAAATCACTTCTAAAGTATATCCGATGTCAGACGTGGTGCAAGTCATGAATGAGTTGAAGGATGGTAGAGTACTCGGACGCTGCGTGTTGGATCCCTGGAAGTAAGAATTCAGCGTGAAGTTAGTTGACGGCGAATCAAAAACTGAGGGCTCTATTCGATTTAACCGGGAAAACTGCGCTCGTAACTGGTGCTTCGCGCGGAATAGGAATGATGGCAGCAACCACTTTGGCTGAAGCTGGCGCTGATGTTATAGTTTGCTCACGGAAGCGATCAGCTCTGGAGAATGTTGTAGATCAGATACGATCGATGGGACGAGAAGCTCTGGCGCTGGAAATCGACGTATCAAACCATAGCCGTGTTCAGGAAGCTTTCGCAGAGGGGATAAGATCGTTCGGTAAGTTGAATATTCTTATCAATTCTGCAGGCACAAATTTTCGCAAACCGGCTACGGATTTGACTGAATCTGAATGGAACCAGGTGGTTAACGTGAATCTTCTCGGCACGTTCTTCTGCAGCCAGCAGGCGGGTAAACAAATGATTGCTCAACAAACTGGCGGAAAAATTGTCAACCTCGCATCTCTCCTAACTGGATATGGTGTTCCGGTCACTAACATCGTGTCCTACGCCACCAGTAAGGCAGGGATAGCCGGTCTGACTAGAAGCCTAGCTCTGGAATGGGCTAAGCATAGGATAAACGTCAATGCTCTTGGACCAGGCTATATTCGGACGGAGTTAACTCGTGCCATACATGAGAATCCGACTCTTTCCTCAGCCATCGTATCCAGAATCCCGATCGGCAGATGGGGCGATCCCGAAGACCTGAAAGGTGCGTTTTTGTTTCTGTCCTCTTCTGCCTCTGATTACATGACTGGCCAAATCCTTTGGGTTGACGGAGGATGGGCGGCGAACTAATCGGTTGCATGCTTAGCTGTTAATTCGCACCTGCTGAATTCTCTAAAGAATTAGGCGCAAAGTCAATAGTTGAATCTCTGGCCTGAATTTCTTGTATGCTAATTAGTAATCGCTACAGTGGTGGGCCTGGCCGGATTTGAACCGGCGACCCCACGATCTCTGATATGTCTATCAGTCGTGTGCTCCAACCATGCTGAGCTACAGGCCCGTCGGAGACGCCAGTGACGCCGTTTTGTTTTAAACGTTTATCGGCCCGGCTTCATTCTCTTATTCATCAACCGTTTTCGTTAGACTGAGATCTTCTGCCGGTTAGTGGCGAGAAGGCACTTCGATTTCTCGTCTGAATCGTTTAAGTTGAACCGTGTTTTTGTTGTCTGGCAGGGCCGGTAGTTCAGCCTGGTATGCCCTACGGTTGGGAGGGGCCAAAGAACGTTCGGTTCGCATCTGTCGAGAAATACCGAAAGGCCGCGGGTTCAAATCCCGCCCGGTCCACCACTAATTTAGTGCATCGCTAGCGGCTTACGAAAGTCTCTACTCGAGCTCAAGAGAGGAGGTCTGTTTACCAGTTTTTGGGAGGTAATGCTTTTAGTCAGTGTTTTCGATTGGCGTACGATTACGTTAAGTGAAGAGCGTGAATGATGTGGGTGAGGGATTGCATGAATCGGATCATGGATCTGAGAGTGCTTCTCAACGCTCTCTGCTTGTGGCTGTGGTAGCGTTCTGTGTCTCATTCGCCCTGATTGTGAGGACTTCTGAGTTTACTACGATTCTTCTCTCCTGTATTAAATTGGCTCAGTCCTTTGATCTTACCAGATTTGATACGCCAAGCTTCCTTCGCACGCAAATAGAATTATTTCAAAATCTGACCGCTCAGAACGAGATGGTTCAGAGCCTATCCTCGAACGTGCTTACAAAGGGGGACTGGTCTAGTGGTTTGCGTCCCAAGGGCTTTTCCTTTGGGCGATTCAGAATGATCTTCCTGGTGGCTGCGACTGATATCTCCGTTATTGTTCCAACATGGAATGAGGAGGGTTACTTACCGAAATGTCTCAGTTCGCTTCGAAATCAGTCCCTGAAGCGAAATTATGAAATCATTGTAGTTGACGGCGGGAGTACGGATCGGACTTTGGAGATCGCCAGAACCTACGCCGACAAGGTTCTCGTAGAGCCTGGTAAGCCAGTTGGAGCGGCGAGGAACGCTGGAGCGAACGTAGCTGAGGGAGCGATCTTAGCGTTCATCGATGCTGATACTATGGCATCACAGGCGTGGCTTGAAGGAATTATCCAATCCCTTCGCATTAACCCGTCGGTAGTCGGTGTAACCGGTCCAACGATTCCATACGGAGGGTCGAGATTTGATGAGCTAATGTATCGCGTTGCTAATGGTCTGGAACGTTTTTCGTTCAAATTAGGGTTCCCGCATGTCGCCGGATTCAACTCTGCTTACAAGAAGGAGGCGTTTTGGGAAGCGGGAGGTTTTGATGAGAACCGGGACCTCTCTGAGGATGTGCTGTTAAGTTTGCGGATTCGGCATCAAGGACAGATTCTGTTCAGTCATGATATGGTTGCGTATACTTCGCTTAGGAGGATAAATGAATACGGCTACCCATATCTGACCACTTATTACATGATCAATGTGGCCATGATGCTGCTTTTCGGACGCAACTTGAGCTATCCCAAAGTCCGATAAACTATAGCAGTACGGTTACGTTACGTCGATTGATATCTGTTCCTTAGACAAGGCCAGTATTTGGGATTCGATTGCTGATTTATGTTTCATGATCGCCCGAGTTAACTCCTCAATCTTCCTATCATGTTCTGTTCGGGCGGCCGTCAAGCTCTGGATTTCAGCACGTTTGTCGCTGAGTGTTTCGTCTAGCTGGGCTAATTTGGTCTGCAGGCCGCTCGTGGAAAGTTCTTGCTCGATTCTACGAGTTGCTCCTTCACATTCTAAGCTGGATACGAGGAAATTATCTATCGTGTTCGTGATTTCGTTGATGCTATCTTCAACTTTCTTTCGTTTTCGTTCGTCAATCTCAAGTGTCCCTTGGATCATACTGTTTTCTAAGGCTTGGAGGATCTGGAGGTTCGTTGTCGTTGGAGTTGTGAGAATGCTTTGGACAGGGTCGTCGATGAAGTTTCGTAGAATTTTGTCGTCTATGAATGGGGTTTCTTGATTTATCATCGCTCGGTGAATTTTTAGTAGTGGTTTTATTAGCGGTTGGGTGAGTTGGCTGATCTGTTCTTTCTGTGACGTCAGTTTAGTTTGGATTAATTTGAGTTCTTGGAATTTTGGAAGGCTCAGGAGTTTTTCTTTTTGTTCTAGAAGGTTTTTTTCCTGGTTTGTTGCAGCTTCGATTTGTTTTTCGTTTTGTTCTCTTTGTAGTTTGGTTTTGTTTAGCAGTTCGTGCGCTTGTGTTATTAGCGTGATGTCTCGATCTAGGGGGTTGAGTTTGGCTCCTGGTGATTGATCTAATGATTTACCCAGAGTGTTTATGGTTTCTTCAAATTTGAGGAGGGAGCTGTTGAGAGTTGAAATTTCGGTTTTCAGGGTTCTGTGTATTTTTGGTACGTACCGTCTTACGGCCAATATGATTTTGTTTGAGGCAGCGACCGACTCTTGATGGAATTTTTCAGCTTCGGAGTAGGTTGATCCGCTGATTTTCTTGGCTAGTTCCTGGTTTGTTTCTTCGATCAGTTGTGTGAGACGGAGTCCTTGTTCTAAGGTGACTTTGTCTATCGTGCCCCATGCGTTCTTGATGCCTGATCCAAATTTCTGGCTTGCGTTAGATAGTTCGATTGATGTGCGCTTTATTGATTTTATCAGTTCGCCGAAGCGTTTTTCGTGGTCCTTCATTACGTCGTGGGTGACCGCTGTACGGTAGGTTAAGAGCTCGCTGATTCGAATTTTCTTAGTGTTCAACTAGCACGCCTGTCGTTTGTATGGTTTAGGCTTGTGGGTTTTGTTCTTTTTCGGCGCGTTCAATGGCGTCTGCTATCGCTTGGTGTAATTGTTTGCAGACGTTTGTTCTTATTTCTAATGCGTCGTCCGTTCTGTTTTCTTTGAATGCCGCAATTTTGTTTCTGAAGGCTTCGCGTTCTTCAAGTAAGTCCTTTTGGTTTGCGAGGTCATGTTCTCTTTGTTTGGTTAGGTTTTGTTCTAGTGTGGTTGCGGCTTCTTGCAGTTTTTCTTTCTTTGATTGGATTAGGTTGGTGCTTTCTTCTAGTTGTGCTTCGGGTCTGCGAAGTATTCGTTGTAGAAAGCTGACGCGTTTTCGGATAATGCTTAGTCGTTGTCGATCTAGAGAATCTATTTCGTCCTGTAGTCGGTCGCTTTTTTGTTCGAATTTTTTGCGAAGCTCGCTGGTTTGTTTGTTGTGTTCATGTTCGAGTTTGGATATGCTGAGTTCGCATTTCGCGAGTTGTTGTTGCAGCGCTGTGAGTTCGTTTATCTCTGCGCTTTCAAGGTTTTCGCGTTGAGTGAATGCTTGGTTGAGTGATGTGAGTGTGTCGTCTATTGCTGAGCGGAATTGTTGGTCTGCGGCATTGGGAAATTGTGTTTGAAACTCAGTGATGAGTCTGCTTACATCTTTTCTCCAGCGTTGGAAATGCTCGTTAAATGGGGGAAGCCCAAATCTTTGGTTGCCGAGATGGTCGATGCCGTTCAGAATGTTTGAGATTATGATTTGCGGATCTATCTGTTCATGTTCGTAGTATCGTGGTTGTGAGAATTCATTTTTGTTTTCTTTTGTTGTCTGTTTCTTTCGTATGGTCCGGCGGGATCGAGTACCGCGCATGCGTGGTTCGTAACTCATTGTTCAATTCCTCATTAGAATTTCTTGAACCATAAGTAGCGGAATCCTAGGCCGGCAACTAGTCCGCCTGCGTGGGCGAGGAATCCGCCTCCGGCGAAAAGGTCCAGTCCTACAAAGAATATCATCCCGATCAATCCTTTCTTTCCTCCTGCAGTAGCAAGCAACCCCCAGATTGCACCCGACGCCCCGAGGCCTATCGCGTCGCCGCCCAGGAATAGGAATGCGATGTTCCCTGCAAATCCACTGACGAGGTAGGTTATCAGCCATTTTTGTGTTGAGACTTGTTCTTCAAGTGAAGTGCCGAATATGAGTAGGAAGAGGACGTTACCGCCTAAATGCAGTGGGTTCGCGTGGAGAAACATTGATGTGAAAAGCATCCAAATATCTCCTGCCCATACTGCTTGGTTCACTTGGACTAGTGGGTAAGCGTAATCGATATTCAATGATCCCAGGTTTCCTCCAAGGATTCCTAATACTAGATAAATGATGACTAAGATTGCTGACATCCACACTGTCGGTGAATCTCTGATCCGTGAACTATGTTGGAACTTCATTGGGATTGCCTGGTTCGGTGCGATATTGTCATTCGTTTTAATAAGCGGATTCAGTATTTGAGTGGTCGTGCATTCGGGTTCCTCGGAACGTTTTGAAGCGGGCGAATGGATCGCTAAACTTTCGGTATTCACTCTTCTCTTTATGGGTATATTGGAATTAGTCGTTGGTAGAGCGACCGGGAGCTTAGGGTTAGTTGCTGACGGAGTAAATTCGTTACTTGATTCGCTTGTCTCGTTGATTGTTTGGGTTGGACTCCATTATTCACGCAGACGACCTGATGCACGTTTCCATTTTGGTTATCATAAGGTTGAAACGCTTTCCGCATTTATGGTTGCAATATCAATGATTGCCATTGGCTGTTATGTTATCGTTCTTTCGTATCTGACTTTTCTGAATCCAGGGGTTATCTCTTTTCCATTTTTGGCTTTGGCGACGGTATTGATTGCTGGTTTCATCTCGTTGTATCGGGCGTTTGAGATGCGGTCGGTAGCGAAGAGGTATGGTTTGCTTTCAATTCGAACGGACGCAAATAATTCCATCAAGGATGCGTCTGCGTCATTCGTTGTTTTTGCGGGCGTGCTCGGAGCGGCGTTTGGGGTCAGGGAGCTAGATGCTGTGGGGGGTATGATTATTGGCTTCTTCATTTTGGGGGTGGCTTACGTTGCGATTAAAGAATCCTCGTTAATACTCCTTGATGCGTGTGAGAGTCCTGAGATGACTTCGGTCTTGTCAGGTGTCCTGCGAACGATTCCGGGTGTTAAGGAGGTCGGGAGTATTCGGCTGCGTCCTTCCGGCCCGTATTTGACTGGCATAATCTCTGTGATGGTCGACGGAGACGAGACGATTGCTGATGCCGAGAAGATACGTAGACAGATAATTGAAATTTTGCCGTCGGTGATAGAGCCTATTGGAGAGGTTGCAGTAATTTTCAGGCCGTCGCCTTAGAGTGGGGTAGCTGGGGTTCCATCCTTTCTACTAACAACATCTTTCCAAGCGTCGTCAAACGAACTTTCGTTTTTCCTCGGGAATGCCTTATCGCTTCAGCCAGCCCTAGATCGATAAGCCCTCTCGCGTCTTCTGATCCGTGAACGTGGTAGCTGAGGAGGGGTTTGCCGTAATTGGTGAGTTTACTCAACTCGTCTAGGCTGTCCACTTCTCCTCCGTTTTTGTCGAGTGCCCGGAGAATATTGAATTTCACTTCGGACACCAGCTCTGTGTAGCTGAGTTTCATAGGTGGAAGCATTACGCATTCGTCGCCTTTACAGAAGAATGCTTTGAAGCCTAGAATGAATGAAGTGACTGCGGCCGCGATACAGATCAGTTTGTCACCGCTGCTTACGTTCAGTAGAAAGTCGTCGTACTTTTCACTATTCTTCTCAACGATTTGTGAGAATACTTGCATTATGTCCTTGTATGAGTGTTCGACGCGAATGTTGTCGTAAACTTCGACTTCTGTCTTTATGGTCCCGGTTATGCTTGTAGCAAGCCGCTTAGCCACTTCCTTATCATGTTGATAACAGATCAGAACCAGCTTGTTTACAGGAGCATTCCTGACTCCTGCGAGTACACCACCAGAATCTTCGCCTACCGTAGCAATTTGCAAAGTTTTTCGGAATGAGTTTGACGATTCATCATCAGAGACATTTTTGCTATGATGATGAACTGTCTCAGCCACGGCATCCACTTCTCTTCTTCGAGGTCGCAGCAGGAAGTAAAGTTGCCGGTCAAGCTCTTTGAAACTTGGTCAATATATAACCTGATAACTTGCCCAAAATTCTTCTATTTCGCAATCATCCTTCTCGCCTTGAGCGGGGATGAGCATTAGGGTCGGATGCAGTGGTTGGTCATATGATGATTGGGTAGGTCCTTTCTATCCGAAAAATGCTCAAGCTTCAGAGTATCTCAAACTGTATGCCAAAATATTCAACTGCGTAGAAATTGACTCAACCTTCTATCGAGTACCATCAACAACCATGGTAAGGCAATGGTATGAATCAACACCGAAGGATTTCCTGTTCTTTCCCAAGCTTCCGAAACGTATCACCCATGATATGCGTTTGGACAACGTCGCAAGTTACTTGGACTATTTCAATCGAACGATTAGCCTTCTACGCGAGAAGGCTGGACCTCTGGTCATACAGTTACCTCCATCATTCAAATTCGAAAGTCATTCAAGCCAACTAACTAGCTTCCTCGAAGGCCTCAAGGGGGATTGTAGATACGCTATTGAGTTTAGGCACCCTTCCTGGTTCATCCCAGAGGTGAAGAAGCTGCTCGAGAGTAAGAACGTATGTCAAGTGTGGTCGATCAACCAATATCTAACCACTCCGAGCACAATAACTTCTGATTTCGTTTACCTACGCTTCGTCGGAGATCGAAAAATAACAGAGTTCGGAAAAATTCAACGAGACCAAACCGAGATAATGAGTCAATGGAAGAAGACTCTCGTAGATGTAGAAGAATCAGTTAAGCAACGATTCGTGCTCTTCAACAATCATTTCGCAGGGTTCGGACCAGGATCTGTCAGCGAATTTCGTCGATTAATGGGACTGTTTGAACTGGATTGGTCAAATCTGGGTAGCGACTTAACGCAACGAACGATGTTCGATTTTTCAGGAGTGTAACTCGAATTGCCGCGCGTAATCTTCCACGTAGATCTTGACGCATTCTACGCGTCCGTTGAAATCCGATCAAATCCATCTTATCGTGGTCTGCCACTGATCATAGGAGCTGACCCAAAAGATGGGAAGGGACGTGGAGTCGTCGTTACCTGTTCGTATGAAGCCCGAAAATTCGGCGTCCGATCAGCCCAACCAATCTCAATCGCCTACAAGCTCTGCCCAAATGCAGTCTATGTTAGACCGAATTTTGAACTGTACGACGAAGTATCGGGAGACGTAATGGGGCTTCTCAAGAGATTCGCGGACAAATTCGAACAGGCGAGCATAGACGAAGCCTACATGGACGTTACGCAAGCTTGCAACCGATACGGTGGACCTGTTGAATTAGCTAAGCAAA
>Ga0326727_10027948_pt1 | contig 10303 bp, 10 predicted proteins | sample MB2enrmetagenome_FD_207643 | JGI IMG/M metagenome (GOLD analysis project Ga0326727, IMG submission 207643) | Lab enriched peat soil microbial communities from McLean, Ithaca, NY, United States - MB29MY | ecosystem: Environmental > Terrestrial > Soil > Wetlands > Peat | place: USA: New York...
CGTCTCCTTGGGAACGGTGTGGAGCAGGTAGTAGTCGAAGAGCATGAAGGGCACGATCGGCACCGCGCCCTCATCGAGGACGAACTTGCAGATGTGCTGGCGCCAGTAGAAGTTGCGATTGCTGATCGCGCAGTAGACAACCCGCCGCGGCCGGCGCAGGACCCGTTCCGCCTGCTCCGCGGGACTCGCCTTGGGCCGCGGGGTGAAGATCCGCTCGAGGATGTCCTCGGCGTCCTTGACGTCTCCGCTGACGGTCGGCGTCGGTGTGGATTCGGTTTCGGGCACTTAGGCGCCCAGTCTCTCAGTGTGCGGCTGCAAAAACAGCGACCGATCATAGCATCGCCCGCTCATCCGGACTCCGCCCACCGGATGAGCTCGGGCAGGCGGGAGAGGGCGTGCTCCAGGCGGGCGGCGTGAGCTGGGTCATTGAGCCAGCGGCTCTGTCCGGAGGGATGGGGCAGGGGGAGCACCGCCGGGGCGTCGCGGGGCGCCTCGAGCTCGGCGCCGGAGGCGTCGAAGAGCCGGCCGATGGCATCCTCCAGGCCGCGTCCGGGGAGAAAGCGCGCCAGAGCCAGGCCGCCGATGGGGATCACCAGTCGCGGGGCGAGCAGCTCGAGGACGCCGTCCAGCCATCCGGCGCAGAGCGCGACCTCCCGGGCGCTGGGCCGGCGGTCACCGCGACCATCCGGCGTGCGCCCGGGGAAGCAGGTGGTCATCGACGTCATGTAGACGCGGCGGCGCACGTCCTCCTCGCCGGCGAAGCCTCCGCGCTCGAACCAGCGCATCAGCTGGCGCCCGGCGCGCCCGGCGAAGGGCCGGGTGCGCTCGTGCTCGACAGGCCCCGGCGCCTGGCCGACGAGCAGCATCCGCTGTCCCGGATGGCCGCTGAAGACGGGATGGGCGACCGCCAGGAAGCCCGCCTCGACACAGCGGGTGCAGCGGCGCTGCGCCGCCTGGTGCGCGTTCAGCCGGACGGCGACGCGCGCGCCGTGCTGGCTTCGAAGGCTCCCCGGGCGTATCATCGATCGGCGGCAGCAGATCGCTTGCGCGTCCGCTTCGGCAGCCTGGACGTCGTGTGCGGTGGGACGTGATGCCTGACGACAAATACCATCCGACCCACGGACTCCCCCCGGATTCGCGGCCGACGAACGTGCCCCCGGAGTGGTGGTCCCAGCTCGACCGCAAGGACCTCCCCGAGGGGGGTGGCGAGCCCGGTGACCGGCGCCCCCGCTGGCGCAGGCGCACTCACGACTTTCCGGACGCGCTGCCCGCCACGCGGCCCGGGCTCCGGTGGCATCACTGGGCCGCCAACATCGCGCTGATCGTGATCGCAGTCCTCCTGCTCACCGCCGGCCTCGGCGGCACGGCACCCAATGGGATCGCCCCGGTCCTCTTCCTGTTGGGAATCCTGACACTGGTTGCCCTGGTGGCCGTCCAGGTGGCGGGCGGGACGGGTCACCGCCGCTGACCAACTGGGGTCGCCGGCCCGCCCGAGGCGGAATCGGGCGAGCCCGGCTAGCATCGTTCCATGGACGGGGAGCCTGAGCCTCGCCGGCATCGGCGCCACCTTGACCCCAGCCCGGGGGTGCGCGTCGGCCGCGTCGCGGCCGACGCCGATGCGGCGGTCGTGCAGCGCCGCTTCCGAGAGGCGGCCGCACAGATGGACGCGCTGGCCTCCCCGACCGAGGCGGCCATCCTGGAGCAGCTCGCCACCGCACCGGTGCGGGCGATGGGCCGGGTCGCCTACTCCAGCAACGCTGTCTTCCTCCTCGAGCTGGACGCCCCGGACCCGGACGTCGCCGACCAGCCGATGCGCGCCATCTACAAGCCGGCGCGCGGAGAGCGCCCGCTCCACGACTTCACCCGCCACACCCTCCACCTGCGTGAGCGCGCCGCCTACCTGCTGAGCGCAGCCGCGGAGATGGGGGTGGTCCCCCCGACGGCACTGCGCGATGGGCCGCTCGGACCGGGGAGCGTCCAGCTCTACGTCCACCCCGCTGAGGAGCCGCTCCTCGAGGGCGACGCGGCCCGCATCGAGGCCCAGCTCCACCGGGTGGCCGCCTTCGACATCCTCGCCAACAACGCCGACCGCAAGCGCGCCCACCTCCTCCTCGACACCGGGGGGCACCTCTGGGGGATCGACAACGCCCTCACCTTCCTCCCCTACCCCCGGCAGCGCACCGTGCTGCTCGAGCTGGGCGGGAGCGACCTCGACCCCGACGACGCCCTGCTGGTGCGCCGGCTCCGCGACAGCAGCGCCCGCGCCGCGCTCCGGGAGGGGCTCCGAAAGCTCCTCAGCGCGGCCGAAGTCGAAGCCTTCGACGGCAGGCTGCAGGAGCTCGCCGATCACCCCTGGTATCCGCGCCTCGACGACTGGGACGGCCGGCCCTTCGAGTGGTGGTAGCCGTCCCGGGCCGCGCCTGCACCCTTCGTGACGCTATACATTACAGCGTTGGTATCATGAGTTATGATATCAACTGCGCTATGAGAGCCCCCGAGGGGGGGCCGGCGGAAGGGAGGTCGGCAGCCATGATCATGCAGAGATCGGCAGTGCTGGACGGGGAGGAGCAGGAGCCGGGGCCGCCGCTCCCGGAGCGGCCCGAACCCACCCCGACCCCGGCCGCGCGGCGGCTGCTGCTGGAAGGCCCCGCCGCCCCGCCACGGACACGGGTTCAGCTGGTCCGCTCGATCGCCGAGTACCGCGTGCGGCAGGCGATCTGGCTGATGGTGGGGGTCGTTGACGCCATGGTGGGCTTCGACTTCCTCTTCCGCCTCATCGCCGCCAGCAACACCGGCGTGGCCCACCTCGTCTTCGTCTCGGGATCGTGGCTGGCGGGTCCCTTCGACGGGATCTTCGCCAGTGTCCCGAAGGTATCGGGACTGACGCTCAGATGGAGCGACCTGCTCGTCATCGTCCTGGCCACCGTCGTCGCTTGGCAGGTGCTGAGGGTTGCCGGGTTGTCGGGGAGCGGCAGACGCCAGCGCATCGTCGAAGGCGCCGACGTCTGACCCGCGCCACGCTGGGGTCTGGCTGTCCCGGCCGGAGATTCCTGGTAGTTCGGCACGAACAGTTCGTGACGAACCGCCTGCCCATGCGCGCGTGAACAGAGGGTGAGCCTGAGCACACGGGGAGCGGGGAGAGTACGCCCGGAGGGACTTGAACCCCCGCACCCGGCTCCGGAGGCCGGCGCTCTATCCAACTGAGCTACGGGCGCACGCTGCTTTCGAGTATACGGCCGCCGCTGCGGTCCCCCCGGGCGCTTCTCAGGCGGGGGGCGGCGCAGACTTGGCGCCGAAGCCGTGACCGACCAGGCCCCGCCCCCACCACCACCCCCGCCACCGACGCCGCCACCCCCTCCTCCACCGGGCTGGACGACGTGGGCGCCTCCCCCGAGCCCGCCGGGGCCGTTCGGGGGCGCGGCCGGCGCGACCCCCTTCCCCCCCGAGGGCGGCACGCCTCCCGTCCCACCCACGCCGGAGCCGCCGGCGGGAAGGGTCGCGGGGTGGAAGATCGCGCTGGCCATCGCCGCCGGGGTGGTCCTCGCGTGCGCCGCCGGCGGGGGCGCCTACCTCCTGGTCAGCAACTCCTCGACCACGCCCGCCACCGCCACTCCGGGGACCGCGACGCCGCTGCCCCTCCCCAGCGTCTCCGCGCCCGCCACCTCCGGGGAGCCCCCCATCCAGCCGGCGGCCGACTGCAGCGGGGGCACCCCCTCCGACGCCTACACGGCGGCCGCGTTCGCCGCCATCTGCCAGGTGCTCACCCCGCTCGCCGCCATGGATCCGACATGCGCGAGCGTCAGCGGGGTCGGCTGCGAGAGCGCGGCCCGAGAATTGGCCGTGGCGGCGGAGGGGTCGTTGACCAGCATCCGCGCCCAGTCTCCGGTCACCGCCGCCGAGAAGGCCGCGGACCCTGAGCTGCGCACCGCGTTCCGCGATTACGCGACCGCGGGCGCCGACATCGCCGAGGGCATCGCCGACGGCGACCGCGCGCTCGCCGTCAAGGGGCAGGACGCGCTGACCCCGGCGACCAACGCGCTCAGCGCCGCCGGGGTGGACCTGGGCGGCTGAGGGTCAGCGCAGCCGGCCGCCGACCACCCGGGTGATCCCCCCGGGGTCGGACTGCACGGTGACCTCAAGGCCGGCGCGGCGCATCCGGGCCTGAATCGGGCGGCTGAGGAAGGGGGCGACCTCGACCAGCACCCTGCCGCCGCGGCCAAGCCACTCCGGGGCCTCGCCGACCAGGTCGCGCACCAGGCCCAGCCCATCGGGCGACTCGTCGGTCAGGGTGTGGCGGGGTTCGAAGCCCCGGATCTCGCGGGGGAGGCTGCGAATGTCCCCCCGGGCCACGTAGGGCGGGTGCATGGTGAAGACGCCGACCTCGCCGCGCAGCCGGCGGGGCAGCCCGGAAAGGAGGTCGGAGACCCGGAAGTGGGCGTTGGCGAGGCGGTGGCGGCGGGCATTGGCCCGGCTCAGGGCGACCGCCGCCGGATCGATGTCCAGCCCCCAGACCTCGGCCGTGGGCAGGGCGGCGGCGACCGTGCAGGCAACCGGGCCGGCGCCACAGGCGACGTCCACCGCCACCTTGACCGAGCGGCGCCGGAGGGCGGCGACCGTCACCTCGGCCATCAGCTCGCTGGTCCGCCGGGGGACGAAGACGCCGGGGCGGACCTGGAGGGTGAGGCCGGCGAACTCGACGACACCCCGGATCAGGGCCACCGGCTCGCCACCGGCCCGGCGCTCCAGGTAGCCGCGGTAGCGGCGCTCCTCCCGGCCGGAGACCGGGGCCTGGGAGTCGAGGTCTTCGACCTCCACGCCGAGGGCGAGGGCGAGCAGATCCTCGGCGTCCTCGCGGGCGATTGCCCCCCTCCAGTGGTCGATTGCCCTCGAGGCCCTAAGACGAGATCGCCCTTCGGTTAACAGGTGGCTCACTCTGGGCGCGGCGACGCTCATTCGTGTTTGCATGGGGCGGCATGGTAGTCGCGGAACCCCGACCCTGGCGGACGGCAGCGTTCTTCGACGTCGACCGCACCGTGGTGCGGGGCTCCTCGATGACGGCTCTGGCAGGTCCACTGTGGCGCGCCGGGCTGCTCCCGGGCCGGTCGCTGCTCCAGGCCGCCGTCCGCGGACTCCAGTTCAGCGCCCGCGGTTTCAGCGAGACGGAGGTCCAGCAGTCGGTCCGCAGCATCGGCGACGCGGTGCGCGGCATGGAGGTCGCCCGGCTGCGCCGGGTCGCGGAGCGGGCCGTCCCCCGGGTGCTCGGACCCCGCCTCTACGCCGAGGCCCTGGATCTGATCGCCTGGCACCGCCGGCGCGGCCATCTGATCTTCCTGGTCTCGGCCTCCACCCACGAGCTGATCGACAGGCTGGGCGGCATCGTGGGTGCCGACGGGGTGGTGGCGTCGGAGGCGGAGATCGTCGGCGGCCGCTACACGGGCATGGTGGCGCTCTGCCATGGCAGCGCCAAGGTGGCCGCGGTCCGCCGCCTCGCGGCGGCCCACCGTGTCGACCTCGAGAGCTCCTTCGCCTACGGCGACGCCGTCGGGGACATCCCAATGCTGCAGGCGGTGGGCCACCCGACGACGGTGAACGCCGACCGGCGGCTGAGCGCCACCGCCAGGCGGAACGGCTGGCCGCAGCTGCGCTTCCGCTCGCCGGACCGCTGGTCCTGGCTGACCGGCCCGCCGTGGCCGGCGACGTCAGGCTGGATGACCGCCCCGCCCCGGGGCCGTGACCTCTCCTGGCTGAGCACCGCGTCGCGGCGCGGCGAGGGAGTGGACACCCTGGTCGCCGTCGAGAGCCCTGCGGAAGGCGCCAGCACCATCGCGTAGTGACCGGGGCCGGTCCGGGCCCGGGTCGGCCGCCGACTACAATCCGCCGGCATCCCCGACCGCCACGGACGAGGTCCCATGGACCAGGCTCCTCCGCCGTCGCCGACCCCGCCTCCCGCGGGGTGGGGCTTCCCACCGGCCCCGGCACCCACACCCCCGCCCTCGCAGCCACCTCCCCCGCCGCAGCAGCCGTTCGGGTCGCAGCAGACCGGGTGGCCGCCATCGCCCCCGGCGCAGCCCGCGTGGCCGCAGGGGGCGGGGCCGGTCCGGGAGCTCCAGCTCGCCAGCTACGGAAGCCGGCTGGGCGCCTTCGCCCTGGATGGGGTCTTCATCGCGATGATCGTGGTGGTGGGCGTGCTCGCCGGGGGCAGCGTGGTGGAAGCGGCCATCTCCCCGGCGACCACCGCCACGGCCGCGGATGCGAACCTCCCCGGCTACGTGATCGGCGTGCTGATCGCGCTGCTCAGCCTGATCGCCCCTCCGTTCGTCTACCCGGCCCTCGGCTGGCACTCCGGGGCCACCCCGGCGATGCGCATCCTGAGCCTGCGCGTGGTCGACGCCCGCAGCGGAGACCGGCTCACCTGGGGGCAGACCATGCTCCGCGCCGCCGGCTGGTGGTGGAGCCTGCTGACCATCGGCATCGGCTTCCTCCCCGCGCTCGGCGACCCGTGGCGGCGGGGGCTGCCCGACCGGATGGCGAGCAGCCTGGTGCTCACGGCGCGACCGCTGCCGATGACCTGGGTGCCCGGCCCGTACGGCTGGGTGGCGTGGCCGGTGCGGCCGCCGGCACCCGCCCCGCTCATCGCCTCGGCTCCCTCGGCGGCGGAGCCGCCGCCCGTCCGGAGCGCGTGGACATGGACCGACGTGGTCCCGGTGCTGGTCACGATGCTCCCCATCATCCTGGCGGCCAATTGGGTCGCCGGGGTCACGGCGCAGGGCCTGGGAATCACCGCCGGCAGCGGCGGCGCCGTCGCCCTCTCCTATGCGGACGAGATCGGCGTGTACGGCGCCAGCCTGCTGCTCATCGTGCTGCTGGTCAAGCTGCGGCGGCACGCCGCGCTCCTCTCGCTCGGCTTCCGGCTGCCGGCGTGGCCGTGGCTGGCCGCGGGGATCCCGATGGGCTTCGCCGCGCTCGTGCTCCAGGAGGCTGGCGGGCTGCTGAGCAAGGCGATCTTCCCGGGCGCCAACTCCACCAACCAGTGCGTGGGCATCCGGGGCGAGTTCGGCAGCTCGCTGGCCCTGGCCCTGCTCGCGGTCGCGGTCATCGCGCCGATCGCCGAGGAGATCATCTTCCGCGGCTTCACCTTCGGCTGGCTGCAGGGGCGGCTGCCGCTCTGGGGTGCGGTGCTGATCAGCGCCGCCATCTTCTCGGCCGCCCACGTCGGCTGGGCCGAGCCAAGCCTCTTCCTCCCCGTCTTCCTGAGCGGGATCCTGCTCGCCTACCTCTACGCGAGGTCGAGGTCACTCTGGCCGGGGGTGATCGTCCACATGACGATCAACATCGTGGGGGTGATCCTGATCCTGCGCTCCAGCGGCTGCTGAGCGGGAGCGTGCGCTAGCCCACCCAGATCGTCTTGACGTTGACGAACTCGCGGATCCCGAAGGCATGCAGCTCGCGGCCGTAGCCGCTGCGCTTGACACCGCCGAAGGGCAGGCGGGGGTCGGAGTGGGTCATGCCGTTGACGAAGACGCCGCCGGTCTCCATGCGGCGGGCGAATCGCACGCCGCGCTCCACGTCCGCGGTCCACACGTTGCCGCCCAGGCCGTACGCGGAGTGGTTGGCGGCGCGGAGAGCCGCCTCCACGCCGGCGACCCGGATGACGGCGGCCAGCGGCCCGAAGGTCTCCTCCTCGACGGCGGGCATCCCCGCCGCGCAGCCGACCAGCACGGTGGGCGGGAAGTACCAGCCGCGGCGCTCCGGACGGCGCCCGCCGGCGGCCACCCGCGCGCCCTGGCGCACCGACTCGGAGAGCTGGCGCTCCAGGTCGTCGCGGAGGTCGGCACGCGCCATCGGCCCCATCTGGATGGCGAGATCCGTGGGGTCGCCGACGCGGAGCCGCGCGCACTCGGCGACCACCGCCTCCTCGAAGCCGTCGGCCACCTCGTCGACCACGATCAGGCGCTTGGCGGCGATGCAGCTCTGGCCGCAGTTCTGGAAGCGCGAGCGCACCGCCATGGCCGCGGCAGCCGCGATGTCGGCGTCCTCCAGCACCACGAAGGCATCCGACCCGCCCAGCTCGAGGACCGTCTTCTTGAGAGCGCGTCCGGCGACCGCGGCGACCTGGGCGCCGGTCGCGTCGCTGCCGGTCACGGTGACGGCGGCCACCCGGGGGTCCTCGATCACCCGGGCGACCCGGGCGGCCGGGATCACCAGGGTGCGGAAGACGGAGTCGGGGAACCCCGCCTCCACCAGGAGCCGCTCCAGCCGGAGCGCCGAGCCGGTGGTGTTGGAGGCGTGCTTGACCACGACGGTGTTCCCCGCCATCAGCGCAGGGACGGCGAAGCGGATCAGCTGCCAGAGCGGGAAGTTCCAGGGCATGACCGCGAGCACGCTCCCCAGGGGCTCGAAGCTGATGAAGCTGCGGGGAACGTCCGAGGGGGCCCGCTGGTCGGCGAGCATCTCGGCGGCGCGGTCGACGTAGTAGTCGCAGGTGGTCGCGCACTTGGAGACCTCGGCGCGCGCCTCGGCGATCGGCTTGCCCATCTCCTCGGTGATCAGCGCGGCCAGCTCGTCGAGGCGGCGGCGCAGGAGGCCCGCCAGCGCGTGCATGTGCTCGGCCCGCCCGTCGATGGAGAGGCGGCTCCACTCCGCGAAGCGGTGGTGGACCGCGGCCAGGACGGCATCGACGTCGCCGTCGCTCATCACCGGGTAGCGCCCCACCTCCTCCTCGGTGGCGGGATTGACGGTGACGATCTGCTCGTGGGTGGCGGCCATGGCCTCCATGGTATTCGCGGGTCGCCCTCGGGCCTGGCGATCAGGCGAGCCGCGAGGACCCCGGGCGGCCCGCCGAGGCCACCGCGTCGGCCACCACCTCAGCCTCGGCGGGATCCAGCCCGGCGCAGGTGATCCGGATCCCCGGACCGGTGGCGATCCGGAAGCGCTCCCCGGGGAGGGCGGCGTATCCGGCCTCGGCGAGCGCGTCGAGGACGGGGGCCTCGGCCTCCACCGGCACCCAGACGTTGAGGCCGGTGGCGCCGTGGGCGGCGATGCCGCGCCGCTCCAGGGCGTCGAGGAGTCCCTCGCGGCGCTGCCGGTAGGTGTCGGCGGCGCGGGCCAGGAGGAGGTCGAGCCCGGGACGCGACCAGAGGCTGATGACCAGCCGCTGGAGGAGGTGGCTGACCCATCCGGGGCCGACCGACAGCCGTCCCTCGACGCGCGCCACCGTCCCCTCGTCGCCGCAGATGACGGCGAGGCGCAGGTCGGGGCCGAGGGTCTTGGAGACCGAGCGCACCACCGCCCAGGCCGGGGCACCGGGGATGGACACGCCGACCACCGTCCCCCCGCCGACCGCCTCGGCGTGATCGTCCTCGATCACGAGGACCTCGGGGTGGCGGGTGAGCACCCGGCGCAGCTCGGTGCGGCGCAGGTCGTCGAGGGCCCCGCCGAAGGGGTTCTGGCTGCGGGGGGTCATCACCACGGCCCGGGCGCCGCGCCGCAGGGCGAGGTCCAGGTCCTCAGCGAGCATGCCGCGGGCGTCGACCCGCACCGGAAGGGTGCGCAGCGACATGGCCCGGAGCAGGTCCAGGATCGGCGGGTAGACGGGATCCTCGACGGCGACGCCGTCACCGGGGCGGAGGTGGGCGCCGAGGACCCGCTCGATGCCGTCCACGGCGCCGCTCACCACGGTGAGGTGGGAGGCGTCGAGGCCGTCGGCGCGGAGGCGCTCGCGGGCCAGGTCGGCCAGCTCGGCGTCCACCATCGCCAACCCGTACGGGGCCGACCGGTTGGGCAGGGCGGCGAGGGCCCGGCTCCAGTCGGGGAGGAGCTCGGGGTCGGGCTGGCCCTGGGCGAGGTCACGCAGGCCCGGGCGCAGCCGTGCCGTGACCCCGGCGTGCACGGGGGGACGGGGGGCCACCGAGGTCCCCGAACGGCCGGCTCCGACCGCGACGCCACGCCGGCCCAGCTCCCGGTAGGCGGCGGCCACGGTCGCCGGGCTCACCTCCAGCTCGACCGCCACCCGGCGGACGGTGGGGAGTCGCTCCCCCGGCTGCAGCCTCCCCTCCCGCACCGCGCCCTCGACGGCGGCGGCGATGTCGGCGGCCCGCCTGCCGCTCATGTAAAATAGTTCGGTAACGTTCACCGGTTTGTAATATTACATATAGGGCACGAGATAGGCGGCAAGAGATGGGTAGCCGAGATCTGGACGGAGATGTGGCGGGAGCGCCGGAGCTGCCCGCGGCGAACGCGGCTCCCGCCAGCCCGCGGGTCGAGGTCCGCCGTCACCCGGATCGCGCCCGCTACGACCGGGCGA
>Ga0326727_10027950_pt1 | contig 10303 bp, 10 predicted proteins | sample MB2enrmetagenome_FD_207643 | JGI IMG/M metagenome (GOLD analysis project Ga0326727, IMG submission 207643) | Lab enriched peat soil microbial communities from McLean, Ithaca, NY, United States - MB29MY | ecosystem: Environmental > Terrestrial > Soil > Wetlands > Peat | place: USA: New York...
ACGATCGCGTGAGCCTCCTCCTGGCGATTCAGGAAAAAGCCGGGCATGTTGCGCAAAGCAATGGGCTCGATGAGCAGCGCGACACCTGCTGCCCGCGCCTGCTCCGCCGCCCAGGCAAGATTCGCGGTGTAGACGCCGAGCAGGCGCGCCCGATCCACGCCTTGCGGGGCAATGCCGGCCATCGCGTGGATGCGCGGGCACTCCAACACCAGCGCATACTCCAAAGCTCGCAAGAATCCGTCGCGGAACTCCTGCTCGCGGCCGGGCAGAGCGGTGATGCCGCGCTCGCCCGCCTTCCAGTCGCCGGGCGGAGAGTTGAAAAGAACTTGGCGCAGGCCGTGATCCTCGAGCTGTGCGGCCAGCGTGGCGGCCGGATGCTCGTAGGGAAAAAGGTACTCGACTGCCGCAAAACCATCGCGCGCGGCGGCGCCAAAGCGGTCGAGGAAGCTGTGCTCCGTATACATCATGGTCAGATTGGCGGCAAAGCGAGGCATGGCGGCAACTCCGAAATCGGGCTTGAGAAGTTATTTGAAATGGTGGCGGCAACTATTTCTCGTGCGTGCTCAGCTCGTCCAGCACGCGCTTCAAATCGTCGAGCTTTTGTCCGGCCTCGGCCAGCTTGCCCTCCGAAGTAAGGCGCTGATAGTCGGCAAAGTCGCTGTTTGCCTGCTTGATGAGCGCGTTGATATCGCCTCCCGGCTTGACCGCAGCTACGGGCGTGGTCGCCCCAGTTGAAGATTGCTGCGCTTCAGCAGCAGTAACCGACGGCGCCTGCGACCCGAAGAGCGAACTCAATGCGGCCTCGAAGTTCGGCCCGTACGCCAGACGGTCCTGCAGGGCGAGCACCACGAGCCGCAGTTCCGGCATGGGGCTGCGGTCGGCTTTCAGGTAAATCGGCTCGGCGTACAGGAGCGCCTTTCCGCAAGGAATCACCAGGAGGGCGCCGCGGATCACGTGCGAGCCCTGCTGGTTCCAGAGCGTGAGCTGGCCCGAAAGCTGCGCGTTCTGGTCGATGCGCGCCTCGATCTGCTGCGGCCCGTCGATCAAGCGCGTCTTGGGAAAGTCGTAAACCACCGCACTGCCATAGTTCGTGCCATCGCTGCGTGCAGCAATCCAGCCGATCATATTGTTGCGGTTGAGGGGCGTGAAGGGCAGGATCTCATCGAACTCAAGGGTCGATTCCCCGGGCAGCGTCATCAGCACGAAGTTCGGCGGCATCGGCTGCGACCCTTGGTCGCCGCTCTGGGTCGAGCCGGTCTCTGTGGCGACGGTCCACTGGTCCTCGCGGTTATAAAACACCTCGGGATCAGTCATGTGGTAAAGGCCGTAGACCTCGGCCTGCAGGCTGAGCAGCGCCTCAGGATAGCGGACGTGCGCGCGCAGCCATGCCGGCATCGTTGAGGAATCTTTGAACAAGCCCGGAAAGATGCCGCGCCATGCGGCGAGGATCGGATCGGCGTTGTCGAAGACGTAGAAGGTCACGGTGCCGTCGTAGGCGTCGACGACGGCCTTCACGCTGTTGCGGATGTAGTTGACAGGTTGGTTTTCGAGGCTGGCCTGCGTCGAATAGGGATAGCTTGCGGAAGAGGTGAAGGCGTCGATGATCCAGGAGAGACGGCCGTCGTCGCCCACCACGATGTAAGGATCGGGATCGAAGGTCAGGAATGGCGCCAGGGCCGAGACGCGTGCCACCACGTTGCGCCGCATCAACAGGCGGCTCTGTGCGGTGATGTCGTCGCTGAATGGGACCTTGGTCAGGTCGCCGCGATCGAAGGCCAGCAGCGCGCGGCGCAGGAAACCGCCCACAACGATGCCTCCGCTGCCATCGTACGACGTGAGGTTGTTCGATTGCCCCTCAGGATAGTTGAACTCCTGCTGATGCGTCTTAACGTACACGTCGGTATCGGTCATCTCGCCGAAATAAATCTCCGGGCGTGTGACGCTGAGACCGGGCACAGTGCTCTGCACCGGCATGTTGCTCAGGTAGAGAATCGGGAGCCCCTCCGTCGAAAAGCCGTTCACGGGGTTCATGGTGATGCCGTATCCGTGGGTGTAGATGAGCTTGTCGTTGACCCAGTTGCGGCTGCTGTCGGGCAGCTTGTTGACATTCAGCTCGCGGACCGCGAGCATGACCTGGCGCAGCGAGCCGTTGATCTGGTAGCGGTCGATGTCGATGCCGGGAAAGTCGTAGTAAGTGCGAATCTCCTGCACCTGACGCAGCGTGTCCTGGAGCGCAGTCACGTCCCAAAGGCGAATGTTGTCAAGCGTAGCCTGATTGTTCGCCGGATCAGCCGCAGCGACGGAGGTCTCGGCGGGAAACTCGTGCTGGGCGAAGCGATCGAGTCCGTAGGCCTGGCGAGTGAAGGCGATGCTGTCGGCGATGTAAGGCCGCTCGCGGTCAAGCTGGTTGGGCTTGACGATGAAGGTGCTCACATACCAGCCGGCCACGCCGGCCACGACATAGCAAACCGCGGCGGGAGCGATGGCCGCAAGCAGCCAGCGCGCGCGCGGCTTGAGAATGCCGGCGGCAATGGCGATTACCGCGCCCAGCGCAAGCGCCGCGCTGATGAACAACATGCCGATGAGCGTGACGTGCGCGTCGGTGTAAGTGACTCCATCGAAAATGGTGTGCTGCTCGAAGAGGAGATCGAAGCGGCCGACATACTCATGAATGGCGAGCGTGAAGAGCAGAAAGCCGGCGGCGATGGAGACGCCGCGCCAGGGCAGGGAAGCAGGACCGCCGAAGCGTCCGCCCAGCGCGCGTCCGCCGCCCGCGGCGATGAGAAACAACACGGCGAGAACGCACACCAGCACAGCCAACGTGAGCAGCCATCCGGCGATGAGCTGCCAGGCCGGCAGAGTGAAGAGAAAGAAGCCGAGCGGGCGGCCGAAGATGGGGTCAGTGACACTTGCGGCGTGCGGCGCATACCAATAGAGGGCCAGAGTAGGCCACTGCGACTCCATCGCAAAGCCGGTAGCGACGGCGATGATGAGCGCGCCGACCACGGCGACGATGCGCAGGAACTTCGCCACGGGCAGCTCGATGGGCCGGCCGCCGAAAAAGATGGTATGCGTGTCGGGCAGATCGGCGGCGTGGCTGTGGCGGAGAATGAGAAACACAGCAAAGAGGATGAGAAAAGTAAGCGCCGCAAAGACGGCAAAGGTTCCCCATTCGAGGCCAAAGCTCTTCCAGAAGACGCTCGCAAACCCCAGCGAGCTGAACCAGAGGAGGTCAACCCAATAGGAGATTGCGGTGCGGCCGCCGATGAAGACGAGGACGACGACGGCAAGGAAAAGGTAGACGGGGAGACGCGAGCGGTGCGGCTTTTGCCGCATCGGCCAATCGATGGTTTCGGGCATTTCTCACCCCACTCAGGCGATTTGTGCGCGCTGAGATACGCAAGAATTGTACAGCGGTGGAATTCTTTCGCAGGCATTATGCCCAATTGGATATAATGGAAATGTGAAAGACAAACCCAAGCCGCTGCGCTGGATTGGATCGGCTAAGAAGGATCTGCTGGCCATGCCGGAGGAGATGCAGCAGGTATTCGGGTTCGTACTGTTTCACGCGCAGATCGGCCTGCTTCATCCGGCGGCAAAAGCATTGAAGGGCTTTGGTTCGGCCGGGGTGGTCGAGATTGTCGAGGACTGGCGCGGCAGTGCGTACCGCGCGGTGTATACGGTGCGATTTGCAGGCGTGGTGTGTGTCCTGCACTGTTTCGAGAAGAAATCGAAGCGTGGCATAGAGACACCGAAGCGTGAGATGGATTTGATTCGCGCCCGGTTGAAAGAGGCCGAGGCACAAGCGATGGAGGTGAAGCGATGGCCAAAGTGAAGGCAGCCAAGAGCGTGTATCACGAGCTGGCTTTCCCGGATGCAGATGAAATGCTCTTGAAGGCGCAACTAGCGCTGAAAATTGGTGAGACTCTGCGCAAGCGGGGATGGAGCCAGCAGCGGGCTGCGAAGGTGCTGGGATTGACACAGCCGAAGCTGTCTAAGATGCTGCGTGGGCAGTTCCGCGGCATCAGCGAGATCAAGATGATGGAGTGCCTGGTCCGGCTCGGACGCGGGGTCAAGATCGTCGTGGGGCCCGAGGGTGAGAGGCCGGCTGGGCGCGTAGAGGTAGTAGCAGCTTAGGGGTGCGGCGCGTGCCGTCGAAGTCGTGTTTTGGGACCGCCTGGCCCTCAGATTAGCTCGGAGTGGCCGGTGAGGCCCAGCTCCTTGACGATCTTGCCCACGTCCTGAGAGTGGTCGCGGTGGGCGATCAGCAGCGCATCCTCCGTATCGACAACGACCAGGTTCTCCACGCCCACCAGGGCCACAAACTTCTTGGGGCTGAAGATGTAGTTGTCACTGGCCTCGATGGCCATGTGACCGCCGGAATCGGCGACATTGCCCTCGGCATCGCCGCGCAGACGCGTCTCCACCTGGTACTCGTAGAGCGAGGCCCAGGAGCCGAGATCATTCCAATTGAACTCCGCGGGAATGCAAAAGAGGTTGGAGAGGTGTTCGCCCTTGGCGGACCGGGGCTCAAGGACGGCGTAGTCAACGGAGATGTTTTCGCACTTGGGATAGGCGACGCGGAAGACCTCATCGAACTGAGGAGTGCCCCAGGCGGCAGCGATGGTTTCAAGCAGAGGAGCGGTCTCAGGCACGTGCTCGCGGACGGCGTTGGCGAGAGTGCGGGCCGTCCACAGGAACATGCCGGAGTTCCAGTAGTAATTGCCCGCGGCGACAAACTCCTCGGCGCGGTTCTGGTTGGGCTTCTCGATAAAGCGGCGCACATGGAGAGCGGCATCGTCTCTGGTCAGGTCGCCGGTTTCGATGTAGCCGTAGCCGGTTTCGGCGCGGGAGGGCTCGATGCCCAGCACCACGATGTTCTCGCCGGCCGCGGCCACGGCGATGCCCTTTTGCAGCGCCTTGAGGAAGCGCGGCTCGTCGGCGATGACGTGGTCGGAGGGGAAGACCCCCAATACGGCATTGGGATTGTCGCGTTCGATGAGGAATGCGGCCAGGCCGCAAGCCGGGGCGGTGTTGCGGGCGACCGGCTCCTGCACGATTTGCGCGGCGGGCAGGCCGGGCAGCTGATCGGCGATCTCCTCAGCCAGAAACTCGTTGGTGATCACCCAGGTCTTTTTGAGCACGGCCAGCGGCTTGAGCCGCTCCACGGTCTGCTGGATCATGGAACGTTCGCCGTCAAGGGCCAGCACCTGCTTGGCATGGGCGCGCCGGGAGCGAGGCCAGAACCGTGTTCCGCTGCCCCCGGCCAGAATCACGGGACGAAAATCGATTTCGGAATTCATTTGAAGAGATATCGTACTCGACAATGACAACGTTTGCACAGGGATGTGCGAAGTTTTTTCGCCCGGGAAACGGTCGGCGCTTCGGCAGCGGCGAATCCAACGAGCTGAACGGTCAGGCAGTGCGGTCCAACCCGGCTTCCCGCGATGCCACGGATCAGCCGAACCGCCCCACCAAGCTGGGCCTAAGTAATGAGCGGCTTACTGCCGGCTCTGCGGCTTCGACGCTTGAGCCGGCAGCCTTCGGCAGCCGCGCGAATGCGGTAAGCTAGCAGGAATGCCAAGCCTTCGTCAGGGTTCGATCCATCTGTTTCGATTCTCAGGAATCGATGTGTATCTGCACTGGACCTGGTTTCTGCTGGCGGTGATTGAGATCGGCTACCTGAGGAACCGCTATACCACCCTCATTTGGAGCGCGCTGGAATACCTGGCCTTGTTCCTGATCGTGCTTTTGCACGAATTCGGCCACGCCCTGGCTTGCCGCCAGGTGGGTGGAACGGTGGACCGGATCATGCTGTGGCCGCTGGGCGGGGTGGCGTTTGTGAACCCGCCGCAACGTCCGGGCGCCACGCTTTGGAGTCTCGCAGCCGGGCCGCTGGTGAATGTGGCCCTGTTTCCGGTGCTGGGCGCGGCCTTTTTGGCGGCGCGTGGGCTGGGGTGGGCGCACACCATGCCCGATGCCTATAACTGGCTCGGCTGGGTTCTGTGGATCAATGCTCTCCTGCTGGGTTTTAACATCCTGCCTATCTACCCGCTCGACGGCGGCCAGATCCTTCGCTCGCTGCTGTGGTTTGTGATGGGACGCGCGCGCAGTTTGGCGGTGGCCACGGTCCTTGGTTTTGTAGGTGCGGCCGGTTTGGTTTGTCTCGCCCTGTGGTGGCACTCCACCTGGTCATTGTTGATTGCCGGCTTTATCCTCTTGAACTGCTGGGGCGGACTGCAAAGTGCCCGTGCGATGCTTCGCATTGAAAAACTGCCGCGGCGCGAAGGATTTGCCTGCCCGAACTGCGGGGCCAAGCCGCCGGTGGGAGCCCTCTGGAGATGCGCCGAATGCAAACAGACCTTCGACACCTTCGAAACCGGTGCCGTTTGCCCGTCCTGTGGGTCACACTTTCCCAATACCATGTGCGGGGATTGCCAGCAAACGCATCCCATCAGCGAGTGGATGGCCGGGGCCTCTGCGAGCCGCGGCGTGGGCGCCGGCCACGAATTAGCGTAGCCCGGTCAGGAACTCGCCCATGCGCCGCGTACCCTCGTCGATGTTCTCCTTGGTCACCGGATAGGAGATGCGGAGGTGTTCCCCGGTGCCGAAGGCTTCGCCGGGCACAGTGACCACATGAGCCTCGTGGAGCAGGCGTGTGGCCATCTCGGTCGCAGTGCGGATGCCGCCCTTGCCCAGGTAGGCGGAGATGTTCGGGTACACGTAGAACGCACCCTGGGGCTTGGTGCAGGTGACGCCGGGAATCCTCGCCAGCGCGGTGAGCATGTAGTCGCGCAGGTTGATGAATTCGGCGCGGAACTCCGCCACGCACTCCTGCGAGCCGGTGAGCGCCGCAATGGCCGCCTTCTGCACAAAGCTCGTCGCGTTCGACGTGGACTGCGATTGCAGCTTGCTCAGGTTCGCGGCCACAGGCTTTGCGGCCAGCGCGAATCCTGCCCGCCAGCCGGTCATGGAGTAGGTCTTGGAGAGCGAGCCAAGAATGACGATGTGCTCCTTGGCCCAGGTGAACGAGCCGCCGGAGACGGGCTTGCCCGCGTAGTTCAGGTACACGTAGCACTCGTCCAAGAGCAGAAAGATTCCGCGCTCGTGGGCGAGATGGACGATGCGCTCCAGGTCGTCGGCGGAGACCACTGAGCCGGCCGGGTTGGAAGGCGAGTTGAGGATGATGGCCTTGGTGCGCGGCGTGATGGCCCGCTCGATGGCGTTGGCAGTGATGCGGAAGCCCTCTGCTTCGCTGGTTTCCAGATACACAACCGTGCCGCCGGCGTATTGGATGATGTCCTTGAAGCTGACCCAGTAAGGAACCGGCAGGATGACCTCGTCGCCGTGGTCGACCAGCACCTGGATGGCGTTAAACAGCGCCAGCTTGCCGCCGCTGGTGAAGATTGCCTCATCAATCGAGTAGTCCGAGCCGAAGTCGCAGGCGTGGCGCTCGACGATGGCCTTGCGCAAGTCGGGAATGCCCGGCACCACGGTGTACCGGGTGAAGTTGGCCTCGATGGCGGCAATGGCGGCGTCCTTGATGTGCCGCGGAGTGGCGAAATGCGGCTCGCCGGCACCGAAATCCACCAGATTGACGCCCTGAGCGCGCAGTTTAGCCGCCTCGGCGGCCACAGCCATGGTCGCGGATACTTCAATTCGCCCAATGCGATCGGCGAAGACTCTTTGGGGAGCGGTAACGGTCATATCAACTCCATCCTCTCAGATTTTGGGATGTGCGAAAAGGTCAGGCTGTGAATGCCGAGGTCAGTTTCCGTTCTTGATCCGCGCACGCAGCCGCTTCAGCACGCTGGGCGGCAGCAGGCCACTTACGTCGCCGCCCAGACTGAAGACCTCCTTGACCATGCGCGAGCTGACAAAGGAATAGCGCCCGGCAGGCTGCAGGAACACGGTCTCGACGTCCGGGGCCAGCCGCCGGTTCATGAGCGCCATCTGGAACTCGTATTCGTAGTCAGAGATGGCGCGGATGCCGCGGAGCACGGCCGTGGCGCCCTGGCGTCGCGCGAACTCGACCATGAGGCCGTCGAATGTGGCGATGGAGACGTTGCCGATGCCTCCCGTCGCCTCTTTCAGCATTTCCACGCGCTCGACGACCGTAAAGAGCGGATCCTTGCCCGGATTGTTGAGGACGGCCACGATAAGGTGGTCAAAGAGCTTCGCTCCGCGCTGAATCAGGTCGATATGCCCGTTCGTCGGCGGGTCGAAGGTGCCGGGATAGAGTGCCTTTACACCCATCGGGATGCTCCAATGGGATTCTAGCAGTGTGGAGCTTTCCCAATGCAGCCAAACAGGAGGCTTATCCCTTGCGCCCGCGCACGGCTTCCTTGGCTTCGGCAGCGCCTCCGGCGGGAACTTCGGGGACATCGGCCTTTGTGGCGCCGATGCTCAGCCGCTTGCGCAGCTCGGCGTCGAGCTTGGCGTAGACGTCCTTGTTCTCCTTGAGGAAGGCGCGGGTATTTTCGCGGCCCTGGCCGATGCGCTCGCCGCCGTAGCTGTACCAGGCGCCGGACTTCTCCACAATGTTGTGGGTCACAGCCAGGTCGAGCACGTCGCCCTCCTTGCTGATGCCCTCGCCGTACAGAATGTCGAACTCAGCCTCGCGGAAGGGCGCGGCGACCTTGTTCTTGACGATCTTAACCTTGGTCCGCGAACCCACCACGGTGTCGCCTTCCTTCACGGCGGCGATGCGCCGGATATCGATGCGCACCGAGGAGTAGAACTTGAGCGCGCGGCCACCGGTGGTGGTTTCGGGGTTGCCGAACATCACGCCGATCTTCTCGCGAATCTGGTTAATAAAAATGAGAGCGGTGCGGGACTTGGAAACCGTGCCGGTGAGCTTGCGCAACGCCTGCGACATGAGCCGCGCCTGCAAGCCCATGTGGGAGTCGCCCATCTCGCCGTCGAGTTCGGCCTTGGGAACCAGCGCGGCCACAGAGTCGACGACCAACACATCGATGGCGCCCGAGCGAACTAGAGCTTCGGTGATCTCCAGGGCCTGCTCTCCAGAGTCGGGCTGCGAAACGAGCAGATTATCGATATCCACGCCTAGTTTCTTGGCGTAGCTAGGGTCGAGCGCGTGCTCCGCATCCACAAAGGCCGCCAGGCCTCCGTGCTTCTGTGCCTCGGCGATCACCTGCAAAGTAATGGTCGTTTTGCCCGAAGATTCCGGACCGAAAACCTCAGTGACGCGGCCGCGCGGCACACCACCCACGCCCAACGCCGCGTCGAAGCTGATGGATCCAGTGGAAATGACGGCGATCGGCAGCAGCGCCTCGCGGGACCCGAGCCGCACAATCGACCCCTTCCCAAACTGTTTTTCGATTTGTGCTAAGGCAAGTTCTACAGCTTTGGCGCGGTCGTCGACGATGGCCATTGGGAGGGCTCCTCAAGAAATGCGCGCCCTGCGCATCTCATGCTTTCCTGGCAGGAAACGGCGGGGGCTTGAATTGAATTTCGAAGGGATTGTAGCAGGATGGAACACGGAAAGACAGGACAAAATAGCGAAGAAAGAGTGAAAACTGTCTACCTTACGAACATGTGTGGCGGAGCGCACAATCAAGATCAGAAATACGCATCATCTTGGCAATTGAGCATCAAAATTACAATGATGCATCAATATAACTAATTTGCATCAACTCGAAAATTGATGCACAATGGACGTATGAGAACCACGATCACTCTTGACGACGAGACTCACGAATTCGCCGCGTACTATGCCCGGGCACGCGGACTGACCCTCAGCGCCGCGATCGACGAACTGATCCGCAAGGCGCAGGCCCCGCCCGCGCCCAAGCCCGATATTCGTACCGGACCGAACGGCTTGCCGATGTTTCCTCCGACGGGAAGAACGATCACGAGCGAGATGGTGAAGAAGATCGAGGAGGAAGAGTTATGATTCGAAAATATTTGCTTGATTTGGATGTCGTGATTGCCCTTACGGAACCTGAGCACGAGCATCATCGGAAGGCGCACGACTGGTTTAACACCATCGGAAATGATTGTTGGGGTATTTCACCTCTCACGGAAGTTGAATTCCTCCGCGTGGCGGCAAATCCCACCGCCCACCCAGCCCCTCACGCGCTGGAACACGCCAAAGCTATTATTCAGACCTGGAAAGGACAGCCAGGCTATCGACTTTGGCCGATTGAGGAGAGCTGGGTGACTCTGACGGTTCCCTTCGCTTCGCGCATCTTCGGCCATCAACAAATCACCGACGCCTATCTCCTGGGATTGGCAATCAAGGAAGACGGAGTGCTGGTCACCTTCGACAAAGGCATCCGAT
>Ga0326727_10027951_pt1 | contig 10302 bp, 8 predicted proteins | sample MB2enrmetagenome_FD_207643 | JGI IMG/M metagenome (GOLD analysis project Ga0326727, IMG submission 207643) | Lab enriched peat soil microbial communities from McLean, Ithaca, NY, United States - MB29MY | ecosystem: Environmental > Terrestrial > Soil > Wetlands > Peat | place: USA: New York...
CACGTAGCTCCCGTATTCCGACAGGAGAAAATAGACTACCCGCGCCACGTCCAGCGGCTCGCCCGGCCGCTTCAGGGGGATCGACTGAACGACCGTCTCCCTGTATTTCTCCGGCAGTTTGGCGGTCATCTCCGTGGCGATGAAGCCGGGGGCGACGGCGTTCGCCCTTATGCCCCGGTCCCCGTATTCCTTGGCTACTGTCTTGGTGAGCCCTATGATGCCCGCCTTGCTCGCCGCATAATTCGCCTGGCCGGCGTTTCCGGCCACGCCCGCCAGCGACGAGATGTTCACGATGCTCCCGCCCTTCTTCATCATGTGGCGCAGCACCGCCTTCGTGCAGTTGAAGGCCCCCTTGAGGTTGACCCGCATCACCTGGTCCCAGTCTTCCTCCGCCATCCTCAAAAGGAGCTTGTCCCGGGTGATCCCCGCGTTGTTGACCAGGCCGTCGATGCCGCCCAATTCCGCCACGATGGCCGCTACGGCCTTCTCGACCTCCGGCCCGTCGGCCACATCCGCCTTCTGGAATACGGCCTTCGCGCCCCTGGCCTCGACCGCCCGGACCGCATCGGCGCAGTCCGCAATGTCGAGCATCCCTATGCCGGCCCCTTTCTCGGCCAGCAGCTCGACGACGGCCCGCCCTATGCCCTGGGACGCGCCCGTGACGACCACGACCTTACCCTTCACGCAAGCACCCCCCGGACGGCCTCTATCTCCGCCATCGTCTCCACGTGGTGGCAGGGGATGTCGGGGACGATCCTCTTCATCATGTTCGTGAGCACCTTCTGCGGCCCCACCTCGAGGAAAAGCTCGATGCCGGCCGCGGCCATCGTCCTGACGCACTCTTCCCAGAGGACGGGCGAGAACATCTGGCGGAACAAGAGATCGGCGACCACTCCCGCGTCCGCGTTCGACCGTGCATCGACGTTGGAGACTACGGGCCAGCGCATCGGCGAGAAGGCGACCTTTTTTATCGCTTCCTTCAGCTTGAGGGCCGCGGGCTTCATGAGGGGGCTGTGGAAGGGACCCGATACGTTCAGGAAAATAGCCTTTTTATAGCCTTCCCCTTTGAGCTTCTCGACTGCCTCTTTCAGGGCGTTCACGTCGCCCGAGAGGACAAGCTGGTCGGGTGAGTTGAGGTTGGCCGGGGAGGCGACGTAATCGCCTTTCGAGACGGCCAGGCAGACCTCTTCCACCTTCTGCCGGACGGGCCCGACGAGGGCGACCATGCCCCCTGTCCCCGCGGGGCACGCTTCTTCCATAAGAAGGCCCCTCGTCCGGGTCAATTGGACCGCGTCTTCAAAGGAGAAGAGCCCGCTCGCAAGGAGGGCGGTATATTCGCCGAGGCTGTGCCCGGCCAGGCAATACGGCTCTACGCCCGCCTCTTTGACAAGGACCGACCACGCCGCGTAGCTCGCCAGCAGGATGGCAGGCTGCGTGTTGAACGTCTTGCGCAGCTCGTCCTCGGGGCCTTCGAAGCACAGCTTCGATAAGCCGAATCCGGCTGCTTTGTCGGCCGATGCGAACAATTCCCGGACGTAGTCGAAGCGGTCGCAAAGCTCCTTCCCCATCCCGACATACTGCGACCCCTGCCCCGGAAAGACCACCCCTACCTTTTTCATCTTATCTCTTTTTCGAAGCCGCTTCCTTGATCAACTCAAGGCCGATGACGTTTCTCTGGATCTGGTTCGTGCCCTCGTAAATCTGCAGGATCTTCGCGTCCCTCATCATCTTCTCGATGGGGTAATCCCGCATGTAACCGTAACCTCCGAATATCTGAAGGGCGTCCACCGTCACCCTCATGGCGACGTCGCTCGGGAAGACCTTGCTCATGGCCGATACCTTCGAAAAGTCCTTCGCGCCCGAATCTATGTAACGGGCGACTGCGTAGACGAGGGCCCGCGCCGCCTCCACCTGTATGGCCATATCCGCAAGCATGTGCTGCACTGCCTGGAAGGATATGATCTTCTTTTCGAACTGCTCCCTTTCCCTCGCGTAGGCGACCGCGGCGTCGAGCGCGCCCTGCGCCACCCCTACGCCCTGCGCCCCGATGCCGGGCCGGGTCCGGTCAAAGGTCCTCATCGCAAGGATGAACCCCATGCCCTCCCTACCTATAACATTTTCCTTCGGGACTTTGCAATCCTGAAAGACGAGCTCCCTCGTAGCGGAGGCCCTGATGCCCAGCTTCTTCTCTTTCTTCCCGAAGGAGAAGCCTTCCATCCCCTTTTCCAGGACGAAGGCCGTAGCGCCGCGTCCGCCCTTGGAGCGGTCAGTCATGGCGATGACGGAGTAAATCTCCGCCTCTCCCCCGTTCGTGATCCACTGCTTGGTGCCGTTGAGGACGTAATAATCCCCGTCCCTGCGCGCCTCCGTCCTGATGCCGGCCGCGTCGCTGCCCGCGTTGGCCTCCGTCAGTCCGAAAGCGGCGAGCCGCTTCCCCTTCGCCACGTCCGGCAGATACCTGACTTTCAGCTCTTCGCTCCCACCGAGGAGTATAGGATAGGAGCCGAGCAGGCTGGCGGCGTAGCTCACCGACACGCCGAGGCAGGCCCTGCTCAGCTCCTCGACGACGAGGCAGTTCTCCAGCGAGCCGCCTCCCAGTCCGCCGTAGGCCTCCGGTAAGCTTACGCCGAAAAGGCCCGTTTCCGCGCAGTTGTGCATGATCTCCCAGGGGAACGTCTCCGTCTCGTCAAGCTCCGCCCTGACAGGCATTACCTTTTCCTGGGCGATCCTGCGCGCAAGCTTTCTGATCTCCTTTTGGTCGTCCGTCAGAAAATAATCCATGCTCTAGAGCTCCTTATACCTCATAAGCGACGCGAACTCCTGCATCGCGTCCTTTATGTGTCCGTTGACGTTCGTCCCGACGAACCCCTTTGCCTGCATGATGGCGTTCTTGATGGCCCGCTCGTTCGACTTGCCGTGGCAGATTATGCAGACCCCGTCCACCCCGACCAGGGGGGCGCCGCCATATTCCGAGTAGTCTACCAGCCGGGCAAGGCTCTTGAAAACTGGCAAAAGGAGGAGATAGCCCAATTTCGCCCTCTTGCTCCCGCCTATCTTTTCCTTCAGGATGCCTATAATCGCCTCGGCCAGGCCCTCGCTCACCTTGAGGACCACGTTGCCGACGAAGCCGTCCGTCACGACGACGTCCGCCATCCCGTTGTACAGGTCGGTCCCCTCCAGGCAGCCCGTGTAGTTAAGACCTGCGCCGGAAAGCAGCGCGTGGGTCTCCCTCGTAAGCTCGTTTCCCTTGGTCTCTTCCTCCCCGTTGCTCAGGATGCCGACCCTCGGGGCCTCCACCCCCAGGGCGTACTTGGCAAAAACGTTGCCCATGATCGCAAACTGGACGAGGTGCGACGGCCGGCAGTCCACGGTGCCCCCTGCGTCCAGAAGGATCGACTTGGTGCCTTTGATGTTGGGATGGATCGTGATGATGGCCGGTCTTTCGACGCCGGCAATCCGGCCCAGCGTAAAGATTGCGAAAGCCAGGAACGCGCCGGAATTTCCCGCGGAGACTACGGCGTCCACGTCGCCCGCTTTCAGCAAGCCGACCGCCCTGGCGATCGACGAGCCTTTCTTCCGCCGCAGAGCATTGGAAGGGGACTCTTTCATCTCGACCGCGTCGGGCGCGTGGACGATCTCGATGCCGGACCGCTTCCGCAAAAGCGGCCCTATCGCGTTCTCGTCGCCCACGAGGACCAGCTCCCCGGCCCCTTGGGCCTCGGCAGCCTCCGCCCCCCGCACTACTGCAAGGGGCGCATGGTCCCCTCCCATGGCGTCGATCGCTATCCTCGCCATACGCGCTAGAGCTCTTCCACCTTCAGGTATTTCTTACCCTTGTAGTTCCCGCACTTCGCGCATACGCGGTGAGCCAGCATCGGCTCCTTGCAGGTCGGGCAGAGGATCACCCCCGGGGGCGACAGCTTGTAATGCGTCCTCCTCTTGTCTCTCCTCGATTTCGATGTTTTCCTTTTCGGGACAGGCATAATATTCTCCTTACCGCTCTTTTATAAACGCCCTCAGCTTCTCTCCCATGGCCGTCATGCCCTTCTCGCAGCGGCACTCCTCCACGTTCAGGTTCTTGCCGCATACGGGGCAGATGCCCTTGCACCCTTCGGAGCATAGGGGCTTTATCGGTATATTGAGCATGACCTCCTCGAACACGTAGGGGTCCATGTCAATCTCGTCACCGTCGAAATAATAGACGTTCATCTCGTCGGTCTTAAGCTCGACTTCCGCGGCGGCTGGCGTCTTTTGCCGGGGAAGGAGCTCTATGTCGAGCTTCGACGATATCGATAGGCCGCACTCCTCCAGGCAGCGGGCGCAGGTCAGCGAGAGCTTTGCGCGCACCGGTCCCTGGAGCCAAACGTTGTCGCCCGCTTTTCGTATCGTCAGCTCGTATTCGATGGGGGAGAGGAAGGCTATATCGCTGTCCTCGGGCCTCCTGAGCTTCGCGCCGTCGAGCGACCCCCTGACCGATATAGTCTCCTGCAGATCGTAAAGTTTTATAATCATTGATTGTTTCCCGTTTAAAGTCTAACAATATAAGGATTTAGGGGCCGATTGTCAAGCAATTTGGACCTGCCGCCGCCCTTCCCCCCACCACGCCCCGGCCGTTGCGAAACAGGATAAGAGTACATAGTTTCTAGAAAAGACCCAATTGAGCGCTGCAGGGGACGGCCGTTTCACTGACATCGACAGGCTTGCCGACGGGCTTTCCGTTTATCTCGCGCCCTTTCTCGCCGGTCTCATGAAAGACGGTATGACCGGGGCGAGGCCGCAGGATCTCGTCCCGCACGGGCCCCCCGCTTTTGCACGGGCCGTCTGGTCGAGGCTCCGGGCAGCGGTGGAGGTCTCGCCGCGCCTGAAGGAGAGCGCCGAGGAGCTGGCGGGGGACCCGACGGATGCGGACCTCCTCGCCATCTTCAGGATACGGCTCGGGCGGCTCCTCCGGGCCGACGAACGCCTTGCCGCATGGCTCTTCGAGGCAGCGCGGAAGGGGCAGGCGGAGATCTTAGGCGAGCGCAAACCGGGGCTACGGGAGCTGCTCGGCAAGGACGACCCGGTATTGAGGCGGCTGGACATGGTCTACCGGCTCCGGTCGGGGAGGGCCCCCGATAGGATCGCGCGAGAGACGGGAGTGAGCGTGGAGGAGCTCTTCCGGCTGAACAGGCGTTTCTGCGCAGCCGGCGTCGCCGGTCTCATCTCCGATGCGGACAGCGGCGACTGGCTCGCCAGGCTCGGACGCGACGACCCTGTGCTCCGGAGGCTCGACATGATCGACCTCGTCCGGGCGGGCACGCCCCCGGCGGCGGTCGGCCGCGCGTACGATGCCCTCCCGGAGTACGTGGAGAGGCTCCATGCGAGGTTTTCGCAAAGCGGCATTGCGGGCATATTGACGGAGGAAGAGACGGACAGGCTGAAGGCGCTCGTCCCTGCGACGGTCCGCGTCGCTTCGTACAACCTGCACGGGCTGCACGACAACGGCGACCAGTCGCGCAGGCTCAGGAGGATCGGCTGGGAGTTCGCCCGCCTCGACCCCCATGCCGCCGCGCTCCAGGAAGTCCTGAGCGGCGCGGGCGTTGAGGACACGGGCGCGCAGATTGCGGCCTGGACCTCGTCCATGACGGGGTATCACTACCGGTCCTTCTTTGCCCACTGCCATCTATTTATGGAAAAGTACCCGGAGGGCGTCGCCCTGTCGCTGCGCTGCCTCCCCGAGGCAAAGAAGACCATCGACCTCACCCGCCTGCCCGGCGGGCTCAGGCCGTCCCTTGCGAGAAACGCCCTGGCGGTCACGACCCGGCTCTTCGGCAGGAAGGTCGTCTTCGTATCGGTACACCTCGACCACGCCACGGACCCGGCGGTGCGGCTCGCCCAGGCGGAAAAGCTCGTCGCCGAGGTGGAGGCCCACGCGCCGGCGGGCGCCTGTCTCATCCTCGCCGGCGACTTCAACGACGTGGAGGACTCGCCTGCGGTGCGCTTCATGCTCTCCGCCGGCTACGCCGATGCTTACAGGGCCTTGCACAGGGACGGGGGCAACACCTACCCTGCGGGGGCGTCGCGCATGAGGATCGACTACGTGTTCGTAAAAGGCCACTCGGCGGTCGTCTCGTCGGGCCTTCTGGCCGACGACCCCGATCTCAGCGACCACATCGGGATCTTTGCGGAGATAAGTTAGGACCGGGGGATTCATGCCGCGCCGCGCCGGCTACTTCGTTCTCGCCTACGCCTGGGACCACCACTGCCAGGCCATCTTCGAATCCCTGGAAGGGAGGCTCCGGCAGGCGGAGCGCGAGGTACGCCGGCTCGAGCAGGACGAGCCCTCCGGCACGGATGCGCTCCTCGACTACTACGCCAGGTGGCGCAGCTCGAGCGAGCTTTACCGGCGCGCCATGGCGGAGACGAGGAGCAGGCAGTACGTCATAAACTCCCTTGGATACCGGGGCTACGGGGTAAACCGCGACCTCTTGAGCGCCCTGGGCGACCTGGAGCGCAGGTACGCCTGGATCGAGGCCGCGCTGGCCGACTGCTTCCGCGGGAAGATTGGGGCCGCCGGGGAGCACGTGCAGCTTCCGCCCGAAACGACGCGGGAAGCGACCGCGCCGGATTTCGGCCGCTACTTCGACCTGATGTCGGGAGATACCCCCTGGCAGGCGAATACGGCGATCTTCGAGAGGATGTTCTTCTCCACGGGCGTCTCATCCGTGACCATCATGAAGGGTAGCACGGGCCTGCAAAACGGCCGCTCCTGCCGCGAGATGAAGCTCATCGCCAACAGGAATTTCGTCGATGCGGGGCGCGAGCTCTTCGCGACGCTCCATCTTTTCACGGACATCGGGATCGACCTCCTCAAATGGATCCACTACCTCCTGATGAAAGACCTGGGCGCCGGGGGAGGGGAATTCCGCACCATCGATTTCCCGGACAGGAACGGCGTGACCTTCGAGTTCGACAACTTCGGAAGGGAGATATCCGACCTGGCCGTCGTCCTCGGCGAGACGGCGCGCAGCTTCCATAACTTCGACGAGTTCCTCTATAACCTCGCCCGCTCCTACTACATGTTTATAGGCATCCACCCCTTCTGGGACGCCAACGGCAGGGCGGGGCGGTGCTTCCTCAACCTCCTGCTCGTGAAGAAAGGGCTGCCCCCCGTAGTCATGGACGATAGGGAAGAAGTGCCTGCCCTCCCGCGATACGGAGGGTCCATGGAAGACATGCACCGCTACTTGCTTGCGAGGCTCCGGTGGGCCATGGAGGTCTACTTCTACGAGAGGTGGAAGCTGGAGTCCTTCGGCTTCCTGCACCGGCAGGTTTACAACGCCGCCTTCGACTCCGGCTTCCATTTCAGACAGATTGGGGGACGGCCGCCCTTGATCGAGGTCGGCTTCGAGGCGTACGTCTGCGGCGACCCCCTCATGAGGCAGGCGCTCCTGGAGCAGGGGGCGATCGCCTTCCCGGAGGCCCGCTTCCTTCACGGGATGGCCGTCCATTGCGGCTTCTGCGAAGCCCCATTCAAGCCGTGGCGCCGCGCCTTCAGCCTGTCCGGAGGCCTCTACATAAAAGAGCTGGCCCCCCGGACCGACGGCGTGAGGAGGTTCGACGTCGATTTCGCGGTGGAGGCGCCGCCGCCTGGTGAAGGGGGTCGGTATTTCGCCTGCTCGGTCACAAGCGAAGAGGCGGGCCTTATATTCAACAACCAGGGGCTCAACTACGCGTACCTCCTGGACGGCGGCGCCCCTTGAGCCGGGAAGCGGCCTCGGCGGAAGACCTTGCCCGGCCGTCCTACAAGTGGATATGGGAGAGGCTCTTCGTCCGGAACCTCCAGGGATGGAGCATATCGCTCTTCCCGGGCGGCATAGGCTTTTCGGTCTTCGATTACTCTCCCGAAAAAGCCCTGCGCGTCTGCCTCTCGGTCGAGAGAGAAGACGGCGCAACCGAGCCTTACCTTGCGGACGCCTATTATGTGGGCGAATGGGGCGGGGGCTTCCAGAAATGGCAGACGCGCCCGCTGCCTGTCTTCCCCTACGAGGGGCTGCACGGTCTTGCGCGGGCCGTCACCTTCTCTTACAGCGTGCTCAAAGACGGCCTCGCCATCCCGTCCCGCTTCCGCTACCGCTTCGCGGCCCTGGAAGACTTCTACCGTGGCCGCCTCGCCATCGACGACTTCGAAGACCCCGCCTTCAGGAGAGAAAACGACGAGCCGGTAGCTGCGGCCGGCGACGCAGCCGCGCAAGAGGCGTACGACCGGATGAACGCAAGGCCTGATGGGTTCTCCCTTACGCCCCTGTTCACAAGAGGCAACCAGGGAAGGCCCGACCACCCTGTCCGCGCGGTCCATGCAGCCATCGACCGGGTGATAGAAGAGGCGGACCGCAAACGGGGGGCGCGCCCGTCGATTCTGCTCGCCGTGTTCGACTTCGACAACGAGCACGTGACGAGGCACCTGGTCTACGCGAAAGAGAAAGGGGTCGAGGTCGAATGCATCGGCGACTGGGCGCAGGTAAGCCCCATGAACGCATCGGAAAACATCGCGCGCCTCCGCAGGGCAGGCATACGGGTCTACGGGGTCATCCGCAACGACCCTGCGCGTCCGGAAGACATCGTGAGCATGCACACGAAGTTCATCGTTTTTGGTGACGACGAGGTCCATTCCGGGTCGTACAACCTGCATTTCCACCTGTGGGGCGGCAACTGGGAGGGCGGCCTGGCCTACGCCTCCGCGGACGCGGCCGTCATCTACCGACACATCTACCATGCGATAAGGTTCGGGCTTAGGGTGCGCCTCGACGTGGACCCGGCGGCGCGCCACAATATTTATTACAGCTTCGGCGCCTACCGTGCGGACGGGTCGCAGCTCCGGCCGCAGGACGCGATCATAACGGAGATAGAGAACGCGGGCCGCTCCATCGTCGTCTGCATGTTCGAGATCGGCCCCATAAGGGGCGCGCCCAACGGGCGCGGCCCAGAGACGGACGTGATAGGGGCGCTTATCCGGGCGCGGGACAGGGGGGTGCGCGTACGTGTCATCGTCAACGGCATGGTGAGCCACACGGGGCCTGAGCCGGAGCCGTGGGACAAGGACATGCCGAGGCCGCTGAAGGCCCCCCTCAACCGGCTGAAGGACGCCTGGATAGAGGTCTACTACGTCTACTACCACGAGAGCATCCACTCGCCCCTGCACCACAAGTTCGCCGTATTCGACGAAATGTGCGTCATCGCCGGCTCGTACAACTGGTACGAGCCGAGCCTCTATTCCGACGAGATACTGACGGTGACGCGGGACGCCCGGATAGCCTCCGCGTTTCTCGATGAGACGGAATTGATACTGAGGTCGTTCAGGATAAGGCGGGGGTGAGGACCCAGGGCAAACGCATTTGAACTTTAGCATGTTAGCAGGGAGCGAGACACGCTCCCTTCACACGCTGGGGCTTCGCTCCCGATCAGCGTAAGGCTTCGCTTCGCTTGCTGCGAGACGTAGAGAAAGAGAGGGCACGGGCGCTCGCAGCACCGCCTTTTCTTCTAAAAGGCGGACGCTTTAAGCTTCGCCAACGCTGATTAGCGGTCACTCCGCAATGCGTGTTTCAGGGACGTGTCTCGTCTCTTTCGGGGGAGGGGGATTTTGCAAATGCGTTTGCCCTGGGTGAGGACAGCTTTTCGACCGGCCGGCATTCTCAGTCCTGGTAGTAAGCGTACATAAAGAAGCTTATGATCAGGACCGCCGCGAAGAGACCCGATTCGACCATGCTTTTCGCTCCTGTCGCAGGCTACTTTGAACGTTTAGACCTTCAAGAAATGTGCCAGATTGCGAACAAGGAGAGGTGCAGCCCGACGCCGTGCAAGACCTGATAAATCGGGCCGCGCATCTGGGAAAGGCAGCAAAAAAGTCTCGGACGAGGAGACACGGGTCTTGCCGGGCAAGAAGGGTCTCACGGAAAAAGACAAAGGCGGCGCCGATCGCTGAAAGGCCGCAAACCGGGCGCTGTCCGTCAGGCGGGCTTGAGGACGACGGCCGACAGGGGCGGCAGGTTCAGGCTGAGCGAGCAGGGGCGGCCGTGCCAGGGCACGGGGTCCGTGTGGCGTCCCCCCTGGTTGCCCGCATTGCTCCCCCAGTAAAGGCCGGAATTGCTGTTCAGCATTTCCCGGTAGAAACCCCACCTCGGCACGCCTATGCGGTAGTTGTACCTGGGCATGGGGGTAAAATTGAAGACAAAGACGAGGAAGTCCTGCGGGTCCCTCGCCTTCCTTATGAAAGAGACGATCGACCGCTCGTAGTCGCCAAAGTCGATCCACTCGAATCCATCG
>Ga0326727_10027952_pt1 | contig 10301 bp, 8 predicted proteins | sample MB2enrmetagenome_FD_207643 | JGI IMG/M metagenome (GOLD analysis project Ga0326727, IMG submission 207643) | Lab enriched peat soil microbial communities from McLean, Ithaca, NY, United States - MB29MY | ecosystem: Environmental > Terrestrial > Soil > Wetlands > Peat | place: USA: New York...
TGCTAACTTCGGTTTAATTGCGGGAGTAATCGGAGCCAGTGTAGCGCCGCATATAATTTTAATTTCAGGTATTTCCGGGATGATAGCAGATTCACTTTCTATGGGCTCTTCAGGCTATCTTGCAGCTGTAAGCGAAAAAGAAGTTTATGACAACGAAAGGGAAATGGAAAGAGAGGAAATACTTTTAATGCCGGAACTTGAGACTGAAGAGTTGGCATTAATTTATGAATCAAAAGGTATGGATAAAGAGGAAGCAATTGACCGCGCTAAAGAAACAATGAAGGATCCTGCTAAGGCTCTGGAAGAAAAAGTGCGTGAAGAACTCGGTATCGGCAAACAGAATTTGAGCCCGCTGAAAGAAGGTTGGATAACCGGCACTTCTACTGCTGTTGGGGCATTAATACCTGTCTTCCCTTTTTTATTCAGCACCGGGCCAGTCGCTGTATGGACGGCTTTTATTATTTCTATGGCTGCTCATTTCGGAGTAGGGGCTGCCCGCAGTTTTTTTACCGGCAGGGGAATATTCCGAAGCGGTTTCGATATGTTTATTGTCGGCTTCGGCATTGCTGCAATAGGTTACTTTATAGGTCAGTGGATTTCCAAAATGTTTTAGTTATTGCCGGCTTCTACAGTAGGAATGATTAATATAATTAAGCTGAAAAATATCTTTATTTATAGCCATCATTTATTAAACTTCAATTCATCTCCAGGATAATATGATTAAAAATTAAATCTTTTTTGCGATATTTGCATAAATATTTTTATCTTGTTTGTAAATTATATGTATAACTTATTAAGCCGGTTACCTAATGATTTTCCTGCTGAAAAAACACCTTCGGATTATCCATGCCTGAATCTTCGTATAAGGTCGAATTTGCATATCAAATCATTCGGAATTCATTCAATAATAAAAAATTATTGTTTTTGATTTTTACAATATGGATTTTAGACTAAATAATTCAGATGCATATGCGGCTCTAGAATAAAGGATTTCAGGTGGTTCATATCGGCACGTTTCTTATTGACATTTGCAATACAAATGCAATCGGTCATTGTGGGATGGCAAATTTACCAATTAACTCATGACGCACTCTCTCTTGGCTTGATCGGCCTGGCAGAAGCTGTTCCTTTTATTAGTTTTTCATTATTTACGGGCCATGTAGCAGACGTTATTAGCAGAAAAAAAATAATAGTCTTATCAAATTTTGCTTACTTCTCCTGCGCAATAGCGCTTTTTGTAGTTTCAACGCGGCTGCATTTACTCCTGTTGGAGTATGGGGCAATTCCAATATATATTATCATCTTCATTACCGGTATAGCCAGGGGCTTTTTATCACCTGCTCAGGGAGCCTATGCTGCACAGCTTGTGCCGCCTGATTTATATGGCAATGCCTCCACCTGGAATAGTCTTGTCTGGCAAATCGCCGCGGTAATGGGTCCTGCTATAGGTGGATTGGTATATGGATATGCAGGTTTAGGATATGCTTATATTCTGGTTATCATTTTCACTGCAGCCGGTTTTATATCTTACACATTTGTATCTAACAAGCCGGTACCGGCGCGTACTGTAAAAGAATCTGTGCTGAAAAGTCTGTCTCAAGGATTAAAATTTGTTTTCAGTAATCAAATTGTTGTAAGTGCTATTACATTGGATATGTTTGCGGTATTCTTCGGGGGAGCCGCTTCGGTTTTACCGATTTTTGCCGATCAGGTTTTGCATACGGACGCTAAGGGATTAGGGCTTCTGAGAGCTGCACCAGCAATCGGTGCAATAATAATGTCTATTGTACAGGCGCATCATCCATTTTTTAAACATGCCGGAAGAAATCTTTTATTTTGTGTGTTAGGATTCGGTATATCGATTATTTTATTTGCAATTTCAAGAAGTTTCTACATCTCTATGTTTTTTTTAATGCTAAGCGGTATGTTTGATAATGTCAGCGTTATAATGCGCAGCACTATTATTCAATTGTTTACTCCGAACGAAATGAGAGGACGTGTATCTGCAGTAAACGGTATATTCATCGGGTCATCCAATGAACTTGGTTCATTCGAATCCGGAGTCGCTGCAAAGTTAATGGGTTTGATTCCTTCTGTAATTTTCGGCGGGAGCATGTCGTTGGCTGTTGTAGCTGCAGTTAGAAGATTAGCGCCCAAATTGAAAAAGTTAAAACTCTAAAGTGTTTTGAAAATTTCTTGCATTTATTAACATTGCCAAGGGCATTAGAGTGTGTTAGGTCGTGAGAAAAATTACAAAAGCTTTTTTGGTTTTAGTCGAAAAGAGATGAAATTTATTGGGGGACAACTTAGGCTCATCTGCCTTTGCAGGGTTTTATTAAATTAGGATGATACACAATCTGATAATTATTATACTTCCCCTCTCATTGAATTGATATTTTTATTTATCTGGTTTAGATGCGTGTTCACATGATCTACATAAGAATTCACTAAATCTCCTAATGTTACTTCACCGCGTGTAGAGTGCACGCCTTTTTTCACAAAATCTTCCGGCTTAAGCCTGCATAGTAGATTATAATTCACTTTTCTCATTAATTTTATTACTTCAAGTGATTCTTCTAAATTAATTTTAGTATAATCTAATTTTATAGACCAGTCCATTTCATCATGATAAACCATATTTGGTTCACGGTTAGCCAGGATAGTTCTAAACCTTACGTGGCTTTGTACTTCCGTATCGGCTAAATGAGTTATAATTTCATGAACAGACCATTTATCTTGTTTAGGTTTATAATTAATTTGTTCTTCAGATAAGTTTTTGAGAACATCAAATATTTCATTGTAATTATTTAGATATCTTGATAAATTCATTTTAACCTTAATTTGTTAACTTGTATTTTTAAAATTAATATAATTATTTTTTTGTACCAATTTTTTTTAAGAGTAACTAAATTATATATAGTATTTTTTAAAATTAATGATACTCAACCTAACAGATATAATCAATATTATAGGAATATTTCAATTAATTATCTTTATTTTTTTCCTGGTTAGAAAGAGATCAAACCGGCAATCAAATAAAATCCTTGCTTTATTTCTATTTATTCAAATTCTTATTATTTATGATTACGAATGTTTTAGTTTAAAAAATTATATAATAAAAGTTTCTCCTAGTTTATTTTTCTTCGGTACTTCTTTTATTTTCCTTGTTGCACCTGTTTTTTATCTATATGTAAAATCTTTATCCTTTTCGGATTTCCGGCTGCAAAAGAGTCATCTTTTACATGCACTACCATTTGCTATTGTTACGTTTTTATTTGTGTTTTATTTTCATATCCGTTCACTTGATGTTAAACGTGCTATTTTATCCGGAGGAGATAACTTTCCAAAGAATTTTTGGATAATTTTTAACTGTGTCGTACTTTCGCAAATTTTAGTTTATTTTGTTATTGATCTTAACATTCTGAAAAATTACAGAATAGAAATCAGGCAGCAATACTCATCTATAAAAAATATTAATCTTTCCTGGCTTAGTATTATTCTATATGCGTTTATCTTATCCTGGATTTCAAGTGTAGCTGTTTTTCTTTCGCGCAATTATTTTGGAAATATATTGAACGTGCTTATTTTCTTGAATTTTTTTTCGTTCTTTGTATTTTTCAATTTTATCTTCTACAAAGGTCTGGCTTACCCTGAAATTTTTTCCGGCATCCAGAATAAGCCAAAATATGTTTCTTCAAAATTAACATCTGCTGATGCGGAATTGTATCTTTTAAAATTGAATTCCCTTATGAGCACAAAGAAGCCGTATTTAAACCCGACCTTAACACTAAAAGATCTTTCTATGGAATTAGAAATCCCTGCCCGCTACCTATCGCAAATAATCAATGAAAATATGCGCTCTAACTTTTATGATTATATAAGCAAATACAGGATTGAAGAAGCCAAAACAATATTATCAAATCATTCCAACAATAAGACTGTATTAGAAATTCTATATGAAGTCGGCTTTAATTCAAAATCTTCTTTTAACACCGCATTTAAAAAATACACAGGCTTTACACCGAGCAGATTTAAAAAAGACAGCCTGAATAAATCCTAGCCTGCTCCGTTTTCAACCGCAGGTTTGCATCTTATTATTCCCCCGGTTTTAAACTTCAAATAATCATTCCTGTTTCAGCTTTTAAAGAATAAAGATAAAAGTAATCACTTCCAATGAAAATTTATCCATTTTAGAAAACCGGGGACGAGTAAATGGCACCGTCAGTTTTAAGTAACCATTTAATAGCGTTTCTGATTTTGCCTGATTAATTATAGAGAATAAACTAAAAACAAGTATCATAAATATTAGTTTATTTCAATATGTAGTCATTTTATCACCCTCGAAAATTTATTTTATTATTTAAGTAATGCAATATTTTATTTTATTATCATCATTTTCTTAGTCATAGAAAATTGACCTGCTTGCAAACGGTAAAGATAAACTCCGCTTGCAAGTTTTGCAGCATTAAAACTAACTGTATAATCGCCTGAAATCTGAAATCCATGAAAAACTGTCGCAAGTTCCTGACCAAGGACATTATAAACTTTAAGAGAAATATATCCATCTTCCGGAATAGCATAGCTTATATTAGTAGTTGGATTGAATGGATTGGGATAATTCGCAAGTTGGTACTCTTTAGGCATTGAAGAACTCCCTTGCTTATTCTCAACGCTGGTCGGACTATTTACTACAGCATAAACGTTACTATCAAGACTTCCGTAATAAACAATATTATTTATAACTGCGGGTGATGAAACTACACCGCCGATGAATGCACTTGTTCCGCAGTTGAGTCTCCAGTTGATATATCCGTTCGCAGCATTTAATGCCAGCATCGCTCCCCCCTGTTGTGCTGTCATGGAGGATTTAGAGTAACTAGCCAGTCCGATGTATATAGTGCCATTATCATATGCGGGTGTAGACCATGTTGTTCCGAATACCGGGCATGTCCAATTTATAACACCCGTTTTAGCATTAAAGCAATAGATATCATGATCGTCCGAACTTCCTACGTAAACAAAGCCATTAGCAAAAGTTGCTGAAGATTCAACCCACTGCTGATTGTAGCTGAAGTGCCAAATCGATTTGCCGGTAACGGTGTTTATGGCATAAAAAGTATAATCCCTGTCGCCGCAATAGAGTATTGTGTCTGCAATACATGGTGTAGATACTATAGTACCCCTTAAACTGAACTTCCAGTTTACTGAACCGTTGCTTTTACTTAATGAGTAAATATACCCATCCCAGCTTCCAACGTACACATTATTCTGATAAATACATGGAGTCGAACGCACAAGTCCTTTAGTCGCTGCTTTCCATTTGAGATTTCCTTCTGTGTCGATTGCATAAAGACAACTATCGGCGCTCCCTATATAAATGGTGTTGCTATCAATACAGGGAGACGATTGGAAATAGTCCCATATGTTTCCGGTTGAGGAATTAAGATTGGGTAAAATGCGTTGAATATTATTCCCAATATCAAAACACCAATTTGGAATTCCCGAAGAGGAATTTAAAGAATAAAGAATCCCATCGTCGCTCGCAAAATAAACATTTCCGTTAGAAATCGCAGGACGGCATCTGATTATGCCTCCTGTTTTAAATTCCCATTTTTCAACGCCGGTAATGGCATCAAGGCAGTAAAGATTGCCGTCATCACTTCCAATATATATATTTCCATTAAAATAGGCTGGTGAAGAATATACCTGGCCACCGGTTTTAAACATCCAGGTAGAAGTTGTATCTGCATCGATTGTTATAGAAAGTCCTAAAATTAATAGGACCAAGGTTATTAATTTTGTCCGGTAATTCATAAGAAAAACTCCTTTTTGATTATTAAACATTTGTAAATGAATTTTCTGGCTTAGTATTGCCCCAATTTCATAAACGGGACAAAACCTGATAAAATCCATTAACTGTAAATTTTACATTCCAAATGTGAAAAACCGGTTCGTATTTTTCGTCCGAAAACAGGCAGGCGAACGTTTTTGAAGTACTATTTAAAGAAATTTTTAAAATATCTTACAACGTTAATATAAAAGCCCCTAACATTTTTGTCATACATTCACTTTGTGAGTCTGGTATTGCAGGCAGTTGCCAGGCAATTTAATAATTTATTTGACCCCGGTTTGGATATGATTGTTAATATTATACATGCAATATCTAAAGCAATCAGCAATATTATTTCTATATTTCGCTTTTCAACAATTATAATACTATTTACTTAATCGTTTTCAAAAATTCTTCTGCAGTTAATACATTAATTTTACAGTTTTTATAATCTATTTTATTTCTAGTTATAATAATTTTGATCCTATTGTTTACCGCAGTAAAATACTGGATAGCATCTTCAAAATCTGTAAACTCAGAGTTTAGTGATTGCTCGATAATCCTTTCATCTACCGGTAATATATTTATCAACGCCTTGAGCATTCTTTATCCTGCAGTCAAAGCCGGTAACATGTATTTTGAAGGTTTTTGTATTAAATTAAAACTTTTACAGTCATTTCCTTGATTTTAGTGTACAATAAAAATATTTTTCAGCCTAATTTTTTGGAAATTATGCCAACCGCCACTGATGAAGAACGAAATATCACGGTAAACCGTAAAGCCCGGCACGAATATACTATAGTTCAAACTTATGAAGCGGGGATTGTTCTTAAAGGTACTGAAGTGAAATCACTAAGACTTGGTAAAGTAAACCTTGTGGATAGTTACGCAAGCCTTAAGGACGGCGAAGTTTGGTTATTCAGTGCAAATATAAGCGCTTATGACCAGGGAAATATCAATAACCATGAACCCACAAGAACAAGGAAGCTTCTCTTAAATAAAAACGAAATCAGAAAACTTATCGGTAAAGTTAAGGAAAAAGGGTTAACATTAGTTCCATTAAGGCTGTATTTTAAAAATGGAAAAGTAAAAGTTGAAATTGCCCTGGCAAAAGGGAAAAAAACGTACGATAAACGTGAATCGATAGCAAAACGGGATCTCCAGAGGGACCAGGAACGAAAATTTAAATATTAATGCTAAAACTCATTATGTCTGAATTTAGAAAAATATTTTTTGCGTTTGTAAGCTATTTTTCGTTTAATTATATATAATTTTAAAATAGATAAATTACAAAAAATTTTAGAGGATAATGGCTAAATCAATTTTTCCCCCTATTAACGAACAAATGGACCTGATTAAACGGGGTGTCTTTGAAATAATACCGGAAGAAGAACTTGTTCGTAAACTTGAAAAATCATTAAAAGAAAATAAATCGTTAAATATTAAACTCGGATGCGACCCAAGCCGGCCTGACCTTCATATCGGGCATTCGGTTGTATTAAGAAAACTTGCACAGTTCCAATCCCTCGGCCACCAGGCAATTCTGATTATCGGCGATTTTACCGGAATGATAGGCGATCCTTCCGGTAGAAATGTAACCCGCCCTGCGCTTTCTCTTGAAGAATCAAGGATAAATGGGCAATCATATTTTGAGCAGGCTTCAAAAATTATTGACCCTCAAAAAACTAAAATACTATATAACTCAGAGTGGCTGGGTAAAATGACTTTTGAAGATGTAATTAAATTGTCTTCAAAGTATACTCTTGCAAGGATGATAGAGCGTGATGATTTTACGAAAAGATTTAAAGCCGGCGAACCCATAAGCATCCATGAATTCCTCTACCCGCTTGCACAGGCGACGGATTCAGTCGCAATTAAAAGCGATGTTGAGCTTGGCGGTACAGACCAAAAATTCAACCTGCTTGTCGGACGGGATATTCAAAGAGAGTTTGGGGTAGAACCGCAGGTAATATTAACCATGCCTTTATTAATTGGAACTGACGGTGTTGAAAAGATGAGTAAGTCTTACAATAATTATATAGGAATTTCCGACCCGCCGAAAGAAATTTACGGTAAAACCCTGTCTATTCCTGATTCCCTTATTTATAATTATTACGAACTTGCTACTGACATCCCGAATGATGAATTAAAGAAAATTAAGCAGCAACTCGATGATGGGAGTGTAAACCCCAGGGATCTTAAGAGACAACTTGCCCGCTTCCTGGTAAAGATGTATAATTTCGAAAACGAACAAATAGCTATTGAAGCTGAAGAAGAATTCGATAAGATTTTTATTAAAAAGGAAGTCCCTGATGAAATTCCTGAGTTTAAAATCGGGGAAGATATTTCAGAACTTGGAATTTTAGATTTAATTGTAAAAGTAAATTGCGCCCCTTCAAAGGGAGAAGCCAGAAGATTGGTAACTCAGGGCGGCGTATCAATAGATGGTAATAAAATTGACGATATAGCTGCCGTAATAAATCTTAAAAATGAATCTATCTTGAAAATCGGGAAAAGAAAATTCGTTAAAATAATAAAATAAATTAGAAAGGAGATGATAATTTGTATGTACCTTCAAAAATATTTTTTACAAAAGGTGTAGGAAGGCACAAAGAATACCTTACTTCATTTGAATTAGCATTAAGAAACGCCGGTATTGAAATTTGCAACCTGGTTACAGTCAGTAGCATATTCCCCGGTAATTGCAAAAGAATTACAAAAGAAGAAGGTGTGAAAGAATTAACCCCCGGACAAATTACATTTTGTGTTATGGCGCGAAATTCAACAAACGAACCAAACCGTTTAATTGCAGCGTCAATCGGAGCTGCTTTACCGGCAGACAACAATCAGTATGGTTATTTGTCCGAGCATCATCCTTTCGGCGAAACTGAAAAAGTTGCTGGTGAATATGCAGAAGACCTTGCAGCCACTATGTTAGCCACAACTCTCGGAGTTGAATTTAACCCTGACACAGATTGGAGCGAAAGAGAAAATATTTATAAAATGTCAGGGAAAATTGTCAGGTCATTCAATATTACTCAATCCGCGGAGGGTGATAAGAACGGGTTATGGACTACGGTGATTTCCGTAGGTGTATTACTTCCGTAACAGGGAAAAATTTTGTTCAGCGAATTAACGGTTTGGATAGTATTTGCATGCAATGCCTCTGTTATCATTATTATTGATTTTTATTTTGCTGAACGAGTATGCGGGAAACCCTGGATAAATAGAAATTTAATTTTGAGCGGCGCCCGGATAAGCGCCGCATTATTATTTAATATTTGCATTTACTTCTTCATTTACCAGGGCACCGAAAGGGGCTAAAATTTATTACAGGTTACCTTGTTGAAGCGGATGCCTTCCTGATATATAATCCGGCTAAATGAATTAATACCGCCCCGGTTAAGCCTACTAACATCGGTTCTATTTCCCCAATAATTCCTGCATTCTGAAAATAATTTTGCCTGATAAAAAACCAAGAAACGCTTAATGATACGGCAGTAATTATTTCAATTATAAGTATGTTATTATCAATTCTGAATTTTAGATAATATGCGCTTATAACCGGCAGTATTATCCCGGGAATACAAAATGATCCTATCGTATACCATATTTCAATAACCGAAGGGACCAGGAATGCTAGGATGATCGATACTACCCCGGAAATTATTAATCCTAAAACTGTAAACTGCTTTAATCTATTCTCGCTGATTTTTCCGTTTAATCTATATATAAAATCCCTGCTGATCGTTGTTGCGCTTAAAAAATAAAAACTGTTTAACGTTGACATTATTGACGCAAACATTGCTGCATAAAAAATCCCTTTTATTCCGGGGCCAAGAATTTTTTCTGCAAAAAGAGGAAAGGACAAAACAGGGTTTTTCAACCCGGGCAAAAGCGCCCTAGCGTATAAGCCCGTAGTTGTCGTAAGAGAATCGAACAATGCAAAGAAAAAAATCGAAATCATAATTCCCAGTGCAGCCGTCCTCCCGTCCTGAGCCGAATAACATCTTTGATGAAACCCGGGATCAGCAAAAGTCCACAATGCAATTAAAAACCAGACAATAATAAATGTTGGAGAAGCTCCCCCAGTTATTTGAAGATGAGCAGCCGGTAAATGTTTTTCGAGAAAGTTTAGTCCGCCGAAATTACTTATTGCTGCTATGACTACAACAATAAATCCGCCGAACATTACAAAGAATTGGACAATGTCGGCATGAACATTTGAGCGAAAGCCGCCTTTAAATTGATATGCAATGGAGAGTAACACGCCGAGTATGAGGCTGACAATAATGCCGGTGCCGAAAAGCAGCGAAATTAAATTAGCCGTCATTAAAAGGTAAGGAGCTGGAGAAACGAGCACGAAAACAATTATTGCACTAATTAAACCTGCTTTTTTCCCGTATACCTGTGAAAGTTTATCCGGTATAGTAAAAAGAGAGGCTGTTCTTACTTTTTTGGCAAAGAATAG
>Ga0326727_10027953_pt1 | contig 10301 bp, 11 predicted proteins | sample MB2enrmetagenome_FD_207643 | JGI IMG/M metagenome (GOLD analysis project Ga0326727, IMG submission 207643) | Lab enriched peat soil microbial communities from McLean, Ithaca, NY, United States - MB29MY | ecosystem: Environmental > Terrestrial > Soil > Wetlands > Peat | place: USA: New York...
GATTCCGACTACGTGGTCCTGATTGTCAAACTCGATCTGGAACATTGGCCTTTTCGATCAGATTGGTGATGTATTTTCGGCGATTGAGGAGGCCGCGCAGTTCGCTGAGCGTTGCGCGATCGTGCGCCGCATCCCACTGGGTGAACTTCTGCTTCATCTCGGTATCCACGGCGGCGCGCATTTCGAAGAAGCGATCGGCGACGGTGTCGGGAGATTCTTCGAGCTCCATATTGAGTTCGAAAATCTCTTCAAGCAGTTCGGGGGGCACGTCCTTGTTGCTCTGCTGGCCGATGTCAAAGCCTTCGAGCTTGAGCAGATACATGGTGCGTGCAATCGGCTCTTTGAGGGTGCGATAAGCGTCGTTCAGAATAGCCGAAGATTCAAGCGCCGCCTCGCGTTCCTCGGGACTCTTGCGGGCGAACACATCCGGATGCCACTTGCGGCTGAGAGCGTAGAAGCGCTTCTCGAGATCTTTCAGGTCGATCGCCAGATTGCGCGGGAGATCGAAGAAGGCGAAATAATCAGGCGGCAAACGAAGTTCCGCATCCACAGCTTTTCTTCGCATTCGGGTTCTCGAAGACAAAACCCGACTGCATCAGCGACTCTTTGTAATCGAGCGTCATGCCGTGCAGATACAGGATGCTCTTGGGGTCGATGAAAATCTGCACGCCGTCGAAATCGAAGACGTTGTCGTTGGGGCGCGGTTTGGTATCGAACTTGAACTGGTAGCTCAGGCCCGTGCACCCGCCGCCCAGCACGCCGAGACGCAGCCCGCCCTGGACACCCATCTTCTCAAATGTGCGCCTGATTTTGTCGACCGCCTTCGGCGTCACTGTAATGTCGGCAACCGCCATTTATGCCACCGTCTGCTCGGCGGGAACCTGCTGCGTCTTCGCGCCCTGCTTGGCGCGGTAATCGCCGATGGCAGCCTTGATGGCATCTTCCGCCAGCACGGAGCAGTGGATCTTCACGGGCGGCAGGCTCAGTTCGTTCACGATGTCGGTGTTTTTGATCTTGAGGGCTTCGTCGACGGTCTTGCCCTTCAACCATTCGGTGGCGAGCGAAGAACTGGCGATGGCGCTGCCGCAGCCGAAGGTCTTGAACTTGGCGTCTTCGATGATGCCGTTTTCGTCGTTGACCTTGATCTGGAGCTTCATGACGTCGCCGCACTCGGGCGCGCCTACCATGCCAGTGCCCACATTCGGCGCCTTCTTATCGAGCGAGCCGACGTTGCGGGGATTGTTGTAATGATCGAGAACCTTATCGGAATATGCCATTTTAAATTTCTCCTTTAATACCGCTCCCTCGCGGTCGCGGCTCGGTTAGTCATACGGTCAATCGGTCGAGTGGTTCATCAATCGTGCGCCCACTGGACTTTGCTCAGGTCTATACCTTCTTTCGCCATTTCGTAGAGCGGCGAAAGTTCGCGCAGCTTGCGGACCACATCAACCAGCTTGTCCGCCACATAATCGATCTCTTCTTCGGTGTTGAAACGGCCGATGCCGAAGCGAATCGACGAGTGCGCGATATCGTCGCCGAGGCCCAGCGCCTTCAATACGTAGCTCGGTTCGAGGGTGGCCGAGGTGCAGGCCGAGCCGCTCGAAACCGCCACATCGTTAATACCCATCAGCAGCGACTCGCCTTCCACGTAGGCGAAGCTCATGTTCAGGCTGTGGGGCAGGCGATGCTCCCATGAGCCGTTGAGATAGATTTCGTCGAGACCCGCTTCGAGCTTGCTGCGCAGCTTGTCGCGCAGGTAGCGGAGGCGCCTGGTTTCTTCCGGCATTTCGCGCTGGCAGATGGCGCACGCCTCGCCCAATCCGACTATTCCGGGGACGTTCAAGGTGCCCGAACGCATACCGCGCTCATGTCCGCCGCCATCCATTTGAGCCGTAATCTGTACGCGTGGATTCTTGCGGCGCACGTATAACGCGCCCACGCCTTTGGGACCGTACAGCTTGTGAGCCGTGATGGACATGATGTCGATGTTGTCTTTGTTCACGTCCACAGGCACTTTGCCAATGGCCTGCACGCCGTCGGTGTGGAAGAGCACGCCGCGCTCCCGGCAGATTTTTCCGATCTCGGCGACGGGTTGAATCACGCCGATCTCGTTATTGGCATACATGATGGTTACGAGAATCGTCTTATCGGTGATCGATTCGCGCAGCATGTCGAGATCGATCAGGCCATCGCCCATCACGGGCAGATAGGTGACTCGATAGCCCATCTTTTCGAGCTTTTTGCAGGTATCGAGAACGGCTTTGTGCTCGGTGGCTTCGGTGATGATGTGGTTGCCCTTTTCGGCATACATCTCGGCCACGCCCTTGATGGCCAGGTTGTTCGATTCAGTGGCGCCGCTGGTGAAGATGATTTCTTTGGCCGTAGCGCCGATCAGATCGGCAATCTGCTTGCGGGCCTTGTCCACGGCCTGTTCGGCCACCCAGCCAAATTCGTGATTGCGGCTGGCCGCGTTGCCGAAATACTCGGTGAAGTAGGGCAGCATGGCATCGAGAACGCGCGGGTCGACTTTGGTGGTGGCGTGGTTATCGAGATAAATAGGCGTTTTCATTTGATTCCTGTTGATAGTTCATGACAACCGGTGGGCGTCGAGAGGCACCGGATTCAGCGGTACAAGCGGCGGCGTCAGGCGAGTGGCCGGTGATTCCGCCAGTTCTGTGATGGTGAAGCGGTTCAGAAGTTCCAGAATTGCTTCATGGACGCGGCGCAGAGGCTCCCGCACCGTGCATTTGTCGGACTGATCGCAGACCCCGTGTTCGGTGAAGCAATGCGTCAGGATTACCGGACCGTCGATGGCGCGAACCACTTCAAGCGCACTGATCCGGTTGGGGTCGCGCGCCAGTTTGTACCCGCCGTTGGTACCGGCTACGGAACGGAGAATTCCCGCTCGAGTGAGCTGCTGCAGGACTTTGGCTAAGAGGGGAACGGGCAGGTGATAAGTGTCCGCGATGTCCTTGGTGCTGGCCGTGGCGCCGGGCACCGACGCGAGGTGGCGCAGGGCGATCAATCCATAGTCGGCTTTTTTGGTGAGCTTGAGCACGGCGGTATATCGGACAGCAGTATATCGGACAACAGATACCGGACCTTTGTAGTCCTGTATAGATGGTACCGCCGTGCTCCCTTTGGAGTCAATGGCTTAAATTCAGACCAATTCGGTCCACTACCTGCGGCCGAAATGACGCCAGCCGCCGTAAATGCCGACGCCGACACCTACTCCGACTGCCGGGTAGGCGTACGGGGCGTAGCCATATCCATAGCCGTCATAGGCATATGCGGGGGCCGCATATGCGTACCCGTAGGGGTATGGATAGTATCCGTATGGGTAGCCGTACCCATAACCGTAATAGGGGTACCCGAAGCCGATGCCCCATCCGCCATAGCCATACCCGCCGCGGAAGCCGTAGCCGCCGTACCCGCCACGATAGCCACCGTAACCGCCATAACCACCGCGGTAACCGCCGCCGTAAACAGCGCCACCGCGGAATCCGCCGCCTCCGCCGCCCACCGCTCTCGCACCACCACCGCCGCCTCCGCCGTGACCACCACCGGCACCGCGGGCGAAGCATAACGTACCGAATACGAGGAATAAGAAGACCAATGTGAGTTTGCGCATAAAAAGTCCCTGCCTTGAGGATACCTCCAAAGACGGGGCTTGGGCGGCGTGGGTTGCGCACCCGCGCGTCCCGCTACAATGAAATGACCAAGTGGATAAGACCTTTTACATCGAGACCTTTGGCTGCCAGATGAATGCCCACGACACCGAGAAGGTGGTGGGAACGCTGCTGGAGAAGGGATATTCGCAGGTCGATACGCCGGAAGCCGCGGGGTACATTTTCTACAACACGTGCAGCATCAGGGACAAGGCTGAACAGAAAGTTTTCAACCGGCTGCAGAATTTCAAGCGTATCGGCAAGGGCAAAGTTTTCGCGGTGCTCGGCTGTGTGGCCCAGCAGGAGGGCGAAAAAATCTTTGAGCGCGCGCCGCATGTCAGCCTGGTGGCCGGGTCCGCCAGCTACACCAGACTGCCGGAGATGCTGGTGCAACTCGAGGCGGGTAACAAGCGCGTCACCGGCCTCAGCCTCGATACGACTGAAGCCTTCGATACGCCATTCACGCGCCGCGACAATCCGCATCGCGCCTACATCACGATCATCGAAGGCTGCGATAAGAGTTGTTCCTATTGTGTGGTTCCGTTCACGCGCGGGCCCGAGCGCAGCCGCACCAGCGCCAGCGTAATTGAAGAAGCTACGCGGCTGGCCGAGGCCGGCTATACCGAGATTCAGCTATTGGGCCAGAACGTCAACAGTTATCGCGATCCTTCGCCGGCGGGGTGGGATTTCGCTACGCTGCTGGATCGCACAGGCGCGATCCCGGGCATTCGCCGCGTGCGCTTCACGACTTCTCACCCGCGCGATTTCGTCAAGCCGATTATCGATGCGATCGACGCTAATCCGAATCTCTGCAATCACGTCCACCTGCCCGTGCAGTCGGGATCAACGCGGATGCTCGAGGGCATGCGGCGGTTGTATACGCGCGATCAGTATATGGAGCGCATTGGCTGGATGAAGAATGCGCGTCGCGACATTGCCATCACCACCGATATCATCGTGGGCTTTCCGGGAGAGACGGAGAGGGACTTTGAGGACACGCTGGATCTGCTCGACGAAGTCCACTACGACTCGATTTTTGGTTTCAAGTATTCGCCGCGGCCCAATACCACGGCGTTGAAACTCGACGACCACATCTCCGAGGAGGAGAAGACGCGGCGTCTGGCGATTGTGAATGAGAAGCAGCGCGCCATTCAGATCCGGCGCAATTCGGAGCTCATCGGGAGGGTGGAGGAAGTGCATGTGGAAGGCCGCCACCACTCGCTCGAACAGTGGATTGGGCGGACTTCGCAGAATCGCATTCTCAACTTCACGGCGGCTGGGGATGCGCAGCTCACGGGTACGTATCTGCCCGTTCGGGTGACTCGGGCCGGTCCGAATTCGCTGGTTGGCGAGAGCGTGCAGTAAACACACCCGTGGACGCCGATTACCAATCGGCCGCAGGTTAACAACCTGCCCTACTTTCCCGCTATCGCTGTAGCCGTAGTCTTAGCACTACGCACGCAATCGGGAATGCCGATGCCGCCGAAAGCGTTCCCCACCAAATGCAGTCCCGGCACCCCGGCGGCCAGGCCCTGGATTTCAGCCACTCGAGCCGAGTGCCCCACCGTATACTGCGGCATGGAATCCGGCCAGCGATGATTCAGGGCGAAGATCGGCTCGGCCTTGATATCCATCAGACGCTCTAAGTCGCCCTGGACAGCATCGCGCGTCACATCGGGATCCGTCGAGAAGCAGCGGAACACTGCCTTGCCCTCCGGGACGCGCCCCAGCCATTTCGTCTGCAGCCATGTGCACGCCATAACCGTACGCCGCTCCGGCTTGGGAACCAGAAATCCAAAGGCGTCGAGCGCATGCGGCACGTCCTCGCGCCGGTACCCAAAGGTCCAGATGGAGCTTCCCGTATACGGGATCTCGGCCAGCAGTTCGCTCAGCTGAGGCTCAATCGAAGCCAGCAGAGGTACAGACCAGTTCGCCCCGCAAGCCATCACAATGCGATCGAAAACCTGCCACTCGCCATCCGCCAGCACGCCCCAGCCGGGCTCATCGCGGCGAATCGAATCGACCCGCGCCCGCACCAGCTTAACGCGCGTCAGCAAAGCCTCGACCAGCGTCCCCATCCCGCCGCTCAGCGATTTGAAAATCGACTGGCCGCTTGGTTTGCGCTTATCGCGAAACGTGCCCACCACCACGCTGCCGTAGCGCTGCTCGTATTCGACGAACTTGGGCAGCACGCTGGGCGCGCTCAGATCGTATGGATTGCCGCCGTAGACTCCCGCCAGCAGAGGCTCCGCAAGATAGTCCACCGCTTCGGCCCCGAAATGATCGATCACAAAATCGGCCACCGAGCGATCCGGCAAAGTTTTCGGGCTGCGAAAAATCTCGAGGCCCATTTTGATCTTGGTGCCCCATGTGAAAAGATTGGTTTCGACCACCGGCCAGATCTTCGTCGGTACCACCATCTGCAACCCCTCCGGCATGGTCACGAAGCGCCCATGCCGCAGGATGTAGGTGCGCCGGCTGGCATCGTTCGAGCCCGCCAATTGATCGCCCATGCCGATCTCGCGAATCAGCTGCTCGGCCCACGGTTTAGCCGCCAGCCAGCTCTCGGGGCCGGTTTCAAGGATGCAGCCATCCACCGTGACGCTGCCCATGGGGCCGCCCGGCGCCGCGTCGAACACCGTGGCGTCAATGCCCTCTTTGCCGAGGTAATAGGCGCAGGAAAGACCGGAGATTCCGCCGCCGACAATACCGACGCGCATCGCCTAGGGCCGGAACTCGCGGACCATCTGGACCACGGCCTTGACGTTCTCCACCGGCGTCTCGGGCAGGATGCCGTGACCCAGATTGAAGATGTGTCCAGGCCGCGTTCCCGTGCGCCGCAAGAGATCATGAACCTTGGTGCGTAATTCGGGAAGCGGAGCAAAAAGCGCCACCGGATCCAGATTCCCCATAATCGCCGAGCGATAGGAGATGTCGAGCCACGCCTGATCGATATTGATGCGCCAGTCGCAGCCCATCACGTCGCCCCCGGCGGCATGCAGTTCTTTGAAATACCCCGAAGCTCCGGTGCCGAAGTGAATCACCGGCACTCCCGCCGATTTGATGCGTTCGATCAGCGCCCGCGAATACGGCTGTGCAAACCGCACATAATCGTCGGCCGCCAAAGCACCCACCCAACTGTCGAATACCTGAATGGAGCGCGCTCCGGACGCCACCTGCATGATCGCGAAGGGCGCCAGCACATCCACAATCTTGCCCATCAGGCGGCGCCACAGCGTCTCGTCGCCATACATCATGCGCTTGGTGCGGATGAAGTTGCGCGAGGCGCCGCCTTCGATCATATAGCTCGCCAGCGTGAAGGGAGCGGCGCAGAATCCGATCACAGGAACCCGCCCCGCCAACGCGCGCACCGTCTGCTGGATAGCCTCGCCGACATAGCCCAGATCGTCCGTGTTCGAGGTCGAAAGCGCGTCCACATCCTCGCTCGACATGACCGGGTTATGAATCTGCGGCCCCTCCTTCTGTGGATAGGTAAGCTTCAGACCCATCGGCTCCACGGGCAAGAGCAGATCGGCAAAAATGATGGCTGCATCCACATCCAGCGCTTCCACCGGCTGCAGCGTAACTGCCGCGGCCAGGTCCGGACGCTTGCAGATCTCGAGCATCGAATGGCGCGCGCGAATGTCCCGGTACGATTTCATGTAGCGCCCCGCCTGCCGCATAAACCACACTGGCCTGACATCGGTTGGCCGTCGCCTGCAGGCATCGAGAAAACGACTCGTCATTGGAGCCACGCGCATTGCTGATCCGCCTTGTCTTCGTTTAAGTTGCTTAAGTTTCTAAAGGTTCTTAAATTGCGTTGGTCGCAATAGAAAACCCGGAAATTAGCCGGTTTGTGAGCGGCCGTCCATTGACGGCCAAGAATAAAGTATGGCTTCGCCCACACTTCGCTGTCGAGCGTACGAGGTGCAATCACCGAAACCGATAGCGTCCCCTGCGCCGGATATCCCGTTCGCGGGTCCATAATATGGCTCCAGGTTTTACCTTCGGCCACAAAAAACTTCTCATAACTGCCTGAAGTGGAAAGCGATTCGTCCTTCAGGGTCACTTCACCGGCTGCCTGGAATTCTTCAGCCGGATCCTTAATCTGAATCCGCCAGCCCGGCTTGCCGGGAGGCGTACCGAGGCAATAGATGCTGCTGCCCCCGGCCGAGACCAGCGCCGACCCGATGCCGTCTTTCTTCAGGATTTCAACCATTTTGTCCACTGCGTAACCTTTGCCCACTCCCCCCGGATCGAGGTTCAGGCCCGCCCGGGAGAAAAAGACAGTCTGTCTGGAGGCGTCGAGCACGATGTTGCGGTAACCGATTTGTCCCATCGCCCGCTCGAGTTCACCGGGCTGGGGCAGGTGTCCCGAACCTTTGTAGAATCCCCAGATCTTCATAAGCGGCCCGACCGTGATATCGAACGTTCCCTCGCTCCTCCGGCTGTACTCCACGCACGTCGTCAACAGATCGAATAACTCCCGCGAAACTTCGACCGGGCGCTCCACCGCCTCCCGGTTCATTCTGCTCCATTCGCTTTCCGGCCGGTAATTTGAAAGCAGACGATCCAGCCGCCGGGCCTCTTCGAGCGCGTCGTCGGCGGCGGATTCCATCTTATTGCGATCCTCGTCGTATAAAACGACGGAGTAAGTGGAGCCCATGGCGTCCGCGTTCGCCTCCAGCCGCAGCATTTCGGCCGCGGCGCCGGAGAGCGCGGGCGCAACCTGCAACAAAAACAAAACTAACATAAAGTGTTTGATTTGCGCGCGTTTTTTCACAAGGCGGCTTCCACCGCAATTTCAGTGCTACGTTTGTAATTTGTCAATTGCCGCAAGTTCCGGCTCAGGATGGCGCTATTCTCAGGCTAGCCCGCTTTCGGGGTTATGGCAATTGTCCCAGCCAATCCGATGGCATTATTGAATTTACGCGCATGAATGTACTGCTCGGTTTGCTTCTCGCCGCCTGCGTGACCCGGCTCTGGCTCATGCCATTGCGTTCCAGCTTCTGGCTGGACGAGCTGGTTACGTCATTTGTAGTGAAGTACCCGGCGCACCCGTCGTTTGCCATCGCGCCGCAAGTTCCCGAGTCTCTTTATTACTGGCTGCCGCGAGCCATGCACGCGCTTTTCGGCTTTTCTGAAGTCGCCTATCGCCTGCCATCCGTGATCGCCATGGGGATCGCGCTCTTTCTGGTAGCCCGGATCGCGGCACGGCTGATTCACCCGCAAGCCGCCTGGTTTGCCGTATTCGCCTGCTTCGCGATCGGCGGTTTCGATTACTTTGCGGACGACGCCCGGCCCTATGCCTTGGGCATGATAGTCGCCGCGGCCGGCATTTACTTCCTGATCCGCTGGTTCGACGATGCACGGTGGACGGACGCCATGCTGTTTCTGCTCTTCGCCGCCCTGCTCTGGCGGGTGCAGTTAATCTACTGGCCCTTCTATATCGTCTACGCGGGTTATGCCGTGGTTCGCCTGCGCAACCATCACACCAAGGTTAGCCTGCTCCCGGCACTAACGATCGCCGCGCTGCTGCTGGGTTCCCTGATACCGGTCTTTCTCACCGCGCTGCCAATTCTGCGGGGCGCGGCAATGCACGTGATCGCACCGGTGCCTTCGCTCCATACCTTCGAGCACGCCCTGCACTGGAATCTGGTGCTGATCTGCGGATTCGGCGGGTGGCTGCTCCGGAGGTTCCATGTAGAACAGGCGCTTTCGCCTGTTCATCGGGACCACCTGTTGATCACCGCATGGTGGCTGTCTACGCCGATCTGCCTCTTCCTCTACTCCCACTTGACGGCGCAGAGCGTCTTTCTGCCCCGCTATCTTTCTCTGATGCTGCCCGGTGCCGCGCTCTGCGCCACCGCGGCCGCGGCCCTCTATATCCCGCCTGATCGATGGAAACAAGCCGCCGGCATCCTCGGATTGGGTGCGCTCGTCTGGATGGGGCAATGGAACCATGTCTGGCCCTCCCACGATGGCTCGGACTGGAGATCGGCGGCTATCGAAGAAAACCGGCTGGCGAAAAACGCCGCCACTCCGGTTCTGTGCATGAGCCCATTCATTGAATCCGCCGGACGCGGCTGGAATCCGGCCTATACGCTGCCGGGGTTCCTCTACGCCCACCTGTCGATCTATCCGATTCTTGGAGCGCCCTACCTGCTTCCCATCCAGACTTCTCCGGCGGCGCAGCAATATGCTGCCCAACTCACTTCCGGCAAACTGGTGGAGGCGGGACGGTTCCTCCTCTATGGGCAGTCATGGCAGGTGAAGTACTGGAATATCTGGTTTCGGCAGCGCACGGAACTGGCCGGATGGGAAAGCGCTGTCGAAGAATATGGCGACGTCGCGGTGGGAATTTTTACTCGACAAAACCCCAGCCCAGGCCGGGGTCTTCAGGCGGACGCGTATAAATCCCCTCCGGGCCCCGGCTGACGCTGTTCAATTCCGCCCATTGCTCATAAACCGCCTTCGGACCGCCGGGCGCCGGCATGAACATTTCGGCCCACGGCGCATTGGTCGTAGCCATGATGAAGTGCACGCCCTCGCGCGTGCCTCCCACGTGCGGGATCACCGGAATATCGTAAGCCGACGCCATGGCCGCTATGCGCCGCAGTTCCGTCAATCCTC
>Ga0326727_10027954_pt1 | contig 10300 bp, 5 predicted proteins | sample MB2enrmetagenome_FD_207643 | JGI IMG/M metagenome (GOLD analysis project Ga0326727, IMG submission 207643) | Lab enriched peat soil microbial communities from McLean, Ithaca, NY, United States - MB29MY | ecosystem: Environmental > Terrestrial > Soil > Wetlands > Peat | place: USA: New York...
GTCAGTTGTCAGTAGTCGGTAGTGAGCTATCAATAACGGTTAGCTGTTATCGAGACGCATCTTCTCCACGGCTCTCGGTCGATGGCTTGCTGTGAACTAGTACCGTGTCTTGATGATTTCGTGCTTTCCCAGGTCCCCAAATGCGAGGGACCTGGGGCACCCATGGCTTCCGAGTGGATTACGAAATCTCATGGACATAGCACTAGTGACTGAGAACTGACAACTGACAACTGCGAACTGTTTTCGCTAACTCGCCATGCGGAAGCTGGTCGCCCGGTAGGCCGCCTTTTCGCGGAGCAAAATTGCCGCTCCGGTAAAGGTGACGCGGGTCAGCTTCCACACCTCGGCCCGCATATCTTCAACCCGCGCGTCGGCCAGCTCGTAGCTCATGCCCATGGCCTCGGGGGAGTGCGCCTGGATGGCCCCGGCCACTTCGGGAAAGTCCCTCGCGTACAGGTATCCATGCACCACCAGGCGCTGGCCGATCAGATCCGCCTCGGTCAGCAGTCCGATCTTGCGCCGCGCGTCATGGCCGTCCCATCCCGGCCGGTAGTCCACCGCCATGCCCAGCAGGGAAGGCAGCGCCTTCTCCGCCGCCTCGCGCGTCAACATCACCCGGTGCCCGCGCGCCCCTGCCGGCGCCTTATCGCTGGCCATGTTCACCACCGTCAATACCCCTACGAACGGCACCCGGTTGGGGTGCCCGTCTACTTGAGGAATCCTTACCGCCATTGCTTCCAGTCTCATGCGCTCCCCGCCCATCCGCTTTCACTTGCCCGGCCAGTTGCTTCGCCCGCCAGTTGGACCGGCCCATCCTGGCCCAGCGGCCCCAACCCCCGCATGGCTCGCACCTCGTTCACCGTCAGCACGCCGGCCTGCAGCAGTTGCACCTGCACTGCCAGCTCCGTCTCCTCGTCCCTGGCGTTCAGGTCGTTGAAGACAAACTCGAACTCCCGCCACCCGATGCACTTGGCGAAGAGGTCCCTGGTCAGATGCCCGGCCAGCAGTTGCGCCAGCGGCAGAATCGCCCCGCGAAAGGCCTCGTCGGCCAGCTCCGAGGCGGTGGAGCGATTCACGTCGCCCTCCAGGCCCAGGAGCAAAGGAGGCAATCCAAAGGCGTTGGCCACCATGCGAATCAGAAACTGCTGCCAGGCCAGACGCAGGTCGGCATCCGTTCCCTGGGCAAAGCGCAACACCTCCGGCTTCTGCTCGGTGGAGATCAGCGGCACGCGCCCCGTTCCCTCGATCTCGTCCTGCCACCAGCGGATCAGCCGGTCGTGCTGCGCCGGCGTGGCCTCGTTCAGCCACAGCGCATACTGCGCCACCGCGTTCGACGCCAGCTTGCCAGCGAAGCGGTGGGCGCACAGAAACTGGTTGACGGTCTCGAAGGCCACCTCCAGCGGGCCCAGCCCGAAGGGCGTGAAGCTGCGCGGATTCATGCGGATGTACATCAACTGGTCGTCGCGCAGGTCGACGGCGCTCGACTCCAATTGCCCGGGGAGCGCCTGCGCATACCGCGGCGTCTCCTCCTGCCCGTCCCAGCGCGCGTTGATGCGAATGGAAGCCCCGTCCACCGGCCACAGCATCGCCGGGCGCTCCGGGTCGCCGGTCGGCTCCATCTCGATGGCCCCGTAGCCGCCGGTCAGCGCGTCCTCGATCACCTGCTCGATCAGGGTGCGAAAGCTGTCCACGGCGTTCGGCTCTTCCAGCGTCCGCCGCAACGCCCGCAGCTTTCTCTCCGCATAGGCCACGTCCCCCGGCCTCACTCCGCGCCGCACCCGCACCTGCCAGTCCATGGCCGCGATGCGGTCCTTGATGACGTTGATGGCCCGGCGCACCACCGGCGTCTCGGCAAACCGGCGCAGATTGACCGGCGTCGGCTTGGGCAGCAGGCGCCCCGGAAACTGGACCGGGCTCAAGACGGCGGGCAGCGCCAGCGTCTTGCGCTCCGCCTCCGCCGCGGCCTCCACATCCGCCCTCCGCGGCGAGCCGAACCCGGCCTGCCCGCCGTGGCGGGTCGCCTGCCGCCAGATCTCCCGCAACTGCACTCCTACCCTCACGCGCACCTTCTTTCTTCCGCCCAAAAACAAAAAGGCACAGCCCCGGAAAGGGCCATGCCTTGAAATACAGTTATCAGTTGTCAGTGGTCAGTTGTCAGTTCTCAGTTCTCAGTTCTCAGTTCTCAGATACAAAAACCCGATCGAAAGCCTCTGACTTCCAGCCACCTCTCAATAGAATCGATCCTACCGCAAAAGTAGGTAATTATCTGCAAGCTATTGTCAGTTATTCGCAACCGGCCAGATCAAACAGACAGAAACTGACCACTGACAACTGATAACTGACAACTGTCTTTTCACACCCGCAGCTCCCGCCGCGCCGTCTCCGCCACCCGGCCCAGGTCCGACGTGGTCAGCACACGGATTTGGTGCTCCTCCATCGTCTCCACGCCAAAGCGGTAGATCTCCAGCCGATCCGGCTCCTCGCCGGTGGCTCCCAGCCGGGCCGCGGGCTCAATCACCGCGGTCAGCTCCAGCTGCGCCTTCTCTACCCGTTCCACGCCGGCATGCAATCCCGCCGCCGAAAACGCCAGCACCTTGGCCATCTCCACACCCGGCTCCAGGCTGACCGCATGAAACATGCGGACCATCCCATTCGGCCTGTACCCCACGTCGATGCGCAGCGGGTCTCCCGGCCGGGTGTACTCGGAGGCCGCAATCCGCTTGCGCAGCAGCTCCCACACCCCGGCCCGCTCAAACTCCGTTCGCATCTTGGCCTGGATGCCGGCGCGTCCGCTCAACCGCGGCGCGCGTTCCCGGGGCGGCGGATCGACATATATCCTCATCAGCTCTTCCATCCCCGCCGGAAGGCTTTCGGCCAGGTAGCCCTTGGCCTCGGTCATCTGCACGCCCAGGGAGAGCGATTCGGCGAGCAGCCCCATCAGGCTTCCATCCGGCTCGGCAAGGAAGCGCCTGCGCAGCTCGCTCTCCATGCCCTCCAGCAGCGCCGTGTCCGCATCCGGATCGAGGCAGCGCACCCGCCGCCAGTCGCGCGTAAAGCGGACGAGAACAGGCTCAGGGGCGCCCTCGCGGCTGTCCGCCGCGGCGGACTCGCGCAGGATCACCCCGATGTGCACGCCCTCGTTCCGCACCGCATCCGGCACATACCGGAGCAGGTGGAACTCGCAGGCCCGCCGCTGGTTTCCGCTACTCATGGTTAGCTTTCAGATCCTAGCTCCTAGCCCTGTGTGTGCCATTTGCGGCAACAACGCCAGGCTGCTTCGCTTATTCCCGAATTCTTCTGTTCACCGCTTCAGCACGAAAAAGCTGGAAGCTAAAGGCTAGAAGCTAGCAGCTAATTCACTCTACCCACGATGTTAGTATCCCACCGCGCATCCTTCCAACCCTCTTCGCCGCTAATTGTTTCCGACCTACCCCATTTCGGAAACGGCTTGCGGTCCGACTTCCCGAATCCTTCAATCAATTCCCGAATCCGGCTGCGCCGCTGGAGCAGCTTCTCGACCAGCGCTTCCATCTCGCTCAAATCGCCTCCATACCACTCCGGAGGCACCTGGTTGGCCGCCGCCCACACCGTCTCCGCCTGCAAGGTCTCCAGCCGCGTCAGCCAGGGTTCGAACGACTCCCATCCGGCGATCTCCCGGTAGACATCGTTGCGGAAGTAGACCCCGCGCAGCGGCGCGTCCTCAAACTTCCACTCCCCGGCGTGAAAGCAATACCCAAAGTCGATGAAGACCGCCCGGTACCGCCTTTCCCGCTGCTTGCGCTGAAAGACCGCCTGCCTGCCATTCGCATTGCCGGTCCACTTGTCCAGGGCCAGGATGCCGGCAAATTCAGTCAGGTTCCTCACCTCGGCCATCTGCTCCTCGGGCAGATAATCCACTACCTGGCCCGGCATCAGGCCGCCCACAAACCGCGACCCGAACTGCAGGCCCGGCTGGCAGCGCACCCGCGTCCGGCCCAGGTCGATCTCCAGCTCCGGCGTATTCTCCACCAGCCAGCTCGATACCTCCACCAATTCAGTTTCCGGCGCCGTCAGCCCGGCCGCCGCCGCCAGTCTTGAGGCCAGGAACTCATTGGCCAGCACCCGGGTGTGCTGCGGGTTGTTCTGGAACTTCACCACGTACACATGGCCGTCGGCGCCCAGCATCAACTGGCCCTGCGCGCCCCCCCGCATCCGCCGGATATGCTGCACCGCCAGAACCGCCAAACCCAACCTCCGCCTTATCGTGATTCTTAATCGAATTCTATGCGTTGACAGTGAACAGTGAACAGTGATCAGTGATCAGCCGGGCGCTTCGACAATCAGAACTATGCGTCCGGATTCCAGAATCTGCTTGACAATGCCTCAAAAACGTAAGTGCTTCCTTGTTGTCCACTGTCCACTGTCCACTGTCCACTGTCCACTGTCCACTGTCCACTGTCCACTGTCCACTGTCCACTGTCCACTGTCCACCGTTCACTGTTCACTGGCGGCTGGTTTTACCCAGCAGCTCCGCCCGCGCGGCCAGGCCGATCGCCATGGCCATCACCCGGTCGTCATGCGTCCCGGCTCGCGCTGCGGAGTTTCCATTGGGCAGCCGCACAAAACTTCTGCATTCGCCCAGCAGACGCCGGCTCTGAAAGCGTTCCGGCTGCTCCACCAGGCCCGCGTCCAACCGTCCCAGCGCCGCCGGCCGGCTCATGGAGGTCGTCAGCCAGCCCGGCTGTCCCCCCTGCCGGTAGATTTTCCGGTATCCGCAGACCGTCTCCGCCAGCGCCAGCACTCCGCTGCCGTGGTTGTTCCTCTCCACCACCAGCCAGGCCTGGTTGTACTCGCCGGCGAGCGCCGTCACCAGCCGCGCCAGCTCCAATCCGCCCACATGCCCGGCAAACTCCGCGCACTGCAAGCCCGTCTCCAGTTCCAGCACCTGGGCCGCCGAGAAATCGCCTTCGCTGCCGCCCCCGGCCGGGTCCACCGCCACCAGGTACTCTTTGCCCTTCAGCGGCGGCAGCCAGACATCCAACTCGCCGTTCAGGCGCCGCTCAACCGGCTCCTGCGCCTCCTTCAGACGCTCGTCAATCGCCGCCAGCTCAAATACCGAATCTCCGCTGGCTAGAAAACAGCTTTCCTCATCCTCGGCATACTCCTGCCTCGCCAGCCCGCGAAAGTTCGCGTGGATTTGCCTCCGGAAGCCGATCTGTTCCAGGTCCAGGCGCTTCCGCGCGATTAGTTTGCGTTCTTCCTCGGTCAGGGTAGTCTCTTCCACCGCCCCAGCCCGGTAACGCCGCTCCATCCACCAGGGAAAGAAGTGCTTCACCATCCCCGTCTCGCCGGCCTTCTGCCACTCCTGGTGGAAGCATCCGCCCACCCCCTCCGGCGTCGACTCCAGAATCAGCTCCGCCCCCGGCGCCATGGCCGCGCGCAACCCCGCCAGGGTCTCCGCCGCATCTCCGGGCCAGCGCGCCAGCTCCGAGCAGTGCAGATTCTGCACCGTCAATCCCCGCCCTGCGTTCCGATCTCCCGCCGACACCACCTGGTACTGCGCATCCATCTCCGGAAAGACGATCTGCCGCACATTGGTCCGCGAAGTCTTCAGCACTCCCTCCCGCAGCTCCTCCGGCAGCCAGTCCACAAACTTATGCACGATTCGGAAGATCTCTTCGGCCGCCTCCTGGGTGTGCGCTATCTCCAGGGTCAGCGTCCCCGGCTGGGTAATTGTCTTGAGAAAAAACCGAGCCGCGGCCCAGGTGGTCAGCCCCATCTGCCGAGCCTTCAGCACGATGTTTTGTTCTCCCCGCCGCCGCTCGAAGGCCTTCTGCACCGTATTCGCCTTCAGCTGTGCCGTCCACCCCTCGCGCGTCCTTACAAAAAGCAGTTTCTCGGCCAGCATCATCCCCACCGTCCGCCCCCGCAGGCTTGCAGGACGCTCGTCCAGTATCTTCCCGAATTGCTCCAGCTCCTCCTTGTTCAACTCCCCCGGCCCAAACTCCCACTCCCGCGCCCCTATCGCGCGTACTACCTCTATTTCCGCCACGAACCCCTCATTTCAACCTCGCCGGCAATCGCGTCCGGCGCTACCACCCTGAAAACTCCGCTACCCAGCCAGGACCGCCGTCGCCGCCTGTGCCCGCGGTCGTATACGTTGCTGCCGTGTAGCCTGAGCTTGTGCCTGCCGTGGCCGTGCAAGATGCCAGCGTCCCGCCGCTCCAGGTTGGCGTAACGGTCCCGGTTCCGAGTGTTCCGCCGCCGCCAAGTACCTGTAGCACGGTTCCCGCTCCCGTTCCGCATCCAGCCCCAGCCTGTACCACTGTGCAGGTTCCGCTAATTGCCCCACCCGATACAGCCAGCGTAGCTTTTGGAGGGCTGGTGCAAGAGCCTCTGGTCCAGGTTGCGTAGGGCACTGTTACCAGACCCCCCGGCCCTCCTGCGGCATATATATTCGGCCATGTGCTAACTGTCTTTTGCGAGGACAACACTACCACGCCACCGCCGCCGCCGCCCCCGCCGCCCTGACTGTTGCCGGTAGGCGGAAGGCCAGGACCGCCGCTTGCTGAGATCGTGCCCGTATATGTGCCGTCTGTTCCTACGATAGAGCCGCAGTCTAAAATAACGCCGCCGCCACCAACGCCTCCTGAACCTGTATTATTGCCACCGTCGCCACCCGCGCTACCGCCCGCATTTAGGCCGTCCGTACCAAGGAAAGCGCCATTGACAAGCGCGCGTTGACTGTTGGCAGTGATACTTGTCGAAGTCGGAGCGTTACCTCCGTTCGATGCGCCGCCTGAAGAATTACCCGTACCACCCGGCGTCAACATAAAGCCTTGCGAATGACTCCCGGACGATGAGCCTCCGCCTCCACCTCCGCCAAAGTTGCCCCCAGTGGCATTACCTGTAGTTCCTTCTGCATCGCAATTAATTGTTCCCGCAATGGTGCATGTGCCTGTCGCATGAACAATCAGGCTTGCGTTGTAGCCCCAGCCGGCGCCGCACGTTACCGTGTTTCCATATGGAACGGTGAAGTTCGTATAGTATTTCTCTCCAGCGATTGAGCCGCTGGCGTTTGTATTCGACCCGTCCGCGCCCGTGCCGAGATATTGCAACCACGCTGGAGTATTGGGATTCATCGCGTTGGCTGCTATCTGCGCCAGCGTTCCCGCCGTGGTCTGCACCTTTGTAGAGTTATCGCCGGTTGCGGGTGTCGAGTTGACGGTCGTGCCCGTAGGCAGGTTCGGCGTTCCGCTCAATCCCGCCGCCGTGCCGCTGGTATTCGCCGCATTGTTCGGAATGTCTCCACTCAGCAGCGTGGGAAGCTGAGCATGAGGCAATGTGCCGGAGTTGATCTCCGATCCGTTGATACTCTTGTTGGTGATCGTCTGCGTATCGGAAACGCCCACAATGGCGCTGGCTGGGGCCGTCAGGGATGTTCCCCACGAATTCCCTGTCGAGACAATTATGCCCGCGCCTGGATAGGCCATGCTGTTGATTGAAGCGCAACCCGTTGCGTTGCCGCTCGCTAAAATGCCTGTGGGAGCCTGTCCCGTGGGACATAGAGTCGGCGTCGTGGCGAGCGCCGTCGCCGTAGCCGCGTTTCCGCCTATGTTACCGCTCACAGCCGAACCTGGAATCGTCGTCGAGGCTGTCTCCGCGCTGGAGCTATTTGCGTAGACGTAGCCTGTCAAGCCGGATACGGAAGCCGATGTCGTATTTACGGTAGCGGCGCTGAGTATCCCGGCATTCACTGAGCTCAGGACGTTTAGACCAGGATAGGCGCTGCCTGAGTTAGTATAGCAAATACCGTTTCCATAGCTGCTTTCACAGATACGATAAGCGCCGTTGTAGAGATTCGTCGGTTGCACTGCGATGGTTTGCGGGTTCCAGTTATATCCTGTGATCGTACTGCCGCCGATATTCCCGCTGAACCCCGGAGAACCGCCAGCCGAGGGCGACAGCGCATTCAGATTAAGTGTGTCTTGATATTCCCCATTTGTAAATTGAGTTGTGTCACTAAAAGCCGTGGAACTGCCGTTGATGCCAACAATATGAACGCCCTGAAAGTTACCTGCCAGAGTCACCGAGCCGCCTAATATGCGGCCTGTCCAAACCCCGCCATTCACGAACACGCCAGACGGTCCAGTATTTGTCGAGTTGACAGTTGCGATAGCGGCAAAAGGCGTCGAAGAGCTTTGATTCTCGATATTGACCCCGCTGAGAGTCAGAGTCGTTCCCTGGCACGTTGTCGCATAGCTCAGATCAACAATAGCGTGCGTGCTGTCTCCCCCGTTTACCTCAGCTATGTAACCAGCCCCTCCAGAGTTGTCAACCACAACATCACCGCAAATCCCCGTAAGCTCAAGAGGAGACAAGGTGCTCAGGAGAATCGAGCCGCCGACAAGCAGGTGCGTATCTCCATAGCCTGCTCCGGTGGTGTAGTGCGATGTGGTGGTGCTCGGTCCGGCAACTTGACCCAGCACCAGCGCGTTTCCATGACTTTGTAGCTGCGAACTTATAACAGACGATAAATCCTGCCCGATAATTGCGGCTGCGCTCGTGCCAGCGCCGCCCCCGCAATTCATAAAGCTGTTGTAGATGGAAACCTCGCCACCGCCAGTAGTATCCGGCTTGGAAAGCACGCAAGTCCCCGCGCTTGGAGTTCCGCTGAGAGGAACAATTGAAATTCCATTGATAATCAGACGCCCGTGCATCACCGCATCGATCACCGGAGACGTTGATCCGATGGCTGAGGTGTAGCAGATCGGCGAGGCGGTTCCGGCATTAGGCTGCCCTTTACCGTCACCGACAATTTGCATCGTTCCGCCAAACCCTCCGAAGAGCAGGGAGCTAGTGACCTTGTAACAAACAGAGGGAGTGGGAAGATAGAAGGCTTGATTAGCTGCCAGCGCGGCGCTGAAACCGGCATTCAGAGCCCCCGTGTCGTCAGTTACACCATCTCCTTTTGCGCCGCTGTTTAATGCCGAGACGCCGCCTACGCCCAGGTTCGCCAGCGTTGTGGATGCTCCCGTTCCCTGAAACGCGATAGCGGCGTTGTTGCTCATCGTGCCGCCAGAGAGAGACAGAAAAGAGCCGCTGCCTGAATACTGCGGAATGTTGATTACGTTGCCGGTGTAAGTGGCCGGACCCGATGTGCCCGTTGTGGTCAGCGTGAACGCGGGAGCGCCGCCCAGGTTCGCCAACGCCGCCGATGGCGACAACGATGAGAGCGTTGTGCCGCTGGCCGCGTAGTAAGGGAACTGCCCCGCCGTGCCGGAGTTGACCGTGCCGCTGCCGCCGCCGCTGCCTCCCGAGCCGCAGGCTGAACCGGTATTGGTAATCCAGCCCGAGTTATCGATTTGCAGGCAGTTATGCCCGCTGCTCGCCGCTAGCCCCGGGAATTTGATTGCCGTTGTTCCCGTGAAACTCGCATACAAAGTGCTGCTGCCGCCGCCGTAGATATTAAATCCCGTACCGGAGCCGGATTCGTAGTTGACGCGCACTACTCCGGAGGTATTCGAGGCGTTGATGTAAGTGTCTCCACTGTTGGTGCTCTGGTATGCCTTGAAGCTGTCCAGGCCGCCGGTAGCCGAGTTGAGCGCCCAGTTATTGCCGGCGTCCTTCACCATGTACCACTGGCTGTTGCCGTTCCAGTCCTTGTAGATGAAGGATTCCTTCTGGCTGGCCGTCAAACCGGCCCACAGCGTTGCGTCGATTTCAGCGTCCGCCTGGTTCTTGACCGTCGTCGTGCCGGTGAATGTCGACGCGCCGCCTACTTGCAGCGTCCCGTTGAACTGCGCGTTCCCGGCGTTGTTGATGGTTGCCACAGTGGACTCGCTGGCTCCGCCCGACCCGATAACTATGCCGCCGGTGCCTGAGTTAGTCGAGCCATTCAGCACAATCGCGCCTGTTCCGGCCGCATTGATAACCGTCTGGTTGTTGGCGCTCGACTGGCCGTTGTTGTACTGCCCGATCGACAGCCGGTACACATTGTTCAGCTCGTCGAATACCTGGTAGAACTGCTCGCCCGCCGCGGCGTCGCTCAATCCCGTGGTCCACCGGTAGCCGTAGTCCGTCTCGTACCGATCCAGCAGCCCGCGCTCGTTTCCCGCGCCAATCCCGAGGCGATAGTGGTTGGTGAGCGTGGCGTCCTTCTGGCTGCCGTACCAGTCGCCGTTCAGGCTGTTGAAACTGCGATGAAACGTATCGAGAAAACTGTTGCGCGTTCCGTTGTCCGTCAACTGCCCGGTGAACATCGTTCCGCCGGTCATCCAGTTGTTGTATGCGCTTCCCGCGTCCGCCACCACCTGGCTGG
>Ga0326727_10027955_pt1 | contig 10300 bp, 13 predicted proteins | sample MB2enrmetagenome_FD_207643 | JGI IMG/M metagenome (GOLD analysis project Ga0326727, IMG submission 207643) | Lab enriched peat soil microbial communities from McLean, Ithaca, NY, United States - MB29MY | ecosystem: Environmental > Terrestrial > Soil > Wetlands > Peat | place: USA: New York...
TATCCATCCGGCTGGTGTGGCCGAAAGGTCAACGGTAGGGAGCGCCTTGGCCGTGGTCGGCACCACTGTCGTGGCGAAGGTCTCCGAGCTAGTGAACACGGTGAGCGCTACGGCTATGACCACCATCACCAGGGCGCGGAACTTCATTGTCGTCATGCTCCCATGAAGCCCTGACAGGACGGGTTCGCATATACGGGCGAGCTGCTACTTGCAGCAGTCCGGGAAGTTGGTGGTGACGCTGTGACCGGCCTGGACCACCACGTCCTTGGGGCGGTACGGAAACCCCACCTGTTCCGCCTCGACCTTGTATGACCCTGGCGCGACGGAGAACCGGTACTTGGCCCCCGACTTGATTGTCGTCGACGCAACGACGGTCGGCCCGGAGTAGAGCAGCACCGTCACGCGGGGTAGAGCACTCTCTACCTGGACGAACACGCAGGCATAGGCGAATCCGGTCACGACGCCTGTGGGTTTGACCGTGCTCGTCGTACAGGCGGCGAGGGTGAAAGCGATGGCGGCCATCACGAGGACTACGAACTTGCCGGACCTCATGCCGGTGGACTTACGCGTACTGGTCAAGGGTGTTTCCCTGCTCGAACGGTGTCACCTCCACCGGACCACAAACGTCCCATCCCGTTTGGTTCCCTCTCATCGCGGCAAGAGACACCGAGATGCTCGGAGCGCTTCCGGGCACGCCGATGGTCAGAAGCGTTGTCCCCTTGCAGTCCGGGGCTATTGGTCCTGCTGCGGTCTCGACAAGGAAGGACGCTGGCGTCCCGGTCCCCACGGCAACTGGCCTCGGAGGCTCTTGGTGTGGGGCGGCGTCGTTGTGTTGGACTGTTATGGCCACAGGATGGAGTGGGGAACCGAATTGCAGAGTCGGGTACCCGTAGAGCCTGCACGGAACCGAGGACGAAATCGTGATGATGTCCTGTTGCGTGCTCATGCCGACGTACGGTCCACTCGACGAAATCGCTTCTCGAAGCTCGCCATCGGTGCAAGGCGTGGAGGGCACAGGTACGACCGGTCCCGGCTCGTATTAAATCGTGATCGTAGGTGGCAAGGTCGTGTTCGACAGAGTCGGTATCGAAATCGTCGTCCTCGAGGGAACGGTCGTGGTCGTGTAGTTGCCACCTGGTGGAATCGTCTTTGGCAGCGAGGTCGTAGTCTTGTTCGGGCTTGTGGTCTGGGCGCTACCGGTGCAGCCAGCAACGAAAAGCGTCATGACCGCTGCCGCGACCGCGCCGTGCTTGTGCATCGTGGTCCTAGAGCATGCCCGGTGACGGACACTGGAGCTTCCCGCACAGGTTTGGAAGAACTGCCTGCCTCCATGGCTTCGGTCTCGCTGGCAGAAGGAAAGCCGACCTGGATTCAGTCAGCGCCAACGAGGCCAGCTCTAGCTGGCTGGAGCCGACGAACCACTTCGCGTCGAAGGCCAGTTGCCCTGTCTTCGTGAGACAGAGGACGCCTTCGGGTTGGACGTTCAGGCACCAGAGGCGACGCCAGACGATCGTTCTGTGGGACAAGCGATCAGTGAGGTTCGCACTGAGGTTCTGCACGACCCACATGGGCATCCGGTATCCCTCAGCCCACATGCTTTCCCCAACACTCAGTGAACCGAAAGGCCCGACACATCTCCAAGGTTTCCGAGATGCCGCGCGGAGACACTCGTAGTACTTGCCGCGACCGTCCTTGATGAACCGGAACGTCGCCGAACCGAACGGGGCCTCGTAGACGAAGTTCCCGTCGGGGTCCGAACCCACCGCAGGCTCAGACCAGACTGTAAAGCTGGGAATCTGACCTGTCGGGCTGTCCAGCGGCGGGACGAATCGGTAGGCGGCCTCGAACGGCTCACGCAGCCCCTTGTGGGCCAGGGCGATGAATCGGGACAGGTCTGCTCTGCTGACAGTCGGCGTGACGGTGACGAGCGGGGCCTTCACGACGTGCCAGGAACGCCCGCTGTTCGTGGTGCGATACAGCGCATTGGCCCCGCCGCTGTTTGGACCCCCGAGAACGACCCAGGTGGTCCCGGTAGCAAAGCCAACGGCGAACAGCTCCCTGTTTGCGAGGACGGACTTGAAACTGTGCCCACCGTCGGTCGTGACCTCCAGGTTCCACGAGCCGGTGAACGAATCCAGGAGAACGGCCTTTTGGTCCGAGAGTGGGAACAGCGAAATGTCAGGCAGCGGAGAAGACCCCGCGATTCCGAAAAACCGTCGCCCTCCGTCTGTCGAGCGCACTGTCGCGCTGGAATGAAGGTCGTAGCAGGTACCCCAGAGCGTCTGAACCGATGTCGCGGTGATCGAACAGGAGAACGCACCTCCGATCTGGTCAGACGGGAGGGCAGACCAGACCCTCCCGTAGTCCCGCGACACGAGCAATCGTCCCCCTGGTCGACCCCCTTGAGGTGTCAGCACCAACCAGACACTCGAACCGAAGGCCGAGAGGGAGACGTTCTGGCCCTCACTTTTCGTCTCAACCAAGAAAAAGTTGTAGGTCGTGGTCCAGTCGTTCTCCGCGACAGGCGATGAGACAAGGTCATAGGACGAGCGGGTTGCACCGCGGCACTCGTAGGTCACCGCGTACGCGCGCCCGTCTGCTACCACGATGGGCGGGGCGAGAGCGCCGCCGAGATGGACGCGCTGCCAGGTAGTTCCACCGTCACCAGTCCAGAAGAAACTGTCCTCACCTGTTGGTCCATCACTTGAGTAGGCGTAGCCGTCTTCTCCGTTGGCAAATAGGAGGGAACCTGTGGGGAGGCCACGGGGCGTCATATCAGCCCGCATGCCAAAGAAACCAACACGAACTGAAGGAACTCCCACTTGGATAAAGGCCGCGCCTCCGTTCTCACTCTCGAACATCGCCAAACAGGTCCCGGACGAGCACGGGTACTCCCCGAGCAGCCACAGATTGCCCTCCGCACCGGTGACGGTCAGCCATGTGATGCGAGGGTGCGCTTCGGTCTGCGCCGCGAGGTGGATGACCTCCGTGGCCGGTATTGACCTCGGAGGATGGGACGCCATCGAACTCGTGCAGGCGGCGAGCGTTATGGCCGTCGCCACAGTCATGCGGAGTTTGCGCACGACCGTCATGGCGCACACCTGGAGTCCAGCGGGAAGATCGCCACACCTGAACCACCGTCAGTACCGACTCTGGCAAAGGTGACGAGGTAGCCGTCCCCGAGGACAAGCAGGATGGACGGAAGTGACGAGCCACCCGGAATGGGAAAGTCGCTTGGCAGTTGCAGCCGGGCCACCGTCGACACTCTGGGACCCCCGATGCAGTCAAGCAGCAAAGACCCAGGACGACCGTGTGTACCGCCGATGTGCTCGAAGGCGAAAATCCCATCCTCGACGCTCCCGTCGACAGCGCCGTTGACGCCCGCTAGTGCGCAGGTGACAGCCCCCGTGCAGGAAAGGGGAGCCAGTGACGCGGTGGAGAACGGAGCGAAATACGTCATCATGCCCCCGCCTTGAATGACCCAGAGGATGTCTCCGGCAACGCCGAGCACGCGGGTGAGTTCAAACGGTGGCGTAGGAACGATGAACAAGGAACCAGTCGTGGGGTCGAAGCGCTCGATTACTTGGGAATGAGCGGCGTTCTGGTTGATGACCGAGACGTAGAGGTAGTCCGAACTTGAGCCGGACGTGATCCCTACGACCTGCGAGTTGGGTGCCATCTCGGGTACAAGAACCGTGCTGATGCGCCCGGTACGTGGGTCCAGGCGCGCAAGGCTCGCGGAGACCGTGCTGGACAACCAGAGCACTCCGTCGCTTGCGACCGGGGGGCCGGTTTCGAAGTTCTTGCCAATCGCCACCCTCATGGTCACTGCGAGCGTCTCTTGATCCATTCGGACGATCTGCTGCTCGCAGAGACCCGCGACCACCCAAACCGAGCCGAACACTACGACCGGAGGCTGGTTGTAGTAGTAGTCAGGGAACCAAGGGGACCGGGCCAAGACACCGGTCTTCGGGTCGATCCGTTCCACGCGAAAGCCAGCTTTCGGTCCCGCTGGCGCGTAGGAGACGTAGAGGTCACCACCAGTAAACGTCGCGGCCTGCGGATTGTCTAGAGGAAGTACCAGAATGGGATGAAAACGCCGGTGCGTTCCCATATCGACCTCCAGAAGCCCGCTTGCTGGGACGTGCGTTGCTGGGACGGTGACCGGACCCGACGTGCAGGGCGATGTGGCCGAGACGGTCCTCGGCATCGGTGGTGTGGTCGTAGTCCCTGTGGTCGTGACCGTCGACGAGGCCATGCTCGGGCTGGCGGCAAACATCACGTCATGGTTGCGATCACGAGCACGACCAAACGGCCGGACCTCATGCCGGTGGACTTACGCGTACTGGTCAAGGGTGTCTCCCTGCTCGAACGGTGCCACCTGCACCCGGCCGCAGACGTACCACGCCGAACGGAAGCTCGCCGCCGGGAGAGACACCGAGACGCTGGGTGCGCTGCCGGGCACCCCGATGCTCAGCAGCCCGGTCTCCTTGCAATCCGGGAATATTGGTCCCTCGGCGGTTTGCAACAGGAACGACGCTGGCGTCCCGGTGCCAACCGCGACTGGCCTGGGAGTCGCCTGGTGTCCCACGACTCCAGTGTGTTGCACCCTGATGGCCAAGGGGTGTGACGAGCCACCTAACTCCACAGTCGGGTATCCGTAGAGTTCACACGGAGCCGAGGTCGAAATCGCGATGATGTCCTCGCTTTCGGCCATGTCGGTGAAAGGGCCTCTGCCGAAGTCCGTCGCGCGAAGCTCGCCATCGGTGCATGGCACGGAAGGCACGGGCACGGCTGGTCCCGGCTCATATTGAATCGTGACCGGAGGCTGCAACATGGTGCTCGACAGAGTTGGAGGTGGAGTCGTGGACTGCGAGGGAAGCGTTGTGGTCGTCCTGTAGCCGCCCAGTGGAGGAATCGTCGTCAGCACCGTCGATGTCGGTTTGTTCGGGCTTGTGGTCTGGGCGCTAGTGGTGCAGCCAGCAAGGAACAACGTCATGGCCACTGCCGCGAAGATGGCGAGCTTGCGCGTCATGGTCGGCAACTGGCGGGCGGGGTGAGCCGCATAATCCCAAGACCAGGCTGCACCGTCGCGGCCACGCCATACGTGCCTTTCCGAGTGACCACTATCGGTCCGTTCAAGACGTTGCTCCAGGACTTTGATTGAAGGAACGCTTCAAACCGAGCCGTGCGGGGATTGAAGCAATCGACGCCGCCAGCGCTCGCCACCCAGACCACGCCACCGGAGATATCGACCAGGGGAAATTGACTTGTGTGCGGAAGGGACGCGCCAGGCCCACCATCGACTCCTACTGGCAGGTCCTCACATTCGCGCCCATAGGAGGAAGCGAACAATCTGAGGGGCGAGGTCCGGTAGTCGTAGATGGAGCCGCAGGTCCCAGGGTCCCCTCCAGAAAGCCAGACGTTGCCGTCGTAGGCAGAAAGCCAGTCCCATCCATTTGGAGGGTCAGGGATGATGGCACTCCCCAATAGACGACCGTTACTCCCGTTGCGTTCTTGAAGGAGCAGCGTCGGAGCGGGTGGCTGTCCTCGAAGCGCTGTGGGACCGACTTCGACAAGGAGCCGGTTCGTCTCGTTGTCCATGGCAATCTCGCACTGGGTGCCCGCGGGCACTTTCACCGCTTGGAGCAGTTGCCCGGACTCGGGGTCGAGCCGGAGCAGCTTGCAACCGAACGCCGCCCAGAGCGGACCACGGCCGAAACCGGTCAAGGAGTCCAGGGAACCAGAAGCCAGCGAACCGTTCACGGGCACTGAGCGCTCCCGCTGGAGCGTCAACGGGTTGAGTGCCACCAGCTCGGTCGGCAGTCCCCGGCCCTTCGACAACCCGGCCATGAGCCAGAGAGCGTTGTCGACGAACGTGGGCGAGAAAGCACCTGGCAAGGCCGGTGAGCGGGCGACAATGTGGCCTGAGGCGCTGTCCAGCCGGACCACCGTGGCTCTCGCCAACTGTGACCCCCGCTGAGGGAGTTGAACTGAGTACAGCCATCCTCCTCCCGACACGAGACCCGAGAACTGACCCTTTGCCACGACCCGCACCTTCACTGGGACAATAGGCACGCTTGTTGTGGTCGACGCTGTAAGGGCGGTTTGCGCCGTGAAACCGGCAGTGGCCCGAGCAGCGGACAGCCCTAGACTCGTCAAGGCGGCGAGCATCAGCGTCATGGCCACTGCCGCGACCGCGCCGAGCTTGCGCACCATCGGCATCATGGCACCGCCCGTCAGCTCCGCGGTGTCGCATACGACGCCTCCTAGAGATGACGACATCCACGTTCCGATGGCCGCAGAGGTCGGGATGCGCACGCTCGTTGACGGCAGGACCGACTAGGTACCAGCCTCGACGCGCAGGCGACTACAATGACCATGGGTGCCGTCATCGCTGCGACGGGCACGGTTGCCGGGCGGGTCTCTCATGCGTACTCCTACGGCGTGGTCACCGTGCTCATGGTCCCACGGAGCATTCGCACCGGAAAAACGCGTACGGAAGTGATGTCTGACGCACCACCGGCATTTACCTCAGTTCGCGGGAGTGATCGTGCTCACTTAGGTGGCGGGTTGACCACCTCGACCACGCCAGTCACGCACGCGGGAGATCGGGGACTGGTCTGCAAACAGCCTGGAATCCGACTGCGGGTCAATGTGTCGACAATCCGGCGCGCCAGGGGACCACTGGCCGTGACCACCACGCCGAGGGACGGCGCGTAGTAGTCGCCCTTAGCTCCGAAGTAGACCGGCACCCCGTTGATGACGGTGGGCTTCTCACCAGCGTAAGCCGGAGGGACCATGCCCATGTGAAGCAAGCAAACGACAGTACCGCCAGGAGCCGCCAAGCAGAGCTGACCTGAGGCGGTCGACGCCGCTGTCGCGATTACCTGTTGGAGGCCCGTTCTTCCCGAGCCGAGACTCACGAGCACGGGCGGTGACGGGGGAGCCGACACCTGTGCATCGCCATAACTGCTCGGCGACCATCCGACCGGCGTCACCCTCGGACTGGCCCCTCCGCCGAGCCCGAAGCTGTTCGTCACGAGGAAGGTGGCCACTACGACAACGACGAGAGCCGCACTGCCAGACAGCACTGCCATGGAACGACCCTTGTGCACTGAGCGGACTCGCTCGGCGAGCGCCGACATTGCTAGCCCGAGCGCGAGGTGCAGTCGTGTCGTCTCTCCCGCTGCAAGAAGCTCTGCCGACAGGTCCCCCACCTCTTTGCTGTAGCGCTCCCGCCAAGCCTTCGGGTAGAGCACCACGAGTGAGCGAAACAGCCAACTGTTCATGACATCGCGCCTGCAACTCTGCCCAGCCCGAGTTCGGCGATGCGCGCCGACTCGCTGAGCCTTTCCCTGACGGCTTCCAGTCCTGAGGCGGTGATGCGATAGGGATGGCGACGGTCCTCTGCGGGCAGAGCTTCAACGAGACCCGCCTGTTCGAGCTTGGCGAGGCACCCGTACAACGTCCCCGGACCGAGCTTCACGCCTGCGAAGCCTTCGATGTCCTTGATGAGGCCATAGCCGTGCTTTGGACCACCGGCCAGACTGGTGAGAACAAGGACGCTGCGGTCCGACGACCCGCGAATCCCTTCCACCGTCATTTGGACCTGCCCTTCGACATAACCCTCCAATCACGATATATCGGAGAGTGGAGTAATGCAACCACCGGCTCAGACGGAAGCTTCCCCTCCTACGGACTCAGTGTCACGGTCATGGCCGTCACCACGAGCTTGCGCACTGTGCGCATCATGGCACCGACCGTCGTCGCCGCGAGGTCGGACAGGGGCGCTTGCAGGCGAGCTTGTTGAGCCTAGCCCCGACCCCGCGGACCGCCCCAGTGACTGAAGTCCATCTCAGGAGGTTCGCCACCAAATGGCCAGCGCCTCTCGGCGACTCCCCGCCTTATGAAGTCCGCGAGTTCTCCGAGGGTCGTGTCGGCCCTCAAGGTTCCAGCGTTCAGCCATCCGGGCGTTCAACTGTCCGATGACCTTGGGTCAAGCCACCCGCAGCACCAGCTAGACCAGCAGTACCAGAAGCCGACAACCGTGGGGGGCAGGTACACCCGCAGTAGTCCCGCATGGTGGTGGTCATCGGTCGACTCAACACGAAGGCTGGTCAAGTCGCTGAGAAGTTCGGCAAAGCGCTCCGGGACTAGCAGAGCTGTGGTCGCGGTTAGGTTGGCGTCGAGATCCTTGGCCAAATGGTCACGCTCCTTGCTGGACACGGCTGGACCGTCCTGTCATCTAGAGGCCGTGGACCGAGACGAAGCGGACCACCCATGGCTGCCGCTGTGGATAGTCACGTTCCGCTGATACAAAGGCAGCGCTGCCCACGCTGGTTGCGGGCACCACCGGTTCGGCGCCACTCTCGGTCCTCCAAATGATTCCCGGTGCGCAGGCAAGCGCCACGACCGTCAGCGTCACCATGGCTGCGAACAAACCCGGCCACCACGCCCCGACGTTCGTCATTGTCGGCTCCCCGGCGATGAGGCTGGTGCTGACGATGAGAGTCGTCCCGTCGTACAGGCTCCACGCCGCGAAGGCCCCGCAGGTGACGATCATGCCGACGATGCCCAGCAGACCGCTCCACCGAACTCGCCCGCGCCAGCCTCGACGGCGCTCGGGTCCGGGCCGTGCGAATCGGCCAACAAACAGCCTGAGAAATCCGACAAGAACCAGTTGGGCAAGAACGAGTGCCACGATGGCACCGGTACCCTCGCCGGAGTCGACGCCGTATCGTGCTGTCGTTATCGCTTGGTGGGTAACGAGCAGGACGACCAACAACTCCCCGGCAGCCCCTATGCAGAAGGCGAGCACAACCAACGCCAGGCGAGGCTTGACCCGACACAGACGGTGGACGAGGAAGCCAACTGCCAGGGCGACCCCCGCGATACCGACGCCAGTCCAGAGATGGAACGGTGGGAGGGACGGGAACACGTAGCCGGGAGGGACGCTGTGGTACCACACTTGGGCTGTGGCCGCTGCCACAAGCCACGTGGTCGCGAGAACGACGAACAACATCATGGCGGCGACGCTCGTCGCAGCGGAGTACCGGATTCGCGAGGGCACCGGGGGGCTGATCCCGGACGGAAATGGCGCGCCAGATGAGTCTCCCACGTGTCCTCCTACAGCTTGGTCAACCTAACCGTCGTCTCATGAAGTCTCTTGGCTGGGGCTTCGCGTACTCGCCGATCCAAGAGTGAGACGCGCCGGTGGTGAGGCCAAAGTCTGTCCGTCGGGTCTATGGCGCAGGACGGAAGGACCGCAGGAACGCCTTGATGGTCGGAAGGCGTGCATCATTGCCGCTCGCAGTCACAACCCACATCACACGACCCCGCGAGACGCGCAGCCAGCCATAACACCAGTCGCTTCGCTCGGTGCATTGAAAGACCGCGCGGTAGAGACCGGCTCGCGTCGGCCAGCTGCGGCGGTCGACGAGCTCTCGTTTTAGGGTGGCAAGAAAGCTTTCCGCGACGGCGTTATCCCAGCATTCCCCCTTGCGGCCGAGGGACAACCGGACGCCGTTGTTGTCAGCGAGCTCGCCGAAGTCTTTACTCGTGTTCTGGCAACCCCTGTCCGAATGGAAGATCACACCGCGGCCCGGCCGACGCGTGGCAAAGGCCATCTTCAAGGCGTCGCCGACGAGCTCGGCGTGCATGTGGTCGCCGAACGCCCAGCCAACAACGCGGCGGGAGTCGAGGTCGATCACCGTCGCCAGGTACGCCGAGCCTTCGAAGGTCCAGAGGTATGTGATGTCGCCGCAGTAGCGGGTGTCGAGCTCGACGCCGGGGCCGAACTCGCGCCGGATGAGGTCGATCGCCTTCGACTCGGCCTCTGGGTCCTGGATCGTCGTCTTGCGCCACCGGCGCTTGCAGCGGCCCTCGAGACCAGCTTGGCGCATGAGCCGGGCAACGCGGCGCTTGCCGCAGCAGATGCCCCGGTCCCGCAGCTCTCTGTGCACTCTCGGCGACCCATAAGTGCCGTCGGACTCCTCGAAGATGGCGATGATCTGGCGCAACAGCTCGGCGTTGGACACCTGGCGGCGAGACGGTTTCTCGTCGAGTCGCTGATAGAAGGCGGCGCGGGAGACCTCCAGCAGCTCACAGCAGCGCTTCACGCTGTGACCTGCCACGGTTCTGATGCCAGCAGCCTGAGCCAGCAAAGCGGTTCATTAAAGAACTTTTGGTAATACACTGACATCTGTGCTAGTCATGGGAAACTGTTCCTATGACTCCTCCCGCTCGTTCCCGGGCCCGCGAACCGGCAACGCTGTCCAAGCCGGCGGCACCAAGACGC
>Ga0326727_10027957_pt1 | contig 10300 bp, 12 predicted proteins | sample MB2enrmetagenome_FD_207643 | JGI IMG/M metagenome (GOLD analysis project Ga0326727, IMG submission 207643) | Lab enriched peat soil microbial communities from McLean, Ithaca, NY, United States - MB29MY | ecosystem: Environmental > Terrestrial > Soil > Wetlands > Peat | place: USA: New York...
TTCATCGGCCGCGAGGCGCTGCTGGCCGCGCAGGCCGCAGGCGCGCCCAAGCGCAAGCTGGTTGCTCTGGAGATGGTGGAACGTGGAATCGGGCGCGACGGGTACCCGGTGCTGGATCTGGACGGGAACGAGATTGGCGCCATCACTTCCGGATCGCCCGCGCCGTTTTTGAAGACCAACATCGCTTATGCATTGCTGCCGTCGGGCGTGGCTTCGAGCGGCACTGATGTGCTGGTGGAGGTGAGGGCGAATCGGGTACGCGCAAAGCAGATTCCGGCGCCGTTTTATAAGAGGGTGAAGAAGTAGCATGGTGGACTCCCACCCTGGCCGCAAAAACAAGAACGCGGCGAGGGTGGGGCACCCGGATTGTGTAAATAATCAGTGGACAGCGAAAGCGTCACACCTGCATGACTTCGGCTTCCTTTTTGTGAGAGAGCTCTTCCATGCGGCGGATTTCCTCGTCGGTCATCTTCTGGATTTCTTCGAGAGAGCGCTTCTCCTCGTCCTCGCTGATCTTCTTTTCCTTGGCGAGTTTCTTGAGGGCGTCGTTGCCGTCGCGGCGGACATTGCGAACGGCCGTCCGATGCTCTTCGAGAACCTTGTTGATGTGCTTGCAGACGTCGCGGCGGCGCTCCTCGGTCATGGGCGGAACGGGCACGCGCAGAACCTTGCCGTCACTGATGGGATTGAAGCCGAGATCGGCGACGCGCACAGCCTTTTCAATCTCTTTGAGCACGGTGGGGTCCCAGGGCGCAATGAGGATCAGTTGCGCCTCGGGAGAAGAGACCTGCGCGACTTGGCTGATGGGGGTTGGCGTGCCGTAGTAGTCCACCTTGACCTGGTCGAGCATGTGGACGCTGGCGCGGCCCGTGCGTGTGGCGGCCAGGCTGGCCTGGAAGGTGGTTACGGCCTGGTCCATACGATGCCTGAGGTTGGCGTTGATTTCCTTGAGCGCCGGAATACCGGCCATGAATGAAGCTGCCATAGAGTTCTTCCTCCCATACAACCAAAACACTATATTAGCGAATCGGGGCGGCGGGAGGGCATTTTTGCTCAGGATAAGTTCATGTGGCGAAACCGGGATTCGCTACACCGGCACAGCGAGGCCTGTTGATGCGGCCTGTTCGTGAGCGTGGTAGCTGGAGCGGACCAGGGGCCCGGATTCCACGTGGCGAAAACCCATTGCGAGAGCTTCGGCTTTCAGCTCGGCAAACTCTCGCGGCGTGTAGAGGCGCGCCATTGGCAGGTGGTCGCGCGAAGGGCGCAGATATTGGCCGATGGTGAGAATGTCGCAGTGGACGCTGGCCAGGTCGCGGAAGACTGCGAGCAACTCGGCGGTCTCCTCGCCCAGGCCAACCATCACGCCGGATTTTGTGAGCCCATCAGGTCGCAACTCTTTCGCATAGCGCAGTAGATCGAGAGTGCGTTCGTAGCGTGCGCCGGAGCGGACTGCGCGATAGAGGCGCGGGACGGACTCGGTGTTGTGATTGAGCACTTCAGAACGAGCCTCGACGACCGCGCGGATAGCTTCCTGATTGCCCTGGAAGTCGGGGATGAGCACCTCGACGCTGCATCCGGGGGCAAGGCGGCGAATCTCCTCGATGACCATGGCGAAGGCGCGCGCGCCGCCGATGAGGTCGTCGTCGCGGTTGACGCTGGTGATGACGGCGTACTCCAAGCCCAGCGCGGAGACGGCCTGAGCGACCCGGCGCGGCTCGTCGAAATCGATTGGCTCGGGGCGGCCCTTGGGCACGGCGCAGAAGCCGCAGCGGCGGGTGCAGAGATTGCCCAGCATCATGAAAGTTGCGGTTTTGTGATGCCAGCACTCGCCGATGTTGGGGCAGTGGGCGCTTTCGCAGACGGTGTTGAGCGCAAGCGAGCGAGCCAATTGCTTGAGGGAGTGGTAGTTTTCGCCCACGGGAGCGCGGGCCTTGAGCCATTCGGGCTTGGGCGCGGGAGTTTTGCGGGCGGGGGCGATCTGGACCAGATCCATCACGTTCTTATTGTAGCGGGAGGGGTCGGGGGACGGAGGGTAGGTAATTTTGGCTGTTTTTGTTATGACCATAGTCAAATGACCATGGTCAGATATATACTGAATTTGCGAGGAGGGCGGCAATGCGAACCATGGCGGCGGGCGAGTTCAAGGCCAAGTGTCTGGGAGTGATGGCCGAGGTGAATTCCACCGGCCAGCCTGTGCTTGTGACAAAGCGCGGCAAGCCGTTTGCCCGGGTTTTGCCCGTGGAAGGGCATACGCCGCAGGAGAACCCTGAGGCGATCTTTGGCTGTTTGAGGCACATGGGAACCATTACCGGAGACATTGTCACTTCAGAGTTTACCGACGAGGAATGGGACCGGATGTTCAACGAAAAGTGGGATCGATTTGAGCAGGGGGACTCGGAGTGATTCTGCTCGATACGCACGTTATTATCTGGCTGATGATAGCTCCGGAACGATTGTCCTTCAGGGCGCGCGGCGCGATTCTGCAATCTCGCATTTCAGGAGAAAAGCTTGGCTACTCTCCGGTTTCGTTGTATGAGATAGCCAATGCCGCGCGTAGAAAGCGGCTAATCCTGGATGTGACGATCCAGGAGTTCATAGCAGCCATACAAGCCAAACTGGAGTTGATTCCCTTGACTGCCGAAATCGCGATCTGCGCCGCGGGACTCCCCGACCCCTTCCATAGCGATCCGATGGACCGAATCATTACCGCTACCGCCATTGTCGGAGATTGCATGCTGATCACGCACGACGATCGCATCCGCAAGGCGAACGTCTGCAAAGCGGTCTGGTAACTTTCGCTACCGCAGCTTCTCGCGCACTTCGGTGCGGACCAAATAGAGGAAGAAGACCAGGTTGAGCAGGCCCTGTACGAGAGCGGGCGGCTGATGCTGGCTGGCGAAGAACCACAGGTTGTAAACCGCGAGCAGGAAGAACGCGCCGAGGGCCAGCGCCCATGCCCAGCGCAGCAGCAGGAGCAGGCCGGCCGCGGCGGCGATGAATCCGGCGGCAAGGACGAGAAAAAGCGGCGGATAGTGGCGGCCGGAGACCACGCCGAGCGTGATGACCACCGAGAGCGCCAGCAGGTAGAGGCTGATGGCGGCCAGAGCGGGCAGCGGCAATAGATCGCGGGACGGCCGGTTAGCTTTGTCTTCGTGACTCATGATGGACTGATTCAATCTATTGCATTCCGACCCTTTCCGCGAAAAGAAACGGAAAGGATGGGACGCGGAAGGTTGTGTGGTATCCCACCCATTTCGCAAAGAACGCGAAATGGATGGGGCACGGATGTTCATGGTCTTGGGTTATTCCGAGGCGGCGATGGCTTCGGCGATGCGGTCGATGGCTTTGAGTTCGGCGTGGCTGCCGGGACGGTGGCCGTTGACAAGGATGGAAAAGGCGAGGGTTTTTCCGCTGTCCGCGGTGAGGTAGCCGGAAAGGGCGTTGACCTCGTTGAGCGTGCCGGTTTTTGCCCATAGGCGGCCCTTGAGCGGCGAGCTTTTGAAGCGGTTGTCGAGAGTGCCGTCAACGCCGGCCACGGGAAAGCTGCCGCGCCAGGCCGCGCCCCAGCTCTGGCGCGAGGCGTAGGAGAGCAGTTGGGTATAGGCGCGTGGGGCGATGCGGTCATCGGGGCTCATGCCCGAGCCGTCATAAAAGAAAAAATCATTGTCGTCTACCCCGGCATTCAGCAGAAACTGGCGGACGACGCGCGTGCCTTGCTCGAAGCTGCCGTCGGCTCCCTGCACTTTGCCGAGCAGGCGCAAGAGCAGTTCGGCGTGGAGGTTCTGGCTCTCCTTGTTGGTGACGGTGATGTCCTGGGCTACGGGGACGGAAACGCGCGTGGCCAGCACCCGGCGGCCATCGAGCGGCGCGGCCACGGTGCTCAGGCTTGAGCGGGTCAGCGCGAGCGGCTGGGCGCGCTCATCGGAAAATTCTTCGGTTGCGGTGGAGAACCGATGGTGGGCCACGGCGCCGCCTTTGACCTTGATGCCGCGGCTGACGAGCGCCTGCCTGAAGGCCGCGGCGGCGTACGCGGCGGGATCTTCAACGGCCAAATCGGCAGTGAAGCCCGTGGGTGGCACAGTGCCCCAGGCGCGGAGGGTGCGGTCGCCGGGACGCCGGTCGAGTTCGGGGTGAGCGGGCTGCCCTGCGAGCGCCGGCGTCATGGAGTTGTCGAGCGCGTAGTAGTCAACATCCGGCGTCCACTGGGCTGTGGTCTTGGCTGGTTTGGACCCGGTGGCTGGGACGGCGTTGACGGCCAGCTCGATAGTGTTGTCGTTGAAGGTAAGCGCGGAGATGGGCGCGCCGTAGTCCCATTGCAGGTCGTCCCAGCCCCAGTCAGAGCCCCAGGGCTCGTCGAGATAGAAACTATCGTCGCCCACGATGTTGCCTTTGACGGTGCGCACGCCGGAGAGCTTGACCTGATCGGCGAGCAGTTCGAAGGGCGCCATGGGGTTGGTTTGCGCGGCTTCGGTGGTTTTGGCCGTGGCCGGGGCTGGCTCGGGCGGTTGGTAGGGGTAACGGCGGGCGCTCAACGTGGGATCTCCCGCGCCCAGCAGAATCAGGTCGCCGCTGAGGACGCCGCGTTTGTTTACCTTGCCACTAGCTACGGCATTGGTGGTCCAGGTAAGGGTTTCCACGGGCAGAAGGGCGAAGGCCGCGGCGGTGGTGGTGAGCTTGGCGTTCGAGGCTGGGATAAAGAGGCGGCCTTCGTTGAAGCCGTATAGGAGCTGGCCGTCGAGGGTGGTCACACTGATGCCGAATTCAGCATGGCTCAGGGCCGGCTCGGCGAGGATAGCATTGATTCGGCCTGCCAGCGGGGTGTTGGCCGGGGCCGGCTGCGGCGCGGAATGGGCGGCGATCTGCGCCGGGGCTTGCGCGATGAGCCCGGCAGAAAAAATCAAAGTCAAAGCAAATGAAAGCGGGAGAAACGGCCGGAAAAACGTCATGGAGGGAGTTTAGCAGGAGCGAAAGAGCCGGCGGCGTACCATCGAATGATAGATGTAGTTTTTGCGAATCGCGAAGATTTGATGACGATAGCTTCAAGCTACCAATCGAAGACGGGCAGAGAAGAATGACCGATTTGAACCGGAAAATTACTCCGTGGCAACTGCGCACGCGCGTGCTGGAGCTGGGACGGCGGACGCTGGTGATGGGCATTGTCAACATCACGCCGGATTCGTTCAGCGACGGCGGGCGTTTTTTTGAGCCTGAAGTGGCAGTCGAGCACGCGCTTGCACTGCTGGACGAAGGGGCCGACATGCTTGACCTGGGCGCGGAGAGCACGCGCCCGGGCTCGAGGGCAGGCGACTCGGCTCCGCAAGTAAGCGCGGAGGAGGAGCAGGCGAGGCTGCTTCCGGTTCTCGATGGAATTCTCAGGGAACGGCCCCACGCACTGGTTTCCGTGGACACGTACAAGGCGGCGACGGCGCGTGCGGCGCTCAGTGCTGGCGCGGAGATTGTGAACGACGTGAGCGGATTTCAATGGGACGCGGAGATGGCCTCTGTTTGTGCGGAGGCGCGTTGCGGGGTGGTGCTGATGCACACGAGGGGTCGGCCCGAGGAGTGGGGCGCTCAGTCGCGCCTCACGGCGGATGCGCTGCTGACGACGGTGCGGACGGGACTCGCAGGCAGCCTGGAAACGTCGGCGGCGGCGGGGATTGCGAGGGAGGCGATTGTGCTCGATCCCGGCTACGGATTCGGCAAGCGCTTCGAGGAGAATTACGCGCTGCTGGCACGGCAGGCGGAGCTGCTGGCGCTGGGCAGGCCGCTGCTGGCCGGGGTTTCGCGCAAGTCGTTTCTGGGGCGGACGCTGGCGGGGCTTGATGGCGGGCAAGACGCGCCGGTTGAAGCCAGGGAGACGGCCAGCGTGGCGGCGCTGGTGGCGGCCATCCTGTATGGCGCGTCGGCGGTCCGGGTTCATGCGGTGCGGCAGGCAGTGGAGGCGGCGCGGATTGCCGACGCGGTGGCGGCGGGTGGTCGAATTTGCTCAGACAGTGGTTTGGGGGCGCAGTTAGGATTAGTCTGAGCGAAGAAGGGTGGATGCCGGCGAAGGTGGCTGTTGCAGGTTCCCTGAACTCGCTCAGAAAAGGACGTGCAAGCCATGTTCGCAGACGATCTGGCGCAAGAGGCCAGGAAGCATTCAGAAACAGCCAACAACCACAAACCAAACACAAAACAACAGGCATCCGTCGAGGCGGAGCCACTGCCTTATTCGGATTGGGCGTGCAGAATGCGCTGGACCGCGCGCGAGAGCGAAATAATGGCCCGCGTTTGGAGCGAGATGAACAAGCCGCTCCTGACCAAGTCGGTGCGGGAAGCTCTTGAGGCCGAGGGGGAGCGGGCTGCCGAAGCGCTTGCAAACTACTCCAGAAAAGCGTGAAGCGGCGAAATACCGGGGCTATATGGCGAAAGCTGTTTGGCGACGCTTTCGCGTTCTTTTCGCTGAGAAAAGCACCGAGGGTTTATCATCGAAGTTGGCGCGGGATGGCCGGGCAGCGCCTTCGATTTGCGGGGAAATGCGGGTCGTTCGACTCCGCTCGGCTCCGCTCAGGACCATAATTCTTAACTTCTGATGGATTCAGTGACTCCTCACCAGGAACGGAACGAAATGCGAGCAAAGACGGCAGTAGTGTTGGGCGCCCAATGGGGCGACGAGGGCAAGGGCAAGATTGTGGACGTGCTGAGCGAGCGGTTTACCGCGGTGGCGCGCTACGCTGGCGGACACAATGCCGGCCACACGGTGATCATCGGCGATCAGCGGTTCGTGCTGCAACTGATTCCCTGCGGAGTGCTGCGGCCGGGTTGCCGGGGAGTTATCGGCAACGGCGTGGTGCTGGACCCTATCGCATTTTTGAACGAGGTTGCCAAGCTGCGCAAGCTGGGCGTGGCCGTGGATGAGCGCCTTTCCGTGTCGAACCGGGCGCAGGTGATTCTGCCGTATCACAGAATGATTGAACTGGCCGCCGAAAGCGCGCCGGGACGGAAGAAGATCGGCACCACCAGCCGGGGCATCGGGCCGGCCTACGAGGACAAGATGGCGCGCAGCGGCCTGCGCATCGTGGACCTGATGAGGCCGGAGCTGCTGAGGACGCACATTGAGGCGGCTTGCGCCGAAAAGAATGCGATTGCGCATGCGCTGTTCGGGACCGATCCGCTGGACCCGGCAAAAATGTACGACGAATACGCGGCGGCGGCAGAACAGGTGAGGCCGTTTGTGGCCGACACGGGGCGCCTGCTGAACAAGATTCTGGCCGAGGGCGGCAGCGTGATGTTCGAGGGCGCGCAGGGAACCATGCTGGACATCGACCACGGGACGTACCCGTTTGTAACCTCTTCGTCAGCGACGGCCGGCGGAGCGGCTACAGGAACCGGCGTGGGACCGACGGCCATCGGCACGGTAATCTCCGTGACCAAGGCCTATGTGACGCGAGTGGGCGAAGGGCCGTTCCCGACGGAGATTCACGACGCCGTGGGTGACCAGTTGCGGGCGCGGGGCAATGAATATGGCGCTGTGACCGGGCGGCCGCGCCGCTGCGGCTGGCTCGACATTCCCCTGCTGCGCTATTCCAACCAGGTGAACAGCGCTGAATGGCTGGTGGTGACCAAGCTGGACGTGCTCGATGAACTTGCGGAGATTCCCATCTGCGTGGGCTACGAGATTGGCGGCCGCGTGACGGACGAGATTCCCGCCGACGTGCTTGGCCTCGAGCAGATCAAGCCGGTGTATACCAAGCTGAAGGGCTGGCAATGCTCCACCGAGGGAATTACGGAGTTTGAGAAACTGCCGCAGGCCGCGCGCGAGTATCTGCGCTTTCAAGAACGCGAGAGCGGAGCGAAGATCGGAATGGTCTCGACCGGCCCGGATCGCGACCAGACAATGATGCTGCCGGAGTTTGCCGCGGCGCTCGAGAACATTCACGCATAAAAAACAATTGCCGGGACTGCATTTGCAGAATACTGGAGGAGGCCGGATCATTGATCAGCTTTACCGTACGGCAGAAGTTTGCGCCCGAAGATAGGGACGAAGTGGCTGAAACTCTGCGTTTGCTGGGGGCGGCCTCGCGTGAGGAACCGGGGTGTGTCAGCTACGTTCCCCACCTTGTGGAGGGCGACCCAGACACTGTTCTCATTTATGAGCAGTACAGGGACGCGAAGGCGCTCGAGGCGCACATCGGCTCGGAGCACTTCAAACGCTATGCCGTGGGCGTGCTGTCCCAAAAGATGCGGGAGCGGAATGTGGAGACCCTGGTTGCTCTCGTTTGAGATTCCTGCAGAGTCTAACGGGCAGCAGATAGGCGCCGTCCGGGGCGCCCGGAGGCGGGTTTGTGCATAGCTTGCTGAAATTGTTTGACCGGCGCGGCTTTGCGGAGCTACCATCCGTTACGCATATGCACGCAGCCACGATCTACCCCTCTCACTTTATGCTCCGCCGCAGGCTTTACGCACTGATGCTTCTTCTGGCGCTGGGCGTGTGTGCTCCAGCGCCCTTGGCCGCCCAGCATCAGAGCGCAATGCCCAAGGGAGAACGGCACGAGGTCCGGCGCGAGATTGACCAACTGGAAGAGGCGTGGCGGAATGCGGCGCTGAAGGCCGACATTGGCGCCCTGAGCGCCCTGCTCTCTGACGACTACATAGCCATCATGCCCAATGGAACGCTGCAGACCAAGGAAGAGGCTCTGGCCAATATGCGCAGCGGTGCGATGCGCATCGTATCGCTGGAGGTTTCAGACCGGAGAGTGCGTTTCTACGGGACGACGGCGCTGGTGACTTCGCGGGCCGAGGTGAGCGGCGTGAACCCCAAGGGGGACTTTTCAGGGACGTTTCGTTACACGCGCGTCTATGTGCGCAATGCACAGGGAAAGTGGAAGATAGTGAGCTTTGAGGCCAACCGGGTGCGCGAACCCGGCGAGCGCAAGTAAGCGCGGGAAGCAGCCGCTTCGCGCGGCAAGACAAAACCCTCATACAATAGACCGATGCCCGAGCTCCCAGAGGTCGAGACCATCGCGCGCGGAGTGAACCTGCGCATGCGTGGCGACCTCATTGTCGAGGCCTGGTTCGGCAGCAAGCGCGAGCCTTTCAAAACGCCGGCTGCGCGCCAGGCCAGGGGGCTAGAGGGGCGGGCAATCCTTGAGGTTCATCGCACGGGAAAGCACATTGTGTGCGAGCTGGGGACTGCGGATGAGAGTGTGCGGCCCCACCCTGGTCGCAAAAACAAAGACGCGGCGAGGGTGGGGCACCCGGACGATGGTGTGCCGGAACAGGAAAGCACGCCGAACGCTCAATGGATTGTGCATCTTGGCATGACGGGGAGATTGCTGGTGACCGCAGCCGATGCTCCTGTCGCGCCTCACACTCATGCGCGGCTGAGCCTCAAGAGCGGCCGGGAACTGCGTTTTGTGGATCCGCGGCGGTTTGGACGGCTGGAATTTCGCGAACTGAGCAGGGCCGCAGGCTTTTTCGCCCCGGGCGCCGATCCCTTGAGTGTGACGGCGGCGGAATTTGAGCGGCTGTTTCACGGGCGGCGGCTGGCCATCAAGGCGGCGCTGCTTAACCAGAAATTGCTCTCAGGGGTGGGCAACATCTACGCCGACGAGAGCCTGTTTCGCGCGGGCATTCGGCCCCGGCGGCTGGCCGGACGGCTGACGAGGGCGGAACTCGAAGGGCTGCGGCAGGCTTTGCGCCAGGTTCTCAGAGACGCCATACGGGCGGGCGGGTCTTCGGTGAGCGACTATGTGGACGCCGAGGGCGAGCGTGGCCTCTTCCAACTGGAACATTGCGTTTACCAGCGCACGGGGCTCCCATGCCCTCGCTGCCAGACGCCAATCCTGCGTATTGTCCTGGCTGGCCGGGGCACGCATTACTGCCCTCAATGCCAACGGTGAGGTTACATTTTGAAGTTACATTTTATGATTTTTGGGATAAATAGCGCATTTAACCTCCATAATCGGGAATAGTTGCCCACTCATGTTCCCCGTAAGCCATTGAAATTAAATATTCGTCCAACTGGCACTGCGATTGCTATATAGAAAGTGCCAGTGATGTACGGGCGCTGGAGGAACTCTGACCAGCCCAAAGAAAAGCAGCCACCCGGCAAGAGCAGCCGCCAGCGTAGCGGCCCTTGAATAGAGGCAGACCGGCCGGGAAGGCGATAAAAGGTGCGGCGGAAGAAACCGCCGGCCACAAACTTTTTGGGAGGCCAGTGACAAGCGCAAGGCGAGTGAAACGCCACTCTTTTTGGAGTGGCGTTTCTTGCGTTTGGAGGAAGTTGGGTTCCGAATCGGGACAGCGTCCCTGTGGGAAC
>Ga0326727_10027958_pt1 | contig 10300 bp, 8 predicted proteins | sample MB2enrmetagenome_FD_207643 | JGI IMG/M metagenome (GOLD analysis project Ga0326727, IMG submission 207643) | Lab enriched peat soil microbial communities from McLean, Ithaca, NY, United States - MB29MY | ecosystem: Environmental > Terrestrial > Soil > Wetlands > Peat | place: USA: New York...
TTGGAGCTCAAGCCGTGGCAAAGAATCACGGGGAGCCCTCTGGGACCGGCTTGAGGTACATAGTGGTGGATGGCGAGACGCCATCCATCGTCTGCATGCACGTAGAACGTCTCATCTTGCCCCGTGGGGATTGAGTAGAATTCTTCCCAGAAATAGCCACAGACAATCAGCAGGACCAAAGCCGTGACCAGAGAGTAAACGATCATGAGAAAGATTTCGAGCATTTGATCTCCGCGTTGCTAGATGGGTTTTGGGCCTTGTCCGGCCGTCGCTCTTGTCCTTGTCGTCAACGGGAAGCCCAGTTCGGGAAACCGCCGCGACCTCATATTAAAACAACTGACGCAAGAACAGGTGAGACCCGCCTCTGGTCCATAGCTCCCAGGCCAATCTTGCAAGCCACGTGGCTATCAACCCTGCTGCAATGAACCAGGTTATGAGATCTCCCTGCTGTTCAATCTGATAAAAAAAAGGCATCGCACGGCCGACATTGAAGTACGCTATGATCCTGTAAGGAATTTGAAAGCAGCAAATGATGAACAGAATAGGCCCACAGAGATTCAGCCGAAAGGCTGCGCAAACCTCTCCCCGGGCCATGGCCGCGAAGCTGCGGGTGAGGCCGCATCCCGGGCACGAAATACCAAGCAGTGTCCGACTCAAGCATGTATCCGGCACAACAAGTCGGTTCCCCCAAATGGGGACCGTCACGCAGAGCCCGTTGTTACCCGAAGGCTGTAGGAGAAAGGAGCCGAGAAGGGCAATGAGAGCCAATGCCAGTATCCAGAGATGTTCAACTCTTTCCACGGTTGAGTCCAGAAGGGTCATCGCGTAAACATAGAACTACGGAAAAGTTTGTCAAGTGCGGCTGATACCAGTGCACTGCATAAAACATGTCCCTGGCGTGCTGAATCTGAACGTGAAAAAGCCGCCCTCAAACCGTGTGTGCGATCAGATATTTTATTATAATTCTTGACAATATTCCCATCCTTTGCTAATTCCTCCCAAATCAGTGGGTCCACGCATGTGCGCGGCGACCCGATTCGAGGGAGGATGTGCATGGGATACTTCTTCAGGGGCCGGTTACATCCTATCGTGATGGTGTGCCTTACCCTGATTTTGTATCTTTTTTCCCCTTGTTCAGTTAATGCAGATGACTGCAGAAGGGTCCCCAACATCCTGGTCCTTTTCGACGCTTCAGGATATATGAAGGAGAAGGATCGATACCAGTTGCTCCTGACTCAGATGGGATTCTTCGAAAAGGCGATGCCCCTCACCGCGGATGGATTTTTCAATGTGGGGCTGCGGCACTACGGCCTAAAAGTAGGGATGGGATGCGATAACACCGAGAGTATACTTGCTATTCAGCCCTGGGACCCAGAGAAATTCCTGAATGCTTTCCCTAAGACCGTATCGTATGGCGTGAGCTCCTTGTCTGCAGGCCTCAGGGCCGCGGCCGACGAAGTTGCCTCTGTGTCCGGCAAGAGCATCATATTAGTCGTTGGGGGTGGAATAGAGTCCTGCAAAGCTGATCCGGTGACGATAGCGGAACAAATAAGCCGGAACAATCCCGACCTCGAAATTCACACGTTCCAGATCGGAAATTCTCAGGACGGCAGCTTCTACCTGAAGGCAATTGCGGAAAAAGGTAGGGGAACATACAACATTGCGGATTCAAGCAATAATCCAGCGTTCTGGTTCGCCTGGATGAAGAGATACCTTGTCACTCCTTGCGGCCCTTCCGTTAGCCCGCCTGGCGGCGGTAAACCATCTGAGATCATCGGCCCGGTAACATTTGATAACAACAGTTTTTCGGTGAGATCCGCCGACCCGGGGGCGGACTCGGCAAACCTGGCTGCCCTTCAGGCTACCGGGCAAGCTCTTAGGAGAAATCCGGCGGCTCGTGTCATTCTTCACGGGTTTTCAGATGGCAAGGGCAAGCCAGAATACAATTTGAAGCTTTCACGCAAGAGAGCCGAGGCTGTGGCTCACTTTCTAGTGACTACGTACGGGGTTGCAGCTTCTCAAATAGGCATTGTCGCTCATGGCGCGTCCCAGGCTATGTTCGGGGCCGGTGCGCCGGCACAAGAGAGATTCGGCCGCAGAGTGGAAATTGAGATAACGCAATGATTGCGAAGCCTCGTCCGAGGCGCTTGAGGCCGGGATCCCGCCGGGTCAAACTGATTTGGGCCGTTGGACCAGCCGGATCACAGACCCATGTCTAACACCAGTTAGAATTCGCAGATGTTACAGTCGGGGGATGGGATTTGGGACTCGACTTGATAATCTCCCGCTCCACGCCTCGGTGAACAAGGATCGCGGAATTTTTCCTGAGCGTATTCGTGCAAGGCCTTTTTCAATCCCTATTTTGTCTGTAAGATAAGTTCCACCATGAAGTTTCTTCTGAAAGCAAGTTTGCCCCCTGGGCGGTATTTTGCGTTCGTAGGCCGGTGGCTCGTTGTAGCGACTCTCGTGTCTGTAGCTGCAGTTTCCCGTTCCAACGACCAGCCGATTACCGCGGACAAGCTGCTGAATACCGGCCAGATGCTTGCGGAAAGGACACACTACGTAGAGGCTCTTGATCTTTTAGGAGAAGCTAAGGACATGCTGGAGGCGTCCGGCATGAATCAAACGGCGATTTACGCGGACGTCCTCTATACTCTGGCTGAAACGAAAATCAAGGCACGGAATCTTCAAGATTTTCCAGCACTATATGTAAAGACTGCCCTTCAAGATATTCAGGTCGCGAACAAATTGAGGGAAAAACTGCCGGATGTGCTTCCTCAGAAGTTGGCAGCGGGTTATTATCTCGAAGGATACATACACAAGAGATTCTTTAGGCGTAAACGCGAAGCGCGGTTACTCCTTGAGAAGGCCAAGAACATTGATCCTGGGTTTATCCCGGCCAAACGGGAGATATATGAGCTAGATGCGGAAGAAAAGAAATAGCTCTGTTGGAGTGTCTACGGCACGGAGGGCAAATAGCTCACCCTTTCTTGCACTTAACCGATCCGGAGACTGGACAGTATGATGAAGAAACCCAGAGAGATAGAAGAGGGGGCGGAGCGTTTCGATCAGCAGTTGGAGAAGCTTCGATCCATTGTGGACAAGCTGGAACACGGGGGTTTGAGCCTGGAAGAAAGCTTGAAGTTATTTGAAGAAGGAATAGGCTTATCCCGCAGTCTGTTTGAAACCTTGAACCGTGCCGAAGGAAAAGTAGAAGAGTTGTTGGCGACAATGGAACGAGTTCCTTTCACCCGCGGGGAAGAATAGGCTGAGAACCACGTGAACCTTGAGGAATCGCTGTCCCTGAAGCGTCAATTGGTCGATAATGCCCTTGACGACCTGCTTCCCGGAGAGGATAATGAGCCGGCGATATTGCACCGGGCCATGAGGTACAGCCTTTTTGCCGGCGGAAAAAGGGTTCGGCCTATATTGGCCATGGTGGCCGCGGATGTGGTCAATGGCGGTCCGCCGGGTGTGCTGCCCCTGGCGGTGGCCCTCGAGTGCATTCATACATATTCACTGATTCATGATGACCTTCCCGCCATGGACGACGATGACTTGCGACGGGGTAAGCCCACTGCTCACAAAATTTTTGGAGAGGCCGTAGCCATCCTGGCCGGAGACGCGCTCCTGACTTTTGCTTTTGCGCTTCTGGCTTCGCCGGAGGTCGTGCGCGTTTATAGATTGGAAAGGCTGGCGGCCGTGATTGCAGAGTTGGCTGCGGCTGCGGGCTCTGAAAATCTCATTGCCGGCCAGGTGATGGATATCACGAACGAAGGAAAAACTCCCACTGCTGAAACGGTTGAACGGATCGTCCGGTGCAAAACCGGAGCTTTGATCCGAGCATCCTTGACCTCCGGCGCGCGGCTGGCTGGTGGTAGCCAAGAGCAGATCGAGATTCTGGGCCAATTTGGCGAAAAGTTGGGCGTTGTCTTCCAGATCAAGGATGATCTGCTTGATCTGGAGGGAGATCCCGTAAAGCTGGGCAAGGCTGTGAAGAAGGACCAGCGGCGCGGGAAGCTTACGTATCCCTTGCTTTTGGGTGAGGAAAAAGCCAATGCAATGATGCAGGATCTGTTGGATTCAGCGGTGGATGTTATCAAGCCTCTGGGCCCCAAGGCGGAAGTCCTCGGACTGATAGCCAGGTATGTTGGGGAACGCATAAGCTGAATTTTCAGGTATGACATGGAAGAATCAACTCTTAGTCGGGAAAATTCCATACTGGGTCAGATAGAGTCGCCGGATGACCTCAAGGCTCTCTCTGTAGAAAGCTTGAATTCTTTGGCCGGTGAAGTTCGTGAACTCATCATCCGAACCGTGTCTCAAAGGGGTGGACATCTGGCTTCGAGCCTCGGAGTAGTTGAGCTGACCATTGCCATGCTCAAGGTCTTTTCTCCGCCTAAGGACCGAATAGTGTTCGATGTGGGGCATCAAGCCTATGCTTACAAAATTCTCACGGGACGGCGTGACGCGTTTCACACGCTGCGGACCAAGGGAGGTATCGCCGGCTTCCCTCGAAGAAACGAGAGCGATTACGACGTGTTCGACGTAGGCCACTCGGGAAATGCGATCAGCGTCTCCGCCGGACTAGCCCAGGCCCGTTGTTTCAGCGGCCACGACCACAAGGTCATTGCCGTGGTAGGGGATGGATCCTTGACCTGCGGTGTATCATTCGAAGGTTTGAACCAGGCGGGCGCGGCCAAGAAAGACCTGATAATAGTCCTCAATGACAATGAGATGTCTATTTCGCAGAACGTAGGCGCAATGGCCGCGTATCTGAACCGAATCATGACCGGCCAAATCGTGACTCGCTTCCGGGAAGAAGTGAAGAATATTTTGAAAAATATCCCTGGAGTGGGGCGCTCCATGTACTCACTGGCCAAGCAATTCGAAGATGCACTCAAAAACTTCATCACACCGGGCCGTCTATTCGAGGAACTTGGGTTCACTTACGTAGGACCCATCGATGGGCACCAGATAAAGCACCTGCTGGACACATTTACCAACGTGCAACGCTTTCATGAACCCGTACTGATCCACACAATCACATGCAAAGGGAAGGGCTATTGCCATGCTGAGGAAGATCCGAGCCGGTTCCACGGCGTGGGTCCCTTTGAAATTCAGACAGGCCAAGTGAAAGAATCGGAAGGGCCTCCCACTTACACATCGATTTTTGGCAAGACGATGGTGAAATTGGGAAGCAAAGACCCGCGAATAGTGGCCATTACAGCGGCCATGGAATATGGCACCGGGCTGGCGGAGTTTGCCCGTCTCTTCCCTAATCGCTTTTTCGATGTTGGCATAGCTGAACAGCATGGAGTGGTCTTTGCGGCGGGCCTGGCGAAGGAAGGGTATCGGCCCGTGGTCGCGATTTACTCTACGTTTATTCAAAGGGGATACGATCACCTGGTTCACGACGTGTGCATGCAGAATTTCCCGGTGGTTTTTGCTCTGGATCGGGCCGGATTGGTGGGAGAAGACGGCTCCACCCATCATGGGGTCTTTGACATAGCGTTCACCAGAAGTATTCCTAATCTCATTGTCATGGCACCCGCAGACGAAGATGAACTGGCGGACATGCTTGCCACAGCGCTGAATCTGGGCGTTCCCTGCGCCATACGTTACCCCCGTGCCCACGGGCTGGGCGTCGCTTTGAAAAAAGAGCCGGCGACCCTACCTGTGGGGAGAGCGCGTATGGCTGCCGAGGGCGAGGATGTGCTCATTATAGCCGTAGGGTCCATGGTAGCGCCGGCGGTTGGCGCGTCTCGTATTCTCAAGGAACAAGGAATCTCGGCCGGTGTACTGAATCCCCGGTTCCTCAAGCCCCTCGACGTGGATATGATCTGCGCGAGGGCTGAGTCCGCGGAGAAAGTCCTGGTGGTCGAAGAAGGGGTCCTGCCGGGAGGATTTGGCAGCGCTGTGCTGGAACTTTTTTCAGACCAAGGGCTTCAAGTTTCAAGAACCGCTCGATTGGGCATTCCAGATACATTTGTAGAGCACGGAACGAGATCGGAACTTCTGGCGGATTTTGGACTGACAGCCGAAGGCATCGCGAAGCGTGCCCTGTCACTTTTCGCTGACAGGCCCCAGGCAAAAATTAGGCGTATCTCGTACCTGAGGTAGCATTCGTGTACGACCGTCCCTGAGAACTACACTTTTCCGTTCATCTACGATTACTTACTAGCGCTTGAAGCTTCTCGTCCATTTCCAGAAAAGAATCCATCATCAGGTTGCGGATAATTACCAGCCTGTTATGCAAAGACCCTGCTTTCCGGAGCTTTTCATCAATCTCGCGCTGGAGCGGCACGAGTTCCGGATGACTCTTCAGAAAGAGATCTCTCCGCTTGAGAGCTTTTGCATACCGGCTTGATTCAATTGGTATCACCTTTGCCACGCCGCATTACTCCCTCTGTATCAATTGCCTTCGGTTAATATAAGGCGTGGATGCCCCGCGGTCCAGAATTCTTTCCGCTAAGCTACGTGGGAGCGTATCGGAAATGCGAGGCAAACTCCCACAGCTAGGATACTGGAGGCGTTCTCGAAGTTCCGTCGGAATCGAGTGGCACTGCATAAAAGAATCGGACAGTGGCATGAGAGCCGATCGGACATTACTTCCGGGATGGCGTCGACGCAACCGAAATTTCCCAGAGGGGAATACTGAAAACAGCCCTTGGTGAAACCCAGGAAAGAACCGCCCCCCCAATCGTCCTGGACCGACCCTGACTGGGTCGTCCACTGCAGAATCGAAAAAAACCAATTATTGGCGCTGCGTACCACAGGTTTTGCCCGTGGCTACCCACCGTCCTTCCCCTTTAGGGAAAGTTGCAAGCGATGGCTGTTTTCGGTGTTATATCAGTTGACAAAAATAATTTCCGTTTCCTCGTCATTCCTGCGAAGGCAGGAATCCATCCCGCGAGTCGCGGGACTGGATCCCGGATCGAGTCCGGGCTGACCTCGCGAGACGCGGGGTGGTTCCAATCAATCGGTTGGAAATGTAGGCAACTGCTATAGTTTTGAGAACTGCTATATAACGATGCACAAAGATGCTTGAAAGACTGGTGCCACGGACGTGCCGCGCGGCTCGTCCGTGCACGGATGAGCTTCGCACATCCGTGGCACCGTGCTCCTATCCCCCAGTATCTGAATCGTCAGCCACATTGCCCATCGGTGGTAAAGTGCCCTCCGGGCGATGTTTCGAGGATCTTGCCAGCCCTTATCCTTCGGCCGCGGCGTCAACAGAATGCTGGTCTATCCCGTATTCCTTGAGTTTGTGCTGCAGCGTACGGCGGGTTATTCCGAGGACGCTCGCCGAACGGGTGCGGTTCCCATCATTGTCTTCGAGCGTCTTTAGGATGAGTTCTTTTTCCATCTCTCTTATAGTCATGCCTGAGCGAATGCCTTCGCGAATCCCTTTGGAGAGAGGGTCGTCAGCGGCTTCACGGATAGGCTCGGGAAGCTCGGGAAACGGCACATAGTCGTCCCTCGTGAGGATGACAGCCCGTTCGACCACGTTTTCCAACTCGCGAATGTTGCCGGGCCAAGAGTAACGCATGAGAGCGTCCAGCGCTCTGGGGTGGAACCCTTGGAGATTCCGCCCGTTCTTTTCGTTATAAATCTTGAGAAAATGTTCGATGAGCAGAGGAATGTCCTCTTTCCGCTCTCTCAAGGAAGGCAAGAGGATAGGCACAACGTTGAGTCGATAAAAGAGATCCTCACGAAAGGTTCCCTTCCTGACCTCGTCTTTTAAGATTTTGTTGGACGCGGTGATGATCCGAATGTCGACTTTCACGGTGCGAGTTGAACCTAAAGGCTCAAACTCTCTCTCCTGAAGCACCCTGAGCAACTTGGACTGCGTAGCCAGACTCATCTCGCCGATCTCGTCCAGGAATATGGTTCCACCATCGGCAAGTTCAAAACGCCCCGGTCGCCTGCCAATGGCCCCGGTGAAGGCCCCTTTCTCGTGTCCGAAAAGCTCACTTTCGAGCAGCGTCTCTGGAAGAGCTGCACAGTTGACTTTGATGAATCGCTTTTCCAAGCGATTCGACCCCTGATGCAGGGCATTGGCAATCAATTCCTTGCCGGTTCCGGATTCACCAAGGATGAGCACCGACGCTTCCGTAGGGGCTACCATTGCGACGGTTTCCAAAACTTCCTTCATCTTGAGGGAGCGCCCCACGATGCGTGAGGCATCGAAAAGGTTTTCTATCCGCCTTCGCTGCAGGATATTCTCTTCTTTAAGTCTCCAGAATTCCAAAGATTGTTGGACTTTGATCTTTAGTTCCTCGATGTCCAGAGGCTTCGTGAGGTAATCGTGAGCCCCGGCTTGCAGGGCTTCAACCGCTGTTTCAACGGAAGCATAGGCGGTGATGATGATGACCGGAATGCCGGGAGATATTTTTTTGATTTGCTTGAGCGCTTCGATGCCGTCGATGTGGGACATGCGGTTGTCCATAAGTATAAGATCGAAGAACTCGTTGGAAACCCTCGCGATGGCATCAGAGCCGTCCTCGGCCTCGGAGACTCGATATCCATCGAGTGAAAGGTTTGCCTGAAGCATCTTTCGCTGGGAAGGTTCGTCATCCACGACGAGAATTTTTGCTTTGGGAGCTGTCATTGAATTCCCTATATTTGAGGATGAGAGTGACTTAGCACTTGTATGTTGCAGGTGCAGGCCTCAGCCGCGAGAGGCCGCGCTTGCGGTCTGCCCCAAATCCACCGTGGCCTCTTCGAGCGAGGCTTGATAAGTGGCGAGCGTAACGATGAACCGAGTTCCTTTACCCAATTCTGACTCTACCTCAACCTCTCCTCCGTGCCCCTCAATAATGCTTTTCACAATGGCGAGTCCAAGGCCGGTTCCCTTTTTCTTTGTGGAGAAGAATGGATCAAAGAGCTTATCCAGGTTCTCGCGCGGTATGCCTCCGCCTGTGTCTTCCACCGCTATCTGCACACGCCCCTTATCGTCGGTTTCATGGCCTATGAATACTTTTCCTCCTTTTGGAGTGGCTTCAATAGCGTTGATGAGGAGGTTAAGGAATACCTGGGTCATCTGGTCAGTATCCATGAGCACAAGAGGGACGTCGTTGCCCGCGGGCTTGCGAACCAGTTCCACCCCTGCTTCCGCTGCCTCTCGTTCCACCACTCTGATGCAGTGATCCAGAATTTCGTCTGCCGACCTGATCCCCAAGCGGGGCTCCCGAGGTTTGGAATAAGCCAGTAACTTGGAAATGACCCTGTTGAGGCGGTCAACCTCCGTCAGCATCAGGTCTGTATAACGGTAATCTTCTTCATCAAGGGGTAGTTTCTTCTGAAAGTACTGTATGAAGCCGCGAATTGAATTCAATGGATTGCGTATCTCATGAGCGACACCAGCGGATAAGCGGCCCAATGCTGCAAACTTCTCGCTTACTATAACTTTCTGCTCCAGTTCGCGAATTAGCGTTAGATCCCTCACAATGATCACAGCTCCGCGGGTGATTGAAGATTCCGGCTCCTTGAGGGGCGAGACGGAGAGGCCGAGAAAAGCTTTTCCTTTTCCTTCGCTGGCGGTTTTGACTTCCTTTTCAAGCACTGTGTCTGTATCTGAAAGGACACGTCTAATCTCGTCTTCGAGAGGCAGAAGTTCCGAGATGGGGTGCCCTTCCACTTCTTCTTTTCGTTTCCTGAGGATTTCCAGGGCAGTGGGGTTGAATGTCGCCACCCTGAGGGAGCGGTCAACCGTGATAAGTCCATTTGCCATACTCTCTAGCACGTTTCGCGTGTAGGTTCGCATTTCATCCAATGTGCGGCGGACCAAATAAGAATTCTGTACCACGAAAATGAAATACACGCTTGCCGAGCCGATGACAAAAAGGATGACCCCCATAAAGATCGCGAAAATTATGTCCTGATGCCGGATCTGCTCAAAACGGTCCATTTTTAGACCGAGAAAAAGGACCTGCCTTTGTTCGCGGTCAAACACGTCCAGCAATTCTTTGCCGATACGCGTGTGGCGGGCCATGATGTCATTTTGAGCCAACTGATCCGGAAAGGGCGTGAAAGGCTTCCAGATTTCGAAGATTTGCCGTCCGTCCGGCAACTCCCGCCTGAAGGAGAGAGGCTCTCCAGTGCGAATCACGGTGTTGACCGTGTTCATTTCGCTGCCCATCAACAGCCGCAGGCCGATTTTGGCCGGTTCGCTGTGCGCCATGATGATCCCGTCGCTGCTGATAAGGCCTACCCATTCAACGTCAGGATCTTTGGCCGCCTGCTCAATGAGCATCTGAAGATGCTCTATGCCCCAGTCCCCCTCCATGAATCCCGT
>Ga0326727_10027962_pt1 | contig 10299 bp, 7 predicted proteins | sample MB2enrmetagenome_FD_207643 | JGI IMG/M metagenome (GOLD analysis project Ga0326727, IMG submission 207643) | Lab enriched peat soil microbial communities from McLean, Ithaca, NY, United States - MB29MY | ecosystem: Environmental > Terrestrial > Soil > Wetlands > Peat | place: USA: New York...
GGAGCTTTATCGGCGTCACCGCGAGTACAATTCAGCCATGGGCGCGGCGGCCGTCTATCTGGCGCTGGCGCTGAAGCTGCTGTTCTTTTCACGCTGAGAGTTGCAACCATCTTTCTTGTGCGAGCTGCGATCCTTGAATGGTCTGAGTGGTCTGAATCGTCTCGCGGCTCCCTTCTCCGGCATTCAGTTGGCGCGGCTTGCGCTGGCCGCTCTGCTGCTTCCAGCTTTGCTGGCAGGGCTGTCTGGGCTCTTGGGTGAAACTCAAACAGCGTGGGCGCAGATGGCGCAGGCGCAGACGGCGCAGCGTCCCATTCCAACCCTGCAACCGCCGGTTGCGGGCTATGTGTTTCCGGCGCGGCAGACCCTGACCTTTACCGTGGACTGGCGGGTGTTTACCGGGGGAACGGCGGTCTTTCATCTGGAGCAGCAGGGCGACCAGTTGCGGGTGACAGCGACGGCGGACACGGTGGGCGCGGTCAATCTGCTGTTTCCGGTGGTGGACCGGTTTCAATCGGCGATGGACACCAGGACGGGCTGCTCGGAGGGCTTCTGGAAGCAGGTGCAGGAGGGACGGCGAAAGGTCTCCAGCGACCTGACCTTCGACTATAACGCGGGCAAGCAGACGCAGGTGGAACGAAACCTGGTGAAGGGAACGCAGAAGCAGCAGACGACCTCGATTCCTGCGTGCGTGACCGACTCGCTTTCGGGGATATTTTATGCGGCGTCGCAACGGCTCACGGTGGGGCAGAACTTCGGGTTTCCGCTGGCCGACGCGATGCGCACGGTGACGGTGACGATGAAGGTGGAGGCGCGCGAGGAGATCAAGACGCCGGCAGGGACGTTCCAGACCATCCGGGTGCAGCCCACGGCCGAGGAGGGGGTGGTGAAGAACCGCGGCAACATCTGGATCTGGTACACGGACGATGCGCGCCATATGCCGGTGCAGATCCGGGCGCGGCTGTTCTGGGGGACAATCACCTTCCACCTGCAAAGCACGGAAGCGAAGTAAGACTGCAACGCAAGAGGCAGATGTGAGTTGGAATTGGGAGTTGAATTGGACGCGCCATTGCATGTAAGTTGGACAATGCCGATTGTAGAAGGCGGAGCTGGCGGCGTACGCGCGAGCAAGGCATTCAGTCAGGGCGGCGAACACAGGATGTGATCGCCGATACTGCCGGAAGATGGGCTGATCGCGTGCAATAGAGTAAGTCCGGCGGTCTCGCCTGCCATGGAAGAGATGGTTCGGAGGTATCGGTTTCGCAAGAGATGATTTTGCAAGAGACGGTTTCGCAGAGAAGGACGCACTGCGAACCAGTGCGATGAGAGAGGCTGGGAGAGAGAGCAATGAAGATTTCGGGGATGAGGATTGCGGGCGTGTTGACGGCTTGTCTTCTGGGTTTGGTTTCGCTGGCGCAGCCGGGGCGGCTGATGGCGCAGGCTGCGGCGCCAGCTCCGGCAGCGGTACTGGGAGCGGCAAGTATTCACGGACATGTGAACGACCCGTTGGGGACTGCGATCACCAATGGCGAGGTCAGGCTGACCACCGACCGGAACCTAAACACGGTGAACAAAAAGTTCGAGTACACCTTCCCGCTGGACGCCAGCGGCAACTACAAGGGCGCAAACATCAAGCCGGGCAACTACGATGCGTGGTTCTATCAGAACAACAATAGTATCGACCGTATGCCGTCAGAGGTATTTGCGGCCGGGGAAGACAAGACGGTGGACTTCGACATGTCGCGCAAGGCGTACATCGACAAGATGAGCCCGGCTGAGCGGGATGCGATGGAGCAAACGAAGAAGCAGAACGCGGAGATCATGGCGAAGAACGCCAAGATCCAGAATTTGAATGCGATGCTGAAGCAGGCGCGCGTGGACACGGCAGCGGGAAACTATGCGTCGGCCATTAAGTCCATGACGGATGCGACCGCGGCCAAGCCGGATGAGGCGATTCTGTGGGAGGCGCTGGGCGACGCGCAACTGGGCGACGCGGTAGCGGCGGACACTGCGGCCAAGGCCAAGCACACGACGGATGCGACGGTTCCGGACAAGTTGACGGCGGCGGTGACCTCGTATCAGAAGGCGCTCACCCTGAATGCTGCGTCGTCCACGCCCAACGCGGAGACTGCCGCGGCGGCCGACAACCAGCTTGGAAGCGCGCTGGGTAAGCTGGGCAAGACGAAGGAGGCTGCCGATGCCTATGATGCAGCAGCCAAGGCAGACCCTAAGAGCGCCGGGAAGTACTACTTCAATGAGGCGGTGACGCTATACAACTCGAGCGTGTCGTCGGGTAAGGTGGACGGGGTTGCCGAGGCGGCGGACAAGGCAATCGCAGCCGATCCGACCAGGGCAGACGCCTACTACCTGAAGACCGAAGGTTTGGCCCCGCTGATTGCGCTGGGGCCCGATGGGAAGACTTTTGTCCCTCCTCCGGGCCTGGTGGAAGCTTGCAATAAATATCTTCAACTGGCCCCGGCGGGAGTTCATGCACAAGAGATGAAGGACCTCCTCGCAGGGCTGAATGAACAGGTACAGACAAACTACAAGGCACCACCGCCGCCCAAGAGGAAGTAGACTGACGATGAAGGATGGAAGCGGCCCTGGGCAAAGAGAGTCCGGGGCCATTTTCTTGGGATGAAGGTGCGGCCACGGCAGCAGAAGCGATGCGGCGTGCGCGAGGTGTGCCGATGAGCGGGGCTACAGCGGAGGCGCGAAGACCGGGGTTTGCGGAGGCGCTGGAGGTGGTGCTGCGTCACGCGGCAGGGGCGCGTGCGCCTGGGTTGGAGCGTGTTGCGCTTCCTTCGTCGATGGGCCGGGTGCTGGCCGAGGAGGTGAGGGCGGACCGCGATCAGCCACCGTTCGACCGCGCCACGCGGGATGGGTTCGCGGTGCGGGCTGAGGAGTGGACGGCTGGAAGGCGGCTGCGGGTTGTGGGGCAGGTGCGAGCGGGCGAAGGCGGGACGGGAAAGGCCCTGTCGAGCGGGGAAGTGGTGGAGATTATGACCGGGGCTGCGGTGCCGACGGGCGCGGACGCTGTGGCGATGGTGGAGCACGCGGAGCAGGCTGAGAGTGAGGTTTGGGCAGCGGCAGGACGGGGTTTAGTCGCGGGAGAAAATATTGTGCGGCGGGGGAGCGAGGCGCGACGCGGAGATGTACTGCTGGCCGCGGGAACGGTGATGGGTGCGGCGGAGATTGCGTTGGAGGCGACGTGCGGGCGCACAGAGATCGCGGTGCGTCAGCGGCCGATTGTGGCGATTGTGGCGACCGGCGATGAGTTGGTGGAGTTGGACCAGACGCCGCAGACGCACCAGATTCGCAACTCGAACGGGGTTGCGCTGGCGGCACTGGTGGAGGCAGCGGGCGGGTGGGCGCGTCGGCTGGCGATTGCGCGAGACTCGCGAGAGGATTTGCGCGAGCGGATTGCGGAGGGACGCAGGAGCGATCTGCTGCTGCTTTCGGGCGGGGTTTCGGTGGGCGAGTACGACCTGGTGGAGGAGGTGTTGGCTGAGTTTGGCGCTGAGTTTTTCTTTACCGGAGTGAGGATGCAGCCGGGAAGGCCCGTTGTCTTCGGGAGGCTGCCAAGAAGCGAGTCAGCGAGTCAGCGAGTCAGCGAGCCGGCGGTGGAGCGGGAGTGGACGTACTTCTTTGGGCTGCCGGGAAACCCGGTTTCGACGCAGGTTACGTTTCATTGTTTCGTCGGGCCGATGCTGCGCGCGATCTGCGGGGCGGGCGTGGCGGGGCCGAGGTTTGTGCAGGCGACGCTGGCGGAAGATGTGCGTGGCAAGGACGGGTTAACGCGGATTCTGCCGGCGATTTTGCGGCATGATCTGGCGCGGCCTACGGTTCAGATCGTGCGGACGCAGGGCTCGGGCGATCTGGTAGCGAACGCGCGCGCCGACTGCTACGCGGTGCTGCCGGAGGGACGCGATTGCAAGGCGGGAGATGTGATTTCCGTGCTGCTGCGGTAGGCTTCTGGCATGAGCAAAAAATTGAGCCACTACGATGAGGCGGGGCGGGCGCGGATGGTGGATGTGAGGGCGAAGGCGGAGACGCGGCGCGAGGCTGTGGCGGAGGCTTTCGTGGAGCTGAGCGATGCGGTGTTGGCGGCGTTGCCAAAGAATCCTAAGGGGAATCCGCTGGAGGTGGCGCGCTTCGCGGGGATTCAAGCGGCGAAGCAGACGGCGGCGCTGATTCCCATGTGCCATCCGCTGGCGCTGAGCTTTGTGGATGTGGAGGCGATGGTGGTTGTGGGAGGGGTGCGCATCCGCGCGACGGCTGCTACAACGGCGGCGACGGGCGTGGAGATGGAGGCGATGGTTGCGGCAACGATTGCGGCGCTGACGGTCTACGACATGACCAAGGCGCTGGACAAGGGGATTCGCATTCGCGAGGTCGCGCTGGTGAGCAAGAGCGGAGGAAAGAGCGGGGAGTGGAAGCGGGGCTAGGGACCGGTGTGAGGGTTGGGTGGGAGTTTTAGCGCGGGCCTTCAGCCCGCCGACGTCAGCGCGGGTTGTGACCTAGGGCTGCGCCCCAGGCCAGGATAGCGCGGGCCTTCAGCCCGATGTCGGGAAAGCAACGATAGTGTCAATTCAGGCCTCGACCAGGCCATAGCGGCGCTGCCACTGCTGCTTGAGGCGGGCCCAGACGGCGGCGATCTGGGCGGGTGGGATTGCAGGATCGGGGGCGGCGGCGAAGCGTTCGGCCTCGACTTTGGCCAGTTCCAGCGTGGCGCGGTCGCGCAGGAGGTTGGCGACGCGGAACTCGGGCAGGCCGGTCTGGCGGGTGCCGAAGAACTCGCCGGGGCCGCGCTGCTGCAAGTCGAGCTCGGCTAATTCGAAGCCATTCTGCGATGCGACCATTGCGTTGAGGCGCGCGTCGGCCTGCTCGGTGACGTTGCCTCCGGTCATTAAGATGCAGAAGCTCTTGGCGGCGCCGCGGCCGACGCGACCACGGAGCTGGTGCATCTGGGCGAGGCCAAAGCGCTCCGCGTGGTCGATGACCATGACGCTGGCGTTGGCGACATCGACGCCGACCTCGATGACGGTGGTGGAGACCAGGACGTCGATTTCGCCGCGGTGGAAGCGCGCCATGGTGACTTCTTTCTCGTCGGCGCTGAGGCGGCCGTGGAGAAGGCCGAGACGCAGGCCCTTCAACGCGCCGGTGCGCAGCTCGTCGAACATCTCGGTTGCGGAGCGGAGCTTGGTCTTGGTGGCGAAGAGAGTGTCGGTTTTGGGGGATTTGCGGGATTTGGCGGTGGTATAGCGCGGGCCTTCAGCCCGCGGGTTCATTTTGGCGCTCAACCTGGGGCTGCGCCCCAGGCTAGAATAGACCGCGCCTTCAGCGCTTGGCTTTCGGGCTGATTCGGTGCTTTGGCTTGAGGATGGAGCTCCGATGGACTCGCCTACAGGCGGCTCTTCGTCGTGGGGGAAGTCGAGCTCAGGCTGGTCGTCCTTACTGCCTTCGATGACGGGATAGACGAGGTAGGCCTGACGGCCCTGCGCGACCTGCCTGCGCACAAACTCCCAGACCTCGGCGGCGTGCTCCTCGGTGGTGCGGCGAGTGACGATGGGGGTGCGGCCGGGAGGCATCTCGTCGATGACGCTGACATCGAGGTCGCCGTAGAGGGTGAGGGCGAGGGTGCGCGGGATGGGCGTGGCCGTCATGGCAAGCACGTCGGGGTCGCTGGCGACGCCGTCGGCCCCGGGCTTGCGCATCAGCTTGAAACGCTGCTGCACGCCGAAGCGGTGCTGCTCGTCGACGATGACGAGGCCGAGGTTATTGAAGTCGGCCTTGTCCTCCTGCAAGGCGTGGGTGCCGATGATGAACTGCGCCTCGCCACGCATGACGCGGCCCTGCGTCTGGCGCTTGGCGGCGGGATCGAGCGAGCCGGTGAGCAACGCGACCTGGTAGGGACGGCCGGTGCGGGGCGAGACGGCATCGGCGAGCAGCCTGCGCGCGGAGAGGTAGTGCTGCGTGGCGAGGATCTCGGTGGGGGCCATCAACGCGGCCTGGCAGCCGTTCTCCATGGCGACGATGGCGGCCTGCATGGCGACGATCGTCTTGCCGGAGCCCACATCGCCCTGCAGCAGGCGGCGCATGGGCTGCGGGCGGCGCATGTCGGCGACGATCTCGCCGAGCACGCGCTTCTGCGCGGCGGTGGGATGGAAGGGAAGCACCTGCTTGATGGCCTCGCGCACGGCAGGGCCGGTGGTGAAGGCGGTTCCAACGCGCTCGCGCATGCGGCGGCGCTTGAGTTCGAGACCGAGTTCGAGGTAGAAGAGCTCCTCGAAGATGAGACGCTTGTGCGCGGGGGTGGTGGCGCTCATCAGCTCGACCATTGGCGTGCCGGCCTCGGGGAAGTGGACGGCGCGCAGGGCCTCGAGGCGCGAGGGGAGTGCGAGGCGATGAAGCATTGCGGTGGGGAGGGTCTCTGTGACAGGTTCGGGGCCCTTCGATCCCACCCATGACGGTGAAGCTGTCATGGATGGGGCACCCGAAGGCTTTCCTTCCACGAGATCTTCGAAGATGCTCCACACCACCCGGCGCATCCACTTGGAGGTGAGCTTCGCGCCCCAGGGGGTGGTGCCGCCGAGCGATTCGTAGACGGGAACAATGCGGCCCATCTCCAGCATGGCGAACTCGGCGTCCGCGCCGGTGGCGCCCGGCTCGGGCAGGATCTCAAACTGGGGCTGGATCATCTTGAAGCGGCCGGCTGCGGCGCCGAGCGTTCCAGCTGCCGCCGCGGCCATGGCGGAGCGCGACGGCTCCAGCTTGCCGTAGACCGCGACCATCTGGCCGAGCTTGAAGCGGTCTTTTAAATACGCCCCGTGGAACCACATGCACTTGACAGTTCCCAGGTCCTGACCGAGCGTCATCTCGAAGATGGGGCCGGACCGAGTGCGCAGCAGCGTGGCGCCGCGCACCTCGCCGATGACCGACGCCATGGTTCCGGCCACCAGCTCGGCCATGGGTTGCGGGTTCAGCCGGTCTTCGTAGCGGAAGGGCAGATGATAGAGCAGGTCCTCCACCGTTTCCACACCGCGCAAGGCAAGGCCGGCGGCGATGCGCTCGCCCACGCGCTTAACGAACTTCACCGGGGTAGAGAGTTCCAGCACACACCGATGCTATCAACAATCAATTTGAGATGGAACGCAGGCTTGGGATTCCGACTGGAGCGTTTTGTGGTTCGGCTGTGAGCGATGTGCTGTGAGCTGTGAGCGCATGGGGTTCGGTGGTAGTCTGAGCGATGTATGGGGGATTTTCTTCAAGTGGTGACGCGCTCTTCGATACGGTCTTTCGCGATGCAGCGGGTTGCGGTTTGGGTGGTTGCGGTGTTGCTCTGCGCGGCATCGGAGGTGGGGCCATCTGCACAGGTCCAAGCTCAAGGTGCGGGGCCGATGGCGAAGACGATGCTGATGGAACCACCGACGCCGCTGCTGCCGGCGACGCTGGGCAAGCTGAAGCGCGTGGCTGAGGGCGATGTGGGCGATGGGCTGGGCGCGGTGGATGCGGCGGACGCGCCGGTGCTGAAGGAGGATGGGCTGCGGCGGTTTGCGCGGTCGGACTACGCGAAGGACGCTCCGAAAGATCCGCTCTTCTGGACCGTGACGGTGTACCAACTTGTGGACGCGAGCGGGGCAATTTCTGCCTACGACTACTTCAAGAAGCCAGGGATGCAGCCGGAGAAGGTTGGGGATGCCGCAGTTGCGAACGAGAATGCGATTCTTTTCCGCAGCGGCGTCAACGTGGTGCGCGCAGAGTTCAAGAGCCGTGAATCGATGGAACTAGAGGTGGAGTGGGGTAAGAACCAACTGATGCAGGAGCTGATCGGTCATCTGCCGAAGGTGAGCGGGCCGGCGGGGATCGCGCCGATGCTGCCGACGCTGCTGCCGATGGGCGGGTTGGACGCGGATTCGGTACGCTATGCGCTGGGGCCGGCGGGCTATCGGGCGATGGGCGGAGTGCTGCCGGCAGAGATGGTGGGCTTCGACAAGAACGCGGAGACGGTGACGGCGAGGACGAAAGGCGGCGGCGTGCTGACTTTGCTGCTCTATCCGACGCCGCAGATCGCGGGCGAACACGAGCGCGCGATCGAGGCGCTGAGGAGGCAGCAGGGTACGACTCTGGCGGGGACGGTGAAGCTGCGGCGCGAGGGCACGCTGCTGCTGCTAACCACGGGCGCGTGGCCGGCAGCAGAGGCACAGAGCATGGTGGACGAGATTCATATGCGCAGCGAGGTGACCTGGAACAAGCCGGTGCCGCTCGACTTTGAAACGGAGCTGCGCAAGACCTTCAGCCTGCTGGAGAGCATCGTGATCTTCTGCGCGTTCTCTGCACTGGCGATGCTTGTGCTGGGACTCTTCTTCGGCTATGGGCGGGCGCTGGTGCGTGTAATGCAGGGGAAACCGGCGGCCAGTGAGCCGGAGTTCCTGCGCATCGATCTGAGTGGGCCAGTGGGCAAGCGCCTTGGAGGGCCTGAGGCCTGAAAACGGCCAGATCGGGAATGCCCAGCGGGAGGGGCTAGAAAGGCCGGGCCGGGCTTGCTATGCACATACGGCAGTGCATTCCGATGAGCTAAATCTATGATTTAACAATGCTTCACTGCGTTGCGAAACGAGTCAAAGAGAAGATAAGGCGAATATTTTCCATATCGCCTGTCCGTATAACCTATTTATTGTCAACATGTTGCAAGGGCAATGTTTTAGCCTTGACACAGGTATAGGCCAAACTTAGTATGCAGCCAGAAAGTTCTGATGGCTTTGCCTCCGTTGGAACTATTCTCCCTAAAGAAGAGGCCGCCCTGTTGCCGGGCGGCCTTTTCGCGTGTGCGGACAAGGAAAGTGTGCGGATAAGTTTGCGCCAATGCGTTGAGAACCGTGGCATCGCCTGGGGTTAGTATGGTCAGGTTGAAAATTCCCCTACGAGCGAGGTTTGCAGATGCTGATTAAGTGGGCCGGAGTGGTTGTGCTTCTTGGAGTTTCGTGTGGATTGTGCGCTCAGGCGCCGGCGGTTGCCGGGGCGGGCAGCGCGGTGGGCAGGGCGCCGGCGGTGCTGCCGGGCAACGGGTTGGCCCAGCACGACTTCGTCTATTCGGGCGAATCGCACGACCGCAAGATCTTTATCGTGCGCGGGGGAAAGATTGTGTGGAACTACGACGACCCGGCAGGCAAGGGTGAGATCAGCGACATGGTGATGCTGTCCAACGGGAACATTCTATTTGCGCACCAGTTTGGCGTCACCGAGATCGCGCCGGACAAGAAGGTGGTGTGGAACTACGACGTTCCGGCGGGCCACGAGGTGCATACCGCCGTGCCCATCGGCAAGGAGCGCGTGCTGTACATCATGAACGGCGATCCGGGCGCGGTGCTGCGCGTGGTGAACACGACGACGGGCGCGATCGAGAAGGAGCTGCCGCTGGCGGTGAAGCAGCCGGTGAGCGTGCATGGGCAGTTTCGCCACGCGCGGCTGACGGCCGCTGGGACGCTGATGGTGGCGCACATGGACCTGGGCAAGGTGGTGGAGTACGACTCGAACGGCCATGAACTGTGGTCGTTTCCGGGGCCGAGCGTGTGGAGCGCGGACCCGCTGGCCAATGGCAATGTGCTGATCACGGACCGGATCGGCGTGCGCGAGGTGACGCGGCGCGGCGATACGGTGTGGAGCTGGACCCCGGCGGACGCGCCCGGCTACAAGTTTGCCAGCCTGCAGGAGGCGCGGCGGCTGGCCAACGGCGATACGGTGATCAACAACTGGGTGAACGAGTGGACCAACAACGCGGACAACGCTCCGGGATCGGTGCAGGCGATCGAGGTGAACCCGGCGAAGCAGATTGTGTGGGCGCTGCGCGAGTGGACTCCGCCGAACGCGCTGGGGCCGGCGACTTCGATCCAGTTTCTGGACCAGCCGGGGACGACGGCGCCGGAGGACGTTCACTTCGGCGACATTCGATAGCAGCTTCCGCGGCGAGTGCAAGGAGACGCCCGCAATGCGCACGACTTTTGCGCGTTGTGGGCGGAGCCGGTAGAATGAGGCTGGCAGGCCGATGTAGCTCAGCTGGTAGAGCAACGGTTTCGTAAACCGTAGGTCAACGGTTCAAATCCGTTCATCGGCTCCATTCCTACCATTCAGTCACAGCGATACCACATTCACATTTCTGCGTATGATGCAAATTGTGAAGCAGCGGCCCCTGGGCCGTCCTCCACTTGATTCTGCAATCGCAAGCAATACTGGAGGTTGCTTATGCGGGCCCTTGTCGTTCTGGCGTTCTGTCTCTTTTCTGCTACGAGCTTTGCCGCCGAG
>Ga0326727_10027967_pt1 | contig 10296 bp, 4 predicted proteins | sample MB2enrmetagenome_FD_207643 | JGI IMG/M metagenome (GOLD analysis project Ga0326727, IMG submission 207643) | Lab enriched peat soil microbial communities from McLean, Ithaca, NY, United States - MB29MY | ecosystem: Environmental > Terrestrial > Soil > Wetlands > Peat | place: USA: New York...
TGGTGGCGTGCACCACCCAAAAGGGGAAAAAGTAATACACGAGGTTGAAGGGAATGCGAACGATGTTAAACGTGCCGTAGGTGTGCATGCGTTCCAGGATGTCCGGCGCTTGACTCCAACCCAGATACAGATCCCAGTTGGCGAAGGTGGCCGGGTTGCCCCAGCGAAAGTAGTTCACCGTGCCGGTTGCGGCCATGAGCGCGGCAAGGATACCCGCCGGGAGAAGCGTGCAGCGCGCGGCGAGAGCGCGGAGAAAGCGGCGGACCGGCGACCGGCGCCCTGCGGCAAAATCCGCACTTTCGGCCGTGCATTGCGCCGCATAGGGCTCAGCCGCAAGCACAAGCAGCAATAAGACCATGGCCACCACGACACCGATGCCCGTGGAGACGCGGGTAAGCAGGGCCAGGCCTGCGCACAGCGCCATCCCGCACAACGTGCCCACGCCGAAGCCGCGGTTCACAATGCCCTTCACCGCGAAATAAACAAAGACCGCGGCAAATGCGTACGCCCACAAGATGACTTCCTCATAGACCGATGGATTAAGCTGGCCGATTGCGCTTCCTACAAGGAGCACATAGGCCAGCATGAGGCCAGTGGCGCGGCCTGCAATCGGACTCCGCATACCATGCCGCCGCAGCAGCAACACCGCGCGCACTTTGGCCATCCCGGCAAGGCAGACCGCGGCGAGAACAGACCACGGGGTCAGGTCGATGTCCATGCGGTGGAAGATCCAAAGCGGAAGCCGCAACAGGGCGGGCCAGATGCCGAAATACGGGTAGACGCGGCCAGCGCGCAGAAATCCCTCTTCCCATCCCACGACTGCCAGGTCCACGTCGAACCGGCCCTGCATGAGATGGGCAAGCATGCTGTTGAAGGTGAGACGCAACGGGGTGGTGCGAGCTGATTGGCCACGGGCAGCGAACAGCAACGCGCCATAGAAGAGCAGCATGAAAGCAAGGAGCGCGAGTTGCAGCTTGCGATCGTCGCGATAAATTCGATGCGCGAGGGCTCTCAGCCGTCCGTATTTTGCGGCTGACGGATTGGAGCCGGAATCACACGACTGATCCGGTAACTCGGACGCCGAGCCGTGGTTTCTCGCTACCTCGATCATGGCCGAATCATAGCAGCGTCGCTGGTTTGAGAATCGTGGCGGGCGCAGCGATTGAGGCCAGCACACTCCGACGGCGCTAATGGGATGCGAAATGAAGAACCATGAAATCGTGGAAGTGCTTCACCGCGACCTGGTGGTAGTAGTCGACCAACCCCTGCCCGCCCATGATCGGCGGCACAGGCATCCCCACATCGCTGAGAAACAGCGTAAAAAAACTGCATGCGATGCTGGTTGCCAGGGCCGCGGCCATCCATGTACGCAGGCGGCTGAATAGCGCCAGCATGCCCTCGTCAGTCACGGTCAGATACAGCCCCAGAAAGGCCAGAAACTCGATCTCCGGATAGAATTCCATGCGGTAGCGGTAGGCCACCCACATCGCCGTGAGCATGAGGATGCAGGGCGCCAGCAGACCGATGGCTACGGCCAACGCCGATCGGGCAGCCGGCGAAAGGCCGCGCGAGCGGCGTCTCCACAGCGCGATGGCCAAAAGCGCGATGAAGCAGAAAGCAAAGATGTCTGTCAGCAGGAAGCTGCTTGGGGGCATTTCGATCCCGGCCATGGTTCGCCCCCACCGGCTGGCAAGAAGAAGTTCGGGGCTAGTAGGGTGCAACACCCAAAAGGGACAGAAATAATAGACGAAGTTAAAGGGAATGCGAACGATGCTAAACATGCCATACGCGTGCATGCGCTCCAGGATGGGCGACAGCCACCAATCACTCGAACCCGGCCAAGCCGCCCAGTTCAGATAGAGATCCCAATTGGCGAAGGTGGCCGGGTTGCCCCAGCGGAAGTAATTCACCGTGCCGGTTACGGCCGTGAGCGCGGTGAGGATACCCGCCGGGAAAAGCGTGCGGGGCGCGACGAGAGCGCGGAGAAAGCGGCGGATCGGCGACGGGCGCCCTGCGGCAAAACCCGTACTTTGGACCGCGATGGGCTCTGCCGCGAGCACAAGCAGCAACAACACAAAGGCCACAATGAGGCCGATGCCCCCGGTGACGCGGGTATTCAGGGCCAGGCCGGCGCACAGCGCCATCCCGCACAACGTGCCCACGCCGAAGCCGCGGTTCACAATGCCCTTCACCGCGAAGTAAACGAAGATGGTGGCAAAAGCGTAGGCCCACAAGATGACTTCCTCATAGATGGATGCGTTCAGATTGCCGATCCCGCATCCTCCGAAAAGAACATAAACCAACATGAGGCTGACGGCGCGGCCAGCGATGGGGCCCTGCATGCCATGTCGCCGCAGCAGCAAGACTGCGCGCACTTTGGCCATGCCTGCAAGGCAAGCTGCCGCCAGACAAGACGGCAGAGTCAGGTCGACGTCCAAGCGGCGAAAAATCCAAAGAGGAAGCCGCAACAGAGCGGGCCAAATACCGAAATAAGAGTAGGTGTGGCCGTTGCGCAGGAATCCCTCTTCCCATCCCACCACTGAATAGTCCACATCGAACTGCCCGCGCATAAGATGGGCAAGCATGCTGTTGAATGTGAGACGCAAGTCACTGTTGCGCGCCGAATGCCCCCAGCCAGCCCACAGCAACGCGCCGTACCAGAGCAGCATGAAGGCAAGCAGAATCAGTTGCAGCTTGCGGTCGTTGCGATAGATTCCACGCGCGATGGCCCTCAGTCTTCCGCCGTCTGCGGCGAGTAAATCCCGGCCGGCATCACGCGAGTGATTTGGCAACTCGCGCGGCACACCACGGCCTGTGGCTGTCTCGGCCATGGCAGAATCATAGCAGCCGCAAAAATGAGGAGAGCGAAGCCCGGTCAGGCGCCGGTGAGAACGGCGTCGATGCGGGCCAGCTCCTCGCCCGCGAAGCCGAGGTTGGCGAGGCTGGCGACGTTTTGTTCGATCTGCTCCACGCGGCTGGCTCCGATGAGCGCCGAGGTCATGCGGGAGTCGCGCAACACCCACGCCAGAGCCATCTGCGCCAGCGATTGCCCGCGCTTGCGGGCCAGTTCGTTCAAGGCGCGCACCTTGGCGAGCCGTTCGTCGTCGATGTCGCGCTTCTTGAGGAAGCCGTGCGGCTTGGCGGCGCGCGCATCGGCAGGGATGCCGCTCAAATAACGATCGGTGAGCAGGCCCTGCGCCAGCGGGCAGAAGGCAATGGCGCCGACGCCTTCGTTACCCAGCACATCGAGCAGGCCGCGTTCCGGAGTGCGCTCGAACATCGAGTACTTGGGCTGATGAATGAGGCAGGGCGTGCCGAGGTCGCGAAGGATCTTGACGGCCGCGGCGGTTTGCACCGGGTTGTAGTTGGAGATGCCGGCATAGAGAGCCTTGCCGGAACGGACCGCCTGATCGAGCGCCGACATGGTTTCTTCTACCGGCGTTTCGGAATCGGGGCGATGGGAGTAGAAGATATCGACGTAGTCGAGGCCGATGCGCTTGAGGCTCTGGTCCAGACTGGCCAACAAATACTTGCGCGATCCCCAGTCGCCATACGGGCCGGACCACATGACGTATCCGGCCTTGGTGGTGATGATCAATTCGTCGCGATAGGGTTTGAGATCGAGGCGCAGAATCTCGCCGAAGTTGCTCTCGGCGCTGCCGGGCGGAGGGCCATAGTTGTTGGCGAGGTCGAAGTGGGTGATGCCGAGGTCGAAGGCGCGGCGCACCATGGCGCGGGAGTTCTCGAAGTCATCGACGCCGCCGAAGTTGTGCCACAGGCCGAGAGAGATGGCAGGCAGGCGAATGCCGCTGCGCCCGCAGCGGCGGTACTGCATCGCGTTGTAGCGTTGTTCGTTGGCAAGATACAAGGTGACTCCTCCGCGCGAAAAGATTCGGCTCCGGCGTTGAATCGCTCTCTCTAGTTTAAGACCGCCGTGATCGAAACTTCCTTGCGGCCATCCTTCGGCGGCGGCACGACATTGCCCTTCACCGGCACGCCGTCGATGGTTAAGGCGATCCGGTTCCCGGCGCCCTTGCGCTCAACGGCAATCTTGTAGACCACTCCGCGAAAGACGCGTGTTGCGGTGAATCCCGGCCAGCTCACGGGAACGACGGGAGCAATCTCGAGGCCGTCATAGGTGGGGCGCACGCCCAGAATCCACTGCGCGATGGCGCAATAATTCCAAGCTGCGGTGCCGGTGAGCCAGGAGTTTTTGGCCTCGCCGAAGGCAGGCGCGTCCTTACCGGCGATCATCTGCGCATAAACGTAAGGCTCGCAGCGGTGCACCTCGCTGATCTCTTCGCGCGCCGAGGGGTTGATGCGAAGGTAGTAATCGTACGCCTGGTCGCCGTGGCCCAGCCGCGTCTCCGCGATCATGACCCAGGGATTCACGTGGCAGAAAATGCCGGCGTTCTCCTTGTAGCCCGGCGGGTAGGAAGAGATTTCGCCAAGGTGGAGGTAGTAACGGGTGTAGGCCGGTTGATGCACGACGAGGCCGTGTTTGGTGGCCAGGTGCTCGCGAACAGCGGCGAGAGCTGTTGCGGCCCTGCCGTCGTCGAGGCCAATTCCGGCCAGCACGCAGAAGCCGTTCGACTCGATGAAAATCCTGCCCTCGTCGCACTCCTTTGAGCCGATCTTGTGCCCAAAGTGGTCGTAGGCGCGCAGGAACCATTCGCCGTCCCAGCCGTGCTCCTTGACGGTCTGCTCCATCTTTTCGGCCTCTGCAAGACACCTGCTGGCATCGCTCGAGCGGCCCAGATGGCTGGCGATGGCGGCGAGTTCGCGAGAGGCGTGCACGAAGAGGCCGGCGATGAAGACCGACTCGGCCACCTTGCCGTCCTGATTGGTGGTGGTCTGGAAGGACATGCCGGGCGTGTTGGAGAAGCAATTCAGGTTGAGGCAGTCGTTCCAGTCGGCGCGGCCGATGAGCGGCAGACGGTGAGGACCGAGCCGCTCCAGCGTGTAACGGAAGCTTCGCTGCAGATGGTCGTAGAGCGGCGCTTCGCTGCCGGGCTGGTTGTCGTAGGGTACCGGCTCGTCGAGGATGCTCCAGTCGCCGGTCTCCTTCAGATAAGCCGCGACGCCGAGGATGAGCCAATGCGGATCGTCATTGAATCCGCTGCCGATGTCGTTGTTGCCACGCTTGGTGAGCGGCTGGTATTGGTGATAAGCGCCGCCGGTCGCGAGTTGCGTGGAGGCGAGATCGAGAATGCGCTGGCGGGCGCGCACCGGAACCATGTGCACAAAGCCGAGCAGGTCCTGGTTGGAGTCGCGAAAGCCGAGCCCACGGCCGATGCCCGACTCAAAGGACGAGGCCGAGCGCGACATGTTGAATGTGGCCATGCACTGGTAGGCGTTCCAGATGTTCACCATGCGGTTGGTGTGGGCGTCGGGCGTATTCACCTGGAAGATGCCCAGCAGTTTGTCCCAGTGTTCGCGGAGGCGGTCGAAGGCGGCATCGGCCTCTTTGGCGCTGAGGTACTTCGCGATGACCGGCCTGACCGACTCCTTATTGATGGTCTGCGAGCCCGGAGGCGAGAACTTCCGGTCGTTTGCGTTTTCCTGGTAACCGAGGAGGAAGATGATCTGCCGTGTTTCTCCCGCGGCCAGATCGAGATTGACCTGATGCGCTCCGATGGGCGCCCAGCCATGAGCGATGGAGTTGGTCAGTTGCCCGGCAGCAACCGCAGCGGGCGAGTCCCAGCCGCGGTAAGGACCAAGAAAGGCATCGCGCGCCGTGTCGAAGCCGGAGGTTGGCTCGGAGCAGGCAAAGAAAGCGAAGTGATTGCGGCGCTCGCGGTACTCGGTCTTGTGATAGATCACGCCGTCGACGACTTCCACTTCTCCGATGTTGTAGTTGCGCTGAAAGTTGGTGGCGTCGTCCTGGGCGTCCCAAAGGCAGAACTCGATGCCGGCGAAGACGGGTATCCGCGCTCGCGCCGCTCGGCGGTTGGTGACGGTGAGTTGCCAGATCTCGAGGTTTTCGTCGAGCGGGACGAAGTAGCGCGTGTGAGCTTCGATGCCGGCGAACGTGGAGCCGATGATCGAGTAGCCCATACCGTGGCGGCAGGAGTAATCCTCGGCGTCATGGCGGGTGGGCTGCCACGAAGGCGACCAGAACTTACCTGAGTCACCATCGCGGAGGTAGATGTAGCGGCCGCTGCAATCGAGGGGAGCGTTGTTATAGCGGTAGCGGGTGAGGCGGCGCAGGCGCGCATCGCGATAGAACGAGTAGCCGCCCGCGTTGTTGGAGAGGATGCCGAAATATTCCTGACAGCCGAGATAGTTGATCCAGGGCAACGGCGTGTCGGGCCGTGTGATCACATACTCGCGGTTTCGATCGTCGAAGTACCCGAACTTCATATTCCATTCCTTTTCTGACCCGGAGCGGAAGGACAGTGGCTTTTTCGAAACCCTGCTGAAACGTTTTTGCAGGGAGAAATCTACACCTCTTGAAAGCGAAGCGCGATTATAGCCGACGGCATGGGAGGGGAACAAGAAGATTCCGGACCGTCTTTCGCGAGGGAAATCTCTATGGTTGCCGGGGTTCACGGGAATGTGAGAGACTGATCCGTCTTTCCCCTTGAACCCGGGCGCTGGAGCGAAGCGAAACCGAAGATAGGACACGTGCATTGATCCGGAACCCACGAAATTCCCGCACCCGCCCGCCGTGGCTTTTCGAGCTATGTGTTTCAGGGTTGGCTTTCTGCGCGGCCCCCTTGCTTTTCGCAGTCGAGACTCCCACGCAGGCCATCAAGGTGGACCAAGTGGGGTACCTGACCGGCGGCCCCAAGATCGCTCTCGTCAGCGCGCCAGCTAAAACTTTTGATATCAAGCGTTCCAGCGATTCGAGGGTGGTTTTCCGGGGGGCTTTGGGGCCTGCTGCGTTCGACCCGCTCACCGGAGACACGGTGCAGGCGGCGGATTTTTCCGGGCTGAAGCGGGCAGGAAGCTATTACGTCGAGGTTCCCGAAGTGGGTAGAAGCTGGACCTTTGCCGTGGCGAGAGACGTCTACGAGCACACCTATACCATGGCCATGCGCGGCTTTTACGGGCAGCGATGCGGCACAGCGGTAGACCTGGGGCCGGAGTTTCCCGGATACTCCCACGCAGCCTGCCACCTGCACGGCGAGTTTCATCCCAGTTCAGGCGCGAGTGGGCCGCGGGACAACATCGGCGGATGGCACGACGCCGGCGATTATGGCCGCTACATGGTGGACTCCGGCGTGGCAACAGGGACGCTGCTGTGGGCCTGGGAGATTTACAGGCCAAGGCTCAAACCGATTCAACTCAGGATTCCAGAGACCGGGAACGGCACTCCCGACATTCTGAACGAAACACGCTGGAACCTGGAGTGGATGCTGAAGATGCAGGACGGCGACGGGGGCGCGTGGCACAAGCAGACGAGCGTGAATTTTCCCGGCTTCATCGCACCCAACGAAGATACGCTGCCCAGCGAGGTGATCGGGACCGGCTCGGCGCCGTACAAAAGCACCTGCGCGACCGCCGATCTGGCCGCGGTGGCGGCGATTGCCGCGCGCGTCTACAAGCCCTACGATGCGCGATTTGCCGCGCGGGCGCTGGATGCGGCGCGCCGCGCCTGGAAATGGACTGAGCAGTATCCGAATGTGACATTCAGGAATCCGCCCGGCGTGACCACGGGCGAGTACGGCGATGCCAACTGCTCGGACGAGCGGCTGTGGGCGGCGGCGGAGCTTTGGCGCACGACCGGCGAGCGAGCCTACCACCAATTCTTCCTGAGCAACTACGCGGCGTATTTACCCACCCTCGACTCGCCGCCCGTGGAAAACTGGAATTCGATGGGGCCTATGGCGCTGCGCAGCTACGCGCTTTCGTGGCGCAAAGACGCCGACGCAAAGGCGCGGGCAGCCATTCGGGACCGGATGCTGGCGGCGGCGCGCGCCGTGGCCAAGCGCACGTCGGCTAATCCGTACCATATGAGCATGCAGGCCAAGGACTTTGTCTGGGGCTCAAATGGGATCGCGGCGCAGTACGGCATGGACCTGCTCATCGCCAACGTGATCGCGCCGAATTCTGACTTTGCCAATGCCGCGCGGGACGATTTGCATTATCTGCTGGGCCGGAACACCTTCTCGCTCTCCTGGGTGACGCAGGTTGGCGAGCACTCGGTTGAGCATCCGCATCACCGGCCCAGCGCCGATGGAAAGCAGCCGGGCCCCTGGCCGGGATTGCTATCCGGAGGGCCCAATGCCGGGCGGCAGGATTCGGTGCTGGCCGCGCTGCCCGGGAATCTGCCGCCGGCGAAGGACTATGCCGATGCCACGGCCTCGTATGCCAGCAACGAGATCGCCATCAACTGGCAGGCAACGCTGGTCTTTTTGCTGGCCGGGCAATTGCATTAGAAAACGCGCCAGGCCGCGCTTCGGGCGCAGCGTTCGTCAATGGGCGGCGGGAGAACGGAAAAGACAGATCGACGGGGGAATTTGGGGGCTCGATGCAACTTCACGCTCTGGATATCGGAATCATTCTGGCGTACATGGTCTGCACGGTGCTTGTGGGCTACTACGTATCTCACTACGGTTCGCGTGACATGACCGCGTACTTCCTCGGCGGCAACAAGCTGCCGTGGTACGTGCTGGGCCTCTCCAACGCGTCGGGCATGTTTGACATCAGCGGCACCATGCTGCTGGTGTACTGGATGTTTGTCTACGGCCTGAAGAGCGTGTGGATCCCCTGGCTGTGGCCGACCTTCAACCAGGTGTTTCTGATGGTTTACCTGTCCTCATGGCTGCGGCGCTCGCGGGTGATGACCGGCGCGGAATGGATCAAGACGCGCTTCGGCACGGGGCGCGGCGCGCAGTTGTCGCACATGATTGTGGTTCTCTACGCCTTCATCAGCATCATCGGGTTCTTCAGCTATGGCTTTAAAGGCATCGGCAAATTCGCGGCCACGTTCCTGCCCTGGCACCTGTCGCCCAACCAGTACGCGGTCATCCTGATCGCCATCACCGCGATCTACGTGATCAAGGGCGGCATGATCAGCGTGGTGATTACCGAGGTAGTGCAGTTCTGCGTGCTCTCCGTCGCGTCATTCGCGGTGGGTATCATCGCCATGCGCCGCGTAGCGCCGGAGGTTCTGCACCGGGTGGTGCCGGCAGGCTGGGACAATGTTTTCTTCGGCTGGCATTTGAATCTCAACTGGTCGGCGCTGATCCCGGCAACCAACACGCGCATCGCGCAGGACGGCTATGGGCTGTTTGGCTTCTTCGTGATGATGCTGTTGTTCAAGGGCGTGCTGATCTCCGCCGCCGGCCCGGCACCGAACTACGACATGCAGCGCGTGCTTTCCTCAAAAAATCCGCGGGAAGCTTCGATGATGAGCGCCTGGGTGAATGTCGTGCTCACTTTTCCGCGCTATTTTCTTACCGCCGGACTCGCCGTCCTGGCCGCCGCGTTCTTCAGCGACAACATCCGCGCCATGGGCGCCAACATGGATTTTGAGCTGGTGCTGCCCTATGCGCTGGCGCGCTTCGTGCCCGTGGGGTTGCTGGGATTCCTGATCTCCGGCCTGCTGGCCGCTTTCATGGCCAACTTTGCCGCAACGGTGAATGCCGCGCCGCCTTACTTTGTCAACGATATCTACAAACGCTACATCCGGCCTGACGCCCCGCCACGAACCTATGTCCGCCTGAGCTATCTCAGCTCCTTTGCCGTGGTGGTTATCGGCGTCCTCATCGGGTGGAATGTGACCTCAGTCAACGCCGTCGTCGTCTGGATCGTTTCTGGATTGTGGGGAGGATATACAGCCTCCAACGTCCTCAAGTGGTACTGGTGGCGCTTTAACGGCTATGGCTACTTCTGGGGCATGGTCGCCGGAATTGCTTCGGCGCTGGCGCTGCCGCCGCTGGTCGCGAAGGTTCCCCTGGTGCAGCACCTGCTGGCCAGTTACTCCATCAATATGGATGTGTCGATCGTCTTTCCCCTGGTGCTGGTTCTCTCTCTCATCGGGTCCTTTGCCGGAACCCTGCTCACCAAGCCGGAGGACGACGAGGTGCTCAAGGACTTCTACCGGCGGGTGCGGCCGTGGGGGTTGTGGGGCCCGGTCTACCGCAAGGTTCTGGCCGAAGATCCCGGATTCAAGCGCAACAAGGACTTCCCGCGCGACATGTTCAACATCGTTGTCGGCATCGTGTGGCAGGTCGCGCTGGTCGTGCTTCCCATGTATATCGTCATCTGGGAGCTTCGCCGCGCCGCCATCACGCTGGCGATCGTTCTGGCGACGTCGGCGATTCTCAAGTTCACCTGGTATGACCA
>Ga0326727_10027968_pt1 | contig 10296 bp, 11 predicted proteins | sample MB2enrmetagenome_FD_207643 | JGI IMG/M metagenome (GOLD analysis project Ga0326727, IMG submission 207643) | Lab enriched peat soil microbial communities from McLean, Ithaca, NY, United States - MB29MY | ecosystem: Environmental > Terrestrial > Soil > Wetlands > Peat | place: USA: New York...
AACGCCGAAAGACGGGGTCGCCTGCTTCGAAAATACCCCGCTGAGCGATTCGGATAGGGAAAAGATCTATCACCTCAATGCGGAGCGATTGTTAAGATTGTAGGGAAGCAAGCGCGGAAGACGGGCCAATCAGTATCGGGCGAAATATCCTCGTCGGCATTGACGAAGCGGTAATCGTTCTTCAGGAAGCCAGAAATAACTTTCTCGGGATCGACTGACATTTTGGTAGAGCTCATCTTCTTGACATAAGCGACCATCCTGCCTTTTTCCTCTATATAGACCGGCAGACGGAATTCTTCGTTCATGCAGAGCCTGACCTTCCCTTTATCGGACTTGTACCATTGGCATGCATGTGCGGCATCAACCTTATTCTCCTTGACCAGACGGGCGTCACCAGGAAATCTTGTCAACCCCGTCATGGTCTCCCAGTTCGACGCTTCGCCGATCCTGTACAGGTTGTCCTGACTGACTTTGATGATCAGTTTTCCCTCATTTTTGACAAAGTAATAGATCGGGCCTCGGGAGGTTTTCTTGCCCACGATGGTGACTCCGTTACTGTAGGACTTGACGAAGCGATCTTTCGCCCTGAGCAGGGAAAAGGCGACCGTCTCTTTTCCATAATACTCGCCTTCTATCTGTAGCGCGCCCTCGGGACCGGCGGCGTAAGCCCTAGAAGCACGGACCGCCACAACACCGACCGCGAGAATCAAGAAAAACAGCAGAGCTATAGCGGCATAATTGTGGGCTTTCCCAGTCTTATGACCTGCCGTTATCGTGCACATCGCTCCTACTGCCTCACTGCTTTTGCGTAGTCAAAATAGGTGACGGATTTCCCGGTGGAATCTCTGGCCGTTGACGTGGAGAGATCAATACGGTAGAAGGACTTCCCTCTATCACTGTTGGACGGGGAATTCTTTACGGCCGTAGGCACGTGAAAGGTCAGTCCCGATGCTGTTGGTGGACGCGACACCACGTGCATGGCCACTGCAGAAACCGTCACGCTGGTATGGGACAGCGACTCGTGCAGAACACGGCCGTCCGTATCGGGCAGACTGAGTCCCAGAAGGTAGGCAACGGTGGGCGCAACGTCAATATTCCCCGACGGCGTGGTGCTTATCACGCCCTTCTTGAAATCGGGCCCGGAGACAACGAGGGTGTTGTTCACATCTATGGGGCTGAAAGAACCGTGCATGCCGCGGTTGGTCATCATGCTCTCGTATTCGGTTCCCCTGACCCCCTGAATGACGGCATTTTCGTCGTAGCTGTAACTGACAACAATATCGGGATTTCTTCCGGCCGTGTTTTCGAGCCGCACCGCACTCATCGGCAACGTTCCCGGAAGAGCGCCGTACGTGTCGTCGACGAAGATTGCGCCGAACTCTTCGCGCTGCTGAAGGAACCTGACACAGCCTCTTACAATGGCGCCATTCTTCGACGGCACGTAGAGATAGTCACTCCCTCCGTTTGCGGCAATGATGACTGCGTCGGACGGTAGGCTGCTCGGGACTACGAAGCTCCTCGTTGTGTATTTGCTGCCCGCCTTTCCGGTCACGGAGCCGTCCGTATCGATCCGATCGGGATAGACCTTCGCTCCGTCGGCCAATATGCCGGAGAGTACCGGATCATACTTGTACCTCCCCCCATCATAAACGTGCTCGACCACGCCGTTGTCCGCAAGCAGTTGAGCAAGCCTGACGTCTCCTGAGACTGAAAATCCCTTTTCAGGACCAACATTTTTGTAAGACCCGTCTGAAATCGAGCGGAGAGGAAACAGGGAAAGGTCACCTGAGACATTGCTGTGGCCGTGATCGGAGGCGACGATGATATCGGTCGAATCATACACGTGAAGATTTTTGAGCGTCCCTATGAGTTGACCGAGCATCGTGTCCATGCTTGTGAGCGCATCGACGTATGCCTTCGACCCGACACCGTAGATATGTTCCTTGGTGTCGGGGTCCCTGAGCCAGATGACCGAAAGATCGGGCCTCTTGGCAGGCAGGATGTACTTAAGATAGACGTCCATCATGTATCTGTTAGCGCTCGCATTCGGCGAGGTCGCGCCGGCTTTCGGATCGGACGTGACGCCGTCGGCCAGCGTCGGTGGCGGGGGCCTGTCCGTGGGATTGCCGTTGGATGCGCCGAGGCGTACGTCGGGCCACATGACGGGCGTGTTCTTCGGCAAGGCAAAGCCGGCTGCCTGAAGCTCGGAGGCAAAGGATCTCGGAAATACGGCATTTTCATCGATCCCACACCCTTTCTTGTCGAGGTCGAACATGAATGCGGCGCCTGACTTCCCCACGATCGCCGTGGTAAGGCCTTTTTCCTGTGCAGCCTGAAGAAGCCGCTTTACCAGATAGAGCCTCCCATTATAATAGGCGTTGAGGGTCTCAAGAATATTCCAATCTTCGGTCATTACCGGCTGGTCGTAGTCGACCGTTGAGCTGCCTGCGCCCTTCCCTTGCGCACCGGGCCGATATATCGTATTGCCGTAAAATCCCGTCCTGTCCGGATAGCTCCCTGTGTTGAACGAGGATGAGTTCATCATGGTAAACGTAGGGAAAGTGGCGTGGTTATTCTTAAAGAAGACCCCGCCCTGCGCCAGGCTCCATAAGTTCGGTGTGGTTGACGCGCTGACGCTGTCAGGCCGCAGGCCGTCCCAAATGAAGATGATCACCCTTCTGCTCGCTGCCGGGCCGCCGCCGCCTTCTTTTACCCTCACGTCCGAGCCGCCGCTGCCGCACGACAGCAACGTAAGCGCGCAGAAGATCACGAAGGCCCATGCAGGTGCTTCGAGTATGCAATTTCTCTTCATTATCCCCCCAAGAAAGCCCTCGCCCGGGAACAGAGGCGAGAGAATTTAAACCAAAAGTAATATTTATCTACCATAAGATTATGAAGTAAATGTTAATAATCAATGAATTATCTAGATGCCCATGGCCCGGGGGGACCGTGGGTGATTCTTGGCATGAAGTCCTTTACCGGCCTATTTCAAATAAATGAATTACCGGGAATTACCAATTGTAATACAGGATAACCTTGACGACTCACCGCTGTCTACACTCTCACAAACGGAATCAACTGCGCCACCTCCCGTGCATATTGCTGAAAATCTGCGCCGAATTCTTGCTGAAGAAACTCCTCCTCCTTTCGGATGCGCAACTTGAATACAACGAACATTGCCACCGAAGCAACGAAGATCAAAAGGTCATTGCACATGAATGCAATTCCCGGAACGAGGAAGACGATGAATGCCGCGTACAAAGGGTTTCGAGAAAGCCTATATACGCCTGAAGTCTCAAGCCTGTGAGACCGAAAGGCTCGAGCGATGAGGACAGCGGCGGAGAGCCAGAAGTAGACACCCAGGGCAAGAAGCACGATTCCAAGGACCTGGAAAAGCTCCCGCCACGGTGATAGCAGTGAGACTCCGATTCCCACCGTGCGTTGGAGCAGAAGGACAATCGCAAGGCTGCTTCCACCAACGATTGCCAGCAAAGGTCCGATTCCTAAGATGTTCACCTTGTTTGACTCGTCCGTGTCCCTGAGGTCATGCCTGTTGCACCCAGGAGGGCGCTATAACTTATGCGGATTTTTGGATTTTCCTTTATGAAAAACCCAATCTCCTTCGCTGTTGCCACCGTACGCAAGAAGTTCCTTTTGGGCATATGGACCATGGGTTCAACCAGAAGGAAGAGCCCATCGGGTTTGAGCAAACTATGGACTTCTGCGAGAAATGTTCGTTGATCGGGGACCTCATGGACCATCCAAAACGCCAGAATGAAATCGGCTCTCGAATGATAACCCAAGGAATCCGGGCTCGCGAGATGTGCGGTGATTCTTTCCGAGACCCCGCGTCTTTGAGCTCTGCTGGCCAAAGCCGAGAGCATTCTGGTCTGAATGTCAATGGCGGTCACATGCCCCGTTGGGCCCACAATCTTTGCAAGGGGAACGGAGAAATAGCCCATGCCGGCACCAATCTCTATCACGTTGTTCCCCGGTCGGACGTAAGGACCCAAGATCGTCTCGGGGTTGTGGAGCAATTTGCGCAGAGGGTTGTCGAAGGTGAAACACAACCACCAGGGACACACGCGTTTTTGACCTGTCAACTTATCCATCATTCTATCGATGACCTCTCTGCCGATTGAGCGGGGGCTTCATTCAAACAAAAAGATGCACCCTTTTTCGCCAGGATGTCAAGCACGGCTCACTCCTTTATTCCCTGCACGGGTGGCATGCAGGGCGTGAGCGGCGAACAGTCCGCCGAAGAACCCATAGAGTAGACTCGCAGAGACAACGAACGGGGCTGCATGGCGCAAGGAGGTGTTCATAGCGAGCGCAGCGGCTACAGCATTTTATAAGCATGCGCATCGTGCCACATAGCCTCAAAGACTCCCTTGTACCCTTGAACCGAGCGGTTATCGTGGTGCACCGCGACGGTGGGGGCATGACCCGGGGTTCGACGCGGGGTATAGTCGTAGGTTCCGGTGACGACGGAGCTATCGTTGATTATGCTCACCTTCAACTCGACCAGCCCCGGACCGCTCGTTATCTTCACGGGTATGCCGTAGTGCTTCAGATTGTAAAGAGCCACCCGCTCCCTCCACTCCTCGATCTCTTGCCGGTCCGCGATTACCCTCACGTCCACCCCTCTCTTCTTGGCACGGACGAGCTCGATTGCTACCCTCGGGTCTGTTAGGACCGGGGTGACGACGTAAATGTAGCCTCCGCCGGGCACTGCCCGGTAGAGAGACCCAAGGGTCTCGGCAGGGTTATCGCCTCCGTAAGGCGACTGTGGTCCCGCCGCCCCAGACGTGCCGGGATCCGTCCGGAAGGTGCACGCGGACACTGTCAGAAGCACTAGAGCGATAAAGAGCACGGGTTTCTTGATGGTACGCTGCCTCCTTTCTTGCTTATCCTGGCGCACGAAACATATCCCCCATCCTCATGAGCAGACTCATATCCCCTTCTACTTTATAGAGCCCGTCCATCAAGGCTTTAGCCCGATTCATCTCGCCCCGGGCCATCTTCAGCCAGACATCGGACGGAGACCGAATCGTGAGCGTCGGGGAGAGAGCTTCGCCTTCTCGGGCCGTGCATTGCCCATCGGCTAGGGAGAGCACGATCTTCCCGCCTCCCTCGCCCGAAAGATCAAACTGGATCTCCGCCTTAAGGCCCGAAGCAGCCTCGGGGTTGAATGCATGCGGCATGTGCAGGACGAGGTCCCTGGCCGTGCCCGGAAAGACGGATGGATCAGCCGGCCGGCCGGCATTCTCACGTCTGAGATAATGGCCGGGGTATTTTATCGAGAAGGGCAGACCCATGCCCAGGACGAAGATAAGCGGCACTACGACCGAGAATAAGGGCTTTTCCCGGCCCGCCCAACTGGAGAGAGTGGCGAGGAGAAAGAGGGCGCTCCAGAAATAGGTGATGCGCAGATTGATGAGGCGGAACTGGGGCGTTTTCCAGACCGCCTCCGGGGACCACTGCTTGGCAATCGTGTAGGTGAAGGGATCGTATCCGAAAAGCTGGGGCAGCAACGTGGTCAGGAAAAGAACCAGGTAGAGGAGGCTGATAGAGTGGTGGACAAAAAAGGACGAAGCCTCGGGTGGGGCCAGGAATATCCAGGCGGTCCCGGCCGCCAGATACCCGAGGAACGCCTTCTCCAGATAGGTCGTATACTTGAGAAAGCGCCGAGAGAGGAGGTATTGTGCGCCGGCGAGGACGAGGCCCGTGAGCACGGCGACCTTCACCCTTCCCGACGTGATCTCCCCCACCCGGGCGAGCACTTTGAAGATGACCACCGGGAAAAATGAAGTGACGAAAAGGACCTTGCTCAACTTCAATTTCACTGTGTTCTCCTTTCTGCCTGGGCTGCAAACAGGGTCCTCAACTGCAAGAGCAGCCCCAGGTCCCCCTCGACCCTGTATTGGCCTTCCATGAAGGCTTTCTGGCCATCCAACTCTCCCCGGGATATCTTGAGCCAGACATGGGCGGGCGATTTGATGACAAGGCTCGGCTTATCAGCCGGGCCCTCATGGTACGTGCAGGCGCCGTCGGCGATCTTGAGGTGGGAGGTGAACTGCTCATTCCCGCTGATCTCGAACTGCGCAACAGCGGTCATGCCCGCGGCTGCATCAGGGTTGAAGCCCAGGGGCATTGCCTGGAGCAGCTCACGGCATTTCCCGGCCTCCCGAACGGCCGCGCCTTGCCCCTCTTTATCCGTTGCAGGTTGAGCTTTTTTCCGGCTCTTCTGCTCTTCGATCATTCCCTTGATCCAGGCTTGCCGCATTGAGTCGTGGAAGGGAACCTCGGTCCTGTTCTGTTGGATATATTTTTCAAAGCCCCCATAGAAACCGTGCTCCTGCCAGTGCCTGTAATCGTGCTTCATTGTGGTTTCTCTATTGCTCTCTATAAGGCTTCCCATGAACTGGTAGAAACGGAGGTCCCGATCCGTGGCGGGGTAGCGCCTCTTCTCCTTTATGGCCCGCGCCAAATCCCTCGACAGATCGACGGCCCGGGCCACGACGGCTTCCTTCCCCAAAAACCCGCCGGGCTGGGTAGCCATGGCCGTCAGCGTGCCGACTGAAAAAGCCCCGAAGACGCGCAGTGCATTGGCCAGGTAATCTGCCGTATCCGTTTCACCCATACCGGCGGAGACGCTGAGAGCGAGGCCCGGCTTCCAGGTCGGTCGGGGCTTGTGGCCAAGGGCGAGGCTGCGGTCGATAAAGGTTTTCATCCGGCCGGTCACGTGTAAGAAATAAACAGGGGAGGCCAGGATGATCCCGTCAGCCGCCAACAGTTTTTCCAGGATCTTACGATGATCATCATCGATCCAGCAACCGCCTTTCTCCATGCAGAAGGCGCAACCGGTGCAGTACTCGATGTGTTGGCCGGCGAGGTCGATTACTTCGAGTTCGAAGCCCTCTTCCGCCAGGGCGGGTCGCACCATTTCAAGCATCAGAGATGTGTTGCCGATCCCGGCGTGGGGTGATCCATTTACCGCGACGATTTTCAGCTGATCCGACATAATTTCCTCCTTCTTGCTTTGTTTGTCTGCTGTTGCAGCCGGCCTGAATGCTGCACGGTCAGGGCGGCGTAGAGGGTGATGAAGACGTGGGGGAGAGAAGCCGCTGTCCTTTTCACGAGAGGGTCTCCTTGTCTTTCAGCGTCTTGGCCGCGGCGACGCGGTGCTGGAAAACCCGATCGATCACGTAGTTCCGCAGGGCCCTCGCGCCCCTCGTCAGTTGCATGGTGAGCCTGACATCCTGCTCATCAGGTAAATGGCCGGTGAGGCGCCCGCGCAGATCCATCTCCCAATCGACAAGCTCACGGGCTATGCTCCCGTAGAAGGCGAGGTCGGAGGCCTTGAGCCCGAGCGCGAAGGCCGCCGCGTACGTTTTGCCCGCGTCGACGTCCTCCTGCCAGAAAACCCCCCGCTCAAGAGGCATGAGCAGGCTGGCTTCCTGAAGCTCAGCCGCCTGTAGGGCCGTGAGACCCGTGGCACGCCTCAATGCCTTCTCGTCGAGGGCCGCCTCTTCGTGTGCGCCGAAAACGACCGCGTGCAACTCCAAAAGGGCGGCCGGGTCTTTCCCCTCGTCCCTTGACCGGAGAAGTTTCTTGATCTTCTCCAGAGGGAAAGAGTACGTGTTCTGCACCTCCTTGATGTATTGTGCGCGCTCGACGCATTCGGGATCGTAGAACGCCACGTTGCGGCTCGTTCTCATGGGCTCCGGCAACAGCCCCTGGCTGACGTAGTGGAGAATCGTCGATTTTGGCAGGCCCGTCGCCTCCGTCAGCTCGCTCATGCGCAAACCCCTCACTTTACCCTCCTTAAGACCTTCTTTCATGTCCCGTCCTTACCCGTTATCTCATGCCCTGCCATCTAGGAGCTAGTATAAACCATAATGTGTAACGTGTCAAGTATCACATTACACATGTTGTAGAGCGCCTAGGCCGTCCGGATAGACTGTGCGGCTGCTTTTGCCACCCGATCTTTCCCTGCTCGTTTATTCTCAAGGTTCTTCCCCCGATGGCTTAGTCGAAATGATAATCGGCCTTTTCTTCGCACTCGACCGACCCGCTGCCGAGCCGCCTACATGACCGAACAAGCCAGGTCTGCCTCCCCAGTTGTGGAGGCGAGTGATGAAAGTTTAGCTGCAAATCCTTGAGAAAGGGGTCCGGAACTACTATACTTTAACAGAACCTTAACATTACCCTGTTCGGGTGGGAGTTAAAATCTCTTTCCAATCCTTGAGAAAGGGGCCGAGGGGCGCTGGAGCTTAACATCACATTAACATTAGCCTGTTCGGGAGGAGGTGGGGCAATGGCCAGCTGGTGGAAAGGGGACATCGTCTCTGGTTTGGCAATCGGCCTCGGTTCGGCAATTGTCGCCCCCTTGGTAATCCCCGCGCTCTCAAAGACGGTGAGGCCTCTTATGAAAGCGGCGATCAAGGGGGGGCTCGTGCTCTGGAAGACCGGGAAGGAGAAGCTCGCCGAGGTCTGTGAGCTCGCCGACGACCTGCTCGCAGAGGCGAAGGCGGAGATCGCGTCGGAGAAGCCGCCCGTTGCCGGTAGAGGAGAGAAGCTGAAGTAGGTGGGCAAGAGGGGAGACAAGAGTGACGACAAGACCGAAAAAACCTCAATTGACGAAAACCCAGCAACGTAAGCTCCGGAGCCTTTCTCCGCCCCCCTCCCGGGACGTTACACGCATTTCCCGGAAGACGGGGGCAGCACGGCCAGGCTCGCGGGGGAAAAAGGGGAAGGAGGGCACCATGGTGGAGAAGGATCGCGGTGGAATCGAGACGGAAAAGCCGCCTCAGGCGGATTTGGGACGGGCGGGCACGGCCGTCAAGGAGGGCGTCGTCCGGAGCCTCAAGGGCCTGAACGAGATCGAGGCGGACATCGTCAGCGTCGTGAGGAGCACGGTGGTCGATTCTCTGAAGCTCACCGCTGATGTGGCGGACATGACCCTCAACGTGACCTCTGAGGTGGTCAAGGGGGCCATCAGGGCGAGCGAGGAGGTCGGCACAGGGCTCATATTAAGCACCAAAAGCGTCACCAAAGGGATCATCATGGGCGTGGGAGACGTGGGAGGGGACGTCATGAGCGTGGCGGGCCAAACCGTCAAGGGGGCTGTCAAAGGCGCCTCCGAGATCGGCGCCGACGTTTCCCTGGTCGCGAGGCGCGCAGTAGACGGCGTGATCGAGGCAACCAAGGAGATCGGGGGTAGTGTGCAGGAAATGGCCAAGGTGGCCGTGGGCGGCGCCATTGAGGCAGCCGGAGCCCTAGGAGCCACTGCCCTCAAGGCAGTCAGAGAGATGCTGGTCGGCGTGTTGGAGGGCGTCAAGGAGGTGGCCTGCGCCGCGCTGCCGAAGACACCCCCTGGCAAAGCCTAGGCACAAGGGGAGCCGAGAGAAGAACCTTAATTCTTTCCTCCACCGGCCGACAAACAACGAGAGGGGTTTGTGCTACCGCTCTCAACTTCGGCTCCTGGGAGGTACATGATGCAGAACAGTGTCAGGGTCGCGATAGACCGGGTAGAGGATAACCCCGAGTATGAAGAACGGCACTCTCAATGGAGCGCCCGCATGTATAGAAATATGAGGAAGTTTGTCCGGAAGGCCGGGATGGTGAGAATCATAGTCAAGGAAAGAGGGAACAAATACACGGTAGTCGTCGGTCATCACCTTCTCAAGGCAGCCAGGGAATGTGGCCTGAGAGAGGTTTACGTGCATGTTGTAGATACTATAGATACCGGGGTTGAAGGAGGACGAGGAGGCCTCGAAGAGGCTCTTATCACCTTTGAGTCCGGGGTCGACGAAATCCTCCATCGTGCAGAGGCGCACCCCGTCGATGGCGTCCTCCCCGGGGGCCTTCCCCTGCCTTCCCGAAGGTACCGTCCAAGAGCTGAAAAACGGCGAGAAACAATCAAAGCCCGGTGAAATGCGAAAGGATGGAGACGGTTACTTCAGCTCGAGGGTTACCTTCGTAATGTCGTCTGCCGTAGGCTCGGCGGTGAACCCTACCCTCCTGCACGCGGCGAGTATTTTCTCGTTTTCCGTCAATACTTCGCCGTAGATGCGCTCCAGGCCCCTTTCTTCCGCTATGCCAATGAGCACGTCCACAAGCTTGTAGCCAAGCCCCTTGCGCTGGTAATCGTCATGGACCAGCACCGCATACTCGCCCGACTTGAAGTCCCGATCGATGATCAGCCTTCCGATGCCGATCAGTTTTCTCTTCTCCTTTTCCCGCACCTCAGCGACGATGGCCATTTCCCTATCGTAGTCGATGTTGCAGTAA
>Ga0326727_10027969_pt1 | contig 10296 bp, 13 predicted proteins | sample MB2enrmetagenome_FD_207643 | JGI IMG/M metagenome (GOLD analysis project Ga0326727, IMG submission 207643) | Lab enriched peat soil microbial communities from McLean, Ithaca, NY, United States - MB29MY | ecosystem: Environmental > Terrestrial > Soil > Wetlands > Peat | place: USA: New York...
CATTCCCCTTGCGGGCTTGTCGCCTAACTTCATTGTAAGCCACTTGTCGGTAAACTTTTTCTATTGTTACTGCATATAGCATAATAAGTGCTAATAAAACGGCAAATATGAATGTTGTCATGATCTTAATCTTACCCGTTATTCTTATGTTTTTAAAGCAGTAAACAAGTTGATATACTAATTGGACAAGCAAAGGAGTGTAGCAAGAATTATGGATAAACGTTTTTGGGGGATAGTAGCGGTTGTAGTGGTAATAATGGGAGCAATCTTCGTCATTAATAACAACAGCGGTAAAACAAATACGCCTAGCAGTAGTAAAAATAACAGTAATCAGCCGACTAACCATGTTGAGGGACAAGGAGCAGACGGCGTAACACTACTGGAGTACGGTGACTATGAGTGTCCATATTGCGGAGAATTCGCACCAATAGTCAAACAGGTAGTAGCGCTTTATAGTCAGGATATTTACTTCCAGTTCCGCAATTTACCCCTGACAGAAATCCACCCTAATGCTTTTGCAGCTGCACGGGCAGCCGAGGCAGCAAGTTTGCAGAACAAGTTCTGGCAGATGCACGACACTCTCTACGAAAGCCAAAGCCAGTGGGTTCCTGCTAGTGATCCAGAATCCTACTTTATACAGTATGCTCAACAGCTTGGACTTAATGTCAATAAATTTAAGCAAGCCTACGTTAGTAGCCAGGTCAACGATTCTATCACAGCTGACGTGAACGCGTTTGACGCTACTGGCACAGAAGAAGCCACGCCAACTTTCTTCTTAGATGGCGCACAATTCACCCCGCAAATGACAGTTAGCAGCTTTGAGCAATACATAAATGCGGCTATCAAGAAAAAAACCGGTAAGGCTTCCGGCATAGGGGCTTCAACCACCGCCACTAGCTCGTCTTCAGCGACATGAACAAATATGAAAATTAGCTCTACTTAACTTCGGTAAACAGATTGCGTAAGATTTTTTCTACTTGTCGGAGCTTCGCTAATTCCAGTTCGCCATACACCGTACTAACTATTGACGCCTCGGCTGTAAAGAGTTTGTCTGGTCTTATATAACTTTTAATTGGTAACCTACCTTTTGTAAAGCTATCTTCTGATAGCTCAACTGCCATAGAGCTAGAATAAGGCTTTGAGGTTATTTGACATAAAATTAGATCATTAAAATCTACAATGGCTACGATCAATGCTGGCCGATATTTCCGACCAGATAGATCTGAGAACGGGAACAAAGTAGAAACGACCTGACCTACTTCAAACTGGCCCATGCTTTATCTTCCTCCGGACGTAACCAGTCTTTAGCAAGAACCTTTTCGGACAAAAGCGCGGTTTCGGAAATCTTTGGTTTGGTTTTGATGGCGATTATCCTAATCTCCCCGTTTTTAACGATAAGATTAACTTCTTTGCCTAGCCCGCTTTCCTTTAAAAGTGGCTTTGGAATTCTAACCCCCTTGGAGTTACCTATGCTAATTATAGTAGTGTTCATAGTAATAACATTGTATATACGTTTGCTTTGTTTGTCAATCGCGACTCTTTGTTATGTCTCTTAACTAAAACATACTACTTGCTTTTGGGTAGTTATAAGCACCACATTAATGCAACATGGTAATTTACACATACTAGTAAGCCAAAAACTCGCGCCAAGCCGGGCGCTCAATGCGAACCTCAACGGTAACAGCTCGCGGCGATACATACTTAATTTTAATAGGCATGTTTATTTTCTCCACTTCTAGCACACTTCACTCAAAGTTAAAGTGGGCTCATTTTTTTAAATTTTTATCTCACACGGCCTCACGTCCGCAAAAGTATTACTAGAGTACGCTAGCGGCTTATGCTTTGTCAAACAAATTAGGCGACCTGTTTAGTGACACAGATGTTAAGTAGTTATACAATAATATTTGAATGAACTAATGGTTAGGTTTTTAAACAAACATGAGTGCTGATTCCATTTTCGCCGAACTAAGCTTAGTAATTGCTATCGCTGCCGGTGTCGCTTTGATTATGCGTTTAATACGACAACCGTTAATGATCGGCCATATCCTGACGGGTATTATTGTCGGTCCGTCGGTCCTCCACCTTATTAAAGCTCCAGCTACTATTGAAAGTTTTAGTAATATAGGCATCGCCTTACTGCTATTTATTATCGGCTTGGGGTTAAACCCTAGGGTCATAAAGGAAGTTGGTAGGGTTGCCGGTCTAACAGGCTTAGTTCAGGTAGGCTTAACTACCCTGCTAGGTTGGGCTGGGGGCAGATTGTTTGGCCTAAGCCAAAATGAATCTTTACTACTAGGATTAGGCCTGGCTTTCAGCAGTACGATCATTATCTTGAAGCTTTTGAGTGACAAAAAAGAACAATCACGTTTGTACGGTAAAATTGCTATCGGCCTTTTACTTGTCCAAGACATATTGGCCATGATCGCTCTGTTGTTTGTGTCATCTCAGCAAGCGTCCAGTGGTATATCTTTACGACAGTTAAGTTTGCTGCTTGGCAAGGGGCTACTAATAGGCGTGCCGCTTTTTTATATCAGCAACGCAGTTTTGCCTAAACTACAGAAACTAATTGCTGGCAGCCAGGAATTCCTATTTCTCTTCGGTATAGGCTGGGGTTTTGGGGTAGCAGCTTTGTTTGCTAAAGCCGGTTTTAGTATTGAGGTCGGCGCACTTTTAGCTGGCGTAGCATTGGCTAGTCTGCCTTACGCGCAAGAGATGGGAGCTCGTTTGAGACCACTACGTGACTTCTTTGTGATCGTTTTCTTTATTACACTTGGCACTCGGCTTAGCTTCAGCTCCTTGGAGCACCTAGTGCCAGTAATTATCTTCGGCAGTTTGGTGGCAATAATTCTAAAACCACTTATTGTGTTAATTGTTATAGGCGCCCTAGGATACACCAAGCGAACTAGTTTTAAGACAGCGCTAGCTACCGGCCAGGTCAGTGAGTTTTCGTTGGTACTGGTTATTCTCGCCGGTTCTAAGAGGCTAGTGCCTAATGATTTTATCGCCGCCGTCACGCTGATTGCCCTTATTACAATCGCAGTTTCTACTTACCTTATGATATATAATGACCGAATGTATCAACTGTCTGAAAAGTACCTATCGCTTTTTGAGAGACGTAAAACTCATTTTGAACAAGAAAGCCGCCAGCACTACGATATGATATTATTGGGCTACAACAAGGGTGGTCACGAATTTTTGCAAGTTTTTAAGGCTCTTAAGAAACGCTTTGTGGTTATAGACTATGATCCGGACATGATAGAAGTACTAGAACATCAGAAGATTGACTTTCTTTACGGTGATGCAATGGATATAGAACTGCTAGAAGAGGCTGGCTTAGACAAGACTAAACTGGTTGTATCTACTATCAGTGATCATGTCACTAATATTTTCTTAATGAACCTGCTGAAAAAATTCAACCCATACAGCATAGTTATTTTGCACGCTGAAACTGTCGAACAAGCTTTTGAACTCTACGGGTTAGGAGCTACTTACGTTATCTTGCCGCATCATATCGGTTCGGAAAAGATTAGTTCCTTTATCCGCCGCAATGGCCTAAACAAGAGTGGCTTTAAAGAGTACAGAGAAAAACACCTAGCTTACTTGCGATTGAATTACTCACCGGTAAGTGATACATAAAGCCAGTTAGTGCTTGCATAAGCCTGAACACTATCTAATAGGCCCTCTGCTGTTTGCCCATGACGAAAATTATGACGAATTTGGCTTGACGATAAGTGCTTGGTTGCCAGTTCTATAACGTGTAGTGAGTCTGGGCAAGTCGGTAATTTACTTAATGCTACATCGAGCTGTGAACGGTTGTGTTCGCTCCTAAGACCTACAACCAAACCAGCCTGGTTGAAGAAATGGATTAAATCATCCGTAGCCCAGCTAGACGTATTCATCTCGAACACTGTGTCAGAGCCCATTAAGAAAACAATTTCAGCCCCCGTAAATTCCTTTTGTAGTTTAGGTAAGGTCCGCTTAACATCAAAATATATGTCGGGCAACTCCAGCAGGCCCAACTTTTTATACGGTCGTATCGCTCGTGTTAACATTGCTGTACGGTGACCAAAGTGCACGACATCAGGTTTGTGACGCGGACAACGTTCCGGCAAGAAATAGACTGCATCAAGTTTGGCTTCTTTTATAGATTTAAGAGCAAACGCCAAATGTCCAGTATGCACCGGATCAAACGTTCCAGCAAAGACGCCTATTTTTGGTTTGTTCATCTGTCTGTGCCCCTTAATAATAAAATAAGTATTGCGCCTTTTAAAACCATGCAGCAAAACAACCGCAACTATTGATATGGTCACCTGTCTTTATAGCATCTTTAACTGCGCGCCTTCATTAGAATTTGCTTTAACAGTACCTTTGCGTTTATATGTAGCAAGAAAGTAGACACCAAACAGTGTAGCCGTATATACCGCATCGCTAAGAGCTGTGTTGCGGAAAAACGGAAGAGCTAATGTATAACAACTTATAATGCCAGACCAAGTGTGAGCGTACATGCCACTTGTCCCCCATACTCCAAAGTTAGTAACGACAAAAAAGAAAACCGATGAAGATACTGTTAATAATGCTCCCTTTAGTAAACTTGCTGGTCTAAGCAAGTAGCTACTAGCTAAGGCAATTAACAAGTAACACCCCCATATCAGAGGCATTAGACTATAAAAACCGATCACAGCATCAGAAACCATCATAGCTGCTAGTGGAACCCAGATAGCTAGCTTTCTGGGTAATACCGCTCCGCCAAATATAGAGATAGCCGCAACTGGCGCAAAGTTTGCCGGATGCGGCAATAAACGCATCGTAATGCCTATGGCTATCAGACAAAGTGCAATAACCGTAGGATAGTATTTCTCTCTCATGGCACTCACTGCAATTTCCAGGTGATGGTATCGCTATTCTTCGTGGTATAAGAACTAGCGCCTACGCTTGCCTCTTTATTGTTAACATAAAAAGTCCAGTACTTAGGGCCATTGCCAGCAACTCCGTCAATTGACGTAACGAAGTAACCGAATGAATAGTGCTTGGCTTGAACGGTAGCATATTTTTTGAGCAAAGTGTAAGCATTGACGCCAGTTTGCCCGCTATAGCTAATTTGTGTAACCTGATTCTGGGCATTGGTAACTGTTTTTACATTACCGTTATGGTCATGCAAATAAATGCCCACACCCAAACCGCCTGCCACAATGATTATTACTACTGCAACTACCAGTATTAATTTTGACTTAGTAACTTGAGCTACTCGGCTCATAAAAAATCCTCCTTATCTCGAGGCAAAGAGGATGTATGAAATTATTTCATAAAAATTCTTGCTCGAGACTGCCCAACTTGGGGCTTCCTGCTGTATCGGACTCCTTGAGCTAACAAGATACCGTTGCGGCACAGTTTTGGGTTTTCACCAAATTCCAGCAATCTTAATTTGTTAAGTGTTATGAGTATAGCATCTGTTGGCATGTGCTGCATGTAGTGTTTTTTGCACTAACAATAGTATTAACTATGAAAAACCTATTTAGCCTGAAAACTTTGAATGGCATCTATTAAGATCGTGTAGTTAGGCTGAGGGTTTAAGTCTGTGTATAGAAAAAAGTAACTGTGCTTTCCGCCAATAGGTCCAGTAACTGTGAGCGTGTTAACGGGACTTCCGACTGAACCAGTGCCCACTTGATCATTTATAACTTCGGGAATATCACAAATAAAATTGACGCCCTGCCACACCGACGGTACCGGCGGTAGTATTTCGGCCTGGCCCACATTAGTCGTACCTGTAACAGTAAAATCCGAACAGTTATCTGATAACTCCCCATACGCTAACTGGCTACCATGAACCACTACAGGCAGCTCAAGGTTAACCGGCATCGTTGTGGGGATCGTATCAATATAGATAGTTAGAGAACGACCAGCAGCATCCTTGGCAATAGATTGCCAGCTAATACTGTGCATGGTGGACGTATCAATAGAGCTAGTCATTTTCCAGTCAATAGGCAACTGCATTGTAAAGAGTGGCTCGTTAACTTGCAATACAGATGGTTGGTTAGCTTGCGGCACTTCAGTCGCCCCACCCATAACAGTTGGATGTTTAATGCTAGCATTGTGAATAAGTAGCCCTATGACGACTACAAGAACTACTATAGTAACCCCTACAATTACAAACAAGTGGTAAAACAGATGCCGTGAAGCCCCGTGGTTATATTTATAAGTAGCCCCCATACCACCCCCTGCTCATCATTATAGTCTTTTAGATAATTAAAGTACGGCTATTAACATATCAGACTTCGGCAACTGGTCGGTTCTTCAGCGTACTAAGCCGTGGGATAAAACTCTGGGCAGCGCCTTCCAGCCCTAACACCCTCAAAGCCCCAACTAGCACATAAAGCTCGTCAAGCTTGTGGGCCGGCACCGCTACACCGGCTTCCAGATCTTTGATAAAATGCTCGACTTTGTCTACCAGCCACTTTTCTTCGCTTGGTTTAACTTCATTACTCTTTAAACTAGTGGTCTCCTTGCTATGCTCTACGACTTCCAAAGATCTTGCCGAGTGATCGCGTTTTCTAAGATGCCCTCGTTTAATTAGACTGTTAACATGCAAGGCTACCGTTGCAACTGAAGTGTAATTAAGCCCTCTCATAATCTCACGGTAACTTGGGCTGTAGCCGTAACGAGCTGTAAACAGTTTAATAAAGGTCAATAGTTCATATTGTTTTTTGGTAGGCAAGACAGTTTTTGGTGTATTGTTCATTACCTCTTTATTTTACCGCCGGTTTCAGGAAAAACCCAATACTTATACCAAACCCAGCTCCAAAAAGTAAAGAAGATTGAGGATATGAAAAAGCCTATGTAGGGCGTAATGCCAATAGCCTTTAAGCCACCGATTATCGCGTAATCAAGCACAAAGCCAATGAATTCAATAAAAATGTAACGACCAGCATGTTGCATCTCGCTCAGGTGATGCTGCCCCGAAAACGCCCAAAAACGCTGAACTAGATAATTGCATGTCCAGCCAATAGCGTCAGCTAACATTTTAGCCCATAACCACCACCAATGAAAAACAGAGTAACCTACCGCGAAAATAGCGTATCCCGACCAGAAATAGATGCCACCCCCTGCCATATACTTCGCAAACTGTTTGATAGTTGCTCGATGCTTTGGGGGTAATTTATTCAAATGTTTGGTTACCGGGTTAGTCATTGGTTTTCGTCACCTTACTTAAAAGGTATGGCGACAAGGCCACTCCAGCTAGCCCCCACCAAATATAGCTAAGTGTATCATCAGACCATACGTGCGAGAATAAGCCGATAAACGAAATACCAATTAGGCTGGCCCATAAAGCTAAAGCCATCGGCTCAGAACGAACCCGCCACATAGCCCCCATTACCACTACATTTATGAGCAAGAACAAGGCTAGACCTAGCCAGCCAGTTTCTTGGCCTATTTGTATGAAATAGTTCTCGGCAATCCTAACCGGACCATCAAGATTGTAGACTGAGGCTGGCCCAGCCGTACCTGGCCCACGACCCAATGGGTCATATGTAAGATCATGTAATCCCTGCCTCAGAGCACTGACATGGTTTTGGTCAGAGGTTGTAGGTATGGTATTGGGGCTGGTATGAAAAACAATATTTTCAAAGCGGCTATTATGGCGTAAAACAAGCGCTCCACCGGCACCTACCACAACTAATACTGCTACGCTGAGCATCGTCCACTGTCTAATTCGTTTAGATTTAATGGCGGCTACAACCAAACAAGCAACACTTAGGCCAGCCCCTATCCAAGCACTTCGCGAGTAAGTGAAAAACAATACGATTGCAGCAGCAACACCAAATAAGCCATATTCAAGCTTATCTCTACGTGTATGACTACGCATAAATTGCACTACAATTACCACAATAACTAATACTAGGTAAGCTCCAAGTGGGTTGGCACCACGCAAAGTTGATTGCACCCTAACATAATGCAGATTACTATTGACTGTTTCAAATGGCGCAATAGTAGTCGAACTATAACCAAAGTGTTGCAAGAAATTATAGGGCAGGACAAAAGCTTGCAACAAACCAAACAGCACTACAACCAGTGCCGGTATGAGCAGCACCTGCATCCCGTGTTTTTGTAGCCAGTTATTTCTGGCTGCAATGCCTAGGCATAACCCAAAAAACAGTAAGTAGCGCAAGTCCTCTAATAGCCCATACGCTAAGGCTTTCCCTGACACTTGATGATGGGTAAATGAAGTAAAGCCCAAAAAAAGCAGTAGTAATGTGTATATGCCAATCAGCCAGAACAACCTATTCTTGTAGAGCGCTCGACGCATAGCGTGATCTCGGAAGAGCAGCCCAAGCACTACCAGGCCAACTACTAATAAAACGACTTCTTTCCAAAGTCTTAACAGTGTGTAGTGGCCGAATAAACTAGCTAACCAAACTGTCAAAAAGGCATGGAATGGCAACAATAATATTACTACTGCGACAGTTATGGACAACACATTAATCAGTTTGGCTACATTTGAATTACTCATTAGTCTACGTTATACAACATTTTTATGATCTTGGTATTCTACTGACGATTTATTAAGAGTAGTGCTGTAGTCCATATCGGCAGTATTGATAAACGTTGTTTTATCCCGAATTATAGCTTGGGGTGGAATTTGATCAGAACGCGACCTTACTCCGCTAATTCGCTTGACAGCCGTACCGATAGCTAAGAATTCAATTACGTCCCCGCCTAACTGATAAATATAAGTCTTGATGCCAAGTACTTTGTCAGCCCCAACTTCCTCGGCTTGCTGCTGCACTTTTTTTAATGATTCTTCTCTGGCACCATATATCATTTGCGTTAATGCGCCGATCTCCCCCTTAAAGTACCCTCGTAAAGCAGCCTTTATACCTCCAGCTACGCCGATCGAGTAGACTGAAGTGCCAAGTATTAATTTCAGTGGCACATACCCCAAACTAGTAACGTTCCATGTTTCCTCAGCAGTCAAATCACTGGTTAGCACTCCGCCAACCGATGCCGCTAATGAAGCAACTTGAGGATTAGAATTATATGAAGCCGTGCCAATCATTATCATTTCTTGAACGCCATTACTGCCGATTGGCAAGATTGTCGTCCGAATACCAATCACACTATTGGCGCCACAAGTTTTAGCCTCTTGGATAATCCTTTGAAGAGCTAGATTGCGAGTAATGTTAAACACGTTGGAATACTGCTTGATTTCGCCTTTAACTAGTTCTTTTAATTCACCCAGAATATTTCGTCCAATACCGATAGAGTAAGCCACATTACCAAACACAAACTTAACGGGCATATAGCCAGCATCAACTTGGCAGTAAAATTCCTGGCCGTCTGCCGAACTGGTGATGGCAGTAGTTGGCTGACTGTCTTGACGATAAATAGTCGATCCGATTGATAAAAACTCAATGTTGCCCGGGTGAAATACCAGTTCACTGGTAACACCACTAGCCCCATTGCCACCAAGTTGGCTCAGCTCTTGTTCCAAACGCTGCAACGACAGTTTTCGTCCCCCCGCAATCATATTGGTAAATTGCTGAATTTCGCCGCCAATAGTAGTACGCACCCCAGATGTAAAACTACCAATAAACCCAAGTGCGTAAACACTATTGCCAACTACTAAATTACCGGGGTTATAACCAACTAAATTCAAACAGTACAGCTCATTCCCAGACAAGCCCGTATAGACTGTCGCTCCTACGTTGGTCGTACTACTAGTAGGGGGCACCGGGGCTAGTGAAGGCGCAACTGGCACACCAGTGCCGTAAACAGGTTCAACCGATCCTGTTGGTTGTTCATTTACCGGCTGAGGAGAAAACTTGTAACCACCGTCATCTTCAGGCTGATAACTAGGCTGATTTGAATAATCAGAAGAGTCCGCATGCTGAGACTGCGGATAATCTGACCCCTGATAACTAAACTGTGGTTGTGTTTGATGCCCGTCCATAATCAACAAACTAATATTATCATGGTGGCTTTAGGCCGCCTACCAGCCAAACTTATAAATATTTTACCTAAGAGGTTGCTGGTGACAGAATTCTGATAGTTTGATAATCTGAAAATATGAAATCAGTAAGCATTGTTCGAGACAGAGGACAATTAACTATACCTGACAGTATACGCAAAGCTGTTGGGTGGGTTAGCCCCATGTCGGCAGTTTTTATTACAGTGGTAAAGCCCGACGAAATAACTATCAGGCCCCATCAGGTTCAAATAGATTGGGACAAGGTTTGGGCAAACATAACTAAAGCTCGCTCAATTAAGGGTAAAGGTAGCAAGGGTAGTTTATCTGAA
>Ga0326727_10027970_pt1 | contig 10295 bp, 7 predicted proteins | sample MB2enrmetagenome_FD_207643 | JGI IMG/M metagenome (GOLD analysis project Ga0326727, IMG submission 207643) | Lab enriched peat soil microbial communities from McLean, Ithaca, NY, United States - MB29MY | ecosystem: Environmental > Terrestrial > Soil > Wetlands > Peat | place: USA: New York...
GGAGTCCGAAGCAGAAGCAGGGCGCCGGCAGTCCCGCCGATCAGGCTGGTTGTGACCATCTCGACAAGGATCTTGAAGTCTTTAGGGAAACGTTTCCGGTAGGCGCCCACGCTGGCCAGCGTGCCCGGCCACAAAGCCACCGTCGAGGTTGCGTTGGCCGCGACGGGAAGCACCCGCGTAAAAATCAGAGCGGGAAACGAAAAAAAGCTTCCGCCGCCGGCGACTGAGTTCATCACGCCAGCCAGGACGGCAGCCACAAAAAGCAACGCAGCATTCGGCAATGTCATGGCGTCAAGTCTATTGCCCTATGGAGTTCCGCAAAATATCGTGGCAACCGCTGCTGTAGCGGCGGTCTGCGACCAGGCTTGTCCAAATTACGCTCGCTCTGGCGGGAGCAACGGGCAAGCAAACCTTTCCTCACCCTGCCGCAATCGAGCGATACTTCACCTGCGTGCGCGCGGGCCACTCGTCCGCAAAGGCTTTGATGCGGTTCACGATACCATCAACGTCGAGGCCGTACTTGGCATGAAGCAGGTCCTGCGCTCCGTGCGGAACAATGCGATCCGGAACCGCGATGCGCAACATGCTGGCCGGGACCCTGCGGTCTTGAAGCAACGCAGCGACTTGCACGCCAAATCCTCCTGCCTCAGTTCCCTCCTCGGCCGTCACCAGGAATTGCTTTTCACCGGCCAGGCAGCAGATCAACTCCGCGTCGAGCGGCTTCATAAACCGGGCGTTGATGAGGGTGGCGTGAATGCCCATCTCATCCAGCCGCGCGGCAGCCTCCAGGCAGGGATAAACCATGCTGCCAAGAGCGAGAATTCCGATGTCTGCCCCTTCCCGGAGGATCTCTCCCTTGCCGATCTCCAGCTTCTTGAACTCAGGATTGATGGCAATGCCAATTCCATTTCCCCTGGGGTAACGCAACGCAGCCGGACCGCCGAACGTGAGCGCCGTGTAAAGCATATTGCGAAGTTCGCCTTCGTCCTTGGGAGCCATCACCACCATACCCGGCAGCGCGGAAAGATAGACCAGGTCATAGAGCCCATGGTGAGTCGGTCCATCGGCACCCACAATGCCGGCGCGGTCGAGCGCAAAGGTGACGGGAGCTCGCATCAGGCAGGTGTCGTGCATCACCTGGTCGAAGGCGCGCTGCATGAAGGTGGAATAAATGGCGACGACGGGCCGCATTCCTTCGCAGGCCAGGCCGGTGGCGAAGGTTACAGCATGTTGTTCCGCGATGCCGACGTCGAAGAAACGGTCCGGGAAACGCTTGGAAAACTCGTCAAGGCCCGTGCCCTCGCCCATGGCGGCGGTAATGGCGATGATGCGGGAATCCTTTTCCGCCAAGTCGCACAGGGCCCGCCCAAAGACCGCTGTATAAGACGGAGCTTTGGCCGTGGCCTTCTGGAAAGCACCCGTGGAGACGTCAAACCGAGTCACCCCGTGATACTTCACCGGCTGCCTTTCGGCGATGGGGTACCCCTTGCCTTTCTGCGTCACGATGTGAACCAGGGTGGGCTTGGCGTTGTTCTTAACCTTGGAAAGCACGGACAGCAGTGCATTGATATCGTGACCGTTGATTGGCCCCAGGTACTCGAACCCGAGTTCCTCAAACACCAAGCCGGGAATCAGCACTGTTTTAGCGGACTCCACGATGTCCTTGGAAATCCTCAGAAGGCGCGGTCCCACGTGAGGAACCGCCAGCATCAACTTTTCGACCTCCTCGCGCAACCGGTGATACGCCTGGCCGTGCACGATGCGGTTCAGATAGCCGGCGAACGCGCCCACGTTGGGTGAAATCGCCATCCGATTGTCATTGAGGATGACCAGGACTTTCTTTTGCAGGGTGCCCAGATTATTGATTCCCTCAAGTTCCTCGCCCACCGTCAAGCCGGCATCTCCCACCACGGCGACCACACGGTAGTCCTCCCCCTTCAGGTCCCGAGCGACCGCCATTCCCAGCGCCCCGGAAATGGCCGTGCCGGCGTGAGCCACATTGAACGTGTCGTAAGGACTCTCTTCGCGCGAAGGGAAGCCGGAGATTCCTCCGTACTGGCGGATGGTCGGGAAGCGGTCACGCCGTCCGGTCAGAATCTTGTGCCCGTAAGCCTGGTGCCCGACATCCCAGACAATCTTATCCTTGGGCGTATCAAAAATGTAATGGAGCGCCACCGTCAGTTCGGCGACGCCGAGACTGGAGGCAAGATGGCCGCCGATCTTCGAGATCACGGAGACCATGTAATCCCTCAGCTCATTGACCACAACCGGCAACTCTTCGCGCCGAATCTTTCGCAAATCCGCCGGTGAGTCGATGTGCATAAGGTACTTGTATTCCATTAATTCTTCCTCACAGTCATGTACTGGGCAATTCCCTGCAGAATGCGCGCGCGTTCTCCGTACGGATCGAGGACTTCGCAGGCCTCGTCGGCAAGCTGTGTCGCCATGCGCTGAGACGCTTCGATTCCATGGACGGCCGGGTAAGTGGCTTTGTGCTGCCGGTCGTCCTTGCCCACAGTCTTGCCCAAAGATTCCTCAGTGCCAAGCACATCAAGCAAGTCGTCCACAATCTGGAAGGCCAGCCCGATCTTCTCACTGTACGTGGTCAGGCGAGCCAGGTCCTCTTCCCGCGCCTGCGCGTAGAGAGCGCCGCACCTTACCGCTGCACGGATAAAGGCCCCTGTCTTAGCGGAGTGAATGTAATCGAGGATCCGGCTGTCAGCGTCCCGGCCGGCCATCTCGAGATCAATCACCTGCCCGCCAATCATGCCGCGGTCCGTCCCGAGGGCATGGGCCAATTCGTGGATCACCCTCAACTTGCACGCTTCGGGAGGCGGGCCCGGAGTCGAAAGAACCTCAAAGGCCAGTGTCAGGAGCGCGTCGCCGGCCAGGATGGCGGTCGACTCGCCGAAAGCGCGATGCGAAGTCGGTTTGCCTCGCCGCAAGTCGTCGTTATCAAGCGCGGGAAGGTCATCGTGAATCAGGGAATACGTGTGGAACAATTCCAGCGCGCTCCCCAGGCGCACCAGGACCCCATCGTCACCGCCCATCAAGCGTCCTGCCTCGAGACACAGAATTGGCCGCAGCCGCTTCCCTCCGGCAAACACCGAGTAGCGCATCGCCTGATGAATGTGCGGCGGGAACAGACCCGGGGGCGGCAGCAGGCGGTCGAGCTCCCGATCGATCTCGACTCGCGCCGCCTCGATATACTGCTGAATGGCCGCTATGGAAACTGTGCTCAAGGTCCTTTGCTCGCAGGCGGACAGATGCTCGTTCCTAACCGCCGAAACCATATATTTTGACCTGATTCTGCGCTAAGGGGAAGCTTTATTCCACGGGCGGTAGTGGTGCCATTTGGAATCGTATCCCTTTCGAGACATGGGGCATTCCCGCGAAAGCGGGAATCCAGTCCATCGCCGGCGCATTTCCAATGGCTGGTGGAGTAGATTCCCGCTGGATGTTTACCCTGAGCAGATCGAGATTCTTCGCTGCGCTCAGAATGACCGGCGAAGGGCGGGAATAACTGCGCCTGGGAGCACCCGTACCGCGCAAATGACGCCACGAACTAAGCAGGCTCCGACTCGCCTGGTTCGAAGGGTTCCGCAACCACTTTGCCACCGGCCTTCTTTGTGAGGATTTCCACTTTGCCTTCAGCCTCTTCCAGTTGCTTGTGGCAAATCTCCGAGGTCTTCATCCCTTCCTCGTAAAGTTGCAAAGCCTTCTCGAGCGGCAAGTCTGCGTCCTCCAGCTCGCGCACAATTCCATCTCGAAACCTTCACAATCAACGGTCTGTTGCCCTTGCGCTCCCGGGGAGTCAATCGATGGCAGCTCCTGGGACTGCCGGGCGTTCCCCCAGGATCCCGGCAACCTCCACGGCCATGGCGTATCGGCCGAAGGGAGCTGCGATCTGCACGCCCTGGACCAGGCCGCGGAGCGCCTGCAGCGTCTCCTGCGCAATCCTGACGCCTTCCTCCCGGCCTTGGTCCCCCGTATCAACCCGTCTCATCCGTTCCATGACGGATGCCGGAACAGAAATTCCGGGCATTTCATTGTTCATGAATTCAGCGTTGCGATAGCTGGTCAGTGGCCAGATCCCCGCGATCACCGGGATGCGGCCTGCCACGGACTCCACCCGGCGGAGAAAGCCCGCGAGTTGCTCCACATCGAAAACCGGCTGGGTCAGCGCGAAGTTCGCCCCCGCTTTCAATTTCAGTTCAAAACGGTGGAGTTCTTCTTCCGGATTCACAGCACAGGAGTTCAGCTCGACCCCGATCAGGAATCCCGTCTGTTTGCTTAAGGGATTGGCGCCCACATCCAACCCCTGGTTCAGATTGTTCAGGAGGCTGACCAGTCCGATCGAATCGACTTCGAAAACGGCAGATTCCTGGAAAGTGGAGCCCTGGGCCATATCCCTGGTGATGGCGAGGATATTTCGCAGGCCCAGCGCCTGCGCCCCCAAGGCATCGGCTTGAATGCCCAGCACGTTACGGTTGCGGGCGCTGTAATGAAGGAGGACTTCAATACCTGTCTGCTGCTGCAAAAGTGTGGCGAGCGTGAGCGGGCTCATGCGGCCCGTCACGCCCGTGCCGTCCGGAATATTGATTGCGTCCACGCCCTTCTCCAGCAGGAAACGGGCTCCCTCAATCTCCTTCGTGGCGTCGCAACCCTTGGGAGGAACAACTTCCACGAGGATGGGGAACTCCTGGCGCGCCAGCCGTTCAGAAAGCCGCGAACGCTTTTCGACCGGGATAGGTTCCAGCGTGCGCCCCGGCCGGGGCAGGACTCCGGCGGCAACGCGGGAACGTTGCGGGCTCAGCGAACGGACAGTCGCCTTGATCGCCTTGATATGCTCGGGTGTGGTCCCACAGCAACCACCCACAAGCCGCGCCCCGCTCTGGACGAACCGGCGAGCGAAACTGGCCATGTACTCCGGCGAGCTGAGGTAAATGTTGCGGCCCTGGACCGTGCGCGGCATCCCGGCATTGGGTTGTGCGGAAAGCTTCCTGTCCGTCACGGCAGCCATGACCTCAAGGGCATCGAGGATCGTTGCCGGGCCCACACTGCAATTCAGCCCGATGATGTCCGCGCCCCACTCGTTCAGTTTGCGGGTGAAGTCCTCGGGCGACACCCCGATCGGCGTGCTGCCGTCATCCTGCACGGTCATCTGCACGACCACGGGCAGCGGGCACACATCCCGTGCGGCAAGCAAGGCCTGGTGAGCTTCGTTCGGATCGATCATCGTTTCGACCATGATCAGGTCCACGCCCCCTTCCACCAGCGCCGTGATCTGTTCTCGAAACACCTCCCTCGCCTCACCGAGAGTGGTCGTTCCCAGTGGCTCCAGGCGGATTCCCAGCGGCCCGACGGAACCCGCGACATAGAGATCTTCCCCCGCCACCTCACGAGCCAGGCGCGCTCCGGCCAAGTTGATTTCGCGCACCTTGTCGCCCCGATTGTATTTGTCAAGACGTGGACGCGAGGCCCCGAAAGTGTTGGTCTCGATGACTTCCGCCCCCGCCTTCACGTAAGCGAGGTGGACCTCCTTCACGAGCTGCGGGGCGGTAAGATTCAATTCATCAAAACAACGCCCCAGGGGAATGCCCTTGGAATAAAGCATCGTCCCCATAGCTCCGTCACAGACCATGGGCCGATTTTCGATTTTCCCTAGGAAAGGTTCACGCATGATTGTATTAGTCTAGCATGTGGAGCGAGTGCCGTGCGAAGCTTGCTTGACGGCGGCTCGAGTGCAGGCGGGATTCAGGAAACCGCCAGGAGAAAACGCTCCCCCTTGGAAATGATAGAAATCACTGCTGAACGGCAGACTCTTCGTGCATAATTCTATTGCCCGTGTTTGAATCGATCTTCCAAATCTTGTCAGGCTTTTTCGCCCGGTACGGCTATTGGGTGGTGTTCTTCGGCGTCATGCTGGAGAACGGCGGCGTGCCCATCCCCGGCGAAACCGTCCTGCTCTTTGCCGGTTTTCTCGCCTACCAGGGCGAGATCCACCTCCTCTGGGCCATTGGAATCGCCGTTGCCGGAGCAACCATCGGTGACAGCCTCGGCTATGCGCTGGGCCGTTATGGCGGAAACGCCTTTTTCGATCGCACCATCCGGCGCTTCAAGTTCCTGACGCGGCAATTTGAGAACTCCCGGACGCTCTTCCTGAAGCACGGCCATTGGGCCGTTTTCACCGGCCGCTTCATCACGGGACTGCGCGTATTTGCAGGGCCGCTTGCCGGACTTTTTAAGATGCCCTACGGGTGGTTCTTCCTCTTCAATTTTACGGGTGCGCTCGTCTGGGCCACGACCATTGGCTGCGTGGGCTTTCTTTTCGGAAACAGTTGGGACGACTTGATTCACGTCATCAAGGATTTTCACCGGGCCGCGCTGGGTCTGGCCGCCGTGGGCGCCATGGTGGGATTGATCGTCTATTTGCAGCGGCGCGCGAAGAACTCCTAGCCTTATCGCGAATCGTTCCTTAATCTCTTCAAGTCCTCTTTAGCCTCTTTGAAGCCGGGACTCCGCTCGACCGCGATCTGCAACTCGGATAGGGCTTCCGCCTGTCGGCCTTGCTTTTCCAGAATCAGCCCGAGCAGCCTGTGGGCATGGGCCGCGTCAGGCTCATCGCCCTCAGGTTCCTGCGCAAGATACTTCCGGGCGTAAGCCTCGCCGCGTCTGGTGTCAACTCCTGATTCCAGCAAGGCTCCGGCGGCTTCAAAGTACGGGATCGGATCGTCGGGGACTTTGCGCTCCGCTGCGGAAAGCACGGCATCGAGCTGGGCCCATCTTTGCTCGAGTGCAAGGGCCTTCGCCAGGATGGCATAGCCTTTTGCACGGGAGGGATCGAGCCGCACGGCTTCGCAGGCATGCTTTTCAGCCAGATCCGTCTTCCGCTGCGAGGGCAGCGCATAGAAGCCGGCGAGTTCGGTCCGCGCTTCGTAGTTACGGGGATCAGCCTGGACAGCCTTCAGAAAACACTCTCCGACTTTGGCGAAGTCCTTTGCTTCCCCGGCCAGCTCAGCCTGCGCAAGGTATCCACGCACAGGGTTGAGCTGCAGGAGTTTTTCCGCGATGGCGCGGGCTTTCCCTTTGTCGCCACCCATCATACCCGGCGCCTGAAAACTGTACAGCATCAGGTCATCCAGCGCGTCCAGGTTTTGGGGGTCGCGGGCGAGCGAAGCGTCCAATTCGCCCTTGAACTTTCTCGCCAGACTCATGGCTGCAAACATGCTGGCTCTCGCCGCCATCCGCCCGTAGACTTCCGCGAGTTGGAAGTGATAACCGGAATTGCCGCCGTCCAGCGCCACGGCCCGCTGGGCGGGTTCGAGAGCGCCGTCCAGATCCCCGAAAGACATTCTTATTTGCGAGAGAAGGCAAACTGCATGAGCATCGTTCGGGGCGTCCTTGACGCGCGGCTCGACGATGGCGCGCACCCTCTTCCAATGGCCGGCCCGCATCAACGCTTCAGCGGCAACCGGATTGAAATCCGCAGCCGTCAGGGGCAGAGCCGAAAGCAGAATCAATAAAGCGGGAACCCCCCGCCGGCACTCTCGAAACATGCGTCGAATCCTATTGAGCCCTGCAAATCCCGGAATCATTTTCCGTTAAGCCACCTCTTGCGGATCGCGGTCTGCCCGGGCGTCGCGCCGGCAAGTTCCTGGATCGAGTACGCATCTTGAACCGGCGGGTCGAGCGTCACCTCCAGGGTTTCCCGCCGGCCGTGCCGCTCGACGGTAATCGGAACGGTCGCCCCGGCCGGATAGGGCTTCAGCCGCTCATCCAAATCCTCCGTGGCCAGAGACTGGTTATCGACTGAAATCAGCAGGTCATCGCGGCCGAGCCCGGCACGGTCCGCAGCGCCACCCGGCCGGACGACGAGGATCCTGGCGCCGCGAGTGTCCGGCTGGGAAATAATTCCCATGCTGGGCGGCGAACCTTCGGTGACCCCAACCCGCAAAGCGAGTCCGGCCAAGCCGAGCACTTCGTTATAAGGAAGCGGCGCGGCGCCCCGGACGTAACTTTCGAAAAACGGCGTGAAGTCGCTCCCGGCAACTTCGCTCACGGCATCGCGGATATCGCTCTCCTCGTAACCCCGGCCCGGACCGTAGTAAGTTGCGGGCGGCGCCTCATAACATTTGTGATACAGCAGTGAGAGCACGTCGCAAAGCGATTTCCCTCCCTGCGTTCCGGCCTGGATCTCCAGGTCGAGGAGCATGCCGAGCAGCGCTCCTTTGTTGTAGTAGGAGATGGTGGAGTTCGCGAAGTTGGTCTCCTGCATTTGAGGAGACCGGTCGTAGAACCAGGCGTGGAAGCTGGAACTCTCCGCGGACATCAGCCTCCTTCCCGGTTCCTCTTCCAGGGCATGGACTTCCCGCGACAACTGGTCGAGGAACTGCTTTCGCGTCCACACGCCCGAGCGCAACAGGCCGAGATAACCCATGTAGGTGGTCACTCCCTCGGCAAACCAGAGGGATGGCGTATAGGCCTCGCGGGTGTAATCGAAGGGCCCCAGCGCGGCCGGCCGCAGGCGCTTGACGTTCCAGAGATGAAAGAACTCATGCGCAGCGGTCTCGAGCGTTTCGTCGAGGCTGCTCGCGAGGCTTCCCCGCGTAATGATTTGGGTGGAGTTCAGATGCTCCATCCCGTCGCCCAGCGAAACGGCTGGATCAAAATGGAAAATGAAGGTGTAGTGCTCAAAATCCGGCGCGGGCATCCAGGCCATTTCCGCGCGGACGATCTTCTTGATCCCCTCGACGAGCTTCGAGATGTCCGTATCATCCTCATCGTAAGAGTGCACAGCAACCCGAATGGTCTTACCCTGCACCTCGAATCGCGCCAGCTTGATCTCGGGGGAAACCTCGATAGGGGTGTCAATCAAGCGGTCGTAATTAGGGGCCCGGAAGGTCCGGTCGCTTGTGGACTCGGAGAATCCACTGATCAATTGCCAGCCCTTCGGCGCGTCCACAGCGAGCGACAGAGGGTCGGGCTTGTGCCCCGAGATGTACATGAAAATCGAAGGCCCGTTCAAGTTGGCGTGCGTGCTGTCAAAATGCGAGAAGGATCCGTTCAGGTCGTTGGCAAAAACGCGATAGCGAACTTTCACAGTTCCACCGGCCTCGCGAGCATCCACGCGCCAGGTTTGCTTGTCGAGGTTTCTCCAAGGCAGGACTTGTCCTGTGGCGCCGGCGGCCTCGAATTCCTGCACGTTCTTGGCGAAATCATAAATGGCGTACCGGCCCGGGGACCAAGCCGGAATGGCGAAATCAAGCGAATCGCCCGAGACCTGACCAGCCGTAATCTCGACCGTCACCATGTGCAAGTTGGGATGTGCAAGGACAAGGCGATACTCCAATTGCAGGGGCAAAGAAGCGGGATCGCCGGCCTTCAGCGGGCCTGCGGCCATCGCCAGCAGCATGACGAAGAGAGCCGTCCGGAATACTCCGAACCATCTTCGCGTCCGTGTCTTCGAAAAGTGTGATTTCACGTCTCCAATCCTTGGCAAGGAATCAGGCGGTTCATTTATCGCCCGGCGCGAGAACCAGCGTGTGGACGGCGGCACGGCCGACCGCCTCGTCGCTGAACAGCATGGGGAAGCTGCGGCCGTTGTACCAGGCGTCAAACTGATCCTTGTAATAGGGGCTGAGCACCTGCCCGGACTCGCCGACCGTAATATTCTGGACTGAATTGTCGAGGTTCGACAAGTCCACGACCATGCGCATGGAAGGACCGTGCCGAGTGGTCGTCGCCTTTACCGTGCTCGCCGTTCCCGCCTGGGGGAAAGGACCAACATTCAGCAGCCGGCCCAGAAGCGGGAACCCCTCACCCAGCGGATGCGCGATGGTCAGAGGAATGGTCTCACCCCATTTCCATGCGTCGTGACTTCGGCCTCCGGGAATCCGTCCTACGCCTGTCTCGAGACTCCTCATCAGGGTATCGCTGAAGGAAGAATCGCCGGGCGGGAGCCAGCGCGTCCAATTGTTCGTCAGCACGTTCACCAGGAATGTCGTGCTCATCCCCCAGTGGTAGCCGGAGAGGTCGTCACCCAGCTTGGGTTTGAGGATGCGCTCGAGCAGGGCTTTGCGGGTAACTTCACAGACCAGGGTTGCGGCCGAATCCATCCTGGCCTCTCCATCCCAATGCATCAGCAGATCGAGGGCGTACCGGGCCTCGGGGTCCCGGGGTTGATGATCGGAGCCGGCCTTCAAAAGCTCGCCGGCAAGCCACTTATCCTCCAGAGCGAAGATGTCAGTCTGGATGCGCAGCATATCGTCAACGGTAAGCGATCTCCCCGTCCG
>Ga0326727_10027972_pt1 | contig 10295 bp, 8 predicted proteins | sample MB2enrmetagenome_FD_207643 | JGI IMG/M metagenome (GOLD analysis project Ga0326727, IMG submission 207643) | Lab enriched peat soil microbial communities from McLean, Ithaca, NY, United States - MB29MY | ecosystem: Environmental > Terrestrial > Soil > Wetlands > Peat | place: USA: New York...
AGGGATTCCGCCAAACCCCAACGGAGCCACCCACAAATCGGACTTTCCGAGTCTTCTCTTATCCATAAAATTAAATCGATCCTTTCCCGGTATCCAGTCGATTATTTTCTTTGTGTGAAAACCACTTAACTTTAGATAAGCACTTTAGCCAAACTGTCTTAATGAGCAAAGATACTCAACTTTTAAGAAACGCAAACAGAACCGTCCCCCAACTGCGTCAAAACCATCCCCACCTGTAAGCGCTTTTGTGTCAAAACACAAACAGCCCCCACAGGTACTTACCGTACCAACCCCGTCGACCCCAAACCCGAGGAAGTTTCTTAGCAAAGAGCAGCACTTTAGCGGAATTGCGTCCATGAGCGCAGACGCTAAGGCGTTAAGAAACGCAACGGTTCACATGCAGTAATACCCTGAGGTTTTGCGTTTTAGCCGCAGCGGCCAGCGAATAGCAATGCAGCGTGTGCAAACGTGCTAAGAAACTTCCTCCCCCCGTCGACCCCAAACCCGAGGAAGTTTCTTAGCAAAGAGCAGCACTTTAGCGGAATTGCGTCCATGAGCACAGACGCTAAGGCGTTAAGAAACGCAACGGTTCACATGCAGTAATACCCTGAGGTTTTGCGTTTTAGCCGCAGCGACCAGCGAATAGCAATGCAGCGTGTGCAAACGTGCTAAGAAACTTCCTCCCCCCGCGAAAGGAGCTGAATTTTCATGTATTTATTCACCTTGGTGCTGGGCCTCACACTTCTCCTTGGAGGGATGAAGCTGTTACGCCAAGGGCTTCAGTCATTTGCGGAACAGCGCCTCCGCCAAGCACTTCTTTGGATGACCGAGACTCCCGGACGAGGATTTTGGAGCGGGACAATCTCAACTGCCCTGCTCCAGTCAAGTACTGCCTTAACCATCATAACCGTCTCTTTCGTCGATGCCCAACTGCTCGCCTTTGAAAATGCTCTGGCACTCATCTTAGGGAGTAATATTGGCAGTACCATGACCACGCAGCTTCTCGCTTTTCCGCTGGAGCGTATAACTCCTTACATAATGATGCTTGGCGCTCTGGGATACCTTTTTATACCAACTCGCTGGCGCTATCTTTTTCTCTCGATCTTCGGCCTTGGCGTTCTTTTTTTTGGGTTAAATTTACTTCAAGCAGGCCTGATCCCCCTCGCCGACCTTCCGGCAATTCAACATTTTCTTCGCCAACTAGGCGACAGCCGACTCAAAGGAGTCCTGGCCGGTACAGTACTTTCTGCGCTGCTTCATTCCTCCAGCGCCACGACAGGTATTGTCATGCTGCTCACTCAAGACGGCTGGATTACTCTTCCGGCCGCGCTCGCCTTCATCTTTGGCGCCAATATCGGCACTTGTTTCAGCGCCGTTGTGGCCTCCCTGGCCTCTTCGCAAGCTGCAAAGCGAGTAGCTCTGTTCCACGTTGCACTTAACATATTCGGAGTCCTACTCTTCTTACCCTTGGTCGGCCCTCTGGCCTCCGGGCTCGCCTTCATGGGAGGGAACCTCTCTCGGCAGGTGGCTAACGCCCACACCCTCTTTAATCTTCTATCCTCTGTATTAGCCTTTCCGTTATTACCTTGGGCTACTCGGCTTCTTAAAAAGGCACTCCCTTAGCAATCCCGGCGTTTCATGAAATCGCCCCTACCTTCCACTGCCCTGAACTCCAAACTTTTCAGCGATTAAATCACAAATCCCTCGGGCATCATCCAAACCAAAGCAGGGAATCCCGTTATTAAACGTAATATCACTAGCTATGGCAATGAGTTCCTCAAGCTTGGAGAAAATTTCCAGATGCACCGCGGAGCGATACACCTCGATTTTCGGTTTGTTGCCATGCTTATACCCCTCGGTAAAAATCACATCGACTCCTTGAATCCGAGCGAGGACCTCATCCAGCGGCTGATCTCCGGCCACACTCTCCAAAATAGCGATCTTTCGAGGTGAGCTGATTGCCACAACATCCGCACCTGCTTGGGCGTGACGCCACGTATCCTTGCCGGGTTGATCCATCTCGAAGCCATGAACATCATGTTTCAAGGTCGCCACCCTCCACCCGCGGCTTTTTGCCTCACCAATAATTTTTTCCAAGAGCGTGGTTTTCCCTGAATTAGATTTTCCGCCCACGATCGAAATAACGGGGATTTGATGCTCTTCAGCTCTTGAATAAAAGTCCATTCTTAATTCTCCCACTCTGCAATCCACTCTGCCATCAGGAGTTCCCCAAGTTCCACATAGCCATGATTTGCTGGTACCTCCACCAAAAGATGACTGCCAATCATCGACCGAAGAATTCCCGATCCCTGAGCCGGAGCGAGATCGGCCCATATTTCCCCGTCTTTAAACACTGCCTGAGCACGTAAAAAACGTCGTTGTCTCCCTTTCTTTCTGAAGACACTGGCCATCTTGACCGGAAATTTTTCCGTCTCAACAGGAGAGTAGCCTGCCAATTTGCGCAGAGCCGGACGAACCAAAAGTTCAAAGGTCACCATGGCGGCCGCAGGATTCCCGGATAGAGAGAAACAGAACTGCTTTCCTTTTTGCCCCACCGAAGCTGGGGTTCCCGGCTTCAGGTCCAATTTCCAGAACAACATTTCACAACCGAACTGAGCAAGGGCATGGCGCATTAAATCATGATCGCCCACGGAAGCCCCGCCGGTGGATATAACCACATCGGTGGCCGCAACCCTATTTAAGGCTTCGAGGGTCTCCTCGATTTGATCGGGAACATTCGGGATCACCGAGACCTCACAACCCGCTGCTTGGAGCATTCCGCGCAACGTGTAACTATTGCTGTTATAGATCTTAGCCGGTCGTAAAGGTTGCCCCACATCCATAAGTTCCGTTCCTGTGGAGAGTAACCCCACGCGCAATCGACGATAGACGTTGACATGATCATAACCGGCCGCAGCAAGCAGCCCAATTGCCGGTGGGGTTAAATAGAAACCTGGCCGCAGAAGGATATCCCCCGCTTCGATCTCTTCCCCTCTGGGGACGACATTGGAACCCGACGACACTGTACGCAAGATCGTTACTTTATCCAACTCAGACTCGGTATCTTCAATCCGTACCACACAGTTGGCACCGGGTGGAATCGGTGCACCTGTAGAGATCTTTGCTGCTTCACCCGCAGCGATTTTTCGGTCTGACCAAGTTCCCGCCGGAATTTCACTTACGATGTCAAGCTGAAGCGGCTGAGGATCAGTAGCTGTGGCAAGATAAGCGTACCCATCCAGTGGCGAGCGCGCAAACGGCGGCATAGCAATTTGCGATGTCATTTCTTGGGCTAAAACCCGATGATAGGCCTCCGTAATAGCAACGCGCTCTGTTTCTACGGGTTGGATGCGGGTAAGGATTAATTCCAAAGCCTCTTCTAATTCAATCATTATTTTCAACCTATCTCGATTCCTTCCACATTTAAATAATTTAACTTTCTGAATTATCAGAATTATAAATTTGCATCCCTCAACTGTAGTATAACCTCAAACGTTGCCGAAGAAAACCTCAAACGTTGCCGAAGAAAACCTCAAAAAAGTATTACAGCGGATTCGCCCTAATCTTTTCGACTTGAACAACACCTTTTTCCCTGTAGATCTCCAATTGCTGGTAAGCTTCCTCGATTTGAATAATCTCCTTGCCCACGGTAATGTTAACATTGGGATGACAATACTTCACGGAAAGACGGCTGTCAGAACCAATTTGAACAAACGTTGAACTCACACCCGAGCCTCCGAGTTCACCAATCCGCGCCTTCCCCCCGGCAAAGATCTTCCCGCCCCGACATACACCCTCAATCGTAATATCCCCTTCTACGCGAATATTCGAATTATAAGCCCCCTTCTGACACTCAAACGATCCGCCGCATTCAATCGTCGCACCTTGAACATAACTAACCACAAAGCTAAGTTTTTCCGGAACCTCTAGGGTCATGTTTTCTATAAATTGTTTCAGAACTTCCTCCACACGTTGCAAATAGGAAATGGCTTGAGGGTTCAACGGCCCTAACCCGGTCAAAAAGTGTTTTGCTGTTCGAATCGTAACAATGAGACCCTCCGTCACCATTTCGTCATCTTTATATTTTCCAACGAATTCTTCCAAACGGTTGGACATTTTTGGAAGCTCAGGAAACTGTTTTTCCATTATCAGTTTTAGACATTGTCCGGGTTTAATATTAACAGCCCCCGGCGACTTCGTTAAATCGGCCGTCTTGCGTAAACATAAGCTCAACTGATCGTGCAGCTCGGACACGCTGAGGAGAAGCTTCGAACGAGCCACGAATTTCCCCCCAACAACGACCTTTCCACCCACAAGGTTCTGATAAATTCTGACCCCTTTTTCGGCCCTAATCTCCGCATGCGAAACAGATCCCTTAATTTCTACCTTTCCTCCGGCGTAAATACGAAGCCCATCAAGAACATTCCCATTCACGAAAACATCTCCCGGGAATTGGATACTTCCTGTTGCCAAATCAACGTCCTTCTCCTGAATATAGACATTCTCAACCGTATACGTTCTTTCATCCAAACGGATAGGCTGTCCGGCGTGTGAGGCAACTACTTCAAGTCCATCGGCAGAAAGGTGGACATTCTTTTTCAAAATAAATTGAAAATCTTTAACTCCCGCGGCAGGGAGGGCTTTGCCCAGTACATCTTTTCCCGGAACCCCTGGCTTACCCGGAATTTTACGAGCAAGAACAGCTCCTTCTTCAACCAGTTGCACTTTGGAGGCAAAAAAGTCGACGCTCTCCTCCGCTGAGCCGGCAAGTGCTTGAGGTCGACCAACAAAGTCTTCTAATTGGGCTGGTTCGGATGGAATCGACAAGGTAGCTTCTGCAATAATAACCTCACCATCACCTTGGACAGAAAGTATCTCCGACCAACTCTCCGGTCGGAATCCATGAACGACCTTTAATTGTGCCAGGTCCATTTTTAACTTTTCCTCAGTCCAAGTCTCCCCTTTGCTTGGGAGGCTCTCCCAAGTGGCCTGCTGCTTCAAGTCAATTTCCGCCAGAGCGGGCAAAAATTCCGGCAGGATATAACGTCCCGGTAATTCATGTTTGACTTTCGCCACAACCGATAATGAATGAATAGGAACTTGCAGTACCCAAGTCAACTGTCCCTCTGAAGCCTTGGGATGAAACTCTACCTGATCTCCAAAGTTAACGCGAAACGACTTATCCTGAAGCTTGCCATTAAACCAAACTTCACCGGCCTGGATAAAAGGACGAAACTGTTGGACCCCTTTTCCCAAGACAATAAAGTACTTGCCTTCATCCCAGACAACTTGACTGGGGGCCAAGAGGGGAATTTGCACTGTTTGATCATCCCAAATCAAACGAACTTTCCACTGATGAGAGAAGAAACCGGGTTTTTCCATGACTTCAAGGGTAATCTGTTCCGGTGAAAGCTTGAGCTTAAGCGCCCACTCTTGTTTAATGTCTTCAAGAGAATGTCCTTGAACGATTTCTTCTGGCATATTAACCGCCCCGCTTTCAGAAATTTCATCTATCGTCATTGTTCGACTTCCATTGTTTATTGGTTATGAATTTAAAAATGCCATACTTTTATTAAAAAGCATGGCAAAAAAAAGATTTTGGTAGCCTAGCAGTCGTCAGCCCTACCTGGACGATCTATGGCTTTGCGTCCTTAGCTTTCGCTAAGTTTGCCATTTTCGAAATCAGTATTGAATTTTAGTAAGATTATAACATGTAGTTGCCAAAAAGTACCGCTTAATTATTGACCTTCCGATCAATCATCCTAACAGTAAGGATAATTCTAGGAAACAGCAGGACATACCGGCGCGTCAGGCAAAACAGGGGGACAGGTAGCTTGTTTCTTGTTGAAACAAAATACTTGTCCCCCTGTTTCCCTGACTCCTGTAATGATGCAGCATACCCCTGCTGATTATAAATGTATCTGGTGTTCTGAAAAACCTCCGGTCAGCGGAAGCTCAGCAACCCAATCCACAAAACTAAGCCCATAACGCGCGACAAAGCTTAAGGGATTCAAAACACGTTCCTGTTTCGCATGATTGGGAGTAATCCCATCCTCAAGGTGCTGCAAGCGGTCGAGCGCCTTACGACATCGTTTGCGCTGTGCCTGCCAAATCTTTTTCTTTAAATACTCTAATTGAAAGATAACCTTTGCTTCATTTCGAATCAGCCAGTCATGGACATTAACGTGTATTTCCTCCAACGGCTCCAACTCAGCATATCCTTTTTCAATTTGTTTACGTAAATGCTGCAGGCGTTCATCAATCTCTTGAGTATCCTGTTCCCGCACACAACGTTCTCGGTGTTCCGCCAAGCCACGATAAACATCATCAACGGTCAGCGCTTCTTTGTTTAAGGATTTCTGCCAGGAAGCTGTCAACACCACAGCAGACAACCGCGGGAAAAGAATAGGCATAACGAATCCGAAGACTGCAAACACTTGCCCTAACTGAGCCCAATAATTCAATTCTCCCGGCCCCGGAACGTAGGCCAAGGTCGGAAACAGATATTCCTGAACAACCGGACGGGTCACTACATTGGGAGAAAAACGTTCCGGTGCTAGGACCAATAAAGCGTTAAGAGCATCCAGTTCCCACGGTTCCTCTTGACCCCGCAAATAATACGCCTGATCACTGCGCAAGATCGCCCTGCGCTCGGGGACGGCAAGAAAGAGATTAACCTCTCCTCCGGTCGGCTGGATCTGAGGCTTGAAACCAAGATTAACCCATTCCCTTGTCCGTTCAGCCAAAGCAACTCGAACATCGGCGTGCATCTTCAAAATTTGCTCATACATCGGTGCCGCGAGATGCTTAAATTCCGGTAACTGGGGATCAAAGAAAATAAGTCCCCACTTTTGGACCAGCCACTGTAAAGTCAGCGCAAACCACTGCGTCAAATTTTTCGCCTGCTCTGCGAATTTCTGGCATTGCTTTAAGACAACCGCTCTAAATTCACTGTCCGGCAGTCCTCTGAGTTGGATTTCGATCTTTTCCCAGGAAGGAACCGGTTGATTGCCCACAGATTCTCCTCCGCCATCGCCCGGCAGCAGACAAGGAACCGGTTTCTCTTCTGAATTTAGATAAAAAGTCTTTTGAATTTCCAACCAATCATGATCCTCACTGGCAATCCAAAAGATTGGTACAACCGGACGACCAAGCTTGGAACGTTGCTCTTCAGCCAACCGTATAATGGTCATCGCTTTATATAAGGTATACAACGGTCCGGTCAAAATCCCTGCCTGCTGGCCCGTTATGACCACAAGCGTTTCCTTTTGTCTGAGTTCTTCAATCATCCGTTGGGTTTCCGCATTGGCCCCTAAATTCCTATGATATGTTGTTAAGGTATCTGCCAAACTCTCCCTAGCATAATCCCGAGTATCTAAATAAGCGGCACGCTGCTCAAAGCTTTCCTGATTCTGAGGATTACCGCTAGGGAAGAACATAGCCACTTGTTCAAAACAAGCAGCCATCGTTTGCATTGGATCTTTCATATCTATCCCCCCGCTACCTTTCCTATACACGTGGGTATTTTATCATGCAAGACTGGAAATCGCAATTCTTCCGAATTCACCTGTATTAAACCATTCATGACTTAAGCTATCTCCCACTCTCCCAAACGCCGGACAATGTCTTCGACATCTCCGTTCAACAGAGTTCGCACGTCAATTAGGACCCAATCCTTGTATATCCGAGTCAGAATAGCTACCGGTCCTAACCGCAAAAATTTTTCCAACTCAACGACACTTCCTTGCTTAGGACGGATAGCACACACCCAAGTCGGAAGATCGACGGTCGGCCATGCCCCACCGCCCACCTGTGAGGCCGCCTCTTTCAATTCAACGACGATGGCCGGATTCGACCGCAGCGCGGCGACAAGCTCAGAGGCGCTTGATTTCAGAGTATCCACGGGAAAAGAGAGCATCCTCCAGACAGGGATATCTTCGATCCCTCCATTTTCATATAAGCGAAGGGTTCCTTCAAGAGCTGCTAAGGTCAACTTATCAATCCGCAAAGCTCGGGTCAATTGATTCGCCCTCAACCGTTCGATAAACGCTTGCTTACCTACGATTATCCCGGCTTGAGGACCGCCAAGCAACTTATCTCCGCTAAAGCTCACGAGGGAAAGCCCTGCTTTAACCGCTTGCTCAATGGTCGGTTCAAGAGGAAAACCCAGAGTTGTCCCGTCCAAGAAACTTCCGCTCCCTAAATCCTCCATAACCGGCAAACCGCGCTTTTCGCCGAGCTCCACTAACTCAGCTCCCGAAACAGAATGAGTAAATCCTTCCACCCGATAATTGCTCGTATGAACCTTTAAAAATAGGGCTGTTTCCGGTCGAATAGCTGCTTCATAGTCTCTGAGCCAGGTCTTATTGGTGGATCCGACTTCGACGAGTTTGGCCCCCCCGGCTTTTAAAACCTCAGGGATCCGAAAAGACCCGCCAACTTCCACCAGCTCACCGCGCGAAACAATCACGTCTTTTCCTTGGGCAAATGTATTCATCATCAAAAGAACTGCCGCAGCATTATTATTGACCACCATTGCAGCCTCTGCCCCAGTCAGACGACAAAGAAGCGCTTCGACATGGATATATCGTGAACCCCGCTCCCCAGTCTCAATATTTAACTCCAGATTACTATATCTTTCGGCCTGTTCCGCCACAAAACGCGCAACCTCCGGAGCCAGTAATGCCCTGCCGCAATTTGTATGTAAAACAACCCCGGTAGCATTAATAACACGCTGCAAACTGGTTTCAGGACGTCTCAGTTCCTTTAACAGTTGGATTTTCAGCCACGACCAAAGGGAGGGTTCAAACTCAACAAACGAATCTGCAGAATTTTGGTGCACATTTTCTCTTGCTTTTTGGAGAACCTGTCGAACACCCTGGGTTAAACGTAACAACTGCCTCTTATTCGTCAAAAATGGACTGAATTCCACTTCGTACTCCAGCCGAGAAATCACTTCATGTACAGCCGGAAGTGCCCTTAATCGCCTTAGTTTCTCTTGATCCACCGATTTGCCACTCCTTATGGGCCACAACGATTATCGACCAATTTTCTATAATCCGGCCCGCACGCTTTTTAGGATTTCGACATCACAATTGACATATGATATAGCAGAAGCCTGAAGCCGGATGACTTCAACAAACAATTAACTTCTGACTAGCCTCTGGATAAGTTCAACGGAACTTAGAAGGAGTTAGAAAACTCCACTGAGCCCATCGAATAAATATATTAAGTTACTTTCAAGGAGGTTATCCATGTTCAGCATCAACTCGGCCCCCTCATTAGAACCAACAACTCAGTCATCTCGTCAATCGGTTATTCTTCCCTTTGATAGGCTCCCGCACACCAAAGAACAGTTCCAACCCTGCATTTTCTGCGGTGAGACTATAAAGGTGCACAAGTTTAAAGGTAAGACCGTCTGCATTCACTGTCTGCGCCAAATTCCCTCTATATTTTCCTGTGGATAAAGAAAACTTGGCTGCGCCTCGGCCCTTCACTACAAGAAATTACCCTCACTACAAATGCCCGCCAGTTAATAGGTCCGCAGCAATTAGGGACGGTTCTATAACTTTCTGTCTGATAGGAAAAAGGGAAGCAAGCGCTTCCCTTTTCTTGTTCTGAGCTTCTCCATTTAGCTATGCGAAGGCTTATTGAAAGAACCATTAAGCGTTTGCACAGCCTTTACCGGAATGATACTCTTCCCGTGTTCAGACAGAAAGACGCCGGTTGTGGCCACAATCTCTCCGTATTCGTCAAGGATTGCCTCGGTCAAAAGCCTTTTCTTGCCCGCTCCCATACGGTTCAGGACAAGGTAATACTCTTCTTCAAACTCAAAGAGGGCCGAACGCAACTGGCTAAATTCGGGTAAACGCCCCACTGCAGATAGCACATCTTCAAAGTCGGCAAACGCATACACTAATTCCGTCACACGGCCTTTAGTGGACTTACGAGGGACCCTATCCTTATTTATACCCTCGAGTTGTTCTTCCTGCTTCATGATCGTGATGACAAACTCATCATTTGTCGCCACGGTTGCTTGAATCCAGAAGGGCTGATCTAAATTAAACTCTACTTCTTCTCTAGCCTGCGCAATGAGTTCCCAAAACAATTGTTCCGTTTTCGCTGATCGTTGAAATAGATCAGCCATCGTAATATCCCTGTCAGTCAATTCTGTCAAGGTGATAAAGATGCGGATGGTATGCTCGTTAACTTTTTGAACACGCATATCCCCACTCTCCTTTCCGCATCAAGTTCTTACCCTATCTTATTCCCATTATAGCATATTACGCCATCAC